>Ga0247610_10001233_pt1 | contig 32183 bp, 23 predicted proteins | sample 174DNAGHGhighgp2_FD_193483 | JGI IMG/M metagenome (GOLD analysis project Ga0247610, IMG submission 193483) | Sheep rumen microbial communities from Palmerston North, Manawatu-Wanganui, New Zealand - 1742 DNA GHGhigh gp2 | ecosystem: Host-associated > Mammals > Digestive system > Stomach > Rumen...
ATGGCTACCTGAAAGACGAGCGCACTCTGGTCTACGTCGACAGCCCCAACAAGCTGACGGGCCGCGCCACCCTGCGCCGCGCCAGCGAGGCTACGCAGAGCCTCCTCGGCGGCGGATGGCGGAAGTGCATCGTGCTGGCCTGGAACTTCAGCTTCGACATCAGCACCGCTATAGAGGAATACAAGCAGACCGTCGAGGTGCTGGTCATCCCGCCCGACCTGATGGAACGCCTGAAGAAACAAGGATTCGCCAAACTTGTTCAAAGTGGCACCATACGCTTCAGTGGCCTGCAATACCTCGCGCTGCACCCCATCGAGAAACGTGCCACCGCCGACGGCGACACGCTCACCATCCGCCTGAAGGACTATGTGCAGCTATCGCCAGACAATATCCCGTTGGACGAAAAAGACCGCGAGGCGGTGCGCCGCGTGATGGACGAAGACCCCTTGGCCCTCATCGAATACTGGAGCATCGACCCCGACTATGACGGCGTGACCTTCCGCTCCACCTGGCAGGACTACCGCGAGAACACGGCGCAGGACCACGACGCGCTGCACTGCGTCTACCGCGCCGACCTCACCGTACCGCACAAGGAGAGCCGCGCGGTGTGTGTAAAGGCGGTGGACGTGTTCGGGTTTGAAAGTGTAGTGGTTGAACGTATCTAATCAGAAAATTATTATGCAATACAACGAAGACAATATATCGCTGCTGCTGGCGCAGCAGTTGAGCGACAAGGTAAGCGAGGCGTGGGAGAGCGGCGAGATGATGGAGCTGGTGTCGCCCGTGACGCGCGAACTGCTGCAATACTGGTTCTGTGAGCCGTTCACCACCGAACGCACCTACAACTTCCACGACGGGCAGCGGCAGGCCATACTGAACACCATCTACCTGCACGAGGTGGCCGGGGTGCAAACCGTGGAGGAGAGCTACGAGGCCGTAATACCCGACGAAATGGGGATGGTGGATATGGCCAACCTGCAGCAGGAGAAATACCGCATGCCCAAGTACGCCGTTAAGATGGCCACCGGCACCGGCAAGACGTGGGTGATGCACGCTCTGGTGCTGTGGCAATTGCTCAATGCAAGGCACACTGGCACAGATCGCTACACCCAGCGCTTCCTGCTCATCGCTCCCGGCATCATTGTCTACGACCGCCTGCTGGACGCCTATCTCGGCAAGATGGTGGACGGAGAGCGTCGCAACGAGACCAGTGACCTGCACAAATATCAAGACCTGTTCTTGCCGCCGCAGTACCGCGAGGAGGTGTTCAACTTCGTACAGACCAACACTGTCAGCAAAGACCAGGGCATCGGGCGCAAGGCCACAGGCGAAGGAATGATAGCCATCACCAACTGGCACCTCTTCCTGCAACGCGACGACGAAGAGGATGAGAAGGACTTGATAGACCAGCTGTTGCCGTTGCGGCCGGGCATCGCCGCTGGCAACGCCCTCGACATGCTCGACCGCCGTTACCTGCGCGGCACCGAAGCAGAATACCTGCACGACTTGGAGGACTTGATGGTCATCAACGACGAAGCGCACCACGTGCATGAGAATGCCGGCGACAAAGACGACGTGCAATGGCAGCAAGCGCTGGACTATATGCTGGATGGCAAGCGGATGCGGATGCAGGTGGACTTCAGCGCCACGCCCTACGAGCAACGGGGAAAGAACCGCAGGATATATTTTCCGCACATAGTGGTAGACTTCAACCTGAAAGACGCCATGCAGCGAGGGCTGGTGAAGACACTCTCGCTCGACCAGCGGCAGGCCCTGACCGAGCTGGCCGACCTCGACTACAGCGCCATCCGCGAAGGCCGCTCGGTGATAGCCCTCAGCGACGGACAGAAACTGATGCTCCGAGCCGGACTGGAGCGCTTGAACCGCCTGCAACATGACTTCGAGGGGCAAAAGTACCCTAAGATGATGGTGGTGTGCGAAGACACAAAGGTGACGCCCCTGGTGGAACACTATCTGGTGAGCGAAGGTCTGGCGCCGGAAGAGGTGCTGCGCGTAGACAGCGATGCCAAAGGTCGCGTGAAGGAAGAGGAGTGGAGGCTAGTTAGCGAACGTCTGAGCAATATGGACAACCATATAACCCCACGGGTGGTGGTGAGCGTGATGATGCTGCGTGAAGGCTTCGACGTGAACAACATCTGCGTCATCGTACCGCTGCGCAGCAGCCAGAGCGACATCCTGCTGGAACAGACGATTGGCCGTGGACTACGATTGATGTGGCGCGAACCCGAATACGCAGAGGCCAAGATAGAAAACCGCCGACGCCTACTGGTTGACAAACGTGAGCCGCTGAACTACATGGATATTCTCTTCATTGTGGAACATCCGCGATTCCGCCAATTCTACGACGAACTGATAAACGGTGGCTTGGCGGCGGTGGACAAGGGCAACGAGTCGGTGAGTGCCTTGGGCGACATGGTGACGGCCGAGCTGAAGGAGAACTACAAGGACTACGACATCGCGTGGGTCAACATCCTCCGCGACAGCGAAGAAATATTTGAAATGCCCACTCCCGAGGTGGAACGGATGGAGGTTTTCACGGCCTACACCCTCGACCAACTGCGCCGCTATCTGGCTACCGACGGCGAGACTTTCGTCAGCCAGGCAGTGGCGATGAAGACCACCTTCGGCAAATTCAACGTGAAAGGCGACCTCTTCACCGCAGACAGCTATCGCGAATACCTTCAGAAACTGTTGCGCATCGTCACCCGATCGCAGGAGCACGAGCACCCGCTAATGCAGGTGGGCGAGGCTATGCTGATGCAGACATTGGACAGGTATATCCGCAAACGCCTTTTCGGGCAGGAGTTCGACCCCTTCCAAGGCAACGACTGGAAGATATTGCTGGCGCAGAACGGCGTGGTGACGCAGCACATCGTCAGAGTGATGGCGTCAGCCCTGTACCTCATGCAACAACAGGTGCAAGCCACCGAGGCCGAGGTGGAGGAGATATGCTTCTCCAGTGTGGAAAGGATGCCGGTGAGGGAACAGTATTCGCTTGAATTCATAAAGACCATCTACACTCGCACAGCTTTCCCCAGTCATGGCGGTGGATTGGAACGGGCTTTTATGGAATTCATCGACGCCGACAGCGAGGTGGAGCGGTGGATAAAGATCAGCGAGACAAGGCATCGCTTCGCTTCCATCACGTATATGCGCACAGACGGCTTGCTGGCTACCTATCACCCTGATTTTCTTGTGACTACTGCGAATAAGGTCTACATGATAGAGACAAAGGGGCAGGACAAGGTCAAAGACCACAATGTGCAACAGAAGCGCAGGGCCGCTGTGGAATGGTGCAACAAAATCAACGAACTGCCTGCTGGCAAGCGAGATGGGCGTGAATGGCGATACGTCCTTGTCGGCGAGAACGATTTTTATGGCCTGACAATGAATGGAGCAACATTCGAGGATGTGTGCCAGCGTTGTATGATAAGCATGTCAATTGTTCAAGGAGAATTAAAATTCGATTAAGTTGATTGGAGTGGTAGCCGGTCTGCTACAAGCTGATGCACCGACGTGGCGTATGCTGTCAAGAAACCTCGTTGCTTTGCAATTTCAACTTGCGTGCTTTCTATAAACATTTCCAATTCGAAGGATTATTCTCCCTCCTCAAAAAACAAGAACTCCGCATCTTTTTGGATGCGGAGTTCTGTTTTTGTTTATTTCTTTGTTGTCTTCTTGCTTGCTTTTATTTCCCGTGGTGATTTGCCCACTTTGTATACGCGTGTTATTTTTGTGGCTTTGGTTGTCTTTGCGGTTTTTTCTTCTGCGGCCTCTTTGCTGTGGCGCGTTGTGGCTTTCGGCTTGGGGTCTTCTGTGACTTCTGTCTCGCTCTTCTTCTTGCGGCCACGGTGAGGCTTTTCCTCGGGTGGGTTTTCTTCGCGGAGGAGGCCAACGCCTGAGTCTGCCTCGTTCAGCATGTTCTCTATGTCGAGCAGTTCGTCGTCGTCGGGTTCGATGTCGTCGTCGATGTCGTCGTTGTGGTTGTCGTCGATGTCGTCGTCGGGTCGGTCGCCGTATTCGTCCTCTATGTCTTCGTTGGCCATCTCGAACTCTTTCTTGTCCTCGGGTAGTCCTTCGAACATCTCCTCGTAGGCTCCGTGGTTCAGTTTGCCGACGCGGTGGTCGTTGCCTTCTTCTTTCTCGATGGCTTCGGAGATGGGTGCGAACTCGCTGTCGTCGCGCTCTTCTTCTCCGTAGAGGTCCTTGTCAAGGTCGTCGTCGACGAGTCCGGAGTCTATCTTGACGTCGAATTTTATCATGTAGGAGGTGTCCTCTGTCTCCAGTGGCACGACGAAGATGGGCTCGCCGTTGGGCTTTATGGTTTTCTGCAGATGGTCTTTGTAGCCGTCTGGATATGCTTCTTTGAACAGTTCGCGAAGTGGGTCGGTTAGATTTTTGTAGCTGATTATCAGTTTTTTCTTTCTGTTTTTGTGGTCTATCATTGCCTAAAATTTTTTGCAATAATAATAAGTTTATTGTAATGCACAAAATTTTTTTTCATTCTTTTGCTCTTGCGCTGGTCGAATGCCTTCCGCCCTTATGCTACCACGATGCTCTCGTCGTCCTCCACGCGCAGGTTGTTCATGATGAACTCGCGGCGTTCGGGGCTGTTGTCGCCCATGTAGAAGCTCAGCACCTGTTTGGTGTCGAAGTCCTTGTGCAGCAACACGGGGTCGAGACGTATATCCTTGCCTATGAAGTTCTTGAACTCGTCGGGGCTTATTTCGCCAAGACCCTTGAAGCGGGTTATCTCTGCGTTCGGTGTGTTGTGTATGGCGTCTATGCGTTCCTGATCGCTGTAGCAGTAGGTCGTTTTCTGCTTGTTGCGGACGCGGAACAATGGGGTCTGGAGTATGTACACGTGTCCTGTGCGTATCAGGTCGGGGTAGAAGCGCAGGAAGAAGGTCAGTAGCAGCAGCCTGATGTGCATGCCGTCGACATCGGCATCGGTGGCTATGACCACGTTGTTGTATCTCAGTCCGTCCATGCCGTCGTCTATGTCGAGGGCGTTGTGCAGCAGGTTGAGCTCTTCGTTCTTGTAGACGTCGACCTTCTTGATTTTCATGATGTTCTTCGGCTTGCCGCGCAGGCTGAAGACAGCCTGTGTCTCGACGTCACGGCTTTTTGTTATGCTGCCGCTTGCCGAGTCGCCCTCGGTGATGAATATCGTCGTGTCCAGACGGCGCGCGTGGTTGCTGTTGTAGTGCACGTGGCAGTCGCGCAGTTTGCGGTTGTTGAGGCTTGCCTTCTTGCTCGCCGCGCGTGCCTCTTTCTTGATGCCGGCTATCTGTTTGCGCTCCTTCTCGTTCTGGTTCATCTTCTGCATCAACGCGTCGGCTGTCGCCGCGTTGATGTGCAGGTAGTTGTCGAAGTGCCGTTTCAGTATGTCCAGCACGTAGGTTTTCAGCGCGGGGCTGTCGTTCGTCCCGTCGGCGTTGTTCGGAGCCATGTGCGTCGATCCCAGCTTGGTTTTTGTCTGCGCCTCGAAGACGGGTTCCTGTATCCTTACGCATAGCGCGCAGACAAGCCCCTGACGTATGTCGGCGGGGTCGTAGTCTTTCTTGTAGAACTCCCTCACCACGCGCGCAAAACCTTCGCGGAAGGCGCTTTGGTGGGTGCCGCCTTCGGTGGTGTGCTGTCCGTTGACGAAGCTGTAGTAGTAGTCGCTGCTCTGCCCGTTGACGTGCGTGAACGCGCACTCGAAGTCGCCCTCCTTTATGTGCACCAGTGGGTAGAGTGGCTCGCCGTCCATGTTGTTCTCGAGCAGGTCGAGCAACCCGTTCTTTGAGTAGTAGCGACGGTCGTTGTAGTATATCGTCAGCCCTTTGTTGAGGTAGGCGTAGTTCCAGATGCGCCGCTCGACGTAGTCATTGACGAAGTGGAAGTTGCCGAACAGCTTGTTGTCGGGAACAAACTCCACCAACGTGCCGTTCTCCTCCTCGCTGTCTATTATGCCCGTGTCGTTCGTCAGATTGCCCTCTTCAAACTCCGCTATGCGGCATTTGCCGTTGCGCACGGCCATCACTTTGAAGTAGCTGCTGAGCGCGTTCACAGCCTTGGTGCCGACGCCGTTGAGGCCCACGGATTTCTGGAACACTTTGCTGTCATATTTTGCACCGGTGTTCAGCTTGCTGACGGCGTCGACTATGCTGCCCAGCGGTATGCCACGCCCGAAGTCGCGTATGCTCACACGTCGTTCGCCGAAGTCTATCTTGACGTTGATGCGCTTGCCAAAACCAGATGTGAACTCGTCTATTGCGTTATCTATCACCTCTTTTATCAGCACGTAGATGCCGTCGTCATGCGACGAGCCGTCGCCGAGCTTGCCGATGTACATGCCCGGGCGAAGGCGTATGTGCACCATGTCTTCAAGGTGCACCATTTTGCTCTCGTCATATTCTTCGGCTGTCAGGGGGGGGATGATGTTTTCTTCCATGGTGCTTACTTTTATGAAAAGGAACGACACGTTTTTGGCGTGTCGTTCCGCTTGTGCGGATGGGGGGACTCGAACCCCCACTCCGTGAGGAACTAGATCCTAAGTCTAGCGCGGCTACCAATTACGCCACATCCGCCTTTGTTGTACGTATCTGATGCTCAATGTATTTGTAAATCCGGACAACTTTCTTTGAGTTTGCAAAAATACATCTTTTTATTATTTTTCGCCTCTCGACGGAAAAAAATATTTCGCAGGATGTAAGATTACATACCCTTTGTACGTTATATATGTACATCTTAATTATTTTATCATGAAAAAGATTTTATCTGTTTTTTTTGCGCTTCTTTTTATCTGCGCTTCTTCGCTGATGGTCTCCTGCGAGAAGGACGACCCCGCACCAAATGATCAGAACAACAACACCCAAACCAACGACAACGCCAAGCTTGCCGGCACTTCCTGGAACTGCCAGATTGAGCATGCTGGTTCGATGCAGGGTGTTGGTTACATCGTGACCCTGGATGCCACATTGGATTTCTTCGACACGGAGAAAGGCGAAATGTATCAGTATGCCGCTGTCGAGTTTCCGTCGCTTCCCAACTACAACCAGTCGACGGATATGACCAGTTCTTTCACTTTTGAATTGAAAGGCAGTAAGTTGACGATACACGAGACGTGGGTTGATGATGAGACGGGTGAGACGGTGGAAGGTGATTCGGAGTGTATCTACGACGAGTCGGCAGAGAGCATCACGATGACGTTCGACGACCCGGATATGCTCGAGATGCTGGGTACGAACACCTATGTTTTCACCAAAGTGAAATGATTGCGCCATGAGACATCTGTTTGGCAAAACTTTTATCCTTGTCATTGCCATGGCGGTCGGCTTCCGTTCGTTTGCCGACCCTGTGACGCCTGAACGCGCCGCCACTGTTGCGCGCACCTTCTTCGGCTCGCTGGGAGCCGCCAAGTCTGCCGCTGATCTGGTCAGGGTCGACAAGTGGTACTATGTCGGTTCCTACCTCTTTGTGAGTCCAACAGGCGGATGGGTCATCGTCGCATCCGACGACGACGTCAAGCCTATTCTCGGCTATTCCCCTTCGGGTACCATCGACCCCGCCAACCTGCCTCCCGCCCTGAAGCTGTGGTTGCGAGGCTATGAAGAACAGGTTGTTGCGCTCACTGCCGCCCGCAAGGCGAAGGGTGGGGGACACCTCGGCTATCCCGACGACATCGCCGAATGGCATCGCCTGGAACAGGGCATAGTGGCCAGTAACGCCAAAAGTGCCGACACGGTGGCACCGCTGCTCACCACGCTGTGGGACCAGCACTATCCCTACAATGTCTACTGCCCTCAGGGCACCGTCAGCGGCTGTGCCGCAACGGCTCAGGCTCAGTTCATGAAGTTCTGGAACTACCCGGCTTTCGGTTGCGGCAGCCACAGCTACAACCCGCCACGGACGGGCACCACCGAGAGCGCCGACTTCGCCCACACGCTCTACGACTGGGACAACATGACCGACGTCGCCGGCTACAGCTCGCCAGATTCGGTTGTCGATGCCATCGGCACTCTGCTCTACCACTGCGGCGTCAGTCTCGAGATGAACTATGGCACGGCCGCCTCGGGTGGCAGCTCGGCATACGGGCTCATCGGCATTGAAGGCTATCACAGCATCGACAACTCGCTGAAGGACAACTTCTATTACAGCCGCGATATGTCTGTGCATTTCAAGGACTATGGCTATACCAACGACACGTGGCGCCAGCTGCTCATCGACGAGCTCAATCTCGGACACCCCATCCTCTATGGCGGTGCCGCCGAGCAGGGTGGCCACGGCTTCGTGTGCGACGGCTACGATTCGCGTCAGTATATGCACTTCAACTTCGGCTGGAGCGGCACGGGCGACGGATTCTACCCTGTCGACTCCATCAGCCCTGGCGTCGGCGGCGCTGGCGGCAACGTCACCTATACCTTCAACCTGCAGAATTCAGCTCTCATCGGCGCTGTTCCCGACTATGCCATGCATGTCAGCGACACACTCTTCATCTTCCAGGCCGACGGTGGCGCCGACTCGCTTCTTTTCTGCATCAACGAGATGCTCGGCGGCTCATGGAACGTCAACTCTGATGCCGAATGGCTTTATATCTCGCACAATGGCTTCGAACGTGCCGGATGGGTCCACTTCCGTGTCGACTCTCTCGTCGACGCCGACGAACGCTCAGCTCACCTCATCTTCACACAGGGTAACGACGTCCTGTCGGTTTCTGTCGTGCAGGTGAACTACAACCCCGACAACATGTGTCCGCTCACCATCGTCATGCACAGCTCTCGCAGCGAGGGTTGGCGTGGCGACGCCCACCTCACTGTCCAGTCGCCCTTCGGCTACGAGTTTGCCTCTCTCAAACTCGAGGACAGCCTTCTCGACACCGTCCAGGTCCCCGTGCCTCCATCGGAGGTGAAGGTCGTATGGCACACCGGTGGCGGCAGCGACCGCTTCGCTGGCTATGAGGTGTTCAACCACTACGGCGAGGAGCTTGTGGCTGTCGACAACGCTTACCAGCAGGGCGGCGAACACTCCATACAGTACCCCTGCGCCCATGTCGGCATCAGCAGCCCCACCACGTTGGATGAACTATGCACCCTCTATCCCAACCCGGCCACCAGCACGCTCAATGTTCGCGTTGATGGTCTGCAACAGGTCGAAATCGTCGATCTCGGCGGACGCAAAGTCGCTGTCTCCAACAGCCATTCTGTCGACATCAGCCAGCTCCCCAAGGGCCACTATTTCGTGCGTGTCGTCGCCAACGGCCAGACCTTTGTCCGACGTTTTGTAAAACGTTGATACAATAAATTTCATTTTTCTCTGTTATATGACGTGCGGCCTACACCCGTACGTCTTTTTTTATTGTCATGAAACGACTTTTGATTTTGCTCATCTTTACTCTCAGCCTCTCGCAGGCATGGGGCACCTATATCCTCATTCCGATGGACGACACGCAGCGCAACCATCTGAAAGCCTACGGCATGGCCTACTATGCGCTTGAACGCGACGTCGAGGTCACATGGCTGCTCAACTACCGCGGCGGCTCCTTCATGATGAAGCATGCCGACGCCATCGAGAAGCAGGCCAGACTGCGCGGCGTCAGCGTCGAGCTGATCCCCGACGGGCAGTCCACTGCCATCCTCTCCGAGATTGCCGACGCCTCAGTCAATATGGACGCTGTACGGCTGCACAAGGCACCTAAAATAGCCGTCTATTCCCCTAAGACCAAGCTTCCGTGGGACGATGCAGTGACGCTCGTCATGACCTATGCTGAGATACCCTACGACGTCGTCTACGACGAGGAGGTCGTCGCCGGCGTCCTGCCAACCTACGACTGGCTGCACCTGCATCACGAGGACTTCACGGGACAGTATGGCAAGTTCTGGGGCAACTACCGCAACGCTCAGTGGTACATAGAGGATGTCCGCGACCAGGAAGCCCGCGCACACAAGCTCGGTTACTCAAAGGTCTCGCAACTCAAACTCGCAGTGGCTCACAAGATTCGCGACTTCGTCATGGGCGGCGGGTTCCTCTTCGCCATGTGCTCCGCGCCCGACAGCTACGATGTCGCACTGGCCGCCGAGAATGTCGACATCTGCGACGTCATGTTTGACGGTGACCCCATGCAACCTAACGCCCAGCAACTGCTCGACTACTCCAAATGTTTTGCTTTCAAGGATTTCCGCATAAGCACCAATCCCTCTGAATACGAGATTTCCACCATCGACATCGACGACCGTTCCCGCTCGCGGCAGGTCACCGAGAAAAACGACTTCTTCACCCTCTTCGACTTCTCCGCCAAGTGGGACTGGGTGCCTACCATGCTCACACAGAACCACACACGCGTCATTCACGGCTTCATGGGGCAGACCACCGCCTTCCGCCGCTCCACAGTCAAAAGCAACGCCCTCATCCTCGGCGAGAACAAGGAACTCGGCGAAGTGCGCTACCTCCACGGCGAATACGGCAAAGGCACTTGGACTTTCCTCGGCGGACACGACCCCGAGGACTACCGTCACTTCGTCGGAGACCCACCCACCGACCTCTCCCTCTATCCCAACTCCCCGGGCTACCGACTGATACTTAACAACATATTGTTTCCAGCCGCAAAAAAAGAAAAACACAAAACTTGACATATAAGCCCCAATTAATCCCCACAAAATGAAAAAAATCCTCTTTCTTATACTCCTCTCTCTCCTCATCCCGTCGCTCCACGCCCAGGAATTCTGGACGCGCTTCACCATGCAGAACTCCGAGCTCGGCAACTCACTCCTCGCCATGACCTCCGACCGCAAGAATGTCAAGTGGTTCGGCACCGAACTCGGCATGGCGCGCCTCACAGGCAAGACGTGGACCGACTTCTCCATGTTCAACTCCAAACTCAAAGGACAGTATGTCAACTGCCTCACTGTCGACGCCAACAATGTCCTCTGGATTGGCACCGACGACTATGGCGTCATCGAGTTTGACGGCACCCGTTGGACAGAGCATAAGGAGCAGATGAAGAAACTGCAGATGAAATTCATCTCCAAGATTGCCATCGACCGCAACGACGTCAAGTGGATAGGCGTCACGCTCGGCGGACTTGTCCGCTACGACGGCAACGAATGGACTAAATACACCTCCTCCGACAGCGACCTGCTCAGCGACTTCATCCTCTCCGTCGCCATCGACCGACGCAACCGCAAGTGGATTGGCACCAACGAAGGACTCTCCATCTTCGACGGACGCCAATGGACATCATTCACCACCTCCAACTCCTCCCTGCCTCACAACATCGTGCCAGCCATCATCATCGACCGCAACGACGTCAAGTGGCTCGCCACCCTCGGCGGGCTCGTCCGCATCAGTGGCGACACGTGGACGGTCTTCAACGCCGCCAACAGCCCTCTGCCTTGCGACCAAGTCAACGACCTCGCCTTCGACCCCTCCGGAGCCATCTGGATAGCCACCGACAAAGGCATCGCTCTCTTCGACGGCAACAGTCATTGGCGCGTCTACAACAACAAGAACACCTCGCTCCCCAACGATGTCCACCGCCGCGTCATGGTCGACGGGCAAGGCTCCAAGTGGTTCGGCAGCAACATGCAGGGACTCACGCGCATGGCCGCCCAGCCTGTCATGGGTCGCATCGTCGACGAGCGCGGCAACCCCGCCAGTGGCATCTCCGTCTCCGACGGACAGCATACGGCCATCACCGACAGCCGTGGCGAGTACTATCTCGAGGTCGCCACCAACGCCACTGTCACGCTGACTCCCTCGGACGATATGCGTTCCTTCGAACCGGCCAACCGCAAACTATCCTCCGTTGCCGCGGCCACCTTCGCTCAGGACTTCGTGGTCTCCTCGGGCATCGTCGCCGAAGGCAAGTCGGCCGAACGCGTCGTTGTCAACCCCTACCTCGAACAGGGCTACATAACCATCACCCTCGAAAGCCCCGTCGCCGAGGTCGAGTTCGTGGGCCCCGACGGCACCACCATCCGCACCATCCCGCAGTACAAGAACGAGGCGAAAATAACCATCACACGTATGCCAAAGCTGAACTACACCCTCTTCATCCGCACCGAAAAGGGCGAGAAGAAACTGCTCTTCAACCTCAAGTGAGCCCGGTCCTGCCTGCCGGCAGGACTTGCTGTACAAAAAAAAACGCCACGCTGTCATAGCGTGGCGTTTTCAGGATAAGTGCTGTAGATTATTCGCACTCCATACCGTTCTTCGTGTTTTCAACGGTAACGACGGTGTTCATGTCAGAGCACTTGTCATTGTCACCGAGTTCAACATCCTCAGCGGTAGCGGTAACCTGGCCAAGGAGATAAGTTTTGCAGGTGCAGGTTTTCTTGCAGCTGCTGAAGCAAGCGACGGTAGCTACAACGGCCAATGCGAGAACAATTTTTTTCATGGTTAATTTGTTTTGTTAATGGATATTATGCCTACTCTATATGGTTTTCGGCTTCCCCATTTGATGATGCAAAAGTAATATTTTTTTTCTTTTTTCTCCTTTTTTCTTTTTTTTTAACAATTATTATTTTTTTTATTCCAAATTGGTTGTCAGGATTTATGCCAGATTGTTAATTGTTTCGAGCAGACTGTCCGCATCACTGGTGAAGGCGTAGCGGGCTACGTCAAGACATGGGTGTGGACAAGATGCCGAACGCTACCACAGGCAAGAGCAAAGAAAGCAAGCTTTCTTTGCCGAGACCAAGTAGCGTCATGGAACATAAAGAAATGCTGATATGGCTATAAAAGGGTATTGTAACGAATAGTCGGTCTAATGAATTTGAACTTTCAAAATTACTTCTCCATTCCTCCTTTTCTAAAAAAAATGTATTTTTGCATTTGCTTTGATTAATTATAATCTATGTAAATATTTGTAGACATGAGAAATATACTTAAATCATTCTTTCTTGCCGCTTTCGTGGCCCCCGTTCTTATTCTGTCGGCGCAGATTGACCCCGCCCATTGGAAATTCAACGTCAAGGAACTCTCGGCGAATGAGGTGGAACTCCAGTTTCAGCTATCCCTCGACAACGGATGGCACATCTATTCCCAGAAGTCCGACGAGGGCGGCCCCATCCGCATGGAATACACCTTCGAAGACAACGCCAACTACAAGCGCATAGGCGGCGTCACCGAGCCAAAACCTCACGAGGAGATGGACGACGTCTTCAAATGCATTGTGCGCTCCTTCAGCGGCAAGACAACTTTCCGTCAGAAGATTAAGCGCAACACTGCCGATGCATTCGAGGTCAAGGGCTCTATGTATTACCAGCTCTGCAACGACGGCAGCTGCATCGCCCCCGACGACGTCCCCTTCACCTTCAAGGTGCCGGCGTCCTCGGTGACCGAAAGCGGACAGGCAACCGACACACCGGACACCGCCGAGGCAGTAGCCGTAGTAGAACCTCAGATTGACACTGCCGCAACGCCCGCCGAGCCTGCCGTCCAGGCAGACGGCGATGACAGCACCGAAGGCGGCGAGAAGCAGAAGTCGCTCCTCGCTCTTTTCTTCGGCGCACTCCTCGCAGGCATCGTCACCATGTTCACGCCTTGCGTATTCCCCATGATTCCCATGACGGTCAACTTCTTCATGCACAGCAGCGACAACAAGCGACGCAACCGCCGACAGGCCCTCTTCTTCGGCTTCTCCATCATCTTTATGTTCGCTGTCCTCGGAGCCATACTTACGCTCTTCCTCGGCCCCGAGTCGCTCAACGTCATCGGCACTCACGGCATACCCAACCTCATCTTCTTCATCATCTTCTTCGTCTTCGCTCTCTCTTTCTTCGGCCTCTTCGAAATCAAGATGCCCGAGAAGTGGGTCAACGCCTCCGACGCGCAAGCCGACAAGGGCGGCCTGCTGGCTCCTTTCTTCATAGCTCTCACCACCGTCCTCGTCTCCTTCTCATGCACCGGCCCCATCATTGGCGCCGCACTCGTCGAACTCGCCACCAGCACCACCAACCGCTGGATTTCGCTCGTCTCCATGCTCGGCTTCGGCATCGGCTTTGCTCTGCCGTTCACCCTTCTGGCCTTCTTCCCCTCCATGCTCAAGAACATGAAGTCGGGCGGCTGGCTCAACAGCGTCAAGATCGTCTTCGCCTTCCTCGAGCTGGCTTTCGGCCTCAAATTCCTCCAGATGGCCGACCTCTACTGGAGCTGGGGCATCCTCGACCGCGAGGTATATCTCGCCCTTTGGATTGTCATCTTCGCTCTCATGGGCTTCTATCTCCTCGGCAAACTCAAGTTCAAAGGCGACGAGGACGTCCAGCACATCGGCGTCATCCGACTCTTCCTCTCCATCGCCTCGCTCAGCTTCGCCATCTATATGGTCCCGGGCCTCTGGGGCGCACCGCTCAACGGCATCAGCGGCTTCCTACCTCCCATGCACACGCAGGACTTCAACATCGAGGAAATAGTCATCAAGAACAAGGGCGCTGCCGTCAGCACTGTCAATTACGACGCCATCCCCGCCGACCGCAAGTATGCCGACAAGCTGCACGCCCCGCTGGGTTACGAGGGCTTCTTCGACATCGAGGAGGCCAAGGCCTATGCGCAGAAAGTCGGCAAACCCATCTTCATCGACTTCACCGGCATCAACTGCAACAACTGTCGCAAGATGGAACAGTATGTACTCAGCAATGACGACGTCAAGCAGTATATGAATGACAATTTCGTCCTCTGCGAGCTCTTCTGCGACATGAACGACATCAAACTGCCTGAGGACGAGTGGGTCAACGACGGCGAACGCGTCATCAAGACTCTCGGACGTCGCAACCTCTTCTTCCAGCGCACCAACTACAACATGAACGCGCAACCCTATTATGTCATCATCGACCCCCGTGGCGACCAGCTGACGCGCGACAATTTCTCCTATTCGCCTGATGTCGACAAGTTTATGGCGTTCCTCAAAGAAGGCAAGGAGAATTTCGACAAAAATTAGCTTTTTCGACAAACAAAAACCTCTTTTTTCAATCATAATTCACGATTGAAACAACCTTTTTTAAAAAAGTCTTATCGTTAGTAATCACCTTCTTACAGCGATGAGACTTTTCTTTTTTCATTTTTATTTTGTCATTTTCAGAAAATGGCGTATCTTTGCATTCGCTTTTTGAGACAGAAAGACCTTCTTCCGCTCAAAATTCACATAGTGCGGGGTGGAGCAGTGGTAGCTCGTTGGGCTCATAACCCAAAGGTCGGAGGTTCAATTCCTTCCCCCGCTACCTAAAGAAAAGGCAACTCAAATCGGGTTGCTTTTTTTTCGTTGCCTACAGTCGTCTGAGCCAAATGTCCATGAAGCGGTCGTATACGATGTATCCCTCACTCTGTCGGTAGACAAGTTCTTTGTCAAGGAGGGTATCGAGGGCTGTTTTTAAGCTGCTGGCACTTGGAAGGTTATGACTTTTCAGGAAGTCTTTTCCGGTGGGTTCTTCCACGACCCCGTCTTTGGCGATGGCTTTGAGCACCGCAAACTGGTTGTTGGTCAAAAATTGTGTCAGACTTTCGTACTGAGGAGCTTTGGATTCTGTCACGGCGAGGATGGCGTTGCTCAGCTGGTTGATGCTGTCCACCGTCTTGTGGTTCTCGTACAAGCGGTTCAGTACCGATTGGATATACCATGTGTATCCGTTGAAGGTGGTGTACAGGGAGTGGAACGTTTCGCTCTCCAGGGTGCCACCTTTTTTTTCGAAGAATGCGTTTGCGAATTCGTAATAGGCGGTTTCCTCGATGGGCTTGAGGTTCATGAGGTCGGTGCTTTGGTAGAATGGCCTTTTTGGCGAGATGAACATCTCCGACATCAGGTGCTGTTTGCTTCCGGAGAAAACAAAGTGCACATTGTTCAAAAACTGTATGTGCGACCGCAGGAGTGCTTCGGTGCCTGTTTCGGGGTAGGAGGCAATCTGCTGGAATTCGTCGATGGCAACAAAGACTTCCTTCCCCAGGTGGTTCAGTTGGTTGAATATCTTTGCCAGCGACGCTTCCGATTGGGTGGGGTCGATGTTGACGGTTACGTTTGGCAGACCTGTCATGCTGTCCAAACCGACCACAGGTCGCAACGCCGCCATGAGGTCCATGACCTTCTTCCCAAATGCTTTGCCTTTCGACATTGCCGTGTTCAGCACTGCAGAGCCGAGCATGCTTGCCAGTTCCTGCTGGTTCTTGGTCGGGAAGATGTCGATATATAGACAGATGGCATCTCTGTTTTCTGATTGGATGTGTTGAAAAGTGTGCCAAATCAATCCTGTTTTTCCTAATCTTCTTGGCGAAATCAGGGTGATATTTCGTCCGTTGTAGAGCGCGGAAGCCATCGAGCGGGTTTCTTCTTCGCGGTCGCAGAAGTATTCTGGCCCATTGTAACCCTGACAGATAAAGGGGTTTATATTTCTTTTCTTCATATCGTTGTCAGTTTTAGTTGGTTGTGTTGCATTACGTAAATTCCGTTACGTAAATTCCGTAATGCAAAGATAAGACTTTTTTTTTGAAAAATAGGACTTTGGAAAAAAAAACGCCACTTTTTAGTAGTTTTTTTTCAGCCAACAGGCGAAAAAATAGTCGTAGATTCTTGTCCCGTAGCCTGTGTTGGAGATGATTTCTTTGTCGTTCAGACCCCGGATGGCGGATTGGACGGAACTTGCCGAGTCGAGGGAGTATTTTTTGATGAACGCTCCCGAGGTGGCCGATTTCACAACGCCTTCGTGGGCAATGGCTTGCAGCACCTGTTTCTGCTTCGGGGAAAGCATGCTCAGTTGAGTTTGATAGGCGCCTTCCTGTATGTCGATGATGTTTTGCCGCGCTTGCGGCAGCATGGCGGGTGTGCAGGTCTGGCCGGCGCCGGTGATGGCAAAGAGTTCGTTCAGCATCATCTGCATGTACCATGTCGTACCCTCGTAGTCGTCGTATATGGTCGACACTACCGAGGGGTCCAGCAGTTTTCCGCAGAGAGAGAACAGCCGGCAGGCGAAGTCAGTGTACACCTCGCGGTTCAGGGGTCGGAGGTCCATCAGTTGGGCGCTTTGGTAGAAGGGGCGCGACTTCGAGTGGAACATCTGTTCGATGGAATGCTGGCGGCTGCCACTGAAGATGAACGATGTGTTGTGGCAGTTCTGTATGATTCCACGCAGGGTGGCTTCCACGCGTTTCTCCTGGAACTCGGCTATCTGCTGGAACTCGTCGAAGGCCACAATGCAGGGCTCGTCGGCTTCCTCCAGATAGGTGAAAATCTCCTCCAGCGTCGTGGAGGGGTTCTCTATCGTTCCGATACCGAGTTCGATGGAGGGTTCCCCGGTGATGGGGTCGACTTTGAACCCGGCGCGGAGCGACTTGATGGTCTTGAAGAAAGCCTCCCACTGTTTCTCTTTCTTGCTCTTCAAACGCTCGAACACCGCCTTGCCAAAGATGTAGCACATTTCTTGGAGGGTGGAAGCTGGGTAGATGTCCACGAAGAAGGTATAGTATTTTTCGGCAATCTGTTTCTGTGCGAAGAAGTGATGTATCAAGCCTGTCTTCCCCATGCGCCGTGGTGACATCAATACGACGTTCCTTCCGTTTGCAATGTGCTTTGCGAGGAGTGCTGTCTCCTCTTCCCGGTCGCAAAACAGTTCGTCCGGAATGCTTCTCGAAACAATAAATGGATTGCTTATCTCGTTGTTTTTCATTGTGATATTGGTTATTGTAATTATAATTATTGCTTTTATAATAATTGCAAAAGTAATAAGAATGTCTCAACTGGCAAAATGTAAGCAAAAAAAAAGTTGTGGCCAGGCGTTTTTGCGTCTGGCCACAGCCTGTTTCGGGTTTGTTGGACTTCACTGCGATGTCACCGTCGTGATGTAGATAAAGACACGTTTCCCTTGTGGGTCGGAGAAGTTGGTCAGCATATCGAGGGCAAAAAACACCCCGTATGGGGACGTTTCGGCAGCATCGTTGGAATTGAAAATTGAAAAACAAGGAGGTAGGGACGTCCCACAACCGATACGAAGGAAATCTAAGAGGTTGGACTGTTCACGGCCCAACACGAAGGCGAGCGGAAAACGGAGATATAAATTATCGCTTATTTGTTTGTTCTATGTTCTGTATCTGAAGCTAACGTAAAGGTCAAGCTTATCGTTAAGGTTGAAATTTCCGTTTACATCAGTTCCACCACCACGGCGTGTTTGGTTTTCTTCTTGATGCGGTATACCAGGCCGTCAATCTCTATGCGCGACGGTATCTGCTCCCCCTCGTCAAGCAGATAGATGGCGTAGCGGTGCAGTCCGTCTTTGCTCTGCGTGTAGCGTATGCGACCTTGCGAGTAGGGCGCCAGTGGACGGGTGCCGTAGATGGCTTGACCGTTGGCTTTGAGCCATTCGCCTATCTCTGCCATACGTTTCAGGCACGGCTCGGGAATGCGCCCGTCGGCGTCAGGCCCCACGTTGAGCAGCAGGTTGCCACCTTTCGCAACGACATCGCACAGCATGTGTATCAGCGTGTTGGCCGACTTGTAGTTGTCGTTGTACACAAACGACCAGCTGTCACCCATCGTCATGCACGTCTCCCAGGGGTAGGGGAGTACCGTGTCGGGAATCTGCTTCTCGGGCGTGCGGTAGTTCTCATATTTGCCACCAACGCTGCGGTCCACGATGATTAGGTCGGGGTTCTTCTCGCGGGCTATGCCGGCCAGTTTGGGCATGTTGATGTCCTGTATCTGTCCGCTGCACCCCAGCCATGGACGCGTCTCCTCGTTCACGCTCCATTCCGGACGTATCCAGCCACCGTCGAGCCACAGTATGTCGATGTCGCCATAGTTGTGCGTCAGCTCGCGTATCTGGTTGTATGTGAAGTTCACATATTTTTTCCACCGCTCGGGTTTGTCGGCGATGTTGTAGTTCACGTTGCGGTCCGGCGTCGCCCATTCCGGTGCCCAGTAGTCGGGACAGTGCCAGTCGGGTTTCGAGAAATACAGACCTATCCACATGTTGTACTCGCGGAAGGCGTTGACCAGCGCTCCCGTGACGTCGCTGTTCTTGTTCTTGAAGAAAGGACAGCTGCTGTGCACTGTCGAGTAGGTGGTCTCCTCGGTGGCGTACATGCAGAATCCGTCATGGTGTTTTGTGGTGAAAACCATGTATTTCATGCCCGTATTCGCCGCCGCCTGTGCCCACTGCTTGGGGTTGAAGTGCTTGGGGTTGAACGTGGTGTTCAGCGCCATGTACTGGCGCTTGTATTCGTCGTAGGGCGCGTCCTTGCGGTCTATCCACGGCTCGTTGCAGATGCTCCATGATTCCACTGTCGCCCATTGCGTGTACATACCCCAGTGGGCCATGAAGCCGAACTTCAAGTCCTGCCATTCGTCTAAGCGTTTAAGTATCTGCGGGTCGCTCTCGTTGCGCTGCTCGTCGGCATAGTCACGCATCGGTGCAACTTTTTCCTGGGCAAATGCAGTGACTGCAAACAGCGATACTGCCAGAAAAATAAATCTCTTCTTCATAAATTTGTTTTTATCTTGTGTTCCGCAGGTGGCGTTGGCTTTACAATCGGCGTCGCTTCGTGACGGAAAATGCACAAATTTCTGTCAAATTGCACAAAACCAGATGCAAAATTTGAAACAAATCTGTAGAATTTCTCGTCGAAGGCGATTGTCGAAAAGCTCTTTTACAACATACGAAATTTCAATTAATAATTAAAAAAAAGGTCGCCGCACTTGCGGCGACCTTTTTGATTTTGTTGCTGTGAACCAGTATTATTCGAAAGAAGCGATGGCTTTCTTGATGATTTCGATAGCCTCGCGCAACTGCTCCTCGGTGATGACCAGCGGAGGAGCAAAGCGGATGATGTGCTGGTGGGTCGGCTTGGCCAGAACTCCCATGTCGCGCATCTTCAGGCACACATCCCATGCCTCTTTGCCGTTGTGGGGCTTGATGATGATGGCGTTCAGCAGACCTTTGCCGCGCACCTTCTCTATCATCGGGCTCTTGAAGTTCGTCATCTCCTCACGGAAAATCTTGCCCAGACGGTCGGCGTTCTCCATCAGATGCTCGTCCTTGATGACCTGTAGGGCAGCGATCGACACCTTCGCGGCGATGGGGTTGCCACCGAATGTCGAGCCGTGCTCGCCGGGCTTGATGTTGAGCATGATGTCGTCGTCGGCCAGCACACAGCTCACGGGCACCACGCCACCACCCAGGGCCTTGCCGAGGATGAGGATGTCGGGACGCACCCCTTCGTGGTCGCAAGCCAGCATCTTGCCCGTACGGGCTATGCCGCACTGCACCTCGTCGGCCATGAACAGCACATTGTATTTGTGGCAGATGTCATAGCATTTCTTCAGGTATCCCTCGTCAGGAACATAGACGCCAGCCTCGCCCTGGATGGGCTCTACGAGGAAACCGGCTATCTTCTCGCCGTGCTCTTTCAGCACCTTCTCCAGCGCGTCGGGGTCGTTGTAGGGTATGCGGATGAAGCCAGGCGTCATAGGACCGTAGTTGGCGTAGCTCTCAGGGTCGTTGCTCATGGTGATGATGGTGATGGTGCGGCCGTGGAAGTTGCCTTCGCAGCACACTATCATGACTTCGTCATTCTTGATGCCTTTCTTCACCACGCCCCAGCGGCGGGCCAGTTTCAGAGCCGTCTCGTCGGCCTCGGCACCGCTGTTCATCGGCAGCACCTTCTCATAGCCGAAGTATTCGGTCACGTATTTCTCCCACTCGCCAAGACAGTTGTTGTAGAATGCACGGCTGCTCAGCGTGAGCTCGTGTGCCTGATCGCACAGCGCCTTGATAATCTTAGGATGGCAGTGCCCCTGATTTACAGCACTGTATGCCGAAAGAAAGTCGAAATATTTCTTTCCTTCGCAGTCCCACACAAAAGGACCTTCGCCTTTGGCAAGCACAACGGGTAGCGGATGATAATTATGGGCGCCATATTTGGCTTCCATTTCCATGAATTGCTCTGATTTCGTCATAATTATGTAGATTTTTTGTGATTGAAGTTGTTGAAAAAACTCTGCAAATGTACATTTTTTTAATTGAAATGTAAAACATCCGATGAAAAACTTTTTGGAAATAGCCATGAGTTTTCATCGAAAACACCCACAAACGCTCCTTTGCAACTACATGTGTTTCAAACATGATTTTTTCGTCAGATTTCACTCATTTTTTTTGCTATTGTCGTTTTAGCCAGATGCCCATTACGGGGTCTGAAAGGAAGGTGTTTTTTTTTTTCAACACTAATCAAATCCTTATCTATAAGTGCTTTCTTGATGATGGCCACATTCGACGAAGACCCCAGATTGCTCAAGTAATAAATTTATGACTAATAAATGACTTACTAATAAGTTTATTACTTATGTTGTGCTTTTTTTGCTTGTGTGAGATATGTGTCTGAATATGTGATTAATGTGTATTTTTTATTAGCTAATTTGGGCTATCTGACTTTGATAAAGCAAAATGCTAACTCCCCCAGCTTGGAATTTTGGCGAAATTCGATAAAATGGACTTTATCGCAATGCTTTTCTTGCTAATGCTTTCTTCCTTTCGAAAGCGGATGCAAAAATTCATACATTTCTTTGTTTGACAAAATTTTTGTCAAACAAAGATTTATTTGTGTTGTTTTGTGGTCATTAATTTATTGTGATTAAAAAATATTTTATCATTTTTTTTGTCGCTTTTTCTTGTAATTCAAATATTTCGTGTAATTTTGTACCGATTTGGAGTTGGATTCCGAATCGGTACAAGCTCTGTGTAACAGGATGATAACCATGATGCTTGCTCGCGACTAACGGCGTAGAGTGTGTTAATTGGAAACAGTTTTTGAAAAATTGTAATGGAACAAGGTGATATTGTGCTTGAAGTTAAGGGGCTGTCCGTCGCGTTCGATGGGCGGACGGTTGTGGACAACGTAGGCTATACGTTGCGACGCGGCCACACGCTCGGCATCGTGGGCGAGAGCGGTAGTGGCAAGAGTGTTAGCACACTGGCCTTGATGGGTCTGCTGCCGAAGAATGCCACGGTCAAAGGCTCTGCCATGCTCGGCGACATAAATCTGTTGCAACTTGGCGAGGAACAGATGCGCAACGTCCGTGGCAGCCGCATCAGCATGATTTTTCAGGAGCCCATGACATCCCTCAATCCAGTGAAACGTTGTGGCGACCAGGTCGTTGAGATGCTCCGACTGCACGAGGATGTGACCTCGGACGACGCCAGGAAGCGGGTCATCAGCCTCTTCGGCGAAGTCCTGCTGCCACGTCCCGAGAAGATTTTCGACAGCTATCCACACCAAATCAGCGGCGGACAGAAACAGCGCGTGATGATTGCCATGGCTCTTGTCTGCAACCCCGACATCCTCATCGCCGACGAACCTACCACGGCTCTCGATGTGACGGTGCAGAAAACCATCCTTCAGCTTCTGCGCTCCTTGCAGCTCAAGCGCAATATGTCGGTCATTTTCATCACACACGACCTCGGCGTCATCGCTCAGGTCGCCGACGAAATCACCGTCATGTACCATGGGCACATCGTCGAGCAAGGTTCCGCCGATGCGATACTTCATCATCCGCAACATCCTTATACTAAGGGCCTTCTTGCCTGCCGCCCACCGCTGACAGGGCGTCCGCGCCGCCTGCCCACTGTCGCCGAATTCCTCGATGGTGGGCACCCTCCCGTGTCAGACAACGAGGTCAAAACCACTGAGGCTAAAACGGATGCTGTTCCGCTGCTTTCGGTGCGTGGTCTTACTGTCACCTATCCGCTCGAGAAGAATTTTTTCGGCAAGCCTAAGAAACTCCTCAACGCCGTCGACGACATATCGTTCGATGTCTTCAGGGGCGAGACGCTCGGCCTCGTTGGCGAATCTGGATGCGGCAAGACCACTCTCGGCAGGGCCATCCTCCGTCTGGTGGACATCGCTTCGGGCAACGTCACTTTCGACGGGCATAGGCTCGACTCCATGTCCCGTTCCGAGTTGCGCTCCCTGCGCCCAAAAATACAGATCGTCTTCCAAGACCCATATTCGTCACTCAATCCACGATTGACTGTCGGACAGACCATTATGGAACCTCTGCTCGTCCACGGACTGCATCCCCACAAGCGGCTGACCAGGGAGGACTGCCGCCGCATGGTGTTGAAGATTATGGATAGGGTAGGACTCTCAGCCGATTGTTTCAACCGCTATCCGCACGAGTTCTCCGGCGGACAGCGGCAGAGGGTTTGCATCGCGCGCGCCCTCATCATGCGCCCCGAGCTTGTGATATGCGACGAGTCAGTGTCGGCTCTTGATGTGTCGGTACAGGCTCAAGTCCTCAATCTGCTCAACGAGCTGAAAGAAGAATTCGGTTATACATATATTTTTATATCGCACGACCTTTCGGTGGTGCATTTCATGGCCGACCGCATCATGGTCATGCAGGCAGGGCGCATGGTCGAACTCGCCGATTCCGACATGCTTTTCAATCAGCCCTCAAGCCCCTATACACAGTCGCTCATCGATGCCATCCCGCGTGTATAGGCTTGTGGCTTCTCTCTCTGCCACATTCGGACGGCTTATCGTTTCTTGCTCTGCATCTCCTTGGCCTCGATGGTCATGGTCGTGTGGGGCACCACGCGCAGACGCTCTTTCGGTATCAGTTTGCCCGTGACCTTACAGATGCCGTAGGTCTTGTTCTCGATGCGTATCAGTGCGGCCTCGAGGTCTTTGATGAACTTCTGCTGCCTTGCGGCAAGCTTCGAATTCGACTCTTTCGATAGCACCGAGCTGCCCTCTTCCAGTGTCTTGAAGGTGGGCGAGGTGTCGTTCACGTCGTTGCCTTCGTTGGCAACGGCGGCGTTGAGCAACTCAAGGTTTTTCTTCGCCTCTTCTATTTTGTTGAGGATTATCTCCTTGAATTCCTGCAACTCTTCGCTGGTATAGTATTGCTTCTCTTCTTTTTCGGCCTTTTTTTCCATAGTGTCTAAATATTATGTTGTTTATATTTGGTGCAAAGGTACGACATTTTTTCCGTCTCTGACTTTAAAGAAATCAACAACTGTTGTTATTATCTTATAAGTAGAGGTCTATCAGTCCGTTAGGCGCGGTGATGTACATCGTTTTTTCGTCGCGGTCCACCTTGTCAATAACTTCGTCTATGACGGGGATGAGTATTTCTTTGTCGTTTTTCATTATCTGAAAAATCGCTTGTGCCGGATAGTCGATAATCGATGCTATAGTCCCTATGTCTCCTTTCTCGCTGTCTACGACGCGCCACCCTGTCACCTCGTGGTAGTAGAATTTGTTCCCTGTCAGCTCCGGCAGCATCTCCAGGGGCAGGTACAGGTCGCATCCCACCAGCGATTGCGCCTCCTCGGCACTCAGCTCGTCAAAGGTCACGGTGGCTTTGTTGCCGTTGATGACTATCTCTTTTATGAATTGCGGCACCAGCCCTTTGCGCGTCTCCACAAACACGGCATCCAGCTCTGCGTATTCCTCTGGGGCGTCGACGTCAAGAAAGAATATCACCTGCCCTTTGTAGCCGAACGGCTTGGTGATTTTGCCCAGTCTATAGCATTCGTCTGTTGTCATTCCTCTTTTTTCGTTTCGTTGTTTCGTCTATAAACGAAAAAGGCACACATTTTATTGTGTGCCCTTTTTTATTTCGTTTTTCTGTAGAAACGTTATGCCTCGGTGTTCTCTTCGGCGGCTTCTGCTGCGGGAGCTTCGCTCTCGGCGGCTGCGGCTTCTGCCTTTGCGGCAGCCTCAGCCTCGGCGGCGGCGCGACGTTTGGCGTCGACGGCGGCGGCTTTGGCCTCGTTGACTTTCTTCTCGGCATCAAGACGGCTCTTGGCCTCGTTGCGGGCATTGTTGGCTATCTCGCTCTTGGCATTGGCTATCTTGGTCTCTTTTGCAGTCTTCCATTCGTTGTACTTAACATCGGCTTGTTCCTGGCTGATGGCGCCTTTCTCGACACCAATCTGAAGGTGGCGTTTCAGCAACACACCCTTATAGCTGAGGATGCGACGGCATGTCGGGCTCGGCTGTGCGCCGTTCTTCAGCCACTGGCATGCTTTTTCTTCGTTGAGGACGATCTCTGCGGGGTTCGTCATCGGGTTATAGGTGCCTAACTTCTCAATGAATTTACCATCCCGAGGTGCACGACCATCCGCTACTACGATATGATAAAAAGGTTGATTCTTTTTACCATGACGCTGTAATCTGATTCTTGCAGGCATAATTGATTGTGTTTTAAAAGTTTATATTAAAAGTTGCTTTTCGTTTGCGTTTGCAAAAGTACTACTTTTTTCTGATATGACAAATTTTTTGTACTTTTGTAAAACTTTTTTCCTCTCATGAAGGTCTTCAATATTGATAGTATCAACGGTTTAGAGCGCCCCACGGCTGTCACTGTGGGCATGTTCGACGGTGTCCACCTCGGTCATCGACACCTGTTGCGCACGCTTCATGACTCCGCCACCCGTCTTGGCCTCGCGCCGGTCGTTGTCACTTTTGCCAACCACCCGCGCATGGTGCTCTGCCCCGACGAGCCATTCGGCCTCCTCTCCACCTTCGACGAGCGTCTCGCCATGCTCGAGGCTTGTGGCGTCGAGCATGTCGCCGTCGTCAGCTTCGACAGGCAGACGGCCTCGCTGTCGGCATGCCGCTTCGCCGAGGAGTTTCTCTGCAACCGACTGGATATGCGGCTGCTCGTCCTCGGCTACGACAACCAGTTCGGCAGCCGCGCTGCCGACGATTTCTCGCTCCTTCCGCATCTGGCGCGCTCGCATGGCTTCGACATCGGGCACGACAAGGCTGTCGTCGTCAATGGCGTCGAGGTCAGCTCCACGAAGATACGTCATGCGCTCCTCGAGGGCAACATCGCTGCCGCTAACGCCATGCTCGGCGCTCCCTACCGACTGTCGGGCACCGTCGTCCATGGCCGGCACGTGGGCACTCGTCTCGGTTTCCCCACCGCCAACGTCGCTGTGGCTGATTCCCACAAACTCCTGCCTGCCAGCGGCGTCTACGCTCTCACAGCCTCCGTCGACGGCACCTCCTACGCCGCTATGGCCAACCTCGGTGCGCAACCTACATTCGGACTGGCCGACGCGGTGCTCGAAGTCAACTTGCTCAATTTCAATGGCGACATCTATGGCAAGCCTATCGAGGTGCAGTTCATCGACCGCCTCCGCGACATCGTCTCTTTCTCATCTGCCGATGAATTACGACAACAGCTCGAAAAAGATAGAGCTTCAATCATGGCCCTGTTTTACTAAGGATTCTTCAAAATTCATCTTTCAATATTCAAATTTCATGAAGCCTCTTCTCTTCTTTTTGGCTCTGCTCATTGCCGCCCCGTCGCTCTCGGCTCAGCGCGACAAGGTCTACAAGTCCATGAAGGAGGTCCGCAACCCCGATTCCGTATATGTACTGCGTCTGAAATACAAGCGCTTGCGCCAGATTCCGCCAAAGGTATTCACCATGCACAACCTGCGCGAACTCAGTCTGGCATGCAACTTCATCGACAGCATACCTCCTGAGATTGCCAACCTCACCAACCTCGAGACTCTCGACCTCCACCGCAACCGACTCCGCCATGTCCCACCCGAGGTCGGACGGCTCGTCAACCTGCGGGTGCTCAATTTCAGCCGGAACCCCATCCTCGAGCTCCCCGACGAGCTCTCCAACCTCACCAACTTAGAAGAACTAATTCTTTGGTGTACAGGCGTCATCGCCTTTCCACCGTCGTTCGTCGCTCTCAACAGCTCTTTGCGCCTCATCGACCTCCGTGTATGCCCCCTCACCTGGGACGACCAGCAGGCCATCGACGAACTCCTCCCGTCACCACGCAAACGCTGGGACTACGTCTGCAACTGCCAATAAGTCAAGGTTAATGTCAAAATGAAACAGGAAGAACTGCATATCGCTCTCTATCAGCATGACATCGTCTGGGAAGACCCTCAAGCTAATTTCCTCAAAGTGGAACAAGCCTTTGCCCGCTCTGTCAGCTCCGCCGACATCATCGTTGTCCCCGAGACATTTAGCACCGGTTTCGGCGACCACATGGCGCGGCAGGCCGAAGAGCCCGGCGGCGCCACGTTCGACTTCGCCGTCGACATGGCACGACGCTTCGACGCCCTCTTCGTCGGCACGTGGACTGTCCGCGAGGGCCATTCCGTCTTCAACCGACTCCATCTCGTGCGCCCCGACGGCAGTTACGACTACTATGACAAGGCACACACTTTCCGCATGTCCAGCGAGGCATCGCAGATAGCTCGCGGCTCGCGGCGCCTTACTGCGCTGTGGCGCGGATGGCGCATACGCCCCGCCGTATGCTACGACCTCCGCTTCCCTCTCTGGCTACGCAATACCGCCGACTGGGACTACGACCTCCTCCTTGTCTGCGCCAACTGGCCCGGCTCGCGCCACGAGGCATGGTCTACGCTGCTCCGCGCCCGTGCCATCGAGAATCTCGCCTACGCCGTGGGCTGCAACCGCACAGGCACCGACAGCACGGGCATCCACTACGCCGGTTGTTCCGCCATCGTCGACTTCAAGGGCCTCCCCATCGTACAGCTTCCTCCGGCAACTCCCTCCGACATCCAACAGCGCGTCATCAACGCCACCCTCAGCGCCTCACAGCTCGACACCTTCCGCCTGCATTGGCCTTTCAATCTCGATTTTGATAATCTGTTTTGATCCAGTGTGTTATCAAGGCTATTCTATTCTTTGTCCTTTTTGTCGTTGCAGCGACTTTTTTATTTGTCTGTTGATGAATACTTTGTCGAAAGGTGGAAATGCCATTTCTTCAGGCTGTATTTTCCGCTACGCTCCGGCGAACCGGGGCCTCGCTTGCCAAAAAATAACGCACTCTAATATACTACGTGACGCCTGTTTTGCGTTAAGGCTCTATAATTATGGAACATCAACTTTCTTTCGACAAAATACGTGACCTTGTGGCGGCCGAAACCACCAACCGTCTGGCGGAACGCATGGTGAACGAGATGACTTTCTCCAGCAATAGGGAACGCGTGGAACGCGAGTTGCGACAAACCGACGAATTCCGCAATATCCTATTGATGGAGAACGGCTTCCCTTCACAGGATTTCTTCGACCTCTCCGACGAACTGACGCGCCTCAAGGTCGTCGGCACGGTGATTGACATCAAGGCTATGGCTGATTTCAAGGCGTCGCTGCATACCCTCGACGCTTGTCTCCGCTTTCTCGATGCCGATGCCGGAGAGAAATACCCGGCTCTCTTCGCCATGGCGCAACGTGTCGATTTTGATGCAAACATACTGAAGCAGATTGATAAAATCATCGACGATAAGGGTGAGATTTACGACAACGCTTCCCCCGAGTTGCAGGACATACGCCGACAGATGCAGCGCAAGCAGGTCGAGGTCGACGCTCAGATAGGACGCTCGCTCAGCCGCGCCAAGCGCGAAGGGTGGGCCCCCGAAAACGCCGAGGTGACCATTCGCAACGGACGACTCGTCATCCCGATGCTCGACACGCACCGGCGCAAGATGAAAGGCATCATTCAGGACGAGTCGGCAACAAGGCAAACGGCATTCCTCGAACCCGCAGAAGTCGTCGAACTCAACAACGACCTCCGCGAACTTGAATTCGCCGAGCAACATGAGATTCAGCGCATCCTCTCGCGCTTCACCGACCTCCTCCGTCCTGCCATCGACACCATGTTGCAGGCCTACTGGTTCCTCGCCCGCATCGATTTCGTCAGGGCTAAGGCTCGTTTCGCCATCTCCATCGGTGGCGTCATGCCCCTGCTCAACGACCGTCCCATGATAGGCTGGCTCGACGCTCGACACCCGCTACTACTCCTCAGCCACAAGGCGCAGGGTAGGGAAGTGGTGCCCTTCAGCCTCTCGCTCGACGGCGACAAGCATATACTCATCGTCTCGGGCCCTAATGCCGGCGGCAAGTCGGTGTGCCTCAAGGCTGTGGGTCTCATCCAGTACATGCTTCAGTGTGGCCTTCTGGTGTCTTGCCGCGAAACCTCCGAGTTCGGCCTTTTCGACCGCGTCGTGATAGACATCGGCGACCAGCAGTCACTCGAAAACGACCTCAGCACCTATTCCTCTCATCTCCAGAACATGAAGTCGTTGCTGGCTGTCGCCGACTCGCACACGCTCTTCTTGCTCGACGAACTGGGCGGCGGCACCGAGCCTCGCTCGGGATGCGCCATCGCCGAGGCACTGCTCGAGGAACTGTACCGCCGTGGCGCTTTCGGCGTGGTGACAACTCATTTCGCCGACCTCAAACTGCTGGCCGACCGCTACGACGGCATCCTCAACGGCGCCATGCTCTTCGACACCGAGCGCATGATGCCGCTCTATCGGCTCGCCATAGGACATCCCGGAAGCTCGTTCGCCTTCGAGATTGCAACCAAGATAGGCTTCCCGCTCGACGTCCTTGAAGCGGCTGAGGCGAAGGTGGGCAAGGAGATGCTCAACTTCGAACACCAACTCCAACAAATTGAACTCGACAAGCAGGAGATAGCCCGCCAGCGGCAGGAACTGCAGGCTTCTGATACTATTCTCAACGAGGTCATCACTAAGTATCAGGCTCTTACCGATAAGCTCGAGGGACGACGCTACGACATTCTCAGCGAGGCGCGACAGCAGGCTCGACAAATAATCGCCGACGCCAACCGCACCGTCGAACGTACCATTGCCGACATCAAGGAGGCCAACGCCGAAAGGGAACGCACACGCCTGGCTCGCGAGCAGATGCAGCACGATGCCGAAATGATTGAACAACAACAGGAAAAGCACCGCCGTCAACGTGAGCAACAGCGCCGCAAGTCTAATCTGCCTGCCGACGAGGAACAGCCGGCACCTGTCGCCGACGACACCGCCGAGGGGCCTCTGGCAGTGGGCGACATTGTGCGCATCGACGACGGAGACACCTACGGCCAGCTGGTCGAACTGAAAGGCAAAAAGGCTGTCGTCGAGAGCAATAGCATCCGCATGAACATCGCAACAAGCCGTCTTCGCAAGACCGCAAAAAAGCAGATTCCCTCAGACAAGTCATCTCAACGTGCCAGCCGCTTCCAGTCTATCTACGACGACATCAACGAGAAACGAAAGCTCTTCAAACCTACTCTCGACCTGCGCGGTCACCGCGCCGAAGAGGCTCTCGACGAGTTGCAGCACTTCATCGACGAGGCTGTTCTTCTCGGCGAACACGAGTTGCAAATCCTCCACGGCAAAGGCTACGGAATTCTGAAAACGGTCATCCGTCAGAGGCTGCACTCCATCTCCGAAGTAGAAGCCTATGGCTCAGCCCCCATCGAACTGGGCGGCGACGGCATCACTGTCGTCCGTCTGCGATAGTGTCTGACATGTTTTTCCCCACCCTTTTCGGAAAAATATTTGCCTCTTCGGGTTTTGCTTTTAAAATTATTCTTACTTTTGCATCAGATTAAAAACTCAATGAATAATAACTTTAATATTATAAAGTAATGAAAAAGTTTATCTTACCTATGATTATGGCTTTCGCTATGCTCACCGGCTGTAGCGAAAAAGCTCGCGTGGTAACTGACTACTACACTGTTTCTCCCAACCAGTGGCAATACGCTACGACGCTCAACGCCGACGACACTTACACCATCAATTATGCCTACTCTACATGGGAGGATGTCAATATCACACCTGATGTCATGGATAATGGTGTCGTCCTTGTCTACTATATCGACGACGACAAGCGCGATAACCTGTTGCCATACACCCTCTATTTCCTCGACAACGGTGAGCCTTATCAGGAACGCATCGAGTATGATGTCGAAGCCGGTAAAATCACTTTCAAAATCAAGGATACCGACTTCAACACTCGGGAATCGATGGAGAACATCGGCACCATGCTCTTCAAAGTCAGCGTTATCCGCAACTTCTAAGACCGTTAAACCCATCTTGCATAAAAAAAGTACCCTTGTCCATAGGGTACTTTTTTTTATCTGTGTCTTTGACTTTCTCTCGGAGTCAGTAGGGTGGGGAAGAGGCCTTTTTACGCTGTCTGTTATTGTCTTATCTTCTCTGCCCTCTCTGCGTCGAGGTTGGGGAAGAACTTCATTCCTGTCACTCTCTCAACCTCGCCTATGCTGTTGGTGTATATGTCTCTTTTCTTTGTGCCTTCGTTGTTGCGGCATATATATCCTTTGCCCCACGTGTTCGCGGGGTCTAAGCACACCACCACTTTGAAGAAGGCCTCAGGAACGGGTATGTCATGCTCTCCTATTGTGTCGTGCGCCTGATTGAGGAATATTGGCCCACAGACTATGAATATCTCGCCGTATCGTTTCGCCCATTCGCGGCAGTCCATCTCTATCTGGTTCCAAACGCCGCTGTTGAACTTCTTGTTCTGTGGGCATGCGTTGGTCATGAGGAAGCTTTCGTACATCGCCACGCTGTCCCACTTGTTGTCGCCGGCCGGACACATGTGCCCGCGGTCCCAGCAACTGTTTTTGTAGTCATGGTAGTACGCTCTCGGCTCCGGCACCTCCTTGTCGTCGTGCCATGCCGTCATCGGTCTTTGCACAGGACCGTCGGCATGCTCTCTCGTCAGCCGCCATGCCACCCAATTGGGCTGACGTGTGTCGGCGTTGTACGACACCACGTAGGCCTTGCGCACAAGTATCTGCTCCGCTCGGTCGCTCAGCGGCAACGGCAGGTCTATATCGCGTGTCCACTGCTGTGGATCATTGATTTCTATCTGTTTGCTTGTCTGTGAGTTGGCTTGCCTGCACGACGGCAACGCCAGTAGCGTGACTGCCAATACTAATAGCAGTATTCTTTTCCCTGTCTTCATAATCAGTAAAGTATCTTTGAAATCTGTTTTCTCGTCGCTGTCGGGAACAGTTTCTTCAGGTGCTCTTCCATCGCCCTGTACGACTCCTGCGGACTGCGTTCGCATCGCGCTATCCCTTCGCCGTACATCGCCTCGGGCGTGCAGTATCGCGCCACTCCCCACCCGTAGCGGCGGCCGTCCTTCGTCTGCTTGTATTCGAAATCGGCTATGCACACGTAGGTCGACATCTCCAGCTGCGTCAGCAGGGCGTCGCAGACGGGGCCGTTCTTGTCATCGCCTATCGTGTCCGCCGTGGAGGCATATCCCTCTAAGCCTTGCACTTTCTTTTTGCGTCGGCTCAGGCTGTAGCCACTTGCCAGCTTCAGCTCGTTCGAAAGCATCGACTCGTTTTCTACCAGCGTCCGATACTCTTT
>Ga0247610_10001235_pt1 | contig 32145 bp, 51 predicted proteins | sample 174DNAGHGhighgp2_FD_193483 | JGI IMG/M metagenome (GOLD analysis project Ga0247610, IMG submission 193483) | Sheep rumen microbial communities from Palmerston North, Manawatu-Wanganui, New Zealand - 1742 DNA GHGhigh gp2 | ecosystem: Host-associated > Mammals > Digestive system > Stomach > Rumen...
TATCTTTCAACATGATTCGTACATACCTACTATTCATGTTTGTATATGACCACGCAACCTCCACTTCAATCTCGCCTTTTTTGACAGCCTTTCTTATGTCGAAAATGTCAACTGGTTTCTTTTTAGCCATCATTCACCTCGTTTATGCTCTGATAAATACACTCAACATCTTCTAAATCCATTCGTGCATTACAGTGCGGACAATAATTATAGTCCTCTATGAAGTTAATGAATTTATGCGTATAATCCCAAGGAACAAAAAATCCACACTTATTACAATGATAACCGTCAATGCCGTGGTCATCTTCACCGTACACCCACTGCCCCTGTCGCACTGGTTCTGCTTCTACGGATGGCAATTCTCTCAAAGCGATAACGCTACCGCACTCCGCATTGCACGGCTTAAGCACTCGGCATTCCTTTTCACATACGCTTCGTATTGCCGCTTGTCTGTCAATTAAGTCTGCCATGTTATCACCTCTACGTCGATTCGAACGTTATTCTGATTTCGTAATGTGGTATCGGAGAATAAAAGTCATCGCCATAAGCATGGAACGAAAGGTCTGACATATAGCAATCTAATGATGCACTTGTCAGTACCGCTTTAGTGACTACGGTCTGGTCACCATGCTTCATCTTTAGAATTACTGGTTTGCGTTTTGACAAATCAATGTTTGTAAAATCAAAGTATGATGTGCCGCAGTACGGGCATGCATTTTTATCAGCTTCGATTACAGCCCCACAGTTTGGGCAGTTAACGTTTTCCATTATTGTTTACCTCTTGGCTATCCAAAACAGCGCCAGTAAACATACAACCAGTATTGCGATACAGATCCACAAAGGAATAAATACCAACCACCATGACCAGTTGATTACATGGCACAGCTTCAGCACGATAAACGCCACTTGAAGCAAGCCGAAAAAGCCGATTCCACTACTGCTGCTACTACTTCCACTATTGTTTTTCATTGTTTCTCCTTTCACCAACTGATACACCAATAAACCAACTGGATGCACCAACTACTTGCAACCAACTTGAAACTAACTTGCAACTAACTTGCAACTGAATGCCGTCTTTCCGGCTGTCACCGTTGCCAGAATGGGTGCGGTTACCGTGATTTGTCGCTATGATATGCGCATTAATCTTATTAGGAATGAAGGAGTGTTAGTCACCTCACTTTCATTTATGATTTTGTGTTTTTGCTTTTAGCCTTCTGGTTAGGTTTTTGCCATTTTGTATTTTTTTTGACTAATTCAGACAATAAATATGCCGAAATCAGAAAAGATATGCCGTTTTTTAGGTAAAACTTTACTGCTTGCCTTCAAACAACAAAGCCTTCCATTCACCCATATAGCCCATGACTTTGCGGCTGTTCCGATTAGATCCGCCATGCTCCTTACCAGTGTTATAGGCGTAGTACGCATCCTCAGACACACCGTGTTTGCCAATGTACTGGTTCATTAGCCAAAAGCCGCAATCAATGTTTTTGAACGGATCAAACAAGTCTTCGGTGCTTGAAATTAAACCAGCACGTTTCATTTTGCCAATGTTACAAGAATTAATCTGCATAATTCCACGGTCAATGGTTCCATTGTCATTGTGGTGCGTTGCTTTGGCTCTGAACGTGCTTTCATGCTGGATGCTTCCAAGGATGAAGGCATAATAGTTTTCATAGTCAGCGGTTGCCTTTTTGCACCGTGTCCAGATATATTCCTGTAATTCGGTTGACAATGGCACCGCATCATTGACCGGGCAATCATCATCTGAATCCGGCACATAAACATCCAGTGCTTCTGACAGCCTGTTTATTGGCGGTGCAGTTTCCAATGCATCCAACGTGTTGAACGTGTTGGAATGTGTTGGCGGCTCCGTTATATTTATTGCGTTATCCTGTGTATGGATTTCTGCAATCACATATTCACCGCCCATGATAATGTTGGGTTCATCAGCCCGTGCGGTTATTGTCTGCACAAAGGCAACCAAACAGCAGAAGAGTAATGCCATCCAGATGACTTCTACGATCACCAGAAGCCCCATAAATGCCTTTTCTTTGTTAATCTTCAACATCCTGTATGCATCCTTTCAAAAGTGTCATAAAATCCGTTTCAAGCGCATTTGCGATGTTCACTGCATCGTGTAGTTTAATGTGTGTCTGACCACGTTCAATTGATTCAAGCGTTCTTGCCGTCATTCCTGCACGGTTTGCAAGGTCAATTATCTGCATTTCTTTGCGCCGCCTTACAGCCCTTGCATTCAGCACAAAGTTATCTGCCAGCTGTTTTCCCTTATCCATCATTTTTTGTTTTTCTCCCGGAACATTTTTTTCTTGCGCCTTGCCACATCCACAAAATACCCGGCTGTGCTTTTTTCCTTCTGTATTTCTTCTTTGATCTTGTCAAGCCTTTCCTTTGCTTCCAGATAATCAGCACATTTAGCATGGCAACCCATATGCCGCTTTTGGCAGTTGTGGCAACACTGTGATTCAAGTTTCATTTCTTTGGTGATTCTCCGTACAAATACGCCTGTCTGAAATCGTCTGGCGCATAGTGATAGTTGGGTACAGCCCTTCCGGCTTTGATTTCCTTGGCGTTGTATTCATCCTTTTCCTGTTGTGTAAGGAAATACCACGGATAGTTCTGTCTGCCCTTCGGACAAAACGTGCATGGTCTGCCTTGGTCAATGCCCGTGGGGCTTGTTGTGATAATCAAACCGCTGTCACGGCAGTGCGGACAGGATATTGTTTTCACGTTGGGTTCCTGCGCCGCCTTGATCTTGGCGTTCCAACGGATGACATCTTTGCACCGCTCCACAATATTGACCACTTCCGGTTTCCAACCGTCATTGATTATCCAATCGTTCACGGCTTCTTTTACAACGCTGTAGTCAAAGCCTTTCAGTTCTTCATACCAACGAAACACATCTGCATTGTCTTCAAAAAGGTTGTATCTGCCTTTAAGGATTCGCTTGATTCCGTCAAACTCTGTTGCAATCATTTCTTCTTGCCGCCTTCTTCAACTGGGACTTGTTCTAAGAACTTTTCCCACATTTCTTCATCACTCATTTTCTGATTACCACGCACTGCACGCTTGCGTGCCTTTGGTTGTGTTTGGTTATTATTGGTTATTATTGTTTGTGTACATGCTGTTGTACCATCTGTTGTGCTATCTGTTGTGCCATCGGTTGTACTATGGGTTTGATATTTACCATAGTTTATAAGGCTTATCGTTGTACCATGTTTGGACACACTCAGTGACAACATACCGTCACTTTTTAGAACATTTAAAAACCTTCTTACTGTGCGCCTATCCCAACCCCATCTATCAGCCAAAAAACTAAGTGATCTGTAAACACAGCCCTTTTGAAAAACCATTATGTTATCACCAATTGGTTTTTTGACTTCTGTGTGGTTGGCAAGCAGAATAAGATCTATCCACGCCTGTCCTTTGGAAAACGGTTTCTCTTTCCATAACCAGTTGTCTTCTATGGCACGGTTGATGGATATATAACCTTTAGCCATAATCACCACGTTCCAATCTTTCTTTTAAATCCCTGTATAGGATTTCTCTTATTAATGCAGGCGTTGATTCTTCACGGCAGAATAGAAGACCCATGTTGTAACGCACCATGAACGCTGTTACGGAACCAATGAACGCCTTTGAATTGAACCTGCTTTTGTATCTGCCGTTTATCAGTTTTTCGTATGAAGCATTTTCAACCAGAAGATAAACCCGTGCATTGTTTTCCTTGGCACGTTTGAATTCCTTGGTGAAGCGTTCCCGGTTTCTGGTGAAGCACTGCGCCAGTTCATCAAGATCCATCTTGCGTTCAATCACGCAGGTAGGTTTGATTCTGGTGCCAATGTCATAGATGGGTGTGCCTGTGGGCAACATGGCATTGAAGGTATAATCACCATAATCCAGTGTTGCCCGCTCAATTGGCACACCTATGTTTGAATAGCGTTCCTTTGCCCTTGGTGTATCCTGTTCACGGTTGTCAACAATTACATGGAATGATTCAAGCACCTGCTTTTGATCAAAGATATCCATGTTTAATTGAAGGGCAGGCCATCATCATCTGCACTTCCGGGGATATCCATGAACCCATCATTGTGGGGCGGTGTGTACATCTTATCGTTTGGCATCCTGCCTGCCTTGCCCTGTCTGACGGCATCTGCGGTGCAAGTCCATGCCAACTTAGTGTGGTTGTAGATATTACCGTTCTTTTCGTTCTGCTCAATACGGAACTTGCCACCAAAAACCTTCCCCTTCATGGTGTGTTCATCCTTGCAGACATACCCATCATTGCTGTCTTCAAGGTCTGACAGGAAGTCGTTGTATTTCTGCCATACCCAGTTTTCACAACCGTCATACGGGATGTTAAGGTTGTAACGGGCATCATATGACCAGACCTTATCCTCATTAAGGTTTGCCTTGTACTGCTCTGCATAGAAGCCCTTATATTCACCTTCTGCAATATCAAAGCAGATCTCAATGTGCTGTCCGTTGCCGTTCTTATTGGGCAGGATCTGTGCACCCTTGATCACGCAAACATAGGCACCCTTTGGTAATGGGCTGAACGGTGTGCGCTGTGTTTTCTCATATGTTGGTAACATTTAATTTTTCTCCTTTTATGGCTTTCCAATTTCTTGTATCTTCTTCAAATGTCTTTGCATTGAAATAAGTAGATTTGTATTGACTTGAATACTTATCACCGTATACCCTGTGCCGCACATTATTGATTGCCTGCTTTTCGCTTACAGCGTAAGTGGAACCTTCATAGTTCCAATCAGATACATCAATACCATCATCACCGTAGCAATGCACCATGCGGGAATAGACATGATAAACGGTTTTGTTTTTTGCGGTTGTCATCAGTATTCTTCCAATGCCTTAATAACAATCATGATGTCATTAGGGCATTCATCAGTGTCAAATGCTCCAAGTGGAACCTTGCATGTACTGCCGTCTGCTGACAAAATGAACTTGTATTTGTCATCCTGCCGGACAGCCCAAACCACGGTGTTCATTTTGGATTCAAGCACCAGTTTTTCCAACTTGCGCCCATTGGTTTTGATCCGGGTGCGGATGATGCCGTTATCATCAGAAACAGTTTCGCTGTGCGCCAGAATGATGATCGTTAAATCATCCCGCATTGTTAATGCTTGGTTTATGATGCTCCAACCATTCTGTGCCAGATCTGACCACGCACTGCGTTTATCACCCGCCTGCATTGCAAGGATCCGCATTTCTTCCGCAACCATCATGCCGTTGATTGTGTCAATGACAGCGTACTTGATGTGCTTACACTCTTCATTCTTGTCTATTTTTGTCAGCAAGGTTGAAACGGTCTTGAAGCTGTCAGACTTCCAATAATTTTTTTTCTCAACGCTGTACTGATCTTTCCAACCCTTCCAGTTAAGACCCTTCTTATCACAATCAATATAAAAGGTTTCTTCTGGTGGCAGGTTCCGCATTGATGTGGTTTTGCCGGAACCACTTTCACCAATTACGCCAATAACCTTTGCCATTCCTTCACCCCCCCTATCTGATCCGCAGGCTTTGGGTTTGCTCAAGGTGGCAGATGCCTTTAAGATCCTTGCCCGCTTTCAAGTCTTCTTTCATCTTGTTCCTGTCTATCTTAGGATCCTGCTTAATAAGATATTCTTCCGGGATGTTTTCAAGGTACTGTTCATCAATAACCACGCTTGGCGGGTTCTTCTGAATGCCGAAGCTGAACAGTTCTGTGCGGAACTTGGTTTTTCCGGTCTGCTCCATAACCATCTGCAAGCGGCGTTTAAGCCATGCAGAACGGTCTTCAAGGGCTTTGCGCCTTTTATACAGGCGTTCTTCCTCTGCCTTGATTGCAAGGGCATCAGCATCCATCTGGCGCATCACACGGGCATACCCATCTGCCTTGACTTCAAGTTCACCGTCAATTGCTTCAAGGGTGTCATTGATGATTTCTTCATCTGCATCTGGGTCTTCCAACATGGACAGCAGTGCCATGTATTCGCTTGAAAGTTCTAAGATTGTCATATATAATCTCCTTGTATACTGTTTTGTTTTTTTGGAATTAGTCAGTGTTAGCCGCACTGGCTTTTTCCCTTTTCTGCCTTTTCTTTTGCTTCGATTTCTTCCAAGCATTTTGCATGGTACCGGATCACAGCTTGAAACCCCATCAGCGTGCAAACCATCTGACAATCAGACGAAAAATATTTGCCTTCTGCTTCCTTCACCAACCAATCATGCAGAGCATTGCACCTGCCCATGATTTCCCCGTTTGCTTCCTCATTGCTTTCCGGGATAAAAGCACGGTTGTCAATAATACCTGTTCTTGTTGCCATTTTTTATTTCTCCTTCCTTGTTAAAATCACTTCATACCCGGCAAGCCGGATCAACTTCATAACTGTCCACCAACCAAGTTCCGGCAGGCTTCCTTCTTTTGCTCTGCGGCTGTAGGTGGTAGAAGATATGCCGCATTCATCTGCAAGTGCCTTGTTGTTTCTGATGTGCTTGACACGCTTGGCGGCTGTCCAGATCTGTTCTACCCATATCCCGCATTCATGGTGGGTCATGTCAGTAAGGTTGATTCTCATACCCGCCACCATGACAGGAACAGCCCACCAAACATAAGCAAGCAACCTTTGATAAGCATGGGAATGACCTGTGCGATCATGTCAGCATCCAGATCAGATGCACACCCTGCGCCAATGTAGACACAGAAGCCAATCAAGATGCACAGAACGCCAAACCCATTGATGATAGTGTTAAATGTCTGTTTCATTTGTTCCCCCTTCCATAGCGGCAAACCCACCGCCATTCCATGCAGAAACGTACAGATGAATTGCAGATATGGGAATCTTCGCCAATATGCTTCCGTCTGGGTTTCTTGCTAAAATTTCGACGGAAACCCCGTCCTTTTCGGCCATCTTCTGGATTCTGTTTACGAACTTCTTCTGGCTGAACGTGCAAAGTGCCGTCTTGTCTCCGTCAATCCATTCGATGACGTTCTCTTTAACTCGGTTCATGTTCCCCCCATTATACGGTTTAACCGTTGTTTGATGGTAAAAAAATAAGATCAGAATAAGAAACGCCGTAAAGCTGTTCAATCTTCTGAATCATTGGAACCTTTGGAAACGTAATGCCACGCTCCCAATTGCCGACAACTTCAGCGGTTACGCCAAGGGCTTCTGCCGCCTGTTTCTGGGTTAAGTTTTTGTTTACCCTTGCCGCCTTCAGTGTGATTGCCATTTATTCACCCCCTTTTTAATGATGATAATGATAATAAATACGGGTAAACCGTAGTTAATAACTACGGACATACTACCACGGTTTTACCGTATAGTCAATAACAATTACGGTTTAAAGGATAAAATTTATAGATTTAATCACGGTTTAGCTGTATAATAATCAATGCAATCCAGTTTAAAGGGGGTTCTATTATGAGTTTGGGAAACAAAGAAATCATGGCAAAGAACATCCGCAGATATTTAGAATTGAATGATATGACACAGACAGACCTTTGCAACGCCCTTAATTTAAAATTCATGACGGTTTCCGATTGGGTGAACGCAAAGTCATATCCACGCATTGACAAGATTGAAATGATGGCAAACTATTTTGGCATCAGCAAGGCTGATCTGGTGGAAGAACACACGGATAATGATGAATATTACATTGATCCGCAAACCGCACGGATAGCACAGGAAATCAAGGATTCACGGGAATTATCTGTCTTGTTTGATGTTGGGCGCAGTATGTCACCAGAAGACCTACAGACGGTTTACCAGTTGGCACTTGCCTTAAAGAAAAAAGAACAGGGGTGATTATTACCCACAATCATTGTTATCATACCCCTACAGTTTTATATGCAGGGGGTGAAGCATTGAAAGAAGTAGTTAACATTGGTTTTTTAGAACACGCTCCGGCAGGGTTTCACGGAATGGTTGTTAAAAACGATGACGATTCTTACACCATTCTTGTGGATCCCAATGACACATTTGAAAGAAGAATGCAAACCATCAAGCACGAACTGAAACACATTGAAACTGATGATTTCGGCATTGATGACATCCAGAAGATAGAAGCAAGGGCACACTATGGCAAAGAAGGTATACCGTAAAAAATACAATTATTATGATGAAACCGGGAAGCGCAGGTGCAAGACCTTTTCCGCGCCCACAAAGGCTATTCTGAAGGCTTTAATTGACGAATGGGAAGAAACACACCTTGAAGATGGAAAACCTGTTATAAGCGTTTCTGAAGCGTTACAGAAATATCTTGATGCAAAGTATGCTGTGCTGTCACCGTCAACAATCCGCAGTTATGAAGGAATCAAAAAGAACCATTTCCATGACATTGGCGGCAGGTCAATTAAATCATTGTCCAGTGCGGAAGTACAGCGTTGGGTGTCAGATCTCTACAGTTCCGGGTTGTCTGCCAAGACCGTTAAAAACTGCTATGGTTTTCTGACAGCCGCATTAACCATGCAGGATGATAGCATCAGATTCAAGGTACAGCTTCCGCAGGCAAAGGTATATGATAATTACTGTCCATCAGATGAAGATATTGCAGTGCTGATTGAGCAGATAAAGCGGGATGGTGACCATGAACTATTGCGTTCTGTTCTTTTGTCTGCCTTTGCGCCCGCACGCAGATCAGAAGTGTGCTGTTTGGAAGACACGGATGTGCATGGCAACGTGGTTACCATCAACAAGGCATTGGTTAAAGATAGCACAGGCAAGTGGGTTGTTAAACAGCCAAAGACCATTGACAGCACACGGAAGGTTGTCTACCCGGATTTTGTCATCAAGGAATTGCAAGGCATTCACGGGCGGTTAATACCGCACACGCCGGATTATATTGGGGATAAGTTCCGCAAAGCCGTGAAGCGTTCCGGGCTTCCGTATTTCCGATATCATGACCTGCGGCACTATGGCGCATCAATTATGATGTATATGGGTATTAGCCAAAAGACCATTGAAGCAAGGGGCGGCTGGGCATCAAATAGCCCGGTTTTAAAGCGGATCTACCAGAATAAAATTGAAGAAGAACAACGGAAGGAAACAGAACTGATAAACAACAGGTTTGAAGAAAAATTTGCAAATTGAAGCAAAAATTGAAGCATCGGCTTCTATCAGCTAAGTATACCGTGCTTTCAGTGGGGTTCGAGTCCCGCCACCGGCATTAAATCAAAAACCACGCTATAGCTTGTTTTCCGCAAAGAATAAGGCTAAAACGTGGTTTTTGTTTTTCCAAAGTGATGCAAAAATGCAACACTTTTAACATATTTGAATCAAAAAGTGAAGCAAAAGTGAAGCAAGGGTGAAGCAAAACAGGATAGTGATTTATATTTCTTCAAGCTGATCTATTACCTGTGCCCCGTATTCGTTGATCATGTGCTTAATGTCTTCTTCCGGGATCCCGTCATTCTGGCACTTTTCAATGTAGTCAACATCAGTTTCACCGCCGTACCAGTTATCAATAAATGCTTCCTTGACCCTGTATTTTTTTGTGTTGTTGTGCATGGCATCATACTTGATTGCCTTTTCCAAGATGCCCGGAAGCCATTCTGGCGGTTGGCGGTTCCCGTATTCCCATCCTTCAAGTGTCCGCACCGGGATGCCGTATTTTCTGCTGAATGCCGCACGGGATAACCCGGTGCTGTTTCTGATCTCTTCAATTCTGTTCATTGCTGTCCCCCGTTCGTATAAATAACAATGTTGTCTGTGGTGATGGTAAAAGTTCTGATTTTCCACGCGCCTCTTGCTCCGTAAGCGTCTGCGATCAATTCACGCTTTGAGAATGTATAGCCTTCACCGTCTTGGTCAATAACAGTGGCTGTATTGATTGCGCTTCTTCCTATGTTGTAGCTTCCTAAAAAGTTCTTAACTGTCATGTGTTCCTTCTTTCTCCCCGTCATGCCGTTAGGTCAGCGTTTTATTAACTATTGCAGTATTCCCAGAAGAGTTCAAATCCGTATTCTGCGGTGTCTTCATATTTGACTTCTTTTCTTGGCTTGTTTTCTTCCTCAATTTCCTTGTCGATCCTTGCCTGCGCTTCTCTATGCTGTGCCGCAGGGTTGCCGCCGTTTCCGTATTTCCAATCCTTAGAATATTCAACTTCGTAAGTCTTTTCTTTGTACTCATATATCACTATGTCGCTGTGCTTTCCGTACATTGTGAATAATTTTTTTGCCTTTGTCATTTCGTGTTCTCCTTTCTTTATCTGTCTATATATTACCACACAATGCGTGGACATGCAATACTTTTCCCACACATTGAGTGTATTTTTGATGTATTTCCAAGCAATAAAAAAAGACCCACAGCATAAAGCCGTAGGTCAATGATAAAAGCAACGCACAAAAACAGCAGTGTAAGGTGGGGAGCAAATCATATAAGGTGGAGGTATGTATAGGAAATAATGCGTTGCCAGTATCCATTTTAATTGTCTTCAATAATGTTCCAAGGGTTCTGATAGCCGGAACTGTTTGAGATACATAAAGCACCTTCAAGATCACCAGACGGCATGAACAGGCACAGTTTGTTGTCGATCCAGTGCCAGCCTGTTGCCATCTTGCCAGTATTATCAAACCAGTACCAATGTGAATAATTGCCCTTGGTTTCCTTAATTAAAGCCCAACCATGTTTGTTAACACCTTTTTGGTTCTGGTAATACCAGTTATTGCCCACATGGATCCAACGCCATACTTCCGGTTCCGGGGGCAGGATAGAATAGTCCGGTCTGCAACACCATTCCCATGATGCGCCCACATGGCGTGCCACCTGTCCACCGTTCCATGAATTCTTATCAGTTGGTGATGTGTTGCCTTCTACGGTAATAATCTGCCCGGAAGAAGACCTGCCAACAACCAAACCAACGTGCCCGCCGTCATTGCGGGGTCTAAAAACAAGATCACCCGCTTGTGCTTTAGCCAATGAAACAAGCCTGCCCTTTGAAACCATAGCATTTTTTACTTCCATAGTGGATGCGCTTTTTAGCTTACCGCATAACAGCTTGTTGGCAAGTTCGGATCCATAGCACTTCCAAAAAAGGTATGCAATCCAAGTTTGGCACCAAGCAAACCCGTTTGGATGCCCTAAACCTGCATTATTAAGTTCATATGCATATTTTGTTAGGTTGTCAGATCCCGCAAAGTTAGTCTTATCGTAGAGAATTTCAACACCCAACTGATCAAGGTATTTCTTAGCTTTTTCCGTGTATTCTTCTTCAGCATAAGCTAAATTAACAACATCGTTCTTATTCATGTTAGCCCCTTGCTATCAGATCAGATAATTCCGTTGTGCTTGTTGCGCTCCATGTGCCGTTTGATTTAACGTACATTTTACCACTGCTAAGTGTGATGCCATCAGCGTTGCCTGTTAGCGTGGCGTTCCATTGTGCTTCAGCTTCATAAGTGATGGACAATGTTGCGCCTGCAATTAAACCACCGTAGTAACCCACAGACATCCGTAGCACAAGTTCATCCAGTTCTGCACGTGCCCATGATCCGCAACTTAAGTTGTAGATGGCATTTGAAGTGCCGTTAACAGTGGTTGCGCTCCCCTTTGCCGTGCTTCCGGCATACAACTGAAGCGTGCAAGTTGAACGGCTGGCGTTTTCCTCATGCGCTTTGACTTGACATTCAATGTTTGTAATAGTTGCGCCTAATGGTATTGCAGACAAATCAAAAGTGTAATCAGCAATGCCTGTGGTGCTTTGCCCGGAAGAATAGACATTGCTTGTTGATGTGCCGTCTTCAGCTGATGTTCCAATGCACGCACTTAGGTTTGCGGTGCTGTTCATACTTGATGCAGTGTAGTCTTTTGGATAGCGTTCAATTGATGCACCGGAAGACATCTGCATATACAGATCACCATTTGAACCAAGCGAAGCTGAAGGCGTACCAGTACCGCAGTAGATTGTTTGGGCATCACCGCCACCGCCATTTTCATAGAACGTAACAGTGCCACCGCCTGTTTGCGGCAGGGTTACCGCAGGCACATCCGTGTAAGATGCACCAAGCAAAGTTATGTTTGCCATAAAAAAGCACCCCCTTTTAAGAGATGCTAAGAATCTTTGTTGTGGAGTCCTGTGAAATAGAAGGAAGGGCAAGAGATCCAGCAACGCCAAGCAGTGTTACGCCGCTTTTAATATTGCTGGCAACAATCTTTGCCTGCTCTGTAGAACTGATAGAAACCGTGCCACCAGAAGTGTAGCCTGCTGGAATAGTGACGGTTCCTGCCTTCGTTGCAATCGTGCCGGAAGTGCTTCCATTGTTCGCCATGCTTCCTGACACGGAGCCGGATGCACCAAAACCAGTTTTGCCAGTAAGAACATCTGCGCTTTCAATGTCGGCTGTTGCCGTGTCATAAAACTTGGCTGTGCCGCCGCCGCTTTTGGGTATATCGACTTCTGGAACATTGGAATACGTAACGCTGTTAATAACAACATTCTGTGCCATGTGTATTACCTCATGATACTGTAAGTGTTGAACCATTCCACGTGATCAAGCCGTAATTCTTTGGAATGGGGTTAATAATGATATTGTTGGAAACTGCCTTTTCAGCCGTAGACAGCACCTGTGTTTCTTGTGTTGGCGTGACTTCGGTCGCTCCGGTATAGTATGGCAAGTCTCCTGTGTGGACTTCCGTTATGATGCCAAACTCTCCGCCCTCAACTATACTGACGGTTGCTCCCGCATCTTCTGTGAGCGTTAAGCATATATCTCCGTCCGCCCGGATCTCGACAGATGCGGTCGCGTCTTCGGTTATTATCTGAGCAGATGTAGCACCGCCAATATTTAGTTGTTCCTGTCCATCCAGATAAACCGTGCTTGCCATGATTAGATAACCTGTTCTTTATGGTTAGGTGAAAAATGCACCGCAGTTTCCGCAGATGCGCCCCGGATCCCGTCAACTGTTACCCAATTAAGCATAATCGTGGCATTGCCATCAACTGCAAGGGTTTCAGCCTGTGTCAGTGTCCATGATAACTTGTCATTGCCAACAGTTGCAGTGGTCAGATCACGTTCAACTTTGATTTCACCGGAACGCTTAACAGTAAGCACGGCTGTGGTAATGTCTTGTATACGCACTGTGTTGAATGTATACACCAGTGTGGGTGTGGTTCCTTTGATAATATTTGTATTCATACCGCACCCCCGTTGCGCTTATAGATCTGGTTAGCAATGGTCACCAGTGCGCCACACAGAACATCAAGCGCAATGAAAGTCTGCTGTATCTGTTCGGCATAGTTAAGCCCCCAAATATCAAAAAACGTGCTGATGAAGGTGCCGACAGGCAGAACAATCAGTGCAATGATTTTCAGAATATCATACGTTTTATTGCTCATCATTTTTTTCATCCTCTGGCATCCGCAGGATCTTGGTATAAAGTTCCGTTGCTACATCATTGCCACCAAGGTTATGGTATGCGGCATACAGTTTTTTCAAGGATTCCTTTGCCCAAATTGGCGCAAAACCACGTTCTGAATACTTGTTATAGTTGTTTACAATGGAATCCCGCAACAGGCTTTGAACGCCCTGTGCAATTGCTTCATTCTTCTGCCGTTCTAACTCAAGCCGGATGGCAATGTTGCGATAACACCATGCAAGCACAGCCGTTACGCAGGCAAACAACCATTCAATCCAGTTGGAAGAGATAAACGATATAATTTCGCTCATTAATTTATGCTCCAAAATAGAAGCCCCGGATATTGCACCGGGGCGTAATTGGTTTAGTTACGATTCAGTGAAATCTACATCCGGGTAGGGGATCGCATGAAGGTTGCCATTTTCATCCTTTACGGTATCAGCAAACTTCCTGTGCTTTACGTTAACACCTTTTCTGCCATCTTCCGGCGCATCAACAGCGTGCAGGTTTCCGTTTTCATCAACAACCGTGTCAGCAAACTTGCGGTGCTTCACACCATTGCCATTGCTTTCCGGTGCGGCAACAGCATGAAGGTTGCCATTTTCATCAACTACGGTGTCTGCAAATTTTCTGTGTTCTGCCATAATGCTTCTCCTTTACATTTTCAAGAAATAAATGTTAAAAAGTTGCAATTGTTCAAGTTACGTACTGTGGTCATGCATGGTAGCCAAGTGACCGATGATAGCGCCAACCAAAATGCCTGTGACAAACTCAAGCATTACTCTGTCGGTTCTTCCTCTGCCGGGATCTCCTCAACAACAGGCAACGGATCGTGATGATAGCATTCGTTTCTAAGTGGGAATCCCTCGCTGGTAAACATGATGGCGGCATGGCTTGCCGTGTCGGATGTAGCGGCAACAGCAAGGATTTCGTGAAACTTAGCTTCAGCTTTCTGCCGTGCCTTGTCGGCATCTTCATCCCATACCCAATAATTCTGATGCTCAAACTCTCCATTATGGAGTTTCTTGATTTCGGTGATATAAATCTGAGTTAACATATCAAATCTCCTTTATTAAGCATTAATGGCATTAAGTGCCGCCGCTAAACTGGTTTCCGTGCAGTTAGTACCGGGGACAATGGTTGCCCCGGATGCAATAGCCGCTGTGGCAAGATAGAGCGTGTTATTGACCATGAAGTACTGTCCGCTTGCAATGTTGCTGTCAGCGGTCATATCGTTGTCAGGGTTGGTCAATTTCTCAAGGTACAGTTTGGTATCGGCTCTGTACTCACAGCTTGCAACCGACCCGGTATCCGACCAGATGTTGTTGTTTCCTAAGAGTGAACGCATATCCGTAGCCGTCAACTGTACTGACACAGGCTGTGCAAGCGGATAAACAATGACATCAGCATCCGTAAGTGATGCGTTGAAGTCTGCCGCACTCGTATAATTATTGTCTGCTACAAGCACCACAGTTCCAGAATTGTTTTCCCTTGACAGTGCCAAATTCGGTACGGCATAAATGCTGTGAATGCCGTCATAACGGTATTTGTTGCAGTAGCACTCGCCCTGAGTCAGTCCGTTAGCCATTCCGCTAATGGTCTTGAAAAATGTTTTGTTTGTAGTACCGGAAAGCATTCCCCACGCAGAACTGTTCATCTGGAAAATACCGTGTGTCACCGTCAGCATCCCACTCGTTACATCCAGAGTGCCGCCGTGTACCGTGCCAGCAGAGCCGAAGGATACGTTGTACACCGTGCTGTCTGCATTATACGGCTCATATGTGTTATCTGTATCGGATGCGGCACGAATCATCGGTTTGATGACCACGTTGTTTAAGGTAGTGCCAGAAAAAGTCCGTAAGATAAAATTGACACTTCCGTTTGTTCCAATGGTATCAAGTATTGTTGCTCCGCTTCCATTATCTGTAGCGTATCGTGTATATGGTGCATTTACTTGTTCAAGCAACATCTGCACGTTGCCGTTGGAGTTGCCAGATAAGATACACCCGGCATACTGCCGTGCCGTTTCTGCTGACATTGTAACCAAAAACGTGGCCGTTCCAGTTGCCGTGCCGTTCATTGTTATTGTCTTGTCAGAATTTACAGTGAACGTAATGCCGTTGGCTGTTCCGCTTGCGTGTTCGTAATAGAAAAGGTTTTTGCCCCTTGAATAGATGTTTGCTCCCGTCCATCCGCTAATAGCCCTAACATTACTCGGACTCGGATCGCCACTACCTGCCTGTTTAGGAGTGATATTAACCACAAGGTCTTTAACAGACACATCATCCGCACCATCAGTAAACGATGCGATAGCCGAATCGGTGATAGTTTCCGTGACGAACGAAGCGTACATCTGGCGCTTTAAGTCACCACAAGCGGCGGCATCTGCTGCCATTCCTTCGACCGTTAAGGTCTTGTCAGTGTTCACCGCAGTAGCTTGATACACACCGCCATCAGCCCATTCAGTGCCGTTGTAGTAGTACCAATGCCCTGTTAAATACCCGGCTTCTGAACCCGTGTAAACGTACACCTTGGAACTGTCTGTCATTGCCGCCGCACTGTTTGCCATGCTTGGCGCACCTGCAAGCCCCATAAGTTCATTGATGCGGGTGTTCAAACCTTCATCAGCCGCAATGCGCTGTGATCTTTCGGTCTTAATGCCTTCCTCAACCGCTGTGGTGGCTGTCTGCGCCGCCGCTGTTGCCGTGGTTGCCGCACCTTCTGCCTGTGCCGCATATGCCGCAATCTGTGCAAGCAAATCTTCATACGGGTCTGGCACATCACCAGTGATGCTGTTGCTGTCAAAAGTAACTGTTCTGTAAAGCGCAGACTTGCACACCACATCATCCACAATGTACTGCATCTGCACCATGCCGTATCCATCCACAGCCGTGTCCGTGTCTGTGATGATCCAAATGGCATTATTATCAAGCCTGTCTGTATCCGTTACCAAATAGGGTAGGTCATCACCCTGCCGGATAAAAGAAATAACAAAACCACCATCACCAAATGTTTCTACACAATCAGTAAGATCAAAGATCAAGCACCGCGCCTTATTTTCCCCTTTATATCCAATAAAGATTGGTGTGATATCGCACGGTGGTATGATTGGATCTATCGGGGCATAGTCCGTTGCATAAATATTAAACATAGATCAACCTTTCCGTAACTGCTCAATATATATCTCAACATATGTTCTATATGCGGCAGGCACATCTTTTAGTGCAATCAACCCCTGCATAACCTTGATTGCATACAGTTTTGCAATGTTTTTTGAAACTGTCATCACGTTTCCCCCATTTCTACCAGATCAAGAACCGACAGCGAAACCGCATCAAGTTCTAACCGCATGGTGTTAATAAGGTTGTTAAGCGTGTTGATATTATCGGCTTCCGTTGGCAATGCTTCAACGACAAATGTTTCACCATTTTCAGTACGTTCAAAAACGCCATCATGGTATGCATCACCAGATCTGACCGGGATGCGTGTAACTTCTATTGCAAAAGCGTTATTGCCATAGCTTGCCTTTGCAACCGCATCACAATCAACAAAGGTGCCAACCACCACATTGGCAACCACGCCATTGTGTATTAATGCAAATATTTCATGCGCCATATTCAACCCCCTTATGCCACGCATCTAATTATCATTACGCCGGAACCACCGTTGCCGCCGTTTGACCGTGATTCGGAAGAACTGTTATAAGCGCCACCGCCACCACCGCCACCAGTGTTTGCCGTTCCGGCTGTGCCAGATATGGTATAATCTGAACTGCCCCTGCCGCCACCGCCTGCACCGCCTGCGCCGCCGCTATAGTTCCTATTGCTTGAGCCACCACCGCCGCCGCCTGCATAAAGCGCACCGGAAGATGAACCCCACGCACGGGTGGTTGAACCTTGTCCGGCTCCACCATAAATGGTGTGCGCCTGTGCCGCTCCAGTGTAGTACACGTTATCCTTTGCCTTGGCACCGTCAGATGCTCCGGCAGTGCCATTGGAATCATACTGATCACCACGATAGATGCCCATTGCGCCGCCGCCAGAACCACCTGCACCGCCATTGTTTGCATAAGCTGTGCCACCGCCATAACCACCTGCGGCACTGACAATAGAAGCAAAAGCAGTAGTACCACCTCTGCCGCCATTTGCCGTGCCACCTGCTCCAATGGTTAAAGCGTATGATGTGCCGGGAACAACAGAAAAACTGCCGGATGTTTTGGTATATCCACCACCGCCACCGCCACGGTTGCCGCCGCCACCGCCGCCAACACAGAACACTTGGATAGAACGCCATCCTGCCGGAATGCTCCAATTTCTTGTTGAAGTGATCGTTGTGCTAAGTCCAACATAGTTGGTTGCTGTTGCCGCACCAGTGCGGTAGGTGGTTGACCAATATGTAGTGCCGTTAATGTTAAGATAACTAAAGATAGAATAGTAATAGGTGGTACTTGCAGTTAAACCTGTGTTTGTGTATCCGTTAACATTGGTGGATGCATTAACTACAATACCCATGTTGCCAACACCACTGTATACAGATGTGCCTGCATCACGGTTGGCAGGTGCAGATCCGGTGTTCCTTCTGAGATTTACCCCGCTCCAATTGGCAGTGGGGCGTGCCCAATATGCCGTTAATGCATTTGATGAATAGTTTGCCACGGATAGGGTAGTTGGCACCGTTATCTTAACCATCTGTGCAGTGTAGCGTGAACCCGTCTTATTAATGATAATAGTGGGTGTGTTACCTTCTGCATTGCTGTTTGCACCACTGTTGGTTGTTATTGTATAAGTATCCTTTTTCTTCACTTCAAACATGGCAATGCCTGTAGTGCTGTCTGCGGTTCCGGTGTAAGTAATGCGGCTTCCTGCTACAGTAACTACATTGCCGGGATTTGCCTGCACAGTAAGGTAGGCTTTAAAACTGCCACGCCTGCGGGAAAAATAACCATCCATGATTAAATACCCTTTAACTTGATATTAACGGTAACTGTTGGTTTATCTACATAGCAATAAAGCGTTATGCCTGTTGCTGTGGTGACAATGCGGTCAATGCAGTTGAATGAATCTTTATAATCAGCCGCATCTGCCTGCGGAACATTTGCCCATCCATCAATATCCCAGATGGGCTGTGCCGCCGCAGTAGTAGTGTTTAATGTAATGCTTTGGGTATAAGGCCATGAACTTGACCAATTACCCACCGGAACAGTAACACCTGTAACCCACTCATTATAAATAGCAGTATTTGCCTGCCATGAAGTAATGCCGGAAGTACCAAGGATAAACTTGGCAAAACTCATCTGGTAGATGGTGCCACCGTTATCAAGATCCTGCTGTGTTACAGTAGGGTATGATGTTGAATTTGTTTTGATAATAAAAGAACCCTGTGTAAAAGAACTTTGACTTGCCGTTTGTGATAAGTCAATCTGATACACAAGGTTGCAGTAAAGTGTGCCACTACTGACATTGGGCAATGTTACTGATGTTGTGCCGGACAGTTTTGTTAAATGTCCACGGGCAGAAAATATGCCGCTTGTAAGTGCTATGGCACTATTGGTGTATGACATATTGCACCCGGTGATCACCCCGTCACGCATCCCGCCATACATCCAATATATTTTTGCCATGTCAGATGCAGTTATGTTTTGTAAATCATATACGATGCCTTCAATCATTAAATTGCACCTCTTAGCTTGGAAGTAAGTGTAACTTTTAACTTACCCATTGTTACTTTACGAACACCGGAAGATGCTTCCCGTTCTATTGCGGTAATCAGACTTTCCTTCACACCTGTCTTGGTTTCTATCTGGCATTTGCGCCCAACATAGTAATCATCCGGCAAGTATAGTTTGCTGTTTTCACGCAGGTAGAATGTTATTTTGTGTTCGTAGCTGTTTTTTTGAAATTCATTTAAAACTTCATCATACATTTCTGCTTCGGTTTCAGCTTCCACATAAATGCTTTTAATGGTTCCATCCACCCGGTTAGGATCAGATACATTTGTGCTTATTGACCTGTTAGCAAGAAGGTAATATGTACGGTATGTTAAAGCCTGCGTGGAAGTGTTCAACCATTTTACATTTAATTTGGCAAGCACATCCACGCTGTAAGTCTCTTCAACATTGTAGATATCAGATACATCCGTATCAATTGGCACCGTATCTGCCACATTATGGTAAACATTAACCGTTAGCACTGCGCCACCAGAAGCACCGGGTGCTGTGTTTGTTAGAATGAAATCAACATAAATCCCATACCTTTCCTTAATGTTTCCAAGGAATGTTTTGAGATTAAACACACCATTTTGCACATTAACTATGTTTGACAAGGATGCAACTACAGGTGTATTTGTAACTGCAACCGGGTTAATATATGGTCTGTCCATTAACGGATCATTTGATGATACCCAATTATCAGTGATTGTTTGAACAACAAATGATTCCACGCCTGTAGCTATCATATCTGCATTATTTGCAAACACGAACCTGTCAAACAAGCATTCCTTCTGCCGCATGGTTAGCGCAAAATTATCTGTTTTGTCATTGGTTGCAGTGTCATACGCTACGCCAAAAAAGACCAACTTGTTATTATCATCTTTGCAGTAAACAAAATCGTCATCCACCACATTAATTAAACGGGGCACAACGATTTGACTTTTATCACTGTATTCAAGATCATCCGTAAAAAAGAAGTCTTTAAAGTAAAACAGGTCTTTTATTGTTAGATTTGTCTTATCAAGAATGTATGCGATCATACGGCAATATATTGTTTGTAAATAACAAATGTAGCATTGGTGATCTGGCTGTCAGCTTCCAATTTCAACTGATATGTGCCAACCGGGATTTTAAAAATGTTATCATTTGTAATGTCCAGAGATGTGGCAAGATCAGTGTGATTGCCGTTTCCATCATCAACATACAAATAAATGTCACCATCTTTAGATGAATATTCAAGCGTTTCACCCGCACCAATTTCTGCGGTAACATCAAGCCGTGCAACTTCTGCACCGTTTTGCAACAAGATAATTGAAGGGTTTGATATAGCCCCTTGAATGCTTGCCTTGAATGGTGCAGAAACATGACCATCATTTGCCACGGTAGCAGTGCCATTGGTGTAGTTCATCCACACATTGGGAAGTTTGAACGTAAACCTTAAACCCGTGCCTGCAACCGTTTCCAACTTGATTACTTGGTTGTTTGGCAAATACCAAAGTGTTTTAGGTACAAGTTCAACCTCACACGGAAGAAAACCGGATGTGGTGATCTCTGTTTTTGTGTATCTGTTAATATCAACATCCCGGTAATAAACACCTGCATCCGTCTGATATGACAGTGTAAGTTTTTTGGATGTCATTACAAATTCCACAAATTCGTGTGCCCTTTGGTAAGGATTTTCAGACCCAAAATTAATTGTGCCAGTAATGGCAGTTTGTTCAATCTGGTTATCTGATTGGATCCACTCAGAACCAAACAAGGTGTAGTTACGGTTGATCGCATAACCAAGACCCGCAGGATTTGTTAAAAAGCCCGTTCTTACATCATTCAATGAGTAGCTTTGACCATATTCGTTTATAAGTGTAAAAGTTCTTATCATAACAAGAAGCCCAACTCTTCGTTGACAGCAGAAGCAATGACCCTGCCGTTCAGAACCGTGTTGTTAGTCAAGTAAATGCTTGCAGGTCTTTGTGCCGCTACTGCCATACTACTGGCAAGGTTCTGCATCTGATCTGTAACAAGGTACATATTATCCCGGATGCCCTGTGCGTATAATTTCATCATGTCCGGCGCAAACTCATGGAAGCGTGAAAGCGGACCTTTTTCCGGTTCCGAAAATCCAAGGAAATCCGCAACTGTATCAGCAATATCTGTGATGGTTTCTTTAACATCATCCCATTTGTCCTTGATACCTTTTACGAAATTTCCAATGAGATCCTTGCCCCATTGCAGTGCTTTTCCGGGTAAGTCTTTCAGATACTGCACCGCAGAATCCACGTTTGTTGTAATAGTTTCCTTAATTTCAGATGCCTTGGCTGTAACCGTTTCTTTGGCGTTCGTGATGGCATTGCTAATGGTTTCTTTAATGGCGTTCCATTTTTCGGTCATGGTGTTAGCCAAGTTGGTTACAAACTCTGTAACAGTGATAACAATAGTATTCCATGCGTTCTGAATATCCTGCATGGATTGTTCCACGTTGCTTCTGATGTAGTCCGTGAAAGCCTGCCATTTTTCCTGCACGCTTGCACAAAATTCCATGATCTTTTCACGGTTTTCATCCCAGAATAGCTTGAGCGCAACGCCTAAACCAATCAATATTGTGATAACAGCAATGATGCCAAGTACAACAGGGTTTAGTGCCGCAAACGCACCCATAACAGTGCCGATTGCTGTAACAATGTTACCAATTGCGCCAATTAACGTGCCTATGATAATCAACACAGGTGCTATTGCCGCAACAATCACCAGAATGGTAGCGATCAATTCTTTTTGACTTTCATCAAGGCTGTTAAACCAATTAACAACTTCCTGCACCTTTGCAACCAAGTTCTGAATGTGCGGCATCAGTGCATCACCAATTGATATTGCCAGTTCGGAAATACCGGATTTTAAAATGGTTAATGCACCCGGCAGGTTATCAATCATGATCGCCGCCATCTTTTCAGCTTCACCGTTGTAGGTGGCAATGATCTCTTGACCGCTTGTCAATGCTTCGTTCATCGGTACGATAGAACCGTCGGCAAGCATTGCAAACGTGTCAGAAGAATGCGTAACTGCCTCTGACAGCTTGTTAAAATCTTCCTCAGATGCGTTTGTAATAGCAAGCAAACCTGCCATTGCTCTGGCACCGCCAAGCATTGCCGCCGCCCTTGCTTTTTCGGCTTCCTCTGCATTGAAGGTCTGTGCAAGCAATTCGTCCATCTGTGTGCGGTATTGCGTTTCTGTGATGGTTCCGTTTTCAAGTGCTTCATCAAGATTGTTTGCGGCTTCCATGAAATCTTCCGTGGGCATTTTGATGTTGCCCATTGATTCCCGCAACTGCTCCATGATCTGCATGAAGCTGTACATATTGCCGCCTTCATCTTGCAATGAAACACCCAAACGATCCATTGCCGCTTGTGATTCCTTCGTTGGCTTTGCCATACGTTGGAATATATTTCGCAAAGATGTGCCCGCCTGTGATGCCTTGATACCACTGTTAGCCATTAAGCCAAGTGCAACTGCCACATCTTCAACATCATAACCAAGTGCGCCTGCCACGGGTGCCGCATATTTAAATGATTCACCCATCATGGACACATTGGTGTTTGCGTTGGATGATGCCGCCGCCAGAACATCAGTAAAGTGCCCTGCATCTTCGGCACCTAAACCAAAAGCAGTTAAAGCATCCGTTACAATGTCGGAAGTGGTGCCAAGTTCTTCACCAGAAGCCGCCGCAAGGTTAAGCACTGGCGCAATGCCTTCAAGCATCTGGTCAGTTTTCCAACCAGCCATTGCCATGTACTCAAAGCCTTCACCCGCTTCCTGCGCTGAAAACTTTGTAGCCGCACCCATTTCACGGGCTTTTTGGCTTAAGATTTCCATCTCGTCACCAGATGCGCCGGAAATAGCCCGCACCTTATCCATCTGTGCATCAAATGTGGCGGCTTCCTTTACAGCACCAACAATGCCCGCACCTGCGGCGGCAGAAAATGGTGCAAACGCTTCACCTGCGCCCTTGATCTTGTCACCAACATCTTTGATATCTTGCCCAACAACTTTTAACTTTTGGGATCCGACAGACCCAAATTCTTTCATCTGGGTTGTCAGACTTTCAAGTTTTCCTTCTGTTATGACAATCTCATCTTGAAGGGCGTTCCATTCGGCAGTACCTTCACCAACCTTTTTCTGTGCCGCTTTAAGGTCATCAAGCCGTGTTTTGGTTTCCTTGATGGAATCACCCAAAAGTTTTTGCTTCTGCGCCAACAGTTGGGTGTTGCCGGGATCAAGTTTTAGAAGTTTATCAACCTCACGCAGATCCCTTTGGGTTTCTCTGATGGTTGAATCAACTTCACGCAACGCCTTTTGTAATGGGGTGGCGTTGGCATCTATTTCAATTGTGATACCTTTAATTTGTGCCATTCTTAAAACCTGTCAAAATCTGCTTGGTTGGCAACCTGTTTATATTGGTATGAATCGTTTGCAGATTCGGTCATCATATCAACTACAGTGCCAAATTCAAGGCTGTCCAGATCAGCTATATGCAAGCCAATTTGAACAGCCCTTAACACAAATAACGGTGTGGTTAAATCACGTTCCGTTGCTCTTATTTTTTTTTAGCATCAATTACTGATTGGGTGTTAGTCATCCACAGGTTGATAATATCAGCCGCAGATGGCAGTATATCTGATTCCTCAAACTGTTCAAGCCATGCCACATAATCATCAAAAGAAACCTGCTTAAAGTCTGCCCCCTGTGCCTGCTGTGTCATAACAAAAGCAAGCTCTTTGATGATATTAGAATCAAAGTTTTCTTCATTGCTCATGCCCTTAAAAGTCATTAAAAGATCACGATGAAAGATAGCCTTGTATCTAATAGCTGTTGCGGCATTGCCACACATTTTGATGGTTTCAGAACCAATCTTAACATCTGCTGTCATTAGGTTAACGAAGTAGGCACATAAACCGCAGTGAACCAAGAAGTGTAAGTGCTTGTGTTGTCTGCGGTGCAACGACCTTTAACCACATTCCTGCTGATTGCCGGAACATAGATAGAAGATGCTGTGATTGTTAAAGTCTCTGTCTGCGGTTCAATGGTGTCTTCCGTGGTCTGTCCACTAACGCTGGGGCGTGTAGCCGTGCAGTTATACAGTACGTGCCGGATGTTGTTTGCATCGCCTTCGAACTGGAACATCAGTGCAAACTGGTTTACGTTAGTATCTGCGGTTTCAATGAAAACGCCGTTGCTGTCAGCAACTTCATTAAGGATATCCGTGCGGAACGCATCCGGGATCAGTGCGGATTCAAAGTCACCAGTGTAACCATTGTTAGACACACCAACCCAATAATCAATGTTATCAGCACGGAACGGTGTGCTTTCGCCTTCAGCATCCAGAGAAATGGATACAGCACCCGGCCATGCCACTGGCGTGCTGTAGGTTGCAGAACCGTCAGTTGCTATGGTCGCTTTAGCGAAATAGACCGATTTCAAACCGAATTTCACTTTATTATTTGCCGCCATAATTAAGCCTTTCTTTTAACATATTTTCTTGCCATAGTTATTTGGATACAGCAGGTTCCAATCTGTCTGCACCAAGACTTCCATTTCATAAACCGTTTCGTGCATATGTTCAGCATCAAGGAACTGTTCATCTTTGGTATAAGTCAAACCATTGGCGTTTAAAGTGTCTTCAATAAGGGCTTCGTAATAGAAGTCCTTAGTATCTGAGTAAAATTCAATTGTAAGTTCAGTGATGCGTTGATAATTTCGATTATCCGCATAAACATCATCTGAATTTTCAAAGTAGAATATTAAAAATGGTGGTGCCTGCGGCGTATCATTCGGAAACTGATAATACGCAAACGGCAAGCCCACCGTTTCCAACATCTGTGATATTTGTTTGTAAGTCATAGTGTATTTATCAGCTTTTCAATACGCTGTGGAAGTTCATTTTGCGCCCATTCTTCAACTGGTTTGATGTGTTCATATGCTCCTGCACTGCCCACTTTCCTGCCTGTGCCATCCTTGATTGCGTGCCCTTTTTCAAGCAGGTGTGCCAAACGGTAATACCTTTCGTTGTGAATAACATACGCTTGCCATGCGCCTGTGCGCTTTTTGGGGTTTTGGTCAACTGTCCAATCAGCAGAATATTTTCCCGTGGGATGTCCTCTACCAGAAAACTTGTTAACTGATTTCAGTTTTTTTACGCAATCTTCACACACATCATGTGTGGCAACACCAAGCACCCTGTAAACATCATCACCGTATTCATCAAGCACTTCCTGTATTGCGCTTTGCAGGTCAATCAAACCAATCTTTTTACGCCTTGCCATTAGTTCCACCACGCCTTTCAACATACAGTTCAATGGTGTCTTCACCGGGCACCATGTATGTGCGATAAATGGTGTATGTTTTGCCGTGGAACTCACAAACCGTTTCCCCGTTATAATCAGCCGCAAAAACTGTAAACTGATATTCCGGGTTTAATCCGTTCCTGCCACCGTCAAAAAACTCATAGCGTGACACGCTGTTTACACGGCAGAAGATTTGGCGGCCTGTAAGTGTTTCCTTGATAACACCATATTCATTTTTTACAGGTGTGCCTGCTAACAGGATCAAAACATCATCCATTTTGCACCTTCTGGCTGAACAGCCTGTTGTTTAGCGCATATCTAAGCATCCGTGGCATACCATCACCTGTTGCACGCTTGCGCCATGTCCACGCCGCATACATAACAACAAGTTGCATATCACCAACAGCAGACATATTCAGAGAAATGCCTTCACGGGTTATTTCCGTTTGGGCATTCTCTAAATACATCGTTAATCTGTCATCATATGCCGCAGTGGTTATGCCAAGATCTACCTTTAGCATTTCCAAAAGTTCCACGGCACACTACCTCATCAAGCCGTAACAGTTACGGTGCAGGTTGCAGTTACATCACCAGATGCAACAGTGATCACGGAAGAACCGGAAGCAACACCTGTTACAAGACCTGTACTTGATACGGTAGCCTTGGAAGTAGTAGCAGAAGTGTAGGTTACACTACCTTCAACACCAAACGGCACCAGAACCGGGGAAAGCTGAAGGGTGGATCCAGACGCAACAGTTGCGGTTGCCGGAAGCAGGATGCCAGTAAGCGTGTTGGCAACATCACCTGCAAATGCCATCTCAGTGGTAACATCAGTATTCTTTACGTTGATCGCAACGAATGCACCCGCAATGATCGGCTGTCCATCAGCACGTTCTTTGCCACGGAATACAGTGTTATCCTGTAAGAACTGAACCTCACGGGAAGATTCAATAGTCATGCCTGCGCGCTGTGCCCACAGGTACAGATCACCGTAACCACCAATGATATCATAGTCCGGCATAAACTCAAGGATATCAATGTTACCGTTGATGATCGGCAGAACGCCAAACAGGTTAGCAACGATATCACCGGAAGCCGTGAAGGTGATTACTTTGGACTTCAGATAGTTATATGTTTTGCTGTTCATTGCCCAGAACTGTTCACCACGGGAATACTTGGTGAAAGTGTTGCCTGCGGCAAGGGTAAGTGCAGACCAAAATTCCGCACCGGAAAGGCTGTCACCATTGATCTTGATGATATTGGAAGTGTGAAGATCAACCCATGCGGGTGCGCTTGCCGGATAACCTGCGGGCTGTGAAGTCTGTGCAAGTCTGGTAGCAATACCAAGTGGCATTTTGGATCCTGCGCCCTTGCCGTAAAGGATTGCCTTATCCTTTGCAAGACCAATGGATTCTGACAGCATCTCAACGATCCAAGAAGCAAGGTTAACATCGTTGTCTTCAAGCAGGGCATTGCAGATCGGAACATAACCCGCCACCTTGTACCCATCAGCAACGATCTGATTAAATACAAAAGTAAGTTCGTTGATATTTCCGCACATCTCTGTCCAGACAGCTTCCGGCACGGTGCCTGCGATCGTCTGGCGTGCTTCACCGGAAACATTACGAACACGAACCCGGTTCATCAGCTTGCTATATCTGTACATATTTTCTGCGATCAGATCAAGGAAAACTACCGGGATGGTAAGTTCACCACCACTGATTGCACGGGTCTGACCCTTAAAGGATCTAAGTTCTGCAAGGAACTGCTTAACATCATCCTGTGCAAGGATGGCATTGCGCTGTTCAGCCGGGATGGCATCAAACGCACGGGTGTTCATCGGAAGTGAACGGATATTGATATTCATGGTGGAATTGCTCCTTTCAACTTTTTCGGATCTCTCCGGGGTTTTGGGTGCCGGGGCTTTGCGTTCCTCATCGGCAAGTTCATTTTCAAGTTCATCAATTTTTCTGACAAGCGCATCCTTTGCGGATTCATGTGCCGCCTTGTCAGCATCAAACGCATCAACCTCTGCGGAAACCGCATCACGCTGTTCATCCGTTTCAGTTTCAGCAATTGCGGTTTCAAGTTCAGCTTCACGGGTTTCAAACTCAGAATCTTTTGCTCTGAGTGCTTCCAGATCGGCTTTTGCTCTTTCAAGATCTCTGCGAAGCATGATTGTCTTTAAAGCCATTTGTTTATTCTCCTTTGAGTTTTTTAAGCATATCAGCACGCCATGCTTCTGCCTTGCGTTTATCAATGTCAGCAAGTTCTGCCTTACGTGCAGTTACAGAAGTTTCTTCATATGCCGGGAAGGTACATACAGAAACTTCATACAGTTTTACCTTCTTGATGCGGAACACAGTGGGCATTCCTTCGTTGCGTTCAATGTCCTGTGCAAGGATCTCAAACCCAAAACTGCACTGGTTAACATCACCACGCCGCACCCGTTCATACTGGTTAACCGCATCTTGATCAGCTTCGTTGACTTCAATAGAACCAAACAAACCACGTTCATCAGTACGCAGTGTAAGCGTTCCCGCCGTAGTGCGCCCTAAAACCAGTGTGGTGTCATGATTTGTTAATGCACGCACATCTTTATCTGCATCCAAATCAAATGCACCGGGGTCAATGGTTTCATAAGCATCATCCCAAAGCCAATACTGGCTGTTAAACACAGCAAAGTATCCTTCAATGTATCTTTTGCCATCTGCTTCACGGGTCAAAAATTCCGTTTCCCGTGTCATGGCATTCCGCTCACAAATCATTATTCACCGTCACCCCCTTCCCTTAGTTTGTTTTGATCACCAATCCGGTCAATTGGTATATAGTTTTCAAGTATGACAAGTTTGTCAAGACCATCAAGCGGTTCAAGATTGAGCCAATCACGCACTTCATTGCCTGTCATGATGCCACGCACATACTGTTCATCTGCAACACTGGCAAGGTCTTTCAGATCGTAGTTGTACAAACTGCGGCTGTTGAATCTAAAGTACAGATCCGGGCTGTACAGTAGTTTCCGGGTAAGTTCCTGCTGAATGTTCTGTGCTATTGGCATGATGGTTGTGCTAATAAAAGCGTTCCAAGCATCGCGCTTGAATTCACCAACGCCAAGAACAAAAGCAGGCACACCAAGGATCGAAGCAACTGTCTGTTTGTCTAACTTCACAAAGTCAGCAAGCGCAAGATCTGAAAGCGTAAGCGGTTTAACCTGCTGAACATCAAACTGTTCTGCGGGTATCAGCCAAGGCTGTCCGGCTTCCCCGCTCATTGCGTAAGATTCAAGCAGTTTCTGCCGCCCTTCCGGGGATGAAAACTCATCAACAAGGGCATCAACCTTAACGATCAAGGAAGGTTTCCACTTGGAAGCCATAAAGCCCTTTTCAGTGTGCGCCGCCTGTTTAAGGTTGTTTGCCACATCCATCAATGACAGCCGGAACCCGTCACCCATCCAAGGGTAATAACTATTTGGGTTCAATACAAAGTGCAGTACATCATCCGGGTCATACTCACGCCCATTTATGTACACGTTGTAATCATAAAATCCATCCGGGATGAATGATGCAAATGCCGCCGGGATCGGTCTCAGTTCCCGCAGATATCCACGCCGAGTGATTGGATAAACAACCGCATTGCCGTTGCCTTCAAGGTAAAGCGTTCTGACAATCCACGAAATAAAATTGCTTCTTGTCATGTTCTTGTTTGGGTTGATATCCACAACACGGGATAGTTCATTTATCACACGAACATCACCACGTTCTGTGTTCTGCATCAAATGGATGGTCATTGCGCCAACCAAGCGGGCAATTGTATCAACTGCCGTGACAACTTCCGGGCTTTGTGCCAGTGTGATATAACCTTTGCATTCAAGGGTGCCAAAGTTGTCCGGGTCTGTTAACCACACCACACTGCGTTTCTGGTTCGGCTCCGCACGGGCAGTGTTCCTTGTTTTAATTCCGGTTTTCTTGCTCATTTTTGATCCTTTCAAGGTATGTATCATCAGTGATTTCAGTGAAACCAATGTGCCCCATTTTTATACTTGAATCGCACCACATCTTTACACCAAGCATATTGACACGGTAGCAAAAGCTGAAATCTTCACCCAATCCAAGGATAGGGGAAAATGGAAGCCCAAACATATCACCAACCCGCTTGATCAAGTCTGTGGTCATCATCACGCCGCCAAAGCCGGATGCCTTGATTTCAAACAGGCTATCTTTTGGGTAATCAAGGTAACTTTCACCAACAGGTGGATTGTATTGCAGGCTTTTGTATATGCATGGTTTGATGGGCTTTTTGCGGGTCATATACAAACCGCTTACATAATCAAGCCCGTTGTCAAGGTGTGCCGCTAAACGGTGTGCCAGATCCGGCTTAAATGTCATGTCAGAATCAAGCCATAGAATACGATCAAAGCCGCCATTGATTGCCTTTTCCGCAAGTTGGTTCCGGGTGTCATACACTAAGGAATTTGCGCCAAAGGTAATCTCCGTATTTGGGAAAAATGGCATGGAAACCAAACTGCAAACAAACTGTGTCTGCATCATGTCCATGCACGGTATTGCCACCATGTATTTCATTTCTTTTTTTCTCCCCACCATTGTGATGCTTTTTTGCTTTTTGTTTGTGCATCTATCATTCGCAGGCAAGCGAAGACAGAAGCATCAAACAGATCTATACGGTGTTCCGGCTGTATTTTTTCATACTGCACGGCATCATCCGTTTTTTCCACCGCAGAAACATTAGATACACAATATTCATAGGCTTCTGAATGCAGGTAATAAAACTTGCCATCCTTCACAGCCTTTTCAATGTGCCTAAAGCCTTGCGATTTCAAATAAAAATACTGCGGTTGATCTATAATAGAAAAGCCTGCCTGTTTCATTAACGGGAAGTATTCCTCACCCGCAAATTTGCGATCATGCCCAACTTGCCGGATCTTGAAACCTTTTTTTCGCATGGAATCAAACCAGTTGACAACATCGGCAGTGTTAACTGTTGGGCTGTTGCATAGTGTAAGCAGGCCGTCATCTGCCCATCCAAACAGTGGTATGTTGTCTTCATCGGCTTTTCTTGCCGCCATGACAACCGGAAAGAATGCGTGCGTGATACAGATATCAACACCTTCATAATTCCCATACAGTGCCGCCGCAGTTAAATCATACATTCGTGACAGATCTGCACCGCCATACCAGTTGATTGGAAGTTTGGCAAGTTCTTCAAGTGTCCAGTTGTACTGTGCATCAGATTTTTTAAATTCTTCTATATCAAACCAAGCCTTAATGGCAGTGGTAAACACGTTTAGCGATTTTGCGAAAAAATCCTTACGCTGTTGCGGATCATTCTGTGCCTGCATGGCATCATTCATGATTTCATCCGGTCTGATGGTCACGCCATATGCTGGGTTTGCCATTTCATGCACAGCCGGGTTTGTGAAATCAATGTTTCCGTTTTCATCCGGGTCTGCTTCACAGATGAAAATAAAATACTGTTCATCCGTGACAGAACCATCAAGAACCTTCTTGCAGTAGTCAAGCCGCTTGCCAAGGAACCCCTGTGCGTTATCACCCGCAGTTGATATGCCGATCAGCAACTTGTTTGTGTATGCTTTCATGGCTTCTTTGAACAGGTTATACTGTTTCGGAACCTTTAATGCGTGGATCTCATCAACTATTGCAATATTGCAGTTAAGTGAATCCTGTGCATCCGGGTTAGCCGCCAAAGCCCTAATAAAAAAAGACCCGTCCGGCAGGTCTGCTTCCATGCTGTGTTCATTGTTGTTATCAATGACATGGATGTGCCCACCATCCTTTAGGTCTTCCCCCATATTTTTCACGTTGTAGTCAAGGAAGTTAAAACTTTCCAAGGATTGCATCAAAGCCGCAGATGCTATGTATGTCTTTGCACCAGATTTCCTGTACCACAGTGACAGTGCCCACGCCAGTGATGCCGCAAAGGAAGTCTTAACATTTTTCCGTGGCAGGAATATCAGTGCTTCATGGAATCGTACAATGTCGGTTCCTTTCAGCTTGAACCCAACAAGGTTGTAAATGATGAACTTGTGAAAGGGCATTAGCATGAACGGTTTGCCCCGCAGTGGTTCACCCGCAATGGTTTCCCCCTGCTGATGACATATAGTGCCTTCAATAATTCCAATGCAGAAGTCCGGTGCCTTCGGATCCATTTCGTAAGCCGGGTTTTCAAGATCAGCAAAGAACCGTTCAACCGCTTTTATCCTGTACTTGTTTGCCAAGATCTTCCCGGTTCTGATTCCATCCGCATATTCAATTACTTCATCCCAATATTTACCCTTCACCACTCATCTTTGCCAGTGCTTTCACCAAAGCTGATTGCGCTGTTTCTTCTTTCACTGCGCCATTCTTTACCTGCTTCAATCCGGCAGGCGTTAAGCCTAACTCTTTCCAGTATTTCAGTGCCGTGGTGTTAAGATTATCCCATATAATCAAAAGCGGGTTCTTGGCACTGTTAACTGCCCCCCTGTCGCTTACCCGCTCAACCACAGCAACAGCCCCTTCGTTTACAAAACGATCATAAACCGCATCCCTTTGTGCAAGTATCTTTGCAAGTGCATCAATAATAGGTTCAAATGCTTCTTTGTACGTTCCAACATCATTAGTTGCGCTTTTTATTTCGTTTTTCCATTCGTTTATGTTCATTTTTGCTTAAGATATGGGGAAATTGAACAATTAAGTCTTTTAGAGTTGGAAATCCT
>Ga0247610_10001236_pt1 | contig 32137 bp, 27 predicted proteins | sample 174DNAGHGhighgp2_FD_193483 | JGI IMG/M metagenome (GOLD analysis project Ga0247610, IMG submission 193483) | Sheep rumen microbial communities from Palmerston North, Manawatu-Wanganui, New Zealand - 1742 DNA GHGhigh gp2 | ecosystem: Host-associated > Mammals > Digestive system > Stomach > Rumen...
TTTGGAAGACAGACCCCAAGCGTTGTGAGACCATCCTAAACATCTGCTTACAACTCACAGCCAACCTCGCTATCGCATTTGAGCCGTTCCTGCCATTCTCTTCGAAGAAACTCCGTGAAATGCTGAATATCGATTCATTTGAGTGGGAGCAGTTGGGTAGCACAGATCTCCTGAAAGCTGGTCATCAATTGGGTGAACCCGCCTTACTTTTCGAAAAGATCGAGGACGAGGTGATTCAGAAACAACTCGACAAGCTTGAGGCTACCAAGAAAGCCAATGAGGCTGCTGCTTATAAGGCAGCACCCATCAAGGATACCGTCAGCTTCGAGGAATTTGAGAAACTCGATATCCGTGTTGGTTTGGTAAAGGATTGCCAGAAGGTGAAGAAGAGCAAGAAGCTTCTGCAGTTCACTATTGACGACGGTTCTGGCGTTGATCGTATTATCTGCTCTGGTATCGCAGCTTTCTATGAGAACCCAGAGGAACTCGTTGGTAAGCGCATCCTGTTTGTAGCCAACTTTGCGCCTCGTAACATGATGGGCATCGAGAGCCAGGGTATGATTCTTTCAGCCGTTGATGCTGACGAGAGCCTTAGTGTGGTTACCACCACCAAGGATGTTAAGCCTGGCAGTCAGGTAGGGTAATTTGATAGAAACAGATGAGGCCTGGGTCGTTAGTCAGATAATAACTGATGACCCAGGTCTTTTTCGTGGCAGACAGCTATGATCTGCTTGATGACCTTATCCATCTTAGGCACATTGGCGACAATATATGTGGGATAGTCGGCACAAAGTACGACCAGATTCATGTCCTTGACCTTAATGCCATAATGAGCCTCAAGCATATAACGGTAAAGATTCTGTTGGATGCAATAGTGATAGAATGGGGTATCAGGCAGCGAGATGCCGTTAAAGCTTCGCTTGCCGCCAAAAGCTTCTACTATTGGCTGGCCTAAGACATTCACCACTTTGCTGCTACGTTTCCAGTCGTAGATGGTAAACTCGCCATCCGCTTCCTTACACACCATATCGATAGTACCGGCGATGTTCAGGTCTGTGTCATAGACGGGCCACTCTTGTCTGTATGGTTGAATCGCATAGTCGCTGATGAAGCGGAGGAAATGTTGCCGCTCCTTTTCCACACTGATCATTTCTGTTTTGTCTTCGAACGTAAAGGGACAGGCGGAAGCAAAAGTTCCGTCGCGGAAATAGCTTTCCGTCTGCTCGTGTACGAAAGTGCCCACCTCACGTGCCAACTTGCCGATTCGCTCCCATTTCTTCAGTGTCTCTTCAATGGGAATATGATAGCGCTCAAACTGTCGCTGGGCTGCTGCCTGCGCATCAAACGCCTCGAAGAAATAGGCAATCAGCGAACTTACCGGTAAGAGCCGGTTTTCGCCTTTATAAGTATAAATATGCCGCTCGGGCTCGAAGTCAATAAATTGGTCTTGCTCATACATCCCCGCATCGGTAAACCGCAGCATCTTTTCCTCCATCTCTTTCGATCGGGGTATCGCAAATGGTATTTCTAAGGGCTGGTTAGTCATCGTTTCTTTGCTTTTTGCGTGCAAATATACAAACTTTTTTCAAAAGAACAACGTTTTTTCCGATAAAATGATTACCTTTGCAAAAAATCAACCGATATGAAGGAAATCTATTACGCTGACAAGGACCGTTACTCTAACGGAATGGAATATGAACGCTGTGGACGTTCTGGTGTCTTGCTGCCCAAGGTAAGCCTCGGCTTCTGGCATAATTTTGGTAGTGTTGATCCTTACGAACGCAGCCGTGAGATTACTCACTATGCTTTTGATCACGGTATCAACCATTTCGATCTGGCCAACAACTATGGACCTGTTTACGGCTCTGCTGAGGAGACGATGGGACGACTGATGGATGAGGATTTCCGTCCGTATCGTGACGAGCTGTTCATCTCGTCGAAAGCAGGTTACGACATGTGGCCTGGGCCTTATGGCGACTGGGGCTCCAGAAAATACCTGATGGCCTCGCTTGACCAGAGCCTGAAGCGAATGAAGATAGACTATGTGGATCTCTTCTATAGCCATCGCTATGACCCCAATACACCGTTGGAGGAGACACTTCAGGCATTAGTAGATATCGTACGACAGGGTAAGGCTCTTTATGTCGGTATTTCACGTTGGCCGCTGGAAGCTACACGTTTTGCTGCCAAATATCTGAAGGAGCGTGATGTTCCCTTGCTCATTTATCAAGGCAAGTTGAATATGCTCGACCGTGAGCCGCAGGAAGAAGGTATCCTCGATTTCTGCGCAGAGGAAGGCATTGGCTTTATCTCTTTCTCGCCGTTAGCGCAAGGGCTGCTTACAGACCGTTACTTAAATGGCATCCCCCAAGACTCCCGCATGTCGAAGGGAAAGTTTCTGAAAGAAGAGATGCTCACGCCCGAGTTGCTTGCAAAACTGCGTCGCTATAATGAGGTGGCCCAGGGTCGTGGCGAATTTTTGGCAGAGATGGCCCTGGCATGGATTCTTCATCAGAAGGGTGTTACTTCGGTTCTGGTAGGCGCCAGCAGCACCGCTCAGTTGGAGAAGAACCTGCGCTGCGTCAGTGCGACACCTTTTGATGAAATTTTATAAGATTCAGATAACTCAGAATATTCAGATTACTCGGATTTATGACACAGATCGTTAAAGAAGGAGGAAAAACCATTGTAAAGACTGGTGAACGTGTAGATACCCTGAATGCAGCACAGTTTGAGCGCGAGGTGGAGGCTGTTTTGGAAAAGGGCATCGACCTGGAGTTTGATTGTACAGAGCTGCAATATATCTCAAGTTCCGGTCTGCGTGTGATTCAGGAGATGATGCGCATTGTGACACGAAAGCTTGACGGACAGATTAAGGTGACGCATGTGAGTCCTGCTATCTTCAAGATTTTCCACATGACAGGCTTTACCCGGATTATCACCATTGAAAAATAGACTAAAGTATGGCTGACATTTTCAACAAAGAAGCCTTGGAAGCCCTCAATGACCATAGCGAGGCCGAAGAGATGGCACGCGTGGCCTCACCAAAACTGAAACTGGTACTGGGCGCCATGTTGGCGATGGTGGCTGTCGGCGTCTATTGGTGCGCCTTCGGCACCATTAATGACAAGGTGACGGCCCAGGGCATCGTGTTCCCCTTTGGTGAAGTGACAGCCGTGAACGACTCTGCCATTGTAACCAACGATAATGTATTGGTGAGTCACGGACAGACCTGGCTGATGCCTCCCACGAAAGGACGGGAAATGCTTTGTTATGTGACTTTCAACGACCTGCGAAAACTAAAACCCGGACAACAGGTACAGGCGACACCCGCTGACTTGCAGCGCGAGAACTGGGGGTATGCCTTTGGCAAAGTAGAAGGCATAGAACAGTATCCGACGACCAAGGATGATGTGATACGTCGGTTAAAGCTGGACCCGTTGGCTGCGTTCATCAAAGACGGTGATGCCATCTATGAGGTGCGTGTCATCCTTGAAGAGAAAGACGGTCATCTGGTCTGGAGCCGTGAGAAGAGTCAAGGTCTGAAGATCCATACAGGTTCACTTTGTAACATTCAGATTATCACCCAGCAGAAACCTGTCTGGCGTGTGCTCATCGGCGCTGTTGAGAATGCAGTAGAATCGGCTACAGGCAATTGATATGGGCAAGGTCGTGAAAATGCCAATGGTCATGCAGATGGAATCTGTGGAGTGTGGCGCTGCCTCACTGACGATGATTCTGGCGCATTACGGCAAATGGCTGCCTTTGGAAAAGGTGCGTGCAGCCTGTGGCGTTTCACGTAATGGCAGTTCAGCAAAGGATATTGTATTGGCTGCCAGAAAATACGGTCTGGAAGCGGAAGGTTATCAGGTGACACCTGAAGCACTTGAAGGCATGCAGCCAGCCATCATCCATTGGAACTTCAACCACTTCGTCGTCTTCAGAGGTTTCAAAAAAGGAAATGCCTGTCTGAACGATCCCAATGCCGGTCCTATAGAAGTGCCATTCGATGATTTCAGGAAATCCTTTACGGGCGTGGCACTGACATTTGCGCCAACAGAGGCTTTTGAGAAAGAAGGGCATCGTACCCGTATCCTGTCGTATGTCAGAAAATATCTGCAAGGCGCAGGCGAGGCCTTCTGGCTCACCTTCATCTTTGCCCTCTTGGCTTCATTTGTTGCTCTCGTCATCCCCCTCTTTACTCGTACTTTCCTGGACGAAATACTCTCTGGCAAGAACCGTGACTGGAGTTCAACCTTCTTCCTGCTCATGGGAACGGTGGCATTGTTCCAGTTTGTACTGGTATTATTGCAAGCCCGTTATGCCAAACGGGTGGCCGGCTCGTTGGCATTGAAAGGAAATGTGAAGTATCTCAACCATGTGTTGCGACTGCCTATCTCGTTCTTCGCTATGCGCAGCGTGGGAGAACTGCAACAGCGCCAACATTTGAATGAGACCATCACTCACTCGCTCGTGGAGGTGCTCGCTCCTCAAATCATCAATATCGCCCTGCTCGGTCTTTACCTTGCCCTGATGCTTAGCTACTCCGTGTTGCTGACCTTGGTGGGCATCATTGCCGCTGTGGTCAATCTGGTGATTGTACAATACCATTCCAACCGACGCATCAACCTCATCCACTCGATGGAACAGAGCACTGGCAGATATTTCTCGGCTACAGTCTCTTGCATTGATAATATGGAGAGCATCAAGGCTGCCGGCGCTGAGACAGGTTTCTTTGAATACTGGAGTGGGCTGTGGGCCAAGAAGTTCAATATGGAAGGTAATGCCACAGAGCAGCAGCTGAAGATGAACCTGTTACCCATCCTCGTAAACGGACTGGTCAATACCACCATCTTAATCCTTGGTGCCCTGCTGATTCTGAAAGGCGAGTTGTCTGTCGGCATGCTCTTAGCTTTCCAAGGGTTCATGTCATCGTTCCTCTCGCCTGTCAACGACATCGTCAACGCTTCAAAAACCATCGTGGTGATGCGCAGTCAGATGGAGCGTATCGAGGATGTGATGAAATTTCCAGAAGATCATCGCGAAAACGAGGGTGAGATGTACGAGGGTAAACTGGGCGGACTGGTGGAATTGAAGAATGTCACCTTCGGCTATTCCACCCTTCTTCCTCCGCTTATCGAGAACTTTAGTCTGCGCATTGAGCCTGGTCATAGCGTCGCATTTGTGGGCAGTAGCGGTTGTGGAAAATCGACACTTGCCAAACTGATCTCTGGCCTTTACAAACCATGGTCGGGAGAAATACTCTTCGACGGAAGACCCATAGAAAGCATCTCTTCCGAGGAACTGACAAACTCGGTGGCCGTCATTGACCAGAATGTCGTGTTATTCGATGATACAGTCGCACAGAACATCCGCATGTGGGATGAAAGTATTGAGGATTTCACATTGATGATGGCATGTAACGACGCTCAGATACGTGACGACATTATCAGCCGTCCCGATGGTTTCGGAACGAAGCTTGTCAGAGGTGGACAAAACTTCTCTGGCGGTCAACGTCAGAGGATGGAAATAGCCACAGCCCTGGCTAAGGAGCCTGCTGTGCTGATTATGGACGAGGCTACCTCGGCCCTCGACCCAAAGACAGAGGATGAGGTGATGGCATCGATCCGCATGATGGGACCCACACAGATTATTATTGCCCATCGTCTCTCTACTATCCGCGACTGTGATGAAATCCTCGTCATGGATCAGGGAAGAATCCTCCAGCGTGGTACGCATGAGGAACTGATTGAACGAGAAGGACTGTATAGGGATTTAATGAAGAGTGAATAGTCATGGCCATCTATATCAAACAGATCAACAAACGCAGGCAATTGGAGAAAACCCTCCTTGCAGAAGCTCTGGATCGTGGTGCCCAGAGGCTGGGATTCCTGCGCAAGAAAAAGGCGATTCCCCAGACGAGCCAGTCGGCACTCAGGCAGTTGCTCGATGCCCTGGATATCAAAGACTATGATCTGGAGGAGAACGATATTGTTTCTTTAGAGGAGCATCTGACGGCTATTCTGAGACCTCGTGGCATCCTTATGCGTCGCATCCGACTGACGGGCGAGTGGTGGCGTGAGTGTGTCGGACCTCTCCTCGGTTATGCCAAGGATGGTCAGCTTCTGGCTCTGACACCTACCAGCAGCGGATTAGGTTATCAATACCGTGACCGCAATGGTATGATCAAGACCATCGGTAAGAAAGAGATGGAGCATGAGCTCAAACCGACAGCCCTGATATTTACCAAACCGTTGCCTTTGCGTGCCTTGGGCATTAAGGATCTCATCAGTTTTGCATGGAGCGTGGTTTCCGGTCCTAATGCGCTGCTGCTCTGTTTGGCGGCCCTCGTCGTCGTACTACTGGGTATGTTTACCCCTATGGCCAACAAACTCATCTTCGATACCGTCATTCCTACTGGCGACGCCTCCGACCTGCTGCCTATCACAGGACTGCTTTTAGGTGCTACCATCGGCACGATGCTGCTGACCTTCACGCGTGACCTCTATATTACCCGTGTGCAGCATATCGTAGATTTGCACACCCAGAATTCCATCATGGCCCGCACTTTCCTGCTCTCGCCCACCTTCTTCGCCAAGAATGCAAGTGGTGAACTGAGTGCTAAAATAAATAATGTGTCGATCCTTTCCAGTATGATCAATGAGACCATCATTGGTGCAGGCCTCTCTGCTGTGCTCTCACTGATATATCTCACACAACTATGGATATACGGAAAGTATCTGCTTTTTCCGGCTCTTGGAATCCTGGCCCTGCAAACCATCATTCTTGTGCTGGTTTACCGACGGACAGTCAGGGTCCAAAGCATGTATACTGAGAAAGCGACTAAGCTCAGTGGACTGGAATATAACATGTTTGCTGGTATCCAGAAAATCAAACTCACAGGTTCTGAAAACCGTGCTTTTACCCGTTGGCTTGACCACTATACTGATCAGTCAAAATCGCTCTATAATCCAGCTTTTATCTCTCGTCTATACACGGCCCTTACAGCCTTCCTTGCTATCGGAGGCACCATGCTCATTTTCTGGTCTACCCTCTCCAACAATGTGGCGCCGTCAGACTATATCGCCTTCAGTTCTGCCTTTGGCATGATGACGGCAGCGATGGCACAGATGAAAAACGTAGTTCCATCATTGGCCAGAATCAAACCGCTTTTGAAATCTGTCGAGCCCATCCTCGAGGCTGTTCCTGAGATGGAAGCCAAAGCCCCGCAGGTGGAAGATATTTTTGGCGGTATAGAAGTCAGCGGACTTAGTTTCCGCTATGAAGAAGAGGGACCGCTGGTGCTCGATAATCTCTCGCTACGCATAGAGCCGGGTGAATATGTCGGACTCGTCGGCAAGTCAGGTAGCGGCAAGTCAACGCTGATGCGCCTGCTCTTAGGCTTCGAACAGCCGCTCTCCGGCGGTATTTATTACGACAATTATGACTTGGCCAAGGTTGACAAGACCAGCCTGCGCCGTAAGATTGGCTGCTGTCTGCAAAGCGGCAATCTTTTCACAGGCGATCTTTTCCAGAATATCACCATCACTGCTCCCTGGGCCACGCATGAAGATGCCTGGAATGCCCTGCGGATGGCCAGTCTTGAGGAGGATGTCCGCAGGATGCCGATGGGCTTAAATACTTTAATCAATGAAAGCGGCAGTGGTTTCAGTGGTGGACAAAAGCAGCGCATCCTCATCGCCAGAGCCCTGATATCCAAACCAGATATCATCTTCTTCGATGAAGCCACGTCAGCCCTTGACAATATCTCGCAAAAGCAGGTCAGCGATAATCTCGACCAGCTTCACTGCACCCGTCTCGTCATCGCCCAGCGCCTGTCCACTATCCGTCATTGTGACCGGATCATCGTGCTCGATAAAGGCAAGATTGCTGAACAGGGTACCTACGAGGAACTTATGGCGCAGAAAGGTCTTTTCTATGAAATGTCATTACGCCAATTATAAACCACAGACATCATGAGTAACAAACAGGACCCAAAAAACAAAAAAGGGCAGACATCTGAACGACGCCTGCTCACTTTAAATGAATTGTCAAGGGTGACGGGAGGTGTTACTGCACCTTCGACGTCATCGGACCGCGTACCCCCTTATAACTCTTGAGGAAGGCCTTAGCAGAGCCGAAGCTCAGGAACATGTCAAGACGCATGGGAATGTGGTTGTCGTCGTCTGTGACATAGAAGCGAATCAGTTCATGGCTCTTACCGTTCTCATTTTCCCAGAACGAGAAGACCAGACAACGGAACTTCTCCTTGGTACTGTCCATCTTAAAATTGGTCTTACCTCTATAGCTCAACCAAGAGTTTGACAGATGACGGGCATCGCTAATGGGCATGGGAATTACCTCACCCTTCTTCAGCTTTGTTGCATCGAAATTGCGGGCACGAAGGAAAATCGACATCATATCGTAGATACAGTTTTTATAGGTGCTCGTCTTCCAATGCACCTGGCCATCGGCATCGATACGATGCTTCTTCAGCTGACAGTTGCCGCCAGGATAGGAGTACCATACCTCATCGACATAGTAACGGCTTCCCTCACGGGCTCCCTTGCGGAAGTAAAGCGGAGAAAGGTCGGGATTACAGTAACTGAGCAGGGTGTCGCGCATCATGAAATACTTGTCGAGTGTATTGTTTCCCCTCGTTATTAGATATGACCGCCATGCATCCTTACCCTCAAATTTCGTCATCTTGGTATCCATTGTGGCAGTTCCTACCGTAAACCAGATGAGTTTCCAGTTAAACTTCAAGTCGTATTCCAACACCTCACCCGACTTAAAGGCCGTATTCTCAATGCCACACTGCGCCTGAGCCATCAGAGGCATAAGGGCAAAGAGGTAAATCATGATTTTTTTCATTGTCATATTCAATCTGAGTCTTATTATCATTTTTATGTTATAGTCTCACTCCCTTGGTTTTGAGATATTCAATACCCAATTGTTTGGCCCGCTCTACGTTGCGGTTCTTCAATTTCTTGTCCTTATCAGGCTTCTGCTTGGTGATAGCTCCTGGCTTTTGGAGGAAACGCTTTACTTCCGTCAGGTTCCAGGATTTGGTCACATCCCATTTCTCCTTACATTCTATCTCCTGAGGATAGTAATAGACAGCCTCTGCCTGACGATCAGCCTTGTAGTCGCCTGTATCCCAGATACCGTTGCCATTAGCATCTACAAAGGCACGCATATAGTACTTACCCGGCGTCAGATACTCAAATCTGGCAGTACCGTTTTTGACATGCAATTCCCTCACGGGCATGTCAGAACTGCTGAGCAGCTGAACAATTATCGAGGTGTCGGCTACCTCCAGACCACTGATGTTCACAATCAGCAGGCTGAACTCATCCGGTCCCTTTACCTTGATACCTTGTTTCTGAGCACTCGAAGCTTTGCCATAGATATCGATGAAAGCAGCGGAGTCTACCTCAAAGCTGTATTCAGTTTCCAAACGCCAGTCGACCAACAACTCATAGTGTCGTAGTGTATTCTCTATTTGCCTAAACTCACAAGGCGTCTGATACCACACAGAGTCGATCATCGAATAGAGATGTACTTTCGATGTATCACAGATCTCTAATGGCGTTGGCATCTCAACAGTAATTCGTGAGTCAGGGCTGGCAGAAGCCGGTACATTATATTTCACTTCCAGAGGCTTGACGGGATAGATGGAGTCATAGGGTTGATCGTTCTTCTTTCTCTTCTCCTGTTGCTTCTGCCACTTTTCTATCTCCTTGTTCAAGTCCTTCATACGTTTTTCGTAAGAGACCTTGGGCAGCATCTCTACAGCGGAATCGGTATTAAGCACAAGATTACCCAGCGTATCTGTCATGTGATAGGTAATATCCATTCGTAGGGTATCCTGATTGATGAGCATCGTATCGCGCAACCAGTAATGAATGGTGTCACGTTTTTCATTAGCCTCAATCACAAATGCACTATCAGCATTGAAGTTCAGACCGGTGATCTCAGGCAAGATGGAGTCGCCATAGGTGAAATACAATGAGAACTTATTAGGTTCCGCGCGTTCCGTTTTTAACAGGAAACGGTCTGTCTGAGGATGTGTAAACGCTAAAAGAGTGACATCGTCAGGCAGGAAATGGGTATAAGGCACTTGTCGAAACGCATCGATATGCAGTGAATCGCGCCAGATGGTATCCGTCCGGACATCAGGCTTCGACGAAGGCGTGAATGTCTCATGACTGAAAGCGATCATCTCACCTACCTGCTTGAAGCAGAAGTCGCCATCCATATCCTGAAGGGCATAGGCACGATAGGTACCAGGTGCTACGCCCTTCACCACAAAATAACCCCGGCTGTCTGTACGAGAGATACGCATCAGCGGTTTTGTGGTAAAGGCGGTATCCGACAAATCATCATAGAGTCCTACTGCAATACCTTTTATGGGTTCCAGATTACTGGCATCCAGCACATAACCGGCTATCTCGAAAGTGTCTATCTGTTCGCCTGTTGAGAAGGTGAAGGTATAGTTGCCCAAAGGGTTGCCCTCATTATTGTCAGTAATGGCATCGCTGAAATCAATGGTATAGGTGGTGTTCTCTTTCAGCGTGTCCTTTAATTCCACTACAATCTTCTTGCCGGCACCTTTTATTTCCGGCATCTCCAGCTGAGGTGGTGAGACAATCACCTTTTCACTCGCATTTTCAATCTTGACGAACTCATCGAAATAGATAGTAATCTTGTTCGTGTTGATATTGGTAGCCCTGTCTTTTGGCGAACTGCCTATTACCTGTGGGGGATCATCATCGTACCAGCCACCGTCGGGCTGTCCCATACGGGCACAAGAAATAGTGAATAATGAATAATGAATAGTGAATAGTGCCAATGCTATGATCGGCAAAATTCTCATACTATTGATTCTTCTGTCTTTTCTCATAACTATTCACTCTTCATTATTCACTCTTCACTGATTCAGTGCCATCAGTTGCTCGATGGTTTCACGGCTGTTGCTCAGGCGTGGCACCTTATGTTGTCCACCCAGTTTTCCACGAAGCTTCAACCAGTCGTTGAAGAGATTCTCTCGAGCTTTTATAATCTCGAGGTGTTGCAGGGTAATGTCTTTATAGCGCTTGGCCTCATAATCGGAATTGATTTCCTGCAGACGTTTGTCGAGCAGGTCTGAGAACAATTGTAAATTCTCCGGAGGCTTAGAAAACTCGATCAACCACTGGTGACGGCATTTTGCGTTGGCATCCATAAACACAGGAGCTGCGGTGTATTCTAAGACCTCCGCTCCCGTCTGTTCACAGGCATAGGCCAACCCTTTCTCGGCATTGTCAACAATCAATTCTTCACCAAAGGCATTGATAAAATGTTTTGTGCGTCCCGTGATGATAAACTTATAAGGATTGATCGACGTAAATTGAATGGTATCGCCTATCTCGTAACGCCACAAACCACAATTGGTGGAAATAACCATCGCGTAGTTCTTGCCCGTCTCTACACCCCAGATGGGAACGACATCGCCTCCATCCATAGGGATAAACTCATAGAACACATCATAATCGAGCATAAGTAGCATCGACTTGTCGTTCGGATCGTTTTGCAGGCCGAAGAAGCCTTCGCTGGCATTATAGGTCTCCATATAATGCATCTTCGGCGAGGTAATGAGCTGTTCATACTGCTTACGGTATGGTGTAAAGGCTACGCCACCGTGGAAGAACATCTCGATATTGGGCCACACTTCTTCCAGATGTGATTTACCTGAAATCTCCATCATCCTGGTAAGCACGGAGAGCATCCATGATGGCACACCCGAAATGTTCGTCACATTCTTGTTCATAGCCTCACGAGCAATCTTGTCACGCTTAATCTCAAAATCAGAAATCAAAGCAGTCTTCTTCTTGGGGACACGCACCAGGTTTGCTAATGGATTGATATTCTCTATCAAGATGGCACTGAGATCACCAACCAGAGAACCTTTCAGATTATAGTTCGGTGCATGGCTGCCGCCCAAGATCAGCGCACGTCCGTCGAAGATACGCGACTGAGGATTGTTCTGCAAATACATGGCCACTGCATCGAAACCACCCTTGTAATGCATCCGCTTCAGGCCTTCCCGACTCACGGGAATAAATTTCGACTTGTCATTGGTAGTGCCAGACGATTTGGCATACCACTTCACATGGCCGGGCCAGAGGATATCCGCCTCACCATGCCGCATTCGGTCGATGCTGGCCTTCAGCTCTTCGTAAGTATTGACAGGAATATGCCTCGCAAAATCCTCATAGCCTTTTATCGTGGCAAAAGCGTGATTGTGGCCATATTCCGTGTCCTTAGCTTCAGCAATCAGACGGTTGAGCACTGCTTCCTGCAATGCCTTTCCTTCGTTCTGATGCTTCTCCAGCTCCAGCTGGCGAGACTCAAACACCTTTCTTACTAAGCTTGTAATACTCATTACAAATTGCGCAATTTGGGTGCAAATTTACGCAATTCCATTGTAACACGGGAAAAAATTACGATTTTTTTATATAATATTGCCTTGAGTGGGAAGTTTTTTATTATCTTTGCATTCAGTTTTAGAATTTTTTTTAATTGTTTTATGAGAAAAAGTGTATTATTCGGCTTAATAGCTTTGTTCATATCATTGTCCGTTCAGGCCCAGACGGCACTGAAAAAGGTATATAACGAAAATATCAATCCCCTCGAACAGATCGACCAGGCAGTTCTCAAGGCCAAGGCGCGTGGGAAGTTTGTCGTCTGTCAGGTGGGCGGGAACTGGTGCATCTGGTGCTTGCGCTTTGCTGATTTCATCACAAACGACACGACCATCAGCAAAGTCATCAATGAAAACTTTGAGTATATCCATGTGAACTACAATCCCCGCAAATCAGGTGGTGAGGAGAAACAAAAGCAGGCTGTAGCCTTGATGAAGCGCCTGGATAATTGTGGCCGTTTCGGTTACCCCGTGTTCGTTGTCCTTGATGAAACGGGCAAGGTCATTCATATTCAGGATTCAGGTCTCTTGGAAAAAGGGCAGAGTTACGACCAGGAGAAAGTATTGCAATTCTTCAAGAACTGGACACCCAAAGCCGTCAAGAAAAGCTAAAGACATATCCATAAATAACAAGCACAATGAAAGCAATTAGCACAAAGAAGGCTCCCGCAGCCATCGGCCCATATAGTCAGGCCATTCAGGTCGGGAATCTTGTCTACACCTCTGGTCAAATACCCATCGACCCTGCGACAGGCTCATTCGTCGAGGGCGGTATCAAACAGCAAACCCGCCAATCGCTGACAAACGTGAAAGCCATCCTTGAAGAGGTTGGCCTCTCAATGTCCAATGTCGTCAAGACCACGGTGTTTATGGCTGATATGAACGATTTTGCTGACATGAATGCTGTCTATGCCGATTTTTTCACAGAGCCCTATCCTGCCCGTTCTGCGGTCGCTGTCAAGACGCTCCCCAAAGGCGCTTTGGTGGAAATCGAGGTGGTGGCAGAATTGGTGTAAGCGAGTCTAATTTTACTTCTTCTTTTTTGGTTTTGGCATGGGAAGTTCCTTGCACGTCTCGCGAGTAAGCTCCGAAAGATAGTCGCGGTCATCCACATCTGCAATGTAGAAATAATCCTTTGCTCCTTCGTAGGGTGGACGCATGTCGACCACTCGCAATAGTTGTCTGCCTGCTTCCGTCGGTTTCAGATAGAAACAATCGTCGCAGATAAGACCGAAAATCTTCCCATTACAATAAATACCATAGTCGCCAAACATCTTCTTGGTGACTATCTCACCCGCTCCACTACATTGGTCGGCGATATATTGTACAAAATCTGCATGACTTGCCATATTACTTCACTTATGAAACAACATTTTGATACTTTCCGTCAACGAAAGCACGTACATTGTTGATGGCAACATCAATCAGACGGATGCGTGCTTCATTGGAAGCCCAGGCGATGTGGGGTGTGATAAAGGCGTTCTCGCATTTCAAAAGCGGGTTGTCCTTTGGAGGCTCCTCTGTCAGTACATCGGCACAGAAGGCTCTCAAGCGATTGCCTTGAAGGGCATCAGCCACATCGTTGTCGTTGATCAGCGGACCGCGACCAGTATTGATCAGGATAGCCGTAGGTTTCATCAGTTCAAGAGTCTGGCTGTTGATGAGGTGCTTGGTGTCAGGTGTCAACGGACAATGCAGGCTCAGCACGTCACTCTCTGCCAATAGCTCATTCAATGTCCGTTTTCCGATATAAGACGGCAGTTTATCGGCCGGTTTGCTGGTATGGCCCACAACGTTCATGCCAAAGGCGTTGGCGATGGCTGCCACGCGCTGACCGATATTTCCAAGACCCACGATACCGAAGGTCTTACCTGCGAGCTCAGTTAACGTGGTGTCCCAATAGCAGAAGTCAGGGCTGGCTGTCCATTTCCCCGCGCGATTCTGGATGGCGTAATGCTCCGTGTGGTTGGTGACAGTGAGCAGATGTGAAAAGACCATTTGTGCGACACTCTCTGTGCTATAAGCAGGCACGTTGGTGACGATGATGCCGTGCTCTCGGGCTGCTTCCACATCCACCACGTTATAACCCGTTGCCAGCACACCGATGTACTTCAACTTGGGCAGTTGCTCGATTTCGGGGCGTTTAATCAGTACTTTGTTTGTCAGAACGATCTCTGCATCCTTTGCCCGCTCGATGGTCTCTTCAGGTTTCGTGCGGTCATAAACTGTGAGTGCTCCGATTTGCGCCAGCGGTTGCCATGAAAGGTCGCCAGGATTAGCTGAATAGCCATCTAAAATTACAATCTTCATATATTTACCCTTTCTTATTTGTCTGCAAAGATAATAAAATAATCCGCTAATAGACAAACTGATTTAACAAAAATAGTTAAAAATGCAGCCATAAGCGTCGGCTCTCGATAATTCTGAGTACTTTTGCACCGATGAAAAAGCTGATTTCCATATTGTTAGTGTTCTTGCCTGCATTGTCGATGGCACAGGCACAGAAGGACCATAACTTTGAGGTGGCCAAGCACCTTGATATCTTTAATAATGTCTATAAGAACCTTGACTTGCTCTATGTCGATACGCTGAATCCAAAGGATGTGATCGGTACGGGCATCAACGCCATGCTGCGTCAGCTGGATCCGTATACTGAGTATTATGCACAGGATGAGACAAAGAACCTGCGGATGATGCTGACAGGTAAGTATGCCGGAATCGGCGCCTTGATCCGCAAGCATCAGAAATTGAATCGTGTGGTAATAGACGAGCCTTATGCCAATATGCCTGCTGCTGAGGCTGGTCTGCAGAAAGGAGATGTCATCCTGAGCATCGACGATACGCTGATGACGGATAAGGAAGTGGGATTTGTGAGCAGTCATCTGCGTGGCGAGCCTGGTACCAGTTTCCTTTTAAAGGTGTTCCGTCCCTCAACGGCCAAGGAGATGCAGTTCAAGATTACCCGCAAGAACATCAAGTTGCCAGAGTTGCCTTATTACGGTATGCGTGAGGGAAATATCGGCTATATCAATTTCAACAGCTTCACGCAGGAGAGTGCCAAGGAGGTGCGCAGGGCTTTTGTCGACTTGAAGAAACGAGGTGCCACTTCACTCATCTTCGACCTTCGCAATAATGGCGGCGGTTCTGAATCGGAAGCCGTCGATATCGTTAATCTTTGGGTACCTAAAGGCATTACGGTGGTCGATAATCGTGGTAAGGTGAAGCAGGCCAGTCATGTCTATAAGACCCGTCTGGAACCCACTGATACCGTGATGCCGATCGTGGTGCTGGTGAATGGCGAATCGGCCAGTGCCAGTGAGATTACCAGCGGTGCTCTGCAGGATTTGGATCGTGCAGTAATATTAGGTACGCGTACATATGGGAAAGGCCTTGTGCAGATCCCCATAGACCTGCCATATAATACGAACATGAAGGTGACGACTTCGAAATACTATATCCCCAGTGGACGCTGTATCCAGGCCATCAACTACAAGCAGGGCAGTACGGGCTATCGTGAACATATCCCCGATTCGTTGACGAAGGTGTTCTATACTGCTGGCGGTCGTGAGGTGCGTGATGGTGGTGGTATCAAACCCGACGTGGAGGTGAAGGCCGACACAATTCCCAATATAGCCTTCTATCTCTCAGCCTCAGGCCAGGATTCTACGGAGGTGATGTTCGACTATGTCGTCGACTATATTGCTAAACATCCCACAATTGCCGAGCCCGCCAAGTTCCATCTGACAGAAGCAGACTGGGAAGCCTTCAAAGCCCGTGTCATCAAGAGTGGATTCACCTACGATCCTGTCAGCAAGAAACAATTCTCGGAGCTGGTGAAGACGGCCAAGTTTGAGGGCTATTACGACGAGGCCAAGACGGCCTTCGACAATCTGGAGCAGAAACTGAACCACGATGTGGCTTTCGATCTGGAGAAGCACAAGACCGTGCTTTTGCAGATTCTTGAGAGTGACATTATCGCCCACTATTATTATCAGGCAGGAGCTGTTGAGGCCGGACTCAATTTCGACAAGCAACTAAAGGAGGCGGAGCGCTTGCTGAAGAACCCGGAGGAATACAAAAAACTGTTGGCGCCTCAGAAGCCCAAAGAAACTTCGCAATTGATCAAAATCGACAGGAAACCGATTGGAAATATCTCCTTGAAACAGAAGAAATTAGAAATATTCAGTGCTTTATCGTAAAAAAAGTGCGAAATATTTGGTGGAATGGGAAATTATTTGTAATTTTGCACCCGTTCAGTGGAATGAGAGACCCGCAAGGGCCTCTCTTTTTCATTATTATTACAGTTAGATGATGATTAATAAAGAGACGATTAAGACATTAGTGGAAGAGTGGTTGCAGGGCAACGACTACTTCTTGGTAGACATTATGTTTGGTTCAGACGACCGCATTGTGATTGAGATTGACCACGCCGACGGTGTCTGGATTGAGGACTGTGCAGCATTGAGCCGTTTCCTGCAGGAGCGTCTGGGCGAAGAACTGGGTGACTTTGAGTTGGAAGTGGGCAGTGCCGGCATCGGCCAACCCTTCAAGGTGGAACAGCAGTATATCAATCACATTGGTGACGAGATCGAAGTGCTTGGTGCTGACGGAAAGAAGATACAGGGTGTCTTGAAGGAAGTCAATGGCCGTGAGTTCGTACTCATCGTCAAGGAGAAGCAGACGGTAGAAGGCAAGAAGCGTCCTGTGATGGTTGACGTCGACAAGACCTATTCAATGGATACCGTGAAGTATGCCAAGTACGTGCTGGCCTTCAAGTAAGAGTATCGGAGTAGTCGGACTACTCTGAGTAATCGGAATAATCAGAAAAAATTAATATAATGGCAACAAAAAAAGAAGTGAAAGGCCCCTCAATGATTGAGACCTTTCAGGAATTCAAAGAGACAAAGAACATCGACCGTACGACCCTGGTGAGTGTGCTGGAGGAAAGCTTCCGCAACGTCATCGCAAAGATCTATGGTTCGGATGAGAACTTTGACGTGATCGTTAACCCCGACAAGGGTGACTTTGAGATTCACCGTAACCGTATTGTAGTCGCAGATGGCGAGGTGGAGGATGAGAACAAGGAAATCGCCCTGAGCGAAGCCCAGAAGATTGAGCCCGACTATGAGGTCGGCGAGGAAGTGTCGGAAGAGGTGAACTTTCAGAAGTTTGGCCGTCGTGCCATCCTGAACCTTCGTCAGACGCTGGCTTCGAAAATCCTCGAACTGGAGCACGACTCCCTGTATCAGAAGTATAAGGATCGTGTGGGTCAGGTGGTCAGCGGTGAAGTTTACCAGATCTGGAAGCGTGAGGTGCTGCTGATTGATGATGAGGGCAATGAGCTCCATCTGCCGAAGGGTGAGCAGATTCCTAACGACAACTATCACAAGGGCGAGACCGTCCGTGCCATCGTGAAGGAGGTGCAGAACGAGAACAACAACCCCCGTATTATCCTTTCTCGTACCTCTCCCGTCTTCCTGGAGCGTCTGCTTGAGGCTGAGGTGCCTGAGATCAACGATGGTCTGATTACCATCCGTCGTGTGGCTCGTATGCCAGGCGATCGTGCCAAGGTGGCTGTCGAGAGTTACGACGAGCGCATCGATCCGGTAGGCGCCTGCGTGGGTGTGAAGGGTAGCCGCGTGCATGGTATCGTTCGTGAACTCTGCAATGAGAACATCGATGTGATCAATTACTCCAGCAATGTACAGCTGTTTATCACCCGTGCCTTGAGTCCGGCGAAGATTTCCAGCATTACCATCGATCAGGAGAACCACAAGGCTGAGGTTTATCTGCAGCCTGAGGAGGTATCTCTGGCTATCGGTCGTGGCGGTATGAATATTAAGCTTGCCTCGATGCTCACAGAGTTTACCATTGATGTCTTCCGTGTAGTTAGTGAGAACGAAGCCGACGAGGATATCTATCTGGATGAGTTTGCTGATGAAATCGACCAGTGGGTCATCGACTCTATCAAGGCCATCGGTCTGGATACCGCTAAGTCTGTGCTCAACGCTCCCCGTGAGATGCTGATTGAAAAGGCTGACCTCGAAGAGGAGACCGTTGATCACGTGATTGAGGTACTGAAGTCCGAGTTCGAATAAAGTGAATAGTGAATAGTGAAAAGAGAAAGTAGATGGGAGTTAGATTAAATAAAGTATTAACTGAGCTTAATATAGGTCTTCAAACGGCAGTTGAATACCTGAAGAATAAGAAGAGCCTGGGTGAGATCAAGGACGACGCTAATGTGAACACCAAGATTAGTGACGAGCAGTATCAAGCGCTCGTCAAGGAGTTCAAGGGCGATAAGGATGTGAAGAAACAGGCCAATATGATTTTCCCCAAGAAGGAGAAAAAGGATAAGCCGAAGCCCAAAGAGCCCGTGAAGGCAGAGACGAAGGATGAGTCCCGCCAGACCTTTACGCCCTTAGGCAAGATAGACCTGGATAGCCTCAGTGGCAAGAAACCTGCTGCCAAACCGGCTTCAGAGCCTGTCAAGGAGGAGAAACCTGCACCAAAAGTGACTGCTGCCGAAAGTCCGGTGAAGGAAGAGCCCAAGAAGGAAGACGTGAAGGCTGCCGAAGTTAAACCCGAGCCTGAAGTTGAAGTCAAGCCCGAGCCAAAGCTCGCTGCTGAAGTGAAGCCGGAAACGCCGGCTACGCCCACAATTTCGGATACACAAATGTCTGCTGAGGAGGCTGCAAAGGCTCCTGAGGTGTATAAGTTGAAGACAGAGCAGAAGGCAGTACCTAATCTCAATGTCGTTGGTAAGATTGATCTTGACTCACTGAACCAGAGCACGCGTCCTAAGAAGAAAACCAAGGAAGAGCGTCGTAAGGAGCGTGAGGAGAAGCAGGCCCAGTTGCATACTGGCAATGGCGAGAAGAAGAAGCGCGAGCGCATCCGTGGTGGAAAAGAGCGCGTGGATATTGAGGCTGCTGCCAACCAGGACAATAGCAAGAACATTAAGAAGAACAATAAGAACAAGGGTGGTAACCAGAACTTCCAGGACAATGGTAACCAGCAGCAGGGTGGTAAGAAGAATAAGAAGAACCGTCCTGTGAAGCCACTGGAAGTTGACGATGAGGCAGTAGCCCGTCAGGTAAAAGAGACGTTGGCCCGTCTGACCTCAAAGAACCAGAACAAGAAGGGTGCCAAATACCGTCGTGAAAAGCGTGATGCTGTAGCAGAGCGCATGCAGGAGGAGATGGAGTCACAGGCAGCAGAGAGCAAGGTGCTGAAACTGACGGAGTTTGTGACCGTTTCTGAACTTGCCACGATGATGAACGTGGGTGTGAATCAGGTCATCGGTACCTGTATGAGTATTGGTATCATGGTATCCATTAACCAGCGTCTCGATGCAGAGACCATCAATATTGTGGCTGAGGAATTCGGCTTTACCACCGAATATGTCAGTGCCGAGGTACAGAATGCCATTACCGAGGAGGAGGATGATGAGAACGATCTGATCTCCCGTGCGCCGATTGTAACGGTGATGGGTCATGTTGACCATGGTAAGACCTCATTGCTCGACCATATCCGCAATACCAATGTGATTGCCGGTGAGGCCGGTGGTATCACCCAGCACATCGGTGCTTACAACGTGACATTGAAGGACGGTCATAGCATCACCTTCCTTGATACACCTGGTCACGAGGCCTTCACTGCTATGCGTGCCCGTGGTGCTCAGGTAACCGATATCGCCATCATTATCGTGGCTGCCGATGACTCTGTGATGCCTACCACCAAGGAGGCCATCGCCCATGCCCAGGCAGCCAATGTGCCGATGGTGTTCGCCATCAACAAGATTGATAAGCCCGGTGCTAATCCTGATAAGATCCGTGAGGACTTGGCCAACATGAACCTGTTGGTGGAAGAGTGGGGTGGTAAGTACCAGTGTCAGGAGATCAGCGCCAAGAAAGGACAGGGCGTTTACGAACTGTTGGAGAAGGTGCTGCTTGAGGCTGAGATGCTTGACCTGAAGGCCAATCCTAACCGTAAGGCCACTGGTTCTATTATTGAAAGTTCACTCGACAAGGGTCGTGGCTATGTCAGCACAGTCCTCGTGTCGAATGGTACACTGAAGATTGGTGATATTGTGATTGCTGGTACGGCCTGGGGTCGTGTCAAGGCTATGTTCAACGAGCGTAATCAGCGTATCGAGGAGGCAGGACCTGCTGAGCCCGCTATCATCTTGGGATTGAACGGTGCGCCTACCGCTGGTGACTCCTTCCATGTGATGGAGACAGAGCAGGAAGCCCGCGAAATTGCCAACAAGCGTATCCAGTTGCAGCGTGAGCAGAGCTTGCGCACCACTACCAAGCTTGGTCTCGACGAACTGTCACATCGTATCGCTCTGGGTGAGTTCCATGAGTTGAACATCATCGTGAAGGGTGATACCGACGGATCTATCGAGGCTCTCTCCGATTCGTTCATCAAGCTTTCTACTGAGAAGGTGCAGGTGAATGTCATCTCGAAGGCCGTAGGTCAGATTTCAGAGAACGATGTCATGCTGGCTTCTGCCTCTGAGGCTATCATCATCGGCTTCCAAGTGCGTCCTTCTGCTGATGCCCGTCGTGCTGCTGATCGTGAGGGTGTGGAGATCAACACTTATTCCATCATCTATGATGCCATCGACGATGTGAAGCAGACCATGCAGGGTATGCTCGACAAGGTGAAGAAGGAGATTGTCTCTGGTGAGATTGAGGTGAAGCAGGTATTCAAGATATCGAAGGTTGGTACCGTAGCTGGTGGTCTGGTGACCGACGGTAAGGTACACAACAAGGACAAGGCCCGTGTCATCCGCGATGGTATCGTGATCCATACGGCTCCTATCGATGCCCTGAAGCGCTACAAGGACGATGCCAAGGAAGTGGCAACAGGCTTGGAGTGCGGTATCTCGCTGGTGAATTTCAACGATATTCAGGTCGGCGATATCATCGAGACCTTCACTGAGATTGAAGTTGAACAGAAACTGTAAGAATGTCGAAAAAGCGCAAACTACGTCCCTTCTACCGGCGACTGACACGATGGATTGGTCTTTCCCAGCTCATCGTGATGGCATTGGCATCCTATCTCATCTATTTGTTAGCTGAGGAAGTATTCAAAGAAGAGGAGTTCGATATGTACGAAAAGAGCCTGCAGGTCACTGAGAAGGATGTCAGGCGCGTTCTCTCCGATGTTTACGTAGGAACCACTAATCATGTGCCGGAAATAGAGGAGAACCTCGATCGTCCTGACAAATTGCATAACATCATGCAACGGGTGGTGGAGTTAAATCCTCATATCCGTAGTTGTGGACTTAGTTTCATTGCCGACTACTATCCTCAGAAGGGACACTGGTTCTGTCCCTATGCGGTGAAAGACGAGGATGGCAAGATTAAGTGCAGTACCATCGGCGATTCGAAGCACGACTACCTGAATGCAGCGTGGTTCACGGAGGCTTTGGAGGCCGACAGCAGCTATTGGTCGAAACCCTTCATAGACTCTCATGACACTATTACGCCATTGGTGTCCTATATGGTTCCTATTCACAACAAGCAGGGAAAGACGGTCGCCATTCTCGGAGCCGACATGTCGCTCTACAAGTTCAGCGGCAGACTGATGAGAGGGTTGAGTCTCAAAGGGGACACGGTTCATGTCAGCTACACAAGAGGTCAGGAAGAAGACGATAATTCTGCTAATAGCTTCAGGACGTTGAAAGAGCAACTGGGAAGTTTTGAATTCATTATCGACCATGATGGCACCTATATAGCCCATCCTGATAGCGGTTATGTCATCAGGAAGAACTATTTCGAGTTGGCTAAGGCAACGAACGACACCATCGACGATCATGTGGGCCGTCTGATGGTGGCAGGAAAAGAAGGCTTCTTCAAAGACGAAGAAGATAATGGATACCATTTCGACTTCTTCGATCTTGAGAGTTCCGAAGTCTATATGTTCTATATGCCTATTGAACATACGAACTGGTCTATTGCAATGGCTGTGGCAAGATACTCGATCGACGCCCTTGCCATCGGATTTGGTGTTGTCTTCCTGATATTGATAGGTCTCGCTCTATTGGTCGTGCGCTTAGTGGGTAAGTTTGTCGCTAAGCGTGTTTCTAGGCCGCTGGGGCAGTTGGCTGCATCGGCTGATGAGGTGGCGAAGGGAAATTTCAATGCACCCTTGCCTCAGTTGAAGCATTATGATGAGGTTCGCCTGTTGCGCGACTCCTTCGAGGAGATGCAGCATTCGCTCACCCATTATATCGACGAACTCAAGGATACCACCGCGTCGAAGGCGGCCATTGAGAACGAGTTGAAGGTGGCACACGACATTCAGATGTCGATGTTGCCCAAGACCTTCCCGCCCTATCCAGAGCGCGACGATATCGATATCTACGGTTCGCTGACACCTGCCAAGGATGTGGGTGGCGACCTCTTCGATTTCTTTATCCGCAACGAAAAACTGTTCTTCTGTGTGGGCGATGTGTCTGGAAAGGGTGTGCCTGCATCACTGGTGATGGCTGTCACACGATCCCTGTTCCGTAATATCTCCGCCCATGTGGCTGAGCCGGACGAGATTGTCAAGACACTCAATAATGCGATGGCCGAGGGCAACGATACGAATATGTTTGTCACCCTTTTCGTGGGTGTACTCGATCTCGCTACAGGCCTCTTGGAATATTGCAATGCCGGCCATAATTATGCGATGCTCATCGGGAAACTGGTAAGCACCCTGCCTTGCAATCCGAATCTGCCTATTGGCGTGATGCCTGACATGCCCTTCACAAAGCAGCAGCTGACCATCGAGCCCGAGACCACCATCTTCCTCTATACAGATGGACTCAATGAGGCAGAAGACCCTGTCCATGCGCAGTTTGGGGTTCAGCGTATCATCAGGATTGCAGAGTCGTTGGTGAAGGAAGGCAGCAACAATCCTACCACAATCACCAACCAGATGATTGAAGGGGTTCACCGATTTGTAGACGATGCTGAGCAAAGCGACGATATGACCATTTTGGCTATCAAATATGGGAAAAGACGATAACAAACTCGTACGCCGAATCGCTGAACAGAAATATGAGTTCGGCTTCACGACCGACGTACATACAGAAATCATAGAAAAGGGGTTGAACGAGGACGTAGTCCGACTCATCTCTGCCAAGAAAGGGGAGCCCGAGTGGATGCTCGAGTTCCGCTTGAAGGCATTCCGTTACTGGCAGGAGCAGAAAGAACCCAAGTGGGGTCATGTGCATGTGCCAGAGATTGACTATCAGGCTATCAGTTATTATGCCGACCCGATGGCCAAGAAACCTGTTGGCGATGGTAAGATCGACCCTCAGTTGGAGAAGACCTTTGATAAGCTTGGTATTCCCCTTGAGGAGCGACTGGCCCTTTCTGGCAATACCGCTGTCGACGCCATCATGGACTCTGTCAGCGTGAAGACCACCTTCAAGGAGAAGCTGCGTGAGAAAGGCGTCATCTTCTGTTCGATTGGCGATGCCATCAAGGAGCATCCTGACCTGGTGCGAGAATACTTAGGTTCTGTGGTGCCCTATAAGGATAATTTCTTTGCAGCGCTCAACTCGGCTGTGTTCAGCGACGGCTCGTTTGTGTATATCCCCAAGGGCGTGCGCTGTCCCATGGAACTTAGTTCATATTTCCGTATCAATGCCCGCAACACGGGTCAGTTTGAGCGTACGCTGATTATCGCTGACGATGATGCTTATGTCTCCTATCTCGAAGGCTGTACAGCACCGATGCGCGACGAGAACCAGTTGCATGCAGCCATTGTCGAGATTATCGTCAAGGATCGGGCAGAGGTGAAATACTCTACCGTCCAGAACTGGTATCCTGGCGATGAAAACGGAAAGGGTGGCGTACTGAATCTCGTAACGAAACGTGGCGATCTGCGTGGTGTCGACTCGAAACTCTCTTGGACACAGGTAGAAACGGGTTCTGCTATCACTTGGAAGTATCCTTCATGTATCCTCAGAGGTGATAATTCGCAGGCCGAGTTCTATTCGGTGGCTGTGACCAACAACTATCAGGAGGCAGATACAGGCACAAAGATGATCCATATTGGCAAGAATACCAAGTCGACGATTATCTCGAAGGGTATCTCTGCGGGACATTCTCAGAACTCTTATCGTGGCTTGGTACGTGCTGCGGCCACAGCCGATAATGCTCGTAACTATAGTTCATGCGACTCGTTGCTCTTGGGCTCGGATTGTGGTGCGCATACCTTCCCCTATATGGATGTGCACAACGATACGGCCATCTTCGAACACGAGGCGACGACCTCGAAGATCTCTGAAGACCAGCTTTTCTACTGCAACCAGCGTGGCATCCCAACGGAACAGGCTGTCGGTCTCATCGTCAACGGTTATGCCAAGGAAGTGCTCCAAAAGCTTCCCATGGAGTTTGCAGTCGAGGCTCAGAAACTATTATCAGTATCATTAGAAGGAACCGTAGGATAAAGATATGTTAGAAGTTAAGAACTTACACGCCAAGATTGGCGAGAAAGAGATATTAAAAGGCATCGACCTGGTAATCAACGATGGCGAGACGCATGCTATCATGGGACCTAATGGCTCAGGCAAGTCGACGCTGAGTGCTGTGCTCGTAGGTAATCCGCTTTACGAAGTGACTGAGGGCGAAGCTTATTTCAATGGCAAGAATCTCCTGGAGATGAAGCCTGAGGACAGGGCGCACGAAGGTTTGTTCCTGTCGTTTCAGTATCCTGTGGAGATTCCTGGTGTCTCGATGACCAATTTCATGAAAGCAGCCATCAACGAGAAACGTAAGTATCAGGGTCTCGAGCCGATGAATGCGGCAGAGTTTCTGAAGTTGCAACGTGAGAAGCGTAAGATTGTGGAACTCGACTCGAAACTGGCTAACCGTTCTGTGAACGAGGGCTTCAGTGGTGGCGAGAAGAAACGCAATGAGATATTCCAGATGGCCATGCTCGAACCCAAACTGAGCATTCTCGACGAAACGGATTCAGGTCTTGATGTCGATGCCATGCGTATTGTGGCAGAGGGCGTTAACAAGCTCCAGACACCAGAAACATCGTGCATTGTCATTACTCACTATGATCGCTTGTTGGAAATGATCAAGCCTCAGTTTGTGCATGTGCTCTATAAAGGTCGTATCGTTAAGACTGGTGGTCCTGACCTCGCCAAACAGATACAGGAGCATGGCTACGACTGGATTAAAGAAGAAATCGGAGAAGAATAAGCGGGCTGCGCCCAAGTGAATAGTGAATAATGAATAGTGAACAACAATATATTGATCTCTATCAGCAGGCACGGGAGATGATATTCTCTCATGCCCCAGAGGCGATGAACGCTGTGCGCGATGAGGCTTTCGAGGACTTCCGTAAGCAGGGTTTCCCCTCGAAAAAGGTAGAGCGCTATAAATATACTGATATCCAGAAACTCTTTGCCCCAGATTTTGGTGTGAATCTGAACCGTCTTGAGATTCCCGTCGATCCTTATGCTGCCTTCCGTTGCGATGTGCCTAATCTGAGCACAAGCCTCTATTTTGTGGTCAATGATATGTTTTACAAAGGAGAGAAGGAGTTGAGGAGTAAGGAGTTGAGAAGTAATTTCCATCCTTCCTTGCCAGAGGGCGTCATTGTGGGCTCATTGCGAAATAATCCCCATTTCATCGAGCAATATTACGCTCGTTTGGCCAAGACATCCGACGACGCCATTACAGCCCTCAACACCATGCTGGCTCAAGACGGCATGCTGGTCTATGTACCCAGAAACATCAAGGTCGATCGTGCCATTCAGGTCATCAATATCCTGAAGGCTACCCCTCAGAATGCCCAGCGTCAGGTGCCTGATCTCATGGTCAACCGTCGTGTGCTCATCATTCTCGAAGAGGGCGCAGAGATCAAGATGCTCTTCTGTGACCATGCAGCCGACGACCGTAATTTTCTCGCTACGCAGGTTATCGAGGCCTACGTTGGCGAAAATGCCTCATTGGATCTGTATTGCCTGGAAGAGACACATTATAAGAATGTGCGCCTGAGCAATGTCTATATCGACCAGCAGGCCAACAGTCGCGTCAACCATAATGTCATCACGCTGCACAATGGCGTCACTCGCAACAAGCTCGACCTCACCTTCTCAGGCGAGGGAGCCGAATGTCAGTGCTATGGCTGCGTGATTGCCGATAAGGAACAGCACGTCGACAACAATACACTTATCACGCATAAAGTGCCCCATTGCACTTCAAATGAACTCTATAAATATGTGCTCGACGACAAGGCTACAGGTGCTTTTGCGGGTAGGGTATTGGTAGAACATGGGGCTCAGAAGACAGCCTCTCAGATGACCAACCAGAATCTGACAGCCACTAAGGAGGCGCGTATGTACACTCAGCCGATGTTGGAGATTTATGCCGATGATGTAAAATGTGCCCATGGATCTACGGTTGGCCAGCTCAACGATGCCGCTCTCTTCTACATGCGTCAGCGAGGCATTTCGCTTGACGAGGCAAAGCTACTTCTGCAGAACGCCTTCATCAACGAGGTCATCGACCACATGCAGCTCGAACCCCTCCGCGACCGCCTCCACTACCTTGTAGAAAAGCGTTTCCGTGGCGAACTCAACAAATGCGACGGTTGCAAACTCTGTAAGTAATATTTTCCTGACCGACAGGCTCAGCACTGCCTGCTTCGAATCGACTGCAGCAAGACGCTGAGCAGGATGAGGGCGATACCGAGATAGAAGGAGAAATTGATTTCGCGACCTTCGCCAAAGATGAGGAAGGCAAGAATGATGGTGTAGCAAGGTTCGAGATTGTATGTCAGATTAACGGTAAAGGCAGAGAGGCGTTTCAGGGCCTGGATCTGCAGCAGATACATGCCAACGGTGCAGAATAGCGCATGACAAAGCATCAGCCAGAGATTCGTACCCTCGGGGATGACCACGACAGGTTGCTGGCTGGGAAAGAACCACAGGTATACAGGGATAATGGCAGACACGACAACAAGACCTCCCGACATCTGATACATCAGTACCGTACGACTGCGGATGCCCACGCTGGCCTTCTTGTTGCAGATGGCATAAAGGGCACAGACAGCCGACGACACCACACCTATCATAATACCATAGCGATAGCGGGCATCGAGCGAGAAAATACACATCACACCAGCCACCGTAATCAGTGAAAAAAGGAACTCCCAACCAGAAAAGCGCTTCTTGAATATCATCGGCTCAAACAAAGCCGTAAAGAATCCTATCAGCGAGAAGCAGATGACACCAATCGACACGTTTGAGGCCTTGATGCTGCCATAGAACAGAATCCAGTGCAGTCCCAACAAGGCTCCACATCCGCACAACTGCAGGAATTTCCGCCAGCCGACACGAGGCAACCCTGTGAACACCAGCAGAATGCAACTCGTAAAGAGCATGCGATACCACACGATGTCCACTTCGTTGAGCGTGATCAGTCGTCCGAACAAGCCCGTAAAGCCTGCCAGCATCACACTCAGGTGCAACTGAATAAAACCTTTCTTCGTCTCGTTCATTTCGTCTGAAAAGATACAAGGCTGTCAATTCTGTAATTTGACAATGGCATACGAGGTGGCAGGCATATGGACAGTCATGTCGCCAGTCTTCTTGTTATGTCCGATCTTGAAATTATCGCCAGCTAAAAGTCTGGTCTTCTTGAATTTCACATTAATATTAAATGTGGCATCAGAAGCCTCTGCCTTGGGATTAAGCATCACCAGCACCACATCCTTACCAGCCGCACGGGCATAGACAAAGGGGTATGACGACTCAGAGGAGTCTGTGGGGTAGATGGGCACGAACTCGGCATAGTTGGCGAGAGCAGGTTCGCTATGGCGTAAGGCGATGAGTCTTCTGGTCTTGTTAAGCAGTGAGTTGGGATTCTTCTCTTGTGTTGACACATTAGGCGCATCAGGCGCAGGATCCACAGGCAGATAGAGCTTGTCGGCATCGCCAGAAGAGAAGCCAAGGTTCTTGTCGTTGCTCCATTGCATGGGTGTACGGGCGCCATTACGCGGTTGGTAGGCACCCTCCACCTGCGGCCAACTTGTAGGTAGTTGCCGCATACCGATTTCGTTGCCATAGTAAAGGAAAGGAACGCCAGGCATCGTGAAACCAAAGGCATAGATAATCTCCAGTTCTTTATCTGTACGTTTGTTGCCAAGACGGGCATTGTCGTGATTTCCCATCGGCAGGCTAATATAGCCCTTGCCAACGGTCTTCTGATATTGGTCCATATAACTTTTCAGGAAGGCCCTGATTTCGCCCTTACCCTCAGCATCGAAATAGCTGTGCCCTCGGCTCACACCGTTGAGTATGCGCCAATCCTCCTTCTGAAAGAGGTCGTTGTAGCCGTTGAACCAGTGGAAGAAGTCAACGTGGAAGCAGTTGTCGAGTGCATCAGCGGGAAACGACCATTCGGCCACCATAAAGCCGCGAGGATATTCCTTTTCCAACAGTTGACGAATCTCGCGCCAGAAGAGTTTGGTTTCGTTCTCGTTGGTATTATAGAACTGTTCATTGCCTCTCACGCGACGGGTCTTCACCAAAGCCCCAGCCATATCAGCACGGAAACCGTCGGCGCCCATATCCATCCAAAAGCGCAGCACATTCTTCAGGTCCTCACGCATCGCCATCACATCAGGATGATCCGTTGGCAACTGCCACTTCTGCTCAGGATCGGGATTAGCAAAGCCGAAATTGAGGGCAGGCTGACACCAGTAGAAGTTACGCATGAACTGACCATTACGCTGGCCGTATCCCTTTACGAACTGGCCTGCGAACTCCATTGGGGGATCCACCCAGTTGGTCTCAGTCCAGATGTAATAGTTGGAGTATTTGTTTTTCTCCTGCTTCTGCGAGGCCACAAACCAAGGATGATCGATAGCAGTATAGCTAATCACGTAGTCGAAAATGACGTGCATGCCACGCTTATGAGCCTCCTCAAAGAGCCTTTTGGCATCGTCGTTGGTACCATAGCGGGGGGCGATTTTGTAATAGTCGCGGATGTCATAGCCCGCATCGTTGAAAGGCGAGTCGAAGAACGGGTTGAACCAGATGGCATCCACACCGAGGCTCTTCACGTAATCGAGCTTGCTGATGATACCTTGCAAATCTCCGATGCCATCACCGTCAGAGTCGCAGAACGTCTGCGGATAAATCTGATAGAACACGGCATTCTTGGCCCAATCAGGCATCGTTGGAATCTCATACTTTCCTGTAATGGTCTGGGCCGTCGCGATAAAAGCGCAAACCATCAGCCATACTGCTAAAATCGTTTTCTTCATGTTTAGTCTTTATGTTAGGGTGGGTCTTTTATTTATTCAAAAAGAACTGTTCAAATTCACGTTCGAAGTTTGGCGTCAGGATGCCTTGTCCTATTGACTCGCGAATCTCTGCGATTGTCCAGAAACGGCCACCGTCGAGTTCATCTTTTGAAGGCTGGATAAGGCCGTCGTAGGTGGTGCTGTTCACATAGACCAACTCGCGCTCACGCTGGCTGTCGAACACGTATTTGCCCATGAACTCAGGCGTGAAGTCAGTGATGCCCAATTCTTCGCGCACTTCGCGACGCAGGGCCTCTTCGGGTGTCTCGCCGTAGTCGATATGGCCGCCAACAGCCGTATCCCACTTGCCTGGCTGAATGTCCTTCCATTCGGGACGTTTCTGCAGATACACGTCGCCCTGTGCATTGAATACGTGCAGGTGTACCACTGCGTGCAGCAGTCGCGAACCATTATGACACTCACCACGCGTCGCCTGTCCTATTACCGTTCCCTCCTCATCGACAATCGGGAACCGCTCTTGCAAATTATCCATATCTAACCTATAATTTTGTTGCAAAAGTAAACAAATAATTTGAGAATGCATTCAAAAATAGGGATTAAAGACAGAAAATAAACCCAAAATGAAAGTTTTTATCCTATTTTGCTTGTTGGTATGAATTAATTTTGTACCTCTGCAAAAGTAATAGCCATTACGGTAATAACGATTACTATTTTTAGAGATGAAGTTCTACGATAGAGAAAACGAGCAACAGGTGCTTGGCGAGGCTCTGCGAAAGTAATTATCCCAATACTTTCTTTCCCCAAAATTTGGAAGTTTTGGAAAAAGTACCTATATTTGCAACCGAAACAAGTGATTAATAAGATGACAAGGACATTAAACATTTCGCTCAATGTTCCTGATTCCTATGGAATAGAGGAATTGACTCGCCAGCTGACTGAGTATGGCGAGCGGTTGATTTCTCGTCGTAACCGAGTACAGAAATCGAAGAAGCGTCGCAGTCAGACGTTTTTGAAAGGACTCTCCTTTCCCGAAGGAAGTACAGACAAGGAACAGATTGAGGAATACCTGTCGGAATAATACGGTGTATGAAGATATTTCTTGTCACAGATTATCCTGACCCCGATGTGACACAGAACGCCATTCATGACTTGGGACGTAAACTCTCCGCCATTGCATTCTTATAGATATCAAGGATGAATGATTAGAGATAGTCGTAGGGCCAGGCGCTTGGGTATTCAACTTATCTCCCACGCCAATTACTCCAAAAGTAATCATTAATACTTTCGGAGTATTTTTCAAAACTCTTGGAGTAATTTTCAATATATTCGGACTAATTCTCTTAGCAGAAGCTTACTATTTGTAGAGAAGAGGCTATTTTCAGAACTCAGGAGGCACTTAACAAGAAAGGAATGGCTCTTAATATGCAATACTAAGCTCTTATTCCTCATTTGTAGGCCCCAGTACGCTTACTGGCGCACTCGAGTACGCATAGGGACGTACTGGAGTGCGCCAGTTAAGTACTGAGAGAATGGTGATGAGATGGTTTAGTCGTACCAATTGAGCTGCTTCACATAGCCATCGAACTCAAGTTCGGGCAGTTTTAGTTCCTGAAGAACAGCACGGATCTTCCGGATGTCGGAGGGCGAACAAAGTCGTTCGCCTCGTCGACGTTCATAATAGCCCGTTCGTCCGAACTTGCCTATCAAGCGGCACTTGAATTCATCGTATTGACGAGGAAGCATCTCCTGTTTCATCTTAACAAAGCCTTTGGCATAGGTCGCCAACTCGTCGCTCCTGAAAAATGGACATTGAGCATTGGGTACTATTCGCAAGGGATTCACATGATTAATTACCCATAGTTCTTCTGTCACCACATCATTATAGGCAATGTGTCGCAGACAATGATTGCAGACTGCGCAATCGTTTCGAGTACACAAGCCATATCCGCCTGGTACATCTTTCATTGTAATTTTCTTCTTACTAAAGTTTCGCAAGTGATGGCGCACCTGCATAATTTAACATAAAATAGGAATAAAAAAGGCCTCGATGTTTGGTTAACTCACTGAAAATGAGTAATTTTACAATCGCCAAAAAGTAAAATTCAAACATCAAAGCCGTGAGCAAAGGTACAACAATTATTTCAGATTTGAGAAGTTTTTTCTCAGAAAATGAGAATAACCGTGCAATTAATGCGATTATGAGAGTGATGGAGTGCATAAACATACGTCCAGGCCAGATAGGGACAGAGAAAAAGGAGAACTGCAAGTTCACGAACGTGCAGGTTCTGAATCTTCTGGTACTGTTCCCTTTCTTCGCCGTCAGGAATGCATACCGGTACTCGGGCTCTTCATTAAGCCGCCTGTTCTGTTGTGAGAAGG
>Ga0247610_10001237_pt1 | contig 32134 bp, 44 predicted proteins | sample 174DNAGHGhighgp2_FD_193483 | JGI IMG/M metagenome (GOLD analysis project Ga0247610, IMG submission 193483) | Sheep rumen microbial communities from Palmerston North, Manawatu-Wanganui, New Zealand - 1742 DNA GHGhigh gp2 | ecosystem: Host-associated > Mammals > Digestive system > Stomach > Rumen...
GCGACGACGTGACCCTTTGCACGAACTGGATTGAAGTCCCGACATACGACAAGGTGTATGTCAGCAAGGTTTTCACGGACACCCCTGTGGACGAGATGTTCATCGACTATCCGAATGTCGAGAAAGGGGGGACGGGGTTCTACTTCGACAAGGCACCGAACCTCCCAGACGAGGTGGAGCACCACATGCCAGACTACCATCTCTATGACACGTTCATCGAGTTCTACGGAAAGAACGGCGGTCGTTGCATCAAGAACGGACTGGTCAACTACACGGACTATTCGATAGGCTACCTGACGCGGGGTTGCTTCAGGAAGTGCCCCTTCTGCGTGAACCAGAAGTACGACCACGCCTTCATCGCCAGCCCCCTGAAGGAATTCTACGACCCCGCGAGGAAGAAAATCTGCCTTCTCGACGACAACTTCCTCTCGCATCCAGAATGGAAGCGGATGCTGGTCGAGCTTCAGGACACTGGCAAGCCGTTTTTGTTCAAGCAGGGGCTTGACGAACGCCTCCTCACAAGGGAGAAGTGCGAAAGCCTGTTCGCCAGCAAGTACGACGGCGACTACACGTTCGCGTTCGACGACATCAGGGACTATGACCTGATTGTAAGGAAGCTGAATCTGATACGCGAATTTTATTCTGGGACTCAGCTCAAGTTCTACGTCCTGACTGGGTTCGACCGCGCTGGCAGGTACGACGATGCGTTCTGGGTGCAGGACATAAAGGACTTGATGACGCGAATCAAGCTCCTCGCCTCCTACCAGGCGTTGCCATACGTGATGAAGCACATGGACTACCTGAAGGCACCGAAGCCGATTGTCGCCACCTACAATATCATAAGGAGATGGGCGAACTTCGTCGCGTCGTTCAAGAAGCTGTCGCTCGCTCAGGAATTCTCCGAGCACCCGATGACTGGCTCGGACGAGGGTCTTGAGTGGTTCAAGAAGAACGTCGGCGAGGAGCTTCTTGAAGTCCGATGGAAAAATTCGCGGTGACGATTTGAAATTTCCGAATGGCGATGTATATTAATCATGGTGACAAAAATTATCATGAAAAATCAACCTAAAGGAGTATCAGTATGTCGAGAATTCGGAATACGGCGAATTTCAAGAAGGCGGAAAAGATTTTTGGCGAAGGCACGATTGTCGATATTTACGACGAATTGTACACCGCTCTGAAGAACGGTGCTTTTAAAAGCTCGTGCAGTATTTTGAAGAATTTGAAACGCCTTGTTGACACTAACATCATTCAGAATGGCGACGACCTCATGGACAAGATTGCGGAACGCGCCAATCCTTCGACGAAGTTCGGACAGCTTTTCGGAAATGACATAGAAGGGAATGGCGGAATGTATTCCTACAACCAGATGGTGAGAGTCGATGAGCTTTTCATCTGCAAGAAATTCCAAAGAGACCGTTCTTTCATCAAAGGTTCGTTCCTTGACAATGATGTTGTCAGCAAGGGCATTCAGACTTTTGAATGGGACAGCATTACAGCATTGGAAGTCATTGATTACGAGGAAATCAATTTCATTCAGGACGGATTTGGAAAGTACATCATGGCTTTGTTTCATCCCTCTATTGAACGCTTGCCGTACATCGTCCGCAATTATAGGAAGATTTTCAAAGACAACGACTACTACAATATCGACAAGATTGTTGAACGGGCGCAGATTCAGTTCGCCAACATCAACACGAAGCGAAGCCCAGTCTCCCCAGAGCAGAACTTCGACATGATGTCGAAGCGCAACGACACGTGGGAGCATGATTTCGTTTACAACGAGCTTCCAAACTACGGTCTTGAATACGACCTCGGCGAATCCGCCAACACGCGGGTGAACAGCGCGTTCAAGAGCCTACAGAACAAGGTGAACGCGACCGTCCCGAAAATCCTGACATACGACATATTGCACAACCTGCTCCGCGACTGCCACTACAAAGACCGTTTCCTCAGCAACAAGGAAGACGAACGCGAGGCATGCAGGGTCGCGTTCCTGAACTCGTTCAGGTTCCTGCACTACCTCATTTGGAAATGCAATTACTTCATGTTGCCGAGCGCGGAAGTCGTCTGCACGATTTCTGGTGTCAAGGGACTCATGACGAAGGTCAGCGATTTCAGCACCATCGCGAAGTCCGTTGCGACCAACGGCAACGTCGAGAAGTCCTACAAGGCTGGGATGGCTGTCGCCCGTGTCATGGAGAAGATTTTCACTTCGCAGAAACATACGCCTATCGTGTGGGACGGCAACACGATTGACGAGCTTCTCAACTACAACCGCATCGACAAGAAGGTTGGCAACAACAAGCAGATTATCTCCATCATCAGGAAGCTGAACGGCAACGTGGACGACCTGTCTGACGAAAGCGGATGGGTGCATGGCGCGTTGGGCTTCGATGAAAATGGCAAGTACATCAACAATGGCATGCTGAGAGCCGCGCTTGAGCGTGAAGAGAAAATGTCGGAGAGGTTTGCGACCAACGTGGCGAAGAACCAGATAAAGCTCAATTCGCTCAATTCCGACGACGATGATTTTGACGAAGATGAAGAATGAGATAGCTTCATACAACGACAAACAGCGTAGCAACAAGAAGATGCTGTACGAGGACGTGTACGGTCGCATGCGTTTCGACAATGCCCGTACCGTCATCGCCTTCCCTGGGACGAAGGAGGACTGCGGTTACGACATCGACACCATCCTGCGCAACGACACCGTTCCCCACGACGGGAATTTCATCTTCGTCGAGAACGGCACGTCCCTGCGCGGTCATGGCGGTGTGCGCGACTGGAAGGGGTATTGCACCGACCTGTACGACCGCAAGTACTCCTTCCTCGCGAACAAGCACTACTTCTTCGACAACCTGACCAGTCTTGAACGCTCTTTCATGAAGGAGCGCGGGGTCGGCAAGGCGGACCTCGCCATGCTCGACATCTGCGGGATGTTTACGAAGGACATGCGCAAGTGGATTTACAGCAAGCTGTTCACCATCTGCCGTGACGGTGCCGACGTGTTCTTCACGTTCAACCTGCTTGGACCACTCCGCAACAAGAACAAGGACTGGTCTGACTTCGCCGAACTGGATGACGAGTGGAACTGCAAGTACTTCGGCAAGATTGTCGCGAGCTACGGTTTCAGGGACACGGACAGTCAGGGGACGAAGGAATACTGGGACTCCCTGTTCCAAATCCTGAACTGGATTGACGCTGGATGCGGTGGAAGGCTCTTCATCAACAACGTCTATGTTTACAAGGAAGTCGGCGGTGGTTCGAACGTCATGAGCCTGATTCACACGACCGTGCAATAATCATATTTTCACTGAAAGCCCAGATGCGCCCCGTCTGGGCTTTTTTGCGTTTGTGCTGGTCGCGTACAGGGGTTTCCGACTTTTTGCTTATATTTTCCGTATGGTAGAATAGGATAAAAATCCGTTTTACCATACAGGAGAATATTATGCACAAGAGCAATCTTGATTTTCATGTGAACAGCGTGCTCAGCAACCCGCAGGAGCAGTGGGACAAGATAAGACGGTCTTCTATGGGGAAGAACCGCGTGGCGTTCCGCAAGATTGATGTCGATTGGAAAAAGTACAACACAAACGACTATCTGTTCACGCACGACACCGCGTGCTGTTCCGTCGAGACGGAGAAGAACGGGTACTGGATTACGCCTCCGTGTTGGGAGCTGGTCAACGCCAACGGCAATGCGTGGACGACACCCGTCCTTCTCGCCAGCTTCAAGACGTTCGTCGGTGGCGATAACTTTTGCTTCCCAGAAGGGGCAAGGGTTCTTATGTCGGACGGAACATACAAGCCAATAGAGGAAATAAAGGAAGGAGACCGCGTTATCAATGCGAAAGGCGAAATTGATACGGTTGTCCATACTTTCTGTCATTCCTACACAGGCAAAATGACCACGTTTAAAAGCCCTGACATTCTTTCGAAAGAGCTTACTTGCACATCAAACCATCCTTTTTATGTCTATCAAGACAGAGGAACAAGTGCGGTGAGCGGAAAGCAAATTAATCCTCAGAGTAAAAAAGAACGCCTTCATTATGATGATGTCGGGCTTGCGCCTGGTGAAAAGAAAGGGAATCTGGAAGATTCAAGATGGGGTCATCCGCAGTATGTCAATGCAATTGATTTGGATGAGGAAAGAAACCTTTTCGTCCATCCTGTTTCAAACAAGGTCGTTGAAAATGATGAAATAAACGAGAACAGGGCGTTCCTGATTGGTTGGTTCTTGGCGGAAGGCTCTTATGTTGATAAAGGGCATGGCGTTACGTTTTCGCTTTCAAAAGACGAGAAGGATATTGCAGACAAGATATGCGAATTGCTTGAAACTGAATTTCCTGAAAAATGTCTTAGTGGCATTGTAAATGCAAAAGATAAGGAAGAATTTGTTGCAAAGGCAAAGGAGAAGCATGCGAAGTGGAATGTCATGAAGCATCCGAAAACAGGCAAGGATTCATGGATTGTAGTCTATTATTATTCTTCCAAGGCTAGTGCATTTTTCAAAAAATGGTGCAATGAGTATTCATGGGCTAAATGCCTTCCAGAAGAGGCGATGTTCTTGCCTTTGGATTTGCAGAAGACCATTCTCATGCAGTACATGTCTGGGGATGGATGCGATACAATCAAGTTAAAAGGCGCAAATGTGTCTTCGAAATCTCAAAAGCTTATCCAGCAAATGAGATTTATTGCGATTCGTCTCGATACATTCCCGACTTATCGTGAAATCGGTGTCCTTCCAAGATATACGGAAGAAACATTGAAGGAAGGCTATCCTGTTTTTATTGACCAGAATACAGGAAAACTGAGCAGACCTGGATATGAGCTTGATTTTAACTGCAACGATTGGTATAAGCTGTCTGGAGGGGAAGTCCCGAAACACAGTTTATATTCGACAAAATTCGAAGATAATTTTGTTTTCCGTTTCAAGAAAGAAGAGAATGAAGCGAACAATCTGATTGTTTACAACTTTGAGACTCAAAACGACCATTCGTATGTTGTTGAAGGTGTCGCGGTTCATAATTGCGAGCACGTCCAGATTCCCGCGATGTCGAAGGGGAAGATTCTGGATGCCATCGCCCGTCCAGTCGTCCATCATTCGGACAAGTACGGGGATGCGAACATCTACATCATCGACGTGCTCGTGGCGACGAACAGGAAGCACGAGGCGTTGATTGAGAGGATTGAATCTGGGAAGCTCACGACGCTTTCGATGGGCACCATCTGCAACTACACGACCTGCTCCATCTGTGGCAAGGTCATCGGCGACAACGACCGCAACTGCGAGCACCTTGAGAACCATCTGGGTCACATGGTGACGTGTCAGGACGGGAAGGAGAGGATTTGCGCGGAGCTTTGCGGTGCCGTTGACAAGGACGGGAACTACATCGAGGACTCCAACAGGTTCATCGAGATTTCGTGGGTGGAGCATCCCGCGTTCCCAGGCGCGGTCATCAATTCGTTCGTCGAGACGGACGAAATCAAGACCGCGAGGGAGGAGGAAAGGGAGGAGCTTGCGAAGCTCTTCGAGGAAAACCTTTTCGAGAGGCTGAAGGTCGCCAACACGGATGCGAAGATTGCCCTGAAGATTACGAGGGAAATCGGGAAAATCGAGAGAATCTCGGAAAAAATCATGAGAAAAATCTGATTGATTTCGAAATCAACGCCATATTTAAGAAAGCCCGCGATGTGCGAGATTGCTGGCTTGAAAAACAGGTTTACTGTGACCATTTGCGCCACGACGATGCTCGCACCATTGTCGGGCGCAAATGGTTTTTTATGTCTTGAAGCAATGGAGGCTAGTACGATGGGTGATTCGGGAAAGGAAATACCGCAGGTTTGGCGCGAATGGTGCATTGACGATGATGATTTAAGCCGTTTGAAGGAGAGGATGGAGAACCCGCTTTTCTGCCGTCTTGAAGCATGCAAGGGATGCCAATGGCTCATCAAGGGGGATGATTTCGTCGTTGACCAGAAGACGATGGAAAGGGAGACGAGGTACTTGTGCGCCTGTGGCATGGTTTCAAATCATTATCGGAACGGCGTGGAATACGAGACGCATTTTGTCCCGCAGGAGTGCGTGAAGCTGGAAAAGCAGATTGAAGCCAATCTGAAGAAGGTATAATAATGTGGCGGTTTTCCGCCGTCGAAAAGTAGGAGTAGCATGTCTGGCATGTCAAATCAAAAGGAGGAAGAACATGGGTACGCCTATTATCGACAAGAGCATGAAAGTGGTTCTCGGAAACTGCATCAGGGTTTCCAACATGGAGAAGAAGCACAGGCTTGAGGCAAGCGTTTACGTCTGCATTCAGGTCGAGAGCGAGGACGGAAGGGACGAGTACGCGATACTGCTGACGCAGGGCGAATACGACAAAATCATCAAAGCCGACACCGTGGAGATGAAGGGCATGGTGCCTGGTAGAATCTACCACAGGCACATTCTTGGCAAGAACTACTACGCCGTCAGGCTGAAGGGCTACGACGACCTTGAGTTCATCGGTCTGTTCGAGATTCCCGACTGGAAGAAGTTTTTCGAACGCGCCCTGAAGCATCCTGAGTCCTGCACGAAGAAGGGCATTATCACCGACCTTCTCGACTGAAGAAACAGCATCCCGCCACGGGAACCAATTGAATCGTTTGAAAAGGATTTAAATAATTAAAACAGGAGTATTATATGAGAAGTATCATAGGTGTCGTGCGCGTCCCCGTCATCAAGCTGTTGTGCGCCTCGCCCGAATGGAGGTCGTTCTACGGCTATCCAGAGACGGCGAGGAAGGACTGGGCTGGAATCACGGAATTGAGGGGTTCCACGCCCGTGGACGTGCTCTGGGGCAAGGGGATGGCACCGACGGTCGGTGGCGACCTGCTTGTTCAGACGAGCCACTGCCTGAAGCTCGTGCGCAACATGTCCTTCTACAAATTCCTTCTGGACAAGGCGGTTGACGAGGCGAGGGCTTACTCCAAGTACGGGGTGAGGCATCTCGTGCTCGACTTCTCCGCCAGCGACGAGCACTACGATGTCAACGAGCCAGCCGTGTACTGGATGGCTCGTTCCATCTCGGACGACTTCAGGAACGCATGCGGGGACGATTTCAAGGTCGGCATCAGAATAGTGAACGACATCTGGGCGACTGACATCGCGTGCAGGTTCGGGTACGACTCCATATTCAGCACGGAGTCGTGGCACTGGGGTAACATGGCACTTGAGCGCAACAGGGCTACGGACGGCACGGGCAGGAAGAAGCCAGCCATCTATTCGGACATCCACACCCACGACTTCAACGACAAGTTCAACGGGCTTGCCGACGCATGCCTTGAGGGTGCCGTCGTGCATGGGGAGGACGAGGACGCGGTTGACAGCTTCGGGAAGAGGCGCGACGCGCTCGCCAACGCTGGTGCGCCTAGGATTCCCATCGTCGGTTTCTACAGCGAGGAAATCAGGCGCGGGGAGCTTCACAGCGACATGACCGAGTGGGGCGCGAGGGACTACATCATGCTCGACAAGGAAGTGAGGGAAAATAATTACAAATGCAAGTCGATAGATGAAAGGAGGTTGCAGAATATTGTAGATTTAATTGCAAAATTAAGATAGCATTATGCTTGAAAAAATCAAAACACGGTTCAAATTATTATAGTCATCAAAGGAGCATGACCTCGCAAAAAAGGAAATTTAATGAAGAGGTTATGAACATGCCAAGGAAGAAAAAGGAAGACTGCAACGAGGAAAAATCAACCGTTTTGAAAATCAGGGACGAATACGACTGGGGTCGCATTCTTTACAATGCATGCTACATCTTCAACAAGGGGTTCGCTGAATACCTTGAGGATTACGCAAAGAAGTACGATGAAGGCGGTGTCGTGGTGGGCGATGCCGAGAAGGAGACCGAGAGGCTGACGAGCCAGCGCGACGGTCTCATTGAAGAGAGGAAACGCCTCCATGACAAGGTGAGGAAGGCTTCCACGGACAAGACAAGCGCGTTCAGGAAATACGCCAAGGCTTTCCCAGTCGGCGAGGTCGTGGCGAACTGGAGGAAGGACATTCTGGCTGGTCGGCGGACTGGTAGCAATATTGACAAGTACCGCGAGCTTATCAGCAACAGGAACGAGCTTGACAAGGAATTCCACGCGAGCGTCGAGCGCGAGAAGCAGGCTTCGAGAGCCGAGCGCAGGTACATTGACTCGAATCTCTTTGCGACGAGGACTCTCAACCAGAGGATGAAGAACATCATGAAGATGGTGGACAAGCATAGCATCCCGCTCGGTCGCAAGATGTCCGACGAGATAAAGCCGTTGCAGGGACTCATCCTTTCGGAAGGTCAGACGGAGAGGCTCATGGCGGTCTGCCTGAACATCCTCAACACGTATTCCGAGAAGGATTTCAGCTCCACGCTTGAGACTTCGGAGCGCGAGCGCGTGGTCGAGGGGATATACACGTTCTTCTCCACTTTCGAGCACAACTACGACTTTATTTCAGGGTGCTATGATGTGTCCGAGGAGACGCACACGCTGAACATGAAGCCGTTGGACGTGCTTGAGAACAAGATATACAACGGGTACTACTTCACAATCCGTGGCTACGTCCAACGCGCATACGCCAACGTCAGGTTCGAGCGTTACAACGTCGAGAGCGCGGACATGGACTGGGAGCAGGACACCGACAACAGGAACCACGGAATCGACAGGAAGATGTCCAGCGAGACCGAGGCTGAGCCAGCGGGGGGAATCCCCGTGGCGAAGGAGCCGATGCCGTTGGACGACGGGATGATGGACATCTGGACGGATTGCAACAAGTACCTGTGGGACAACATCGAGGACATGTCGGACGAGATTACTGGCGAGCTGTCGAAGAAGTTCCCGCGCAACCCGTACTACAGCCTCGACAACATGCTGGACACGATGCCCGTGGTGATGTCGATGGTAATCGACAGCGTGAACGAGGAGCTGGTGGCTGGAAACGTCATCGGCAACAAGCTGAAGCACATCATACTGGATTCGATGGGCGGTGCCGAGACGAACGAGGAATGGAGGCAGAACGTCACCATCATCTCGAAAATCATGGCGAAGTACATCAGGAAGTTCTTCTCCGCCGAGAAGTGCCGTCAGGTCGTCGATGACATCTGCGCGAGGTACATGGAAGAATGACGGGCGAAGAGAAGGAGCTTATCCTCATGCTGAACGACGTGTACGAGCGGTTCGCCTCGCTCCCTGTGCAACACCACAGCGACATGGACGAATTCGTGCAGGCGTTGCACGTCCTTCAGCATTTGGTCATGATTAGGTGCGTGCGGAGGGGGAACCCAGAGATGTTCCCCCTCCAGCTAACCGCCTCTCAAGGCGGAGGGATGGATACCATCAAGGACGCGATAATGAGCACGATAGGGAATGCGCTTGACAAGGAGAAGGAGGTGAAAGATGACACTGACAGGTAGCGCGGTAAGTGATTTGTTTGGGAAGAGGGCTGAGCTGGACGAGCAGTCGATACATGACAGGATTGTGGAGCTTGAGAGCAGGATAACTTGGATTTCCAGCGAGCTTGGAGACCCGAAGAACCAGTCCCCGACGACATGCAGGTATTCGAAGGAGACGCTGGAATCCTTCGAGGAGGAGAAGAACATTCTGGAATTATACGCGAACGTGCTCTATCGCCGTGGGAGAATCATAGAGAAGTAGAAACATGGGAAAAAAGATAGTCATACGCAAAAGCCCCTCCGCCGATACGCGGTCGGCTAACCATATTATAACGAAGGACGAGCTTGAGAAGTCAACCGCCATGCATGTCAGCGATGTCGCCAAGGCGATGAACTGGTTCGCTGAGAAGCTTGAGGAGGCTGGAGAGAACCACGACTGGACGAAGTTCAAGTACATCGACGAATTCTACGAGCAGTTCCACCGCGAGCAGGAGACTGGGCACGGGGACTGGGGCGAGAATCCAGACGGGTGGTACAGGAAGATACATCTGGTCAAGGAACGCCACCACCTCACGAACGGTTGCCCAGAGGATGTCGATTTGTTCGACGTGCTTGAGCAGATTGCGGACGGCGTGATGGCTGGAATGGCTCGTTCAGGGAGCTACAGGCAGGAGCCTATAAGCAAGGACATGCTTGAGAAGGCATACAAGAACACGGTCGCCAAACTGCTTGGCATGATTGAACTGAAGGAATGAAGAAGTAAGATGCTGTACCTGATTATCTGCGAGACAAACGAGATGATGAACGACTACTCCTCGTTGTACGAGGACATGAAGAGGCTTTCGGTGGACATTCGGAACCCTCTTAAGAACGTCTGGTTCATACGGACGGAGGAGTTGAGCGTGAAGGAGATATACAAGAAGGTGGATTCCGACTTGTACTTTGGCGACCGTTGCCTCGTCCTCTGCATGGACGACGACAAGGTGAAGTCCGCAGAGGGGGACATGGACAATCCTTTCTGGAAATGGCTCTCGTCCAGAATAGGGTTCGGCATCCACAATGCCGTTTACTTCGACAGGCAGGAGGCTTTCGCGAAATGATTTGGGACGACGACGATTTGGAAAAGCAGTTCGACCGTTCGCCGATTGTCGTGTTCTACAAGCTGGCTTCCGAGGACAAGCTCTACCAGCCGTGCCTCGACATGGCGGTTGACAACGCGGTGAACGAGGTCGCCGAGAAAGCCACGATGTTGCAGATTATGGCGACCCACCAGTTGCTTGGGAGGATGCTGGAGAGCATCTCCGACGAGGACATGAGGCGCATCAGCCTCAACGGTGGCGACATCGACCTCGGATTGGCGAATCTCATGAGGGAGATTCTTGAGAAGGCGATGATGCGGAAGTCGCAGGGGATGCACGGCATGTGATTTTCACCTTATACTCCGAGTATAATAGGAACAGTATAATCGCCTGTTTTTCTGGCGGAGGACGTATTCGGGGCATTAAGATGATGAGTGAAGAGAAGATAGCCAAGCTTGTCGCGAGAATCGCTGAGGACAACACGAGAGCCACACGGGACAACGTGAGATACGAAAGGTGGTCGGGTGAAATCGACTACAACGGCACGAAGGGAGTGGTCAAGTGCGCGACGTTCGCGTTGCGGAACGGCAACATCGAATGGGAGGAAGGCACTTGGCTCTCTGGCACGTGGAACGGCGGTGTCTGGAGGTCTGGGACTTGGGAGAACGGGACTTGGAACCGAGGTGTCTGGAAGTACGGGATTTGGAAGGACGGAGAATGGCTGAAAGGCACTTGGGAGCTTGGAAGCTGGTACGACGGGACTTGGCATAACGGAATCTGGGAGTACGGCTTCTGGAACGACGGGAAATGGCTCTACGGCGAATGGAAGTCTGGGGCTTGGAACGGAGGAAGCTGGAAAGGCGGAATCCACCGAAAGGGCGAATGGTACGGCGGTCGCTTCGACTGGGACAAGAAGAACGCGAAGCTCTCCAGATGGGAGGACGGAATATGGTTCAACGGAATCTGGAAAGACGGTGAATGGATGAAAGGCCAGGACGAGGAGAGGAGGAACCGCGCCGATTCGCCAGACAAATGGAATTGAATAATTAACTGAAAATCTACCAAAATCTTGCATCCGACGGCAAAACTGCCGTCGGATTTTTTTTGTCTCCGCAATGCCATATTAGAGCGTTGGAATCAAATTCGTTTTTTAAAAGGAGACACGATGGACAGGGAAGACCTATTCGGGGCTGACGACAGCGTTTGCTCGTTCGAGTCATTGAAATACTATGTTCGGATGCTTGTGGACGAGCCTGACAACAAGACCTGCATCCTTTTCTTGGAAGACGTTATCAGGAGGGGCGGGGAGAAACTTTCGCAACGCACGAGCAGGGAATGGGTCGAGGAAAAGAAGAACGTCATGGACGAGATGGTTGAGCAGTACAAGGCGAAGCTCGACCTCATGACTGCAATGGGGATGCCGAAGGAGTCCATCGACTCGGTGAAGGAATTTCTCACGATAACGTATGTCACGGCTCAGATGCTCGGCGTGGCATTCGAATTTTTTCAGCAAAATGAAAAAAAAGAATTAGCTGAAAATGAAAAACGATGCCATATTAAAGTGTTGAAAAAAGATGACAGTGCCAAGCGCGAAAGGAAGCGCACGGCAATAAATAACCGAGCCGAAGATTCTGTAAAGGAATGGAATCGGGAAGATGCTCAAAGAAACAAAAAGAACAAAAAAGAAGGAAAATGAAAATGAGTGAAAATTCTCTGTCCAGACATGGTGCCGATGCACTGAAGAAGTTCGAAACAACCAGCAACTCCTCCGAATTCACGAAGGACAACATCTGGTTCGACTGGGGCGACAAGGAAGAGCACGTTATCCGTATTGTGGGCGACTTCCGCATCTCCCGTACCCATTGGATTGGCGAAAGCAAGTTCGGCAACGACGTGGCAATCCTCAAATCCTCCGCCTTCAAGGGCGAGAACAAGCTCCCGATGACCGTCGCCTGCGGTAACTGGGATGCCGACACCGAAACGGAAGACCCTGACGGGAACGGATGCCCCATCTGCCGTCTCGGTAAGAACGCCGATGCCATGCTCAAGAAGTACGGCAAGTCGCTGGTCGAAGACCAGAAGGAAAACCTCAAGAACATCCGCAGGAAATGCCAGGCGAAGAGCCAGTACCTCTTCAAAATCATCGACCGCGACAATCCTTATGTCGATGACGAGAAGACCCGCAAGGGCTACAAGATTCTCCGCGCCCCCGAAAAGCTGTTGAAGGCCATCCTCGCCTTGTCCGACAGCATGGAGGGCATCGCTATCACTTCCCCTGACGAAGGCATCGACATCAAAATCAAGAAGACCGTCTCCGCCACGACGAAGACCGACGTGACCTACAGCGCACTCGCTGTCATGGCTGGTCCAAAGGTCAAGCAGACTCCTTTGACCGATGAGGAACTCGCCTACCGCGACCTCGACCTGCTCAAGTTCGTCGGCAAGCCCGTTGACACGAAACGCTTCGAGGAAGAGATGGAAGGCGGTACCATCCTGACCGTTTACGCGAATTCCGACATGAACACGGACGGCGAGGAAGAAGGCGGAAACGCCCCGTTCTAAGTCTCCAAGCCAGTAAGTTTGACTGACGAAAGCCCATGTGAGGAACCATCCAATCATGGGCTTTAATGGAATGTTTTTGAAAGGAGATTTGGAATATGGCTAAGAAGCTCGAAGAGTTGGTGAAGGAAAAGAAGTCAAGTGCCCCCGTCAATGCGAAGATGGCGAGAATCGCCGAGGCATGCGCGGCACTCCAGAAGAAGTTCGGCAAGGAAAGCGTCAATTTCCTTGGCAACAAGAAGGCGGAACCGCTTCCGCGTTTTTCAAGCGGTAGCATCGCGCTTGACAAGATTCTCGGCGGTGGATACCCAGAAGGTCGTATGATTGAAATCTTCGGTCCTGCGTCGTCTGGTAAGACGACTATCTGCTATCACGCCCTCGCGTCCATCCAGAAGAAATACCCAGACGGGTGGTGCGGGTTCGTGGACTCCGAGCAGTCGTTCGACCCGATTTACGCCGAGTCCATCGGCGTGAACGTGGCTGAACTTGTCACGGCACAGCCCGACACGGGTACCGATGCGTTCGGCATGGTTCAAGGGCTTATCGAGGCTGGCGCGAAGGCGATTGTCATCGACTCCGTGGCGGCGATGATGCCGAAGGAAGAAGCGGAAGAGGAAGACTACGGGCACAACTCAATCGGTGCGCAAGCCCGAATGATGTCAAAGGGTCTTCGTAAGCTCACCGCGATAGCTGGTAAGCACAAGTGCACGTTAATCTTCACGAACCAGATTCGTAACAAGATTGGTGTGATGTGGGGAAATCCTGAAGTCACAACAGGCGGTAAGGCACTTGAATATTACGCTTCTGTTAGATTGCGCGTATCTCAGTGTGGAAAAGTAGAAGATACAGTGGATGGCGAAAAAGTCATCACGGCTATCGAGACGCGCCTGACGACGAGCAAGAACAAGACGTTCGCGCCGTTCAAGACCTGCGAAATCGTCATTCGCTTCGGCGAAGGCATCGACAACGACGCTGGCATCCTCGACCTCGCGTTCCAGTATGGAATCATTGCGAAGGGCGGTGGTGGCAACTACACCATCAACGGCGAGAAAATCCGTGGACTCCCCGCGCTGAAGGCTTACCTTGAGCAGAATCCAGAGCTTTACGAGGAAATCAAGCAGAAGACCCGCGACGCGATGGAGAACGACAAGAAGGAGAACGTCGTGACGGAAGAGGAGGCTATTGATGCCGACTCCATGACGGACGACGAAATCGCGCAAGCTGCCGAGGCGAGCGACAACGACGATGCCGAGACTGGCGAAGTCTAATCCTAGCTGAGAGAAGAGGGCAGGAGACCAAAAATGGAATCCTGCCTTTTTTGTAGGAGCGACGAATGAAGGAAAGCAAACTGGTGGAAAACGAGGAACTCATGGAGTCCATGAAGAGGGAACTCAACATGGAGTTGCAGAAGATTGCGCATGTCGAACTGCTCGACGGCGAGATACTGTGCATTCTGAAGGACTTGAGCAACGGGTCGTTCTATTTCCTGCGCAAGAAGGACGAGAAGCCGATTGACGACCTCTGGAGCGACACGCTTTTCGAGGGTGTTGAGCAATACATCCTTAATCTTGACAAGGAGAGGGGGGAGATTCTGTGGGACTGGTACGGGTCGGGCGAAGTGGAGGAAAAGACAGATGGCGAATGACGGGATGAAGGAAATGTCGGAATTGAAGAATGAGCTGGAGGGGATGTCGGACAGCATCAGGGCTTATTTTTTCACGCAGGATGCCATTAAAAGAGTGGCTGATTCCATTATGAAGACGGAAGACCAGCTTCTCATGGATGCGTTTGACAAATTCTTCTACGAGAAGGAGCTGTTTTCCATCAAGGTTTCGAGGGAGCGCACCATCCACGTCAAGCTAATCGGGACTGGAGAGCAGGCACGCTATACGCTTGACCTCTTCGGTGACAGGGACGGGTTCCCGATTGAAAGCAAGTGGTCGAAGGACTTGATGAGCGGAATCGAGTGCTACATGAACGAGCTTGAGGACGACAGCGAGACCATCTGGAATGCGTTCCTTGAGTACAATGAGAAGTCGAAGCGCGAGCAGGCGGAGGGCGGTGAGGGCTGATGGCTAGTACGGTGAAGGTATATACGCCGAAGAGCCTTCTCGTCCTGTGCCAGTCTGGGATAAGGGTCGAGATAAGCGTGATAGACGAAGGCAGGTACGCCGAAGAGCCAGTGTACGGCATCATGCTGGAGGACGGGAACGAGGACTACAACTATTGGTTCAAGAACCTGTTCGAAGGGATTGAATGGCTGATGGAGAAGATTGACGACGATGAATTTGACGGGATATGGAAGTGGTATTTGAATTATGACAGGCAACGGGAATGACGATTTTCAGAAGAAGGCTTTCGAGCTTTGGATGGCGGTCACGATGTTCATATCGACGTATGCGAAGGAGAGCAACGGCGTGGTCAGGAACGTCACCGAGATGCTCCCGTATGCGACCGATTTGCAGAACTTCTGGACTGCGTACCTGAAAGCCAGCTCGAACGACCTCATCCGCAAGTTGCATACGAAGGTGCGGTCGCGGGTGAAGCTCATGAAGGACAAGCTGGACGAGTCCATCAGGCTTTGCGGAGACGACCAGAGGCTTCTCGACAAGTACTCCGAGAACCAAGGGTACGTCGAACGCAAGCTGAACGAGCTTTACGGGCTGATTCCGAAGGAGCCTCGCAAGGTGAAGGAGCCAGAGCAGTTGTTGCTGGACTTCGAGAGTTCCTCCAGCAGTAGCGAACAGCCCGCGCAGGCGGAGCCAGAGCCAGACGACTTCGCGTCGAAGTCCGAGAGGTTCCTGAAACGCCTCAACGAGCTTCGCGGTTCGGTCAATGGCTTCCTGTCGTCCTACACAGACGACGAGAGGATGAACAGCGTCGTCAGCTACATATCGGACATGGGCGAATCCGTCAAGGTGCTCGACAGCCTGTGGAGGCGGTATGCGAGGGAGCCTTGGAACGAACCCGTGCTGGAGGAAATCAATTGGTCGATGAAGAAGTGCATCGGTTCCATGAGGAGCCAGTGCGACATGTCGATATTGGTGAGGGACTCCATCAATTGCAACGCCAAGTACGCCCAGAACCACGACTACGTGGTGAAAAAGCTGGACGCGCTGGCGAGGGCGTTCCCTGACGGCGCGAGAAAGAAATGATTTCCCATTGGAAAATTTGAAATTCTGAATCCGTGGTGTATATTAATGGCATCGCGGATTTTTTATTTTATCAAACAAAGGAGTCACAATGGCGAAAGAACTGACCTACACATGCAAGCACTGCGGACGGAAATTCAGGAATCCAGTCAAGGCGAAACTGCATGAAATCAAGGAACTTGCGTTCCGCAATCCAGACCCGATTTACTCCATCCACGTCTTCATCAAGCCGATGTATGACAACAGGACGAGTGTCGAGAATCTGGTGAGCATCGGCTTTGAAAGGGAGAACACCGCCCTGAACAGCAAGGGACAGCATGTCATGATGGACTACAACGAGTACGATGACGTGAGGCAAGTCCTGAACGAGAGAGCGTCGTACAAACTTTTCACGTGCGAATTCGGCGTATGGGAACGCCGTGGCGGGAACGTCGGCGACCTTTCGAAGCTGTCGTGGGACAAGATGTTCGAAAGAAAGAAAATGAACGAGTATTTCGAATTCACGCTGCATTTCAAGGACTGGGGCGAAGTGCCGAGCTACTTGGAGCAACTGAGGGCGTTCATTCCGTCCGACGGTCTGTACGACAAGTACCGCGAGTACTTTTCCAAGGCGATTGACGAGGACATGAGGAGGCAGGTGGACGACCTCGTGTCGCAGACAATGGAGGCATTGGCTGGCTTCAGGTGGAGTTTCGGCAATTCTGGGAACAGGGTCAGGCTTCCGCGCCGTCCGCGCATGAGCTACGGGTTGCAGGATTTGTGCGACATGAGTCTTGAAATCACCTGCCATGACCGCTTCAATTCGGATTCGGACAGCGATGAACTCTTCAAAATCGGGGACGGGGCGTTGGAGAAGGATGTCATGCATGTCTGCTATGCCTGCAAGAAGAAGTTCAAGAACAAGGAAGACCTCGACAGGCATTTCAAGGAAGAGCACTTTGCCGAGAGAGTCTTCACGCTTTCGACGCATTTCAATGAATGGTGCCTCAAGGACACCTGCGATGAAGTGTCATACGACGGGTTCTGGGGAATCTATGCGAACGACATCTATTGCAAAACGACTGGCAGGAAAGACGACGGCGTGTATCTCTGCGACGCGGATGGCAACGTCACGAGGCTCTATGGCGATTATGGCTTTGTCCCAAGCAAGGCGATAAACAGCGTGTTCCTGGATGATTATGACTGTGAAAACCACGGGTACAAAAAGGTTGACGAGACGACATCGGTCGAGAAGGTGGGCGACGATGCCAGTGCCGACACGTATGTTGTCTTCAAGGACAGGTCGGATTTGCCGACCGCGTTCGGCGAGCTTGCCAAGGCGATGCGCCCGTGCGCCATGAAGGGGATTGACGACAAGCTTGCGAGGCACGTGAAGGGCTTTGAGACGATGAAGGAGGTCTTGTCGGAGAAGCAGTGCGCAATCATCGACGGGATGAAAGGACAGCTTGACGGAATCAGGAGCCTGACCGACGAGGGCTACGTCGTCGAAGTCTATGCCGACGACGGCATCGGGTACAGTTGCAAGGTTGGGACAAACAAGCTGAACATCGACGAGAAGAAGGAAGACCTTTTCCATGACTGGGCTTGCGCCCCGACGGATTCCATCATCGGCAAGGTGTATGAAATCGAGCAACGGGGCGTTGCGAAGAAGAAGGAGAAACAGGCTTCCAAGAAGCACGGCAAGGACGAGCTGTTCCTCATGCACATGGCTCTCGACGGAAGCGAGCATCTCACTTGCATCCAGGTCATCAACGGGACGCAGTACGACAGCCTCATCAGGAAGCTGGAAGAAAAGGACGCGAAATGCAACTTCATGTACGATGACGACGGCGGGTACACGTCTTCTGAAATCAAGTCGCACACCACGTTCAAGCCCGTCACGTCCGAGCAGTATAAAGTCCTTGCCGAACTCGGTCTTGTGAACGTCGGCAGGATTGACTACGATGCCATCATGGAGGGGTTCGAGCTGGACGGGCAGTGATTGCGTGAAAAAACATGAGCCGATGCTGTGTCAGCATCGGCTTTTTTGCGTTTATGGATGGTAGAATAATACAGGAGCATTTTTGATGAAGGAGTACGACCATGAAGGAATTCCCGCACTGCTGTGCTTTCTGCCAGAAGTATTACCCTAGGAACGACAGGAACAATGTCATGAAGGGAGGGGGCGAATGCTGGACATGGGGCGGTGTCCGTGGAGGGGATTCGTCTGTCAATTCGTGCCAGAGGTTCGTCGCCTTGGAGGAGAGGAGCATCGTCCAGAAGGCGATGTATGTCGTGAAGGCGGTCTGTCTTGAGGACGGGTACAGGGTGGCTTTCATGGATTCATTCCTCCATGTCGGGTTCCTGTCAAGCGAATGCGGTTCCATCCGCGACGGGGTTTCGATGGTCGGGCGTGGAATCAGCGAGATTGCCGAGTATCTGAAGAGATGCGTGGCTTCGATGTCTTGCGGAAAATTGGAAAGAAAGTCGGCAAGGTTCTCGAAGGGGGAGAACGAGACAATCAATAATCCGCAGTCCGACACCCGCAGAAGATTCAATACTGTGCTCAGGGGTTTCCCGAAGAACATACAGCTCGGCTACAAGTTCATCTCAGAAGGCAACATGCGCGGACTCAAGCTCCGCATCTACCACGCCGACGGAAACCCGTCCATCGAGGTGTCCGACGACTACTCTGGCGGTTTCGTCGGCATTTCGGACTACTGCGGGAGGAGCGCGACGAACCACGAGCTAGTCTCGATTCTGCTGGATGAGTTCAAGGATTTCCATAAATTTGTCAATTCCCTGAAGAAGGAGATGGAGAAATGATTGAGAACATAGATGTAAGCCGACTGGTCGATGACGGGAGGAAGACCATAGTCGGCATGGTTGACTCTGGGTTTTCCAAGCTCCCGTCCTACGCCGTGTTGCACGGGGCTGGACACCAGTCTGGCACGGAGCATGGGGACAGGGTGCTGGCGGTGTTCACCGCGCTCGACAGGAAGTTCCCGCTCCAGAATCTTGAATTGCATCTCTCCTGCTACGACCCGAAGACTGGGTACGATGGACTGGCGTATGCGCTGTCGCTCCTGCCTGAATGCGACATCCTGTCCATCTCCCTTTCATGGAAGGACGACGACGTGCGCATCAGGAGCATGCTCTCGTCGAGGTTCGGCAAGGTGTGCGCCCCGTATTCGTGGGACGACCTCCCGTATCCAGCGTCGTACAGTTTCGTCACGTCGTGCTCCAACGGGGACAATCCGAACGCGGACTGGTCGATATGCCCGAACGCGGAATGGAACGGCAATTCCTACGCGGTGCCAGCGGTGGCTCGCCTGATGGCTCATGGAATCGACAAGCCAGACCATGCGGACGGGATGCCCGTAGCCGAGCTTTTCTCCGATTGCGGGAAGGGAATAGCCGTGCTTGGCGGGAAGTCCCGCGCTGGCAAGATGTCGTGCCCCCATTGCCACCGTTTCATCAGGAACGGCAGGACGCACGGGTTCATGGTCACTGACTTCGAATCGTGCCCTTATTGCGGTCTTCCTCTGGCTGGAGAATAACAAAACGTTTATTTCACCTCCTATATGACAAGGGTTTCATGACATTAACCGACAGGAGAGCATACATGGACGACAGGATAAAGACAGCGGGCATGCTGGAAAGGATTGCCAAGAGGATAGTGGTGGCTATCAACGAGGAAGGAGACGGCGGTGGCTTCCAGAATATGATTGACACCGAGAACGACCTTCAGGAGGAGCTTGACCGCGCTGAGAAGGCTGGCAAGAAGTACATTCTCGTCAACAAGTTCAAGGGCTACTGGCACATCATGGCGTGCAGGGATTTCACCATCTCCACGAAGAACGGAGGCAACCGTGAAATCAGGAAGGGCGACGAAGGCGGGTTCATCGGCTCGGAGAAGAATCTCTCCCATGATGGCTCGTGTTGGGTGGACGACATGTCGCTTGTTTACGGGAACGCGACCGTCACGGACAATGCGTACATCTTCGGGCATGCGCAGGTCTATGGCGATGCCCGTATCCACGGTGGCGCTGCGGTGTGCGGTCGCGCCCATGTGTGTGGCAAGGCGGAGGTGTATGGCGACGCGCTTGTTGCGGACGATGCCACGGTTTACGGAGATGCCCATGTGCATGACGCTACGGTTCAGAAGGGAGCCAAGGTGTACGGCGATGCGGACGTGAGCAATGTCGTCCTCGGCGACGGGGACATCATCAGCCACGGGAAGATTGACAAGCAACCCCCGAAGAACCAGTGGTACAGGGATATGACCTCGAAAGCCGAGAAGATTACGAGGAAGCTCGCCATGTCGAGGGAGATGCGCATGATGGAATAAATTTCCTGACAGCTTGCAATTTCAAATCCGCGATGTATATTAAGGAAAAGTACATCGCGGATTTTTTGTTTTCAAAGGAGTATGTTATGGTGGAAGAAAAGAAGACCTGTGGGAGTTGCACGTTCTGCTCGAAATATCCATCGAGAATGTTGGACAACGGGAGGTACATGTGCAAGTCGTGGTTCTCGAAGATGCACAACAAGACGGTCGGGGAATCCGACGATGCATGTGCACAGTATTCGAACGCGCAGGAGGACTACATTTTCATCAGCTTCGTGATGGTCGTGCTTCTCATAGGGTTGAGTTCGCTCCTCCTGCTGGTGTAAAAAAGAAAGATGGTCGGTGTATTTCTGTTGGGATATGATTTGAAATTTTGAACGAAAAGAGCATTTTATCAAAAAGGAGTGAACAAATGCAGGAATTCTACGATTGTGACGGATACATCTTGAATGACATTAAAAACATCATGAAAGACTACAAAGAGTCATGGGAAAAAGTCGTTTCCATCGAGGTTGAAGGTTGTAGGTTATCGGTGAGCAAATTCAAGGCGATGGCAAAGAATGTTGTCATGGAGGGGGAACGTGATAAAAACAGCGACCCTATGTCGATTAAATCAATTCACATCTATTTTGAAGATGGCAATTACATGTACACTGACATAGAGCGAATAGAGGATGACGGGATGCTTTGTGACGGCTTCGATGAAGGGTGGACTTTTGTTGAAATCGACAGACCCAATCTTTCACTGAAAGAAGACGAAAATATTGACTTCGATACGTTGTACACCGAAGAATATCTTGAAGAACAAGACGATGACGACGATAATGACGACGATGACGACGATGATAATGACGAGGAGTAAAAATGAGTGAATTTCATGTTTTCCAAGGCAACTTCCTTATGCAGGTCGAGCATATCATGTACGACTGCCATAAGCTCTTTTGGAACAATGTCGTGTCCATTGAACTCCGTGTCCGTAGCGACAAGGTTACACGGATGTCGATTGACACGTTCCAGAAATTGTTCAAAGGGTTTGAAGTCGATGGCGACCACGAGGGCGACGGAGACTGTAGGTGTGTCGAGGAGATATACATCTTCTTCGACAACGGCAGTTATATGTTCACCGACACGCGGGGCAAGTACATAGAGGACGACGAGTACGAAGAAGTCTATAAGTGCAAAGGCTTCGAAGAGGGATGGCAGTTCGTCAAAGTCGAAAAGCCGAATTTGTCCTTGATGGCTGACGGCATAAGGCTGTACTTTGAGAACGTGGTCACGGAAGAGTACCGTGAGCAACAGAAGAAGCCACAGGGTGAACAACCCGTGGATTTTGTCGTATAGTTCTCATTGAAAAAAGAAAAGGCTCGCGGATTTTGTTCCGCGAGCCTTTTTTCATGTCAGACCCAACAATTCATTTCCAGAGATTACTGGATTTCGATGCGTTTCGCGTCATCGGCTGGCTTTTCCTCTTCCTGCTTCTTGAAGGGGACTGTGATGGTCAGCAAGCCGTCCTTGAAGGCGCATGCGACCGCTTCCTTGTCAGCGTCGTCCGTGAGCTGGTACTGGCAGGACAGCTTCTTGTAGGAGATGCCGTTGTATTCGGCTTCCTCGTCCTTGTTCTCTTCGGGCTTGTGTTCAGCCTCGACCAGCAACGTGTCGTCCTTCAGCGTGACCTTGATTTCGTCCTTCGTAAATCCCGCGAGGGCGTACTCAAGGCGTTGGGCGACGGATTTGCCGTCCTTCTTCACGCGGACGACGTTCATGGGGTAGAGGCTGGTTTCCCTTGCCCAGTGGTTAGGATTCCAGATGGATTCGTTTCCGAACAGAGACCCGATTGCCTCGTCGAAAATGCGGGACGGGGTGAGCAATCCATCGAAAAGGTCTTCTTCATTTCTGCGTACAAGTTTGTTATTCATAATTTTCTCCTTTGCACCCTTTCTGGCGTGCGTTTGTTTGTTTGTGCCCATTTCTGGCGCACGGTTCTTTTTTACTCTTTGGTCTGACATGAACCAAAACATTTTAGGTGTCCTGACTTGAAAATCGGTCATTGTAAACCATATTAACAAGGAGAACGACCACATTTAAAGTATTAGCAATTAGCGTGCCAACTTTTATGAAAATCCTGTTCACATCCGATTTGCATCTCAACGGGTCCACCGTTGACGACATCCTCTGCGTGCTGAGAAAGAAGCTGTCCGAGTCCAATCCAGACGCGCTTGTGATTTCTGGGGACGTGAGCGACCTCCCAAGCAACAGCACGTTCGGATACTTCGGGGAATTCGACCTCCCAGTGGTCTTCTGCCTCGGCAACCACGAGTTCGCCTTTTCCAGTGTCAAGGACACGATGGAGAAATACGAACACGACTGTGAAATCGCAAGGAAGTACGGTGTGACAAATGTGCACTGCCTTGACACGGAAAAGGGACATTTTGACACACATGGGGTGAGGTTCTACGGCAATGTGCTCTGGTACGACGGGAGCCTTTGCAACACGCCATACAGGACGAAATACATGGACAGGATTTACGAAGGGTGGCTGGATTCCAGCATCAAGAATATCAACCCGTTGGGCGAGCACATGAAATGCGTGGAGCAGATAAAGAACGCGCAACGCACGGCGAGGGGGAGGAAGCTAGTCCTCGTGACGCACTGCGTCCCGCTTCGGAAGCTCAACCAGTTCGACTCCGACCAGCCACAGTCGATTTTCAACACGTACTCTGGCGTTGACAACCTGTTCGATTCGTACCACATCCATCCCGATGTCGCCCTCTGCGGTCATACGCACAGGCGCGTGGTCTGCGAGCATCGGATGAAGAGCGGGAAGGTCGTCAGGTGCTACAATTCTGGGAATGACTACTTCCACAAGACGGGGGAAATCGTCTTCGACGAGATAACGGTGTGACGCGGGGTTGGACGCAGTATAATAAAAACATAGGAAATCTTGTGTAAAATTAGGAAAAATTAACTTTTTCTTTATATCTTGATAATAGGTGAAAAAATGAATGAAGAAAAATCATTGAAGGTCATTCGAGTAGATAAGAATGAATATGAGCTTGAGAACGGCGAGATTTTTCAGTTTCCAGAACCATTGGAGATTGTACCATCAATTGAGGAATTTCAGAAAATCTATGAAAAATGGTATTCTATTTTGAACAAGGAGATTAATGGATAAGTTGATTTCCATAGCGCAAGCATCTGAAATGCTTGGTGTGTCGAAAGACACACTTCGCACATTGGATGAAAAAGGCATTTTAATTGCCAAAAGGACAAACGGCAATCACAGGAGATATTTGCTTTCTGATGTGGAAAAGTATCTTGGTTGCTTTGGGAAACATGAGGAACTTGTCTGCGTCTATTGTCGTGTGTCTTCTCAAGACCAGAAGCAACATGGCGATTTGGACAGGCAGAAGTTGAGGATGCTTGAGTATTGTGCTAACAAGCAATATAAGGTAGGCTACATTTTTGAGGAAGTGTGTTCTGGAATGAATCCTGTCAGACCGAAGTTGAATCAGGTTTTCAAATTGGTCGAAGAACACAAGATTACACGAGTTGTGGTTGAGCACTCTGACAGACTGGCAAGATTTTTCATTCCAGTCTTTGAGGAGTTTTTCAGAAGTCATAATGTCGAGATAGAATATGCAGAAAAGGTGATGAGCGAAGGATTCGAGCAGGAACTTGTCAAGGACATGATTACCTTGATGAGTTCGTTCAGCGCGAAGATTTATGGTCGCAGGAGTCATGAAAACAGGAAGAAGAACAAATGCTGAAAAGGACTGTCCAATGCAATCTTAATGAAGCGACTGACTTCAAAAAATCAAAACTGAATGACTTTTTTGAAGAATATGCCCGTGTGGTCAATTGCTTTGTTAATTTGTATTGGAATGGCAGAATACTTCCAGTAAAAGCGAATGCCACTGAATACAAGCAAGTAACATCCTGGTTGCTTGGAAAGGCGATGAAATGCGCTGTCAATCAAGCAGTGAAGATAGTTAAATCCACAAAAAAGAAAGATGCTCAAAAGGCATACGGTCAATACAAGAGAATTTTTGCGAAAGCGAAAAAGTCAAACAGAAATCACTTTGGCATTCTTGACAAGAAATATTCTGATTGGATTAAGGACAGGAAATTGAGACATCGCATAGACAAGCCTATCTTCAATGGCAAGACAATTGAACTGAACTCCGATTTGATTCACATTCAGGAAGGCAGGAACTCCTTTGACCTATGGGTAAGAATTGGTTCTGTATTCGGAAATCACTTCAGTCTTTTATTGCCGACCAAAAAGCATCAGCATTATCACAAGATAGTTAAGCAAGGATATGAGCAATGCTCATCTGCCACTTTATATAAAAAAGGTGAGAATTATTTTGTAAACATATTTTTTGAAAAAGAAGAATTGTCTAAAAGCAGTTCGAGAACCAACTGCCTTGGAATTGACCTTGGAATCAACAAGCTGATGTCTCTTTCGGATGGAAGATTCATAGGAGTTGATTTCAAGAGACTTTTGAAAAAATTAGAGAATCGTAAGCAGAAAAGTCATAACTATAATCAGACTTTGAAAGAAATCAAGGATTACATTGGCTGGTGCGTCAACCAAATAGGTCTTGAAAACTATGATTTGATTGTAATCGAGGAATTGAAGAACATAACGAAGAACGGAAAGAAATTGAGCAAAAGCAAATGGCTTCGCAAAAAGCTGGCTCATTGGAATATCGACTTGGCGCATAGGCGACTGATGGAGAAGTGTGAGGCAAACCGTGTTTGGATTCAGACTGTTCCTGCCTATCATACCAGTCAAAGATGTTCTCATTGTGGAAAAATCCACAAGGAGTCGAGAAAAGGAGAAAGGTATGAGTGCGTCTCTTGCGGACACACTTTGGATGCAGATACAAATGCATCCATCAACATACTTGACTCGTTTTTGAATGGGGAGTGTGGTGGCTCAAAGAGCTACCTCGCCGTCCCCCATAGCATCGAAAAGGAGAAAACTAATGAAATCTAATTTTTCATAAATTTTTTCTAACGGTATGGTATGCAGGAATTGAAGAACAAGGAGCTTTGCATGCAGTGTGACAAGCTGATGCGTTCTCGTACAAGGGAAGGGTATCCTGTCTTTTACTGCGCCGTGGAGTACGAGGGGCTGAACTTGAATGACGCGCTGACATACGGCAAGTGGCACAAGCTGTCAACCGTCCTGTACACGGAAGCCCCGAAGAAATGCCCGTACTACACGGAGCATCTGGTTGGGATGCTCAGCGATACGGTCGAGGAGAATGCGAAGGACTTCCATAACAGGCTTGGATACGGGAGGAGGAACTGAATGAACATAATCGAGCTATCCAACAAGAAATGGAAGTCGTCCGAAATATATAGCAAGGACGGCAGATTCCAGTTGTACTTCCATCCAGTGAGGTACCTGCTCTATGTCGATTCGCTCAAAGACCCAGAGGACTACGACATGTTGCACGACATAGGTCTTTACCTTTTAAGAAAGACGAAAGAGAACGTGTATGAGGCGGAGATTTTCATCGGGTGCGACAATCTCGACTGGTACAGCGCGGAATGCGAGATGCTGAAGAAGATTGAGGAGATGCCGTACAGCGACGAGGAAAGGGAGTATCTGACCGATTTCATCTGGGAGGAGATGACGACGCAGACGAGGGTGAAATTCGAACGAGAGGAATAGGGATGGCGATTCACGACGATTATATCGGCGATTTGGAAAAGCCGAGGAAAGGCAAGGGGTTCACGGACGAAGAGCTGAGGAACCTCTTCAACGATACGGTGGAGAAGCTGGAGGACGAAGGGGACTACGACGTGTTGAAATGGCATGTCGAGGGGCATGACGCGATAGACTCCGACGTGTTTTCAAAAGTCGTGCATAAGGTGCTGAAGAGGAACAAAATAACGTTTGACAACCTGAACGACTATCAGGTGTTCCATCTCAAGGCGATACTGGACAACAAGAAGTTCAGGAGAGCCTCCGACAAGCCGATGAAGATGAAGGTGAGCCACGTGTACACGGAAGGTTTCTGGAAGGAGAAGGGCAATTAGGTCATGAAAATAAGGAATGTAAAGAAGACGGAGGCGGGGACGGGCGAAATCTCGATGGACTACGCCGAGCAGACGTTCAAGGAGTTGCTCGCGTTCCAGGGATATGGGTTCTGTCTCGGATACGACGCAATTGTGAACGAAAGAAGCAAGGGGAGCATCCCGATAGGACGCCTCATGGTGGGTGATTTTATCCTCTGTCCGAATGATTTGGTCAACGGGGACTGCTGGCAGAAGGTCTTGAACGTCATCCCACAAGGCGAGAAGGAGGCGTTCTACATAGGCTTCGACAACGGGACGAGAATCGTCGCTACGCTAGACCATCAGTTCCTTTGCTCCGACCTACGACTCAGGAACACGAGTGAGATTATCAACATATACGCAAAGTCGGGGTTGTGCGAAGTGAAGTTCAGGGGGAATGCGTCCTCCAGAATCACGAGCGTCGAGTACATAGGCGAGCTTCCCGTGATGGACATCACGGTTTCGGGCGACGACCATCTGTTCTATGCGAACAACATCGTCGTCCACAATTGCAAGGCTCACGCCACGTCGTATTCGGTTTACTCCGCAGTCCAGATGTGGTTGCAGGAGCATTATTTCGTTCAGTACATGTGCGCGTTGTTCAACCATATCGACAGGGCGAAGGAGAAGAAGGGGGTCGGTGTCCTGAACGAGCGCGTGGAGAACTGCGTGAAGCATGGGATGACCATCAACTACCCAGACATCAGGACATCGACGGACAAGTGGGAAATCAGGGGAGGCGCGTTGCTCGCCCCGCTGAAGAACATCAAGGGCTTTTCCGACCGAGAGGTGAGCACCATCATCGAGAACCGCCCGTATGCCGACCTGAAGGACTTTCTCGACAGGACGAAGTTCAACGCCAACCGATTCGAGACGTTGCTCTTCGCGAACGCGCTCGAATGCTTCGGCAAGGTTGAGGATTTGTACAACTGGTACTACAACCACTACGTGAACGAGAAGAAGCGCGAGAAGGAGAGGGAGAAGCTTGAGAAGAAAAAGAAGAAAAAGAAGGACGACGACCTCGTGATGCTTTTCGACATCGAGGAGCAGGAGGAGGAAGAGGAGGAATCGTCCTCCGCGATTCCAGAGGTCATCAAGAAGTTCACGAAGTCCGAGCTTGAGGAGAAGTGCCTCGACATGAACGGCTTCGTCGTCCACGAGAACATCCAAGGCAAGTACCGCGAGTTCTTCGAGAAGGGGATGGCGAAGGTGGCGGAGATGAAGCGCGACGAGTCCTACAACTCCCCGAAGAGGAAAATCTGGAAGCTGTCCGACTTGGTTCTTGAGGAGACGGAGGAGGACAAGTACAAGAACAGGTGGGTTCTTGCGAAGGTCATCTCGGAAGTGCGCGGTCTGGTCAGCAAGTTCAACGGAAGGAAGTTTGACAAGATAGTTATAAATGATGGGTACACAAGCGTGACCATCATGGGCAAGATACCGAAAATATTCGTCAAGGGTCGAGTCATGGTGTTCCCTGTGTCGCTGTCCAACGGGAAGATTTACATCGACCAGTACACCCTTGACAAGAAGGATGCACTTGTCCTTGAGGATGACGAGAGCCTGTAGATAGGAAGCAAAGGAAGCAAAGGAGTTTGAAGATGAAGATTCTGGGAAGAAGCCATTTGTTCACTGGCAACGAGTTCGTGAGAAGCAAAAGACCGACAGCCGACGGATACGACATGCCATATGCCGACCTCGTTAGCTGTCATCGGTTCTACCCTCAATGGATTTCCGTCTGCTCGGTGTTCGGCGGTTGCTGGAAGGGGAAGAGGATAATTGAGAACATGGAGAAGATGGGGAAGGAGGAGCATGGTCCTGGCGCGGATGTCATGCTCAATTATGAATTCGCCGAGTTCGAGGACGGCGAACTGCTTCCAGAGCTGGATGTCCCGTCTTCGTTCTACCTTGTCAAGCAATGGGGTGTTGACACGCGGTCGGATGAGTACGTCCAGTTCTATGTGGACAATCACAACAGGTGGAACGAGAGCAGGATGCCGCTCATGCCGTCCAGCGTTGTCTGCCCTGAATGTGGCGGGCGCGTGGTCGAATGCAAGGACATGTTCGGAACCACGAGAAAATGTTTCGAGTGCGGTGAGGAAATCAATGCAAGGAGCGGGTCAAAATGGAGAAGATAATCAAACTGAGCGACTGCAAGACTCTGGAGGAGCTGAGTCATTTCGTTCCGTGCAATCCAGAAAGAGTTTACTACAGCGACAACGGGGATGTCATCGGGATGGACGAAATCATGTTCCATGTCCATGACGGCAAATTCGTCGCGAGCAAGAAGACATGCGGATACAGATACAACGAAGTGTTCGCCGATGAAAAAGACTACAAGGAATATATGAAGGTGCAGGAAATCAAGAAGCTTGAACAGAAATTGATTGTCTTGCGCAACGAATTGATTGAAAAAGAGATGAAATTAAAGGAACTGAAAGGAGAATAAAATGGGAAGAATTAGCCTTGACGGAGGAAGGACATTCAAGGACATAAAGGACATGACCTTCGGGGAATACTGCTTGCTGTTGGGTCATATCAAATGTTGTGACACCAAGACATTTGAGAAAATCAAGGACTTCATGAGAACGAAGATAAATGACAACATCATCTGGAAGAATTTCAAACAAGGTGTGGAAGAAGGCAAAAGACGTTTCTCCGAATGTGACCAGGAAATAAAAAAAGCTGCGTGGTGCATGTTGATGGACTATGATGGCGACATCATCATCGACAGGACGAAGTTCGAATTCAGCGTGAAAGCCGATTCGGATGCCCATGAATACGTGGTCAATTACAATGCCTTCGAAGGTTGCGATGTAAATTTGTCCGTAACCATCTGAAATTTTTTCATCATCGCTTGCATTCCTTGAAAAAGGGTGTATATTAGGGTTGTTTCAATATGAACGGGGCGCAATGCGCCCCTGTGGAATCAACTAAAAGAGGACGATTATGAAAATCACATACGGGTACGTGAGCAACAGCAGTTCGGCGAGCCGTCTCATCTACGGAAACGAGATTGAGTACGAAGACGCTATCAAATTCCTGAAAGACACGGAGAAGCAGATTCTCTGCGTCGTGGAAGGCGCGGGTTCGAGCGGTAGTTGCGGTGACTTCGTGTTCAGGATGACCAGCAAGAGGAAGAAGCTGTTCGACAAGTACGAAGTCGCCCTCGACGGCGAGCGTGTGCGCTACTTCGATGTGAAGAAGATATACGGTTCGGACATTATCAACGTGAAGGAGCCTCTCACGGGAGGTAGCCTTTACGACATCGACTGGGATGACAGCTCCCCGTGCACGGACAACGCCGACGACAAGAAGTTCATGAAATGGCTCATGCGCATGGCGTGACGGGCAAAGGAGAAAAGACATGTTTGTTATTGCAGATGTTATTTCCAAGAAAACCGCAAAGAAGCGGATGAAGGAAGGTCTTCCATGCTACGGTATGGTCTGGGGTTGGAGCGACGTGTCCTGCGTCAGCATGCTCGACAAGGAGCTTGGCGTGGCGTTCATGAAGCGTTTCCCGAAAGCCGAGGAGGATGTCGCGTATGCGTCTTCCATCAGGAAAGTCCATGAGGGCGACGGCATTGATTTGCCTGTCGGGAAATTCCTTGTCATCAATGGGGAGCTTACCGAATTCAAGACCGTCAAGGAACTGTACGACGCTTTCTGCGAAACGGAAGAGGAGTATGTCAGGAAGACCTACGGCTATGCTCAGGAGCTTGACGAGGAAAACGACGAAGAGGACAAACAAGGAGTGTGAAAAATGTCATCCGACGAAAAGATTCTGGCACTTGTGCTTCTTGCCGTCATCATATACATGTGTGTGCAGTGCCCGTCCCTGATGTGGTTCTTCGGGTTTCTTCTGTTGCTCAGGGCGATGGCTTAGGGAACGGAGATTGGAAAATGGACAATGAAACATGCAAGCACCTTCCACGCACAAGCATTGCGCGTGTCAAGGCTTATCAGGACATGCCAGTGCGCATCTGCGGTTTCGTGGAGAATTTCCGCGACAGCAAGGCGATGGCGTTCATCGTCGTGAAGGACATTACGGGCAAAGTGCAGGTGACGGTCGAAAAGGAGACGCATCCTGAACTGCTTGAGGAGCTTGCGAAAGTCACGCTGGATTCCGTGGTTACTGTCGATGGGAACGCCGTGAGGAACGAGTACGTGAAGCTGGACGGCGTTGAAGTCCTTGCGACGAAACTGAAGGTGGATTCCGTCGCCGAACCGCTTCCGATTGTCCGCGAGGCGGTTCCCGCGACGAAGAAGAAACCCGCGTTGGAACGCTCCGACATCGATACGAGGCTGGACTATCGTTGGATTGACTTGCGTTCGGAGAAGAACCAACTGATGTTCAAAGTCCAGACGGAGTTCGTCTCCGCCATGCGCGACTTCCTGCTGAACCAGAATTTCATTGAAATCCATACGCCGAAACTGATTGGCGCGGCCAGCGAAAGTGGCGCGGACGTGTTCAAAGTCGAATATTTCGACCGTTCCGCGTATCTTGCCCAAAGCCCCCAGTTCTACAAGCAGATGGCGATGGCATCTGGTTTCGAGCGTATTTTCGAGTGCGGACCCGTCTTCCGTGCGGAGAAGTCGTTCACGAACAAGCATGCGACGGAATTCACGGGCTTCGACGTGGAGTTCAGCTACATCGACTCCTACCGTGATGTCATGGAGCTTGAGGAGGCGTTGCTCGTTCATGCTCTCACCAAGGTGTATGAGAAGTACGGAAGGAAGATAAAAGAGGTCTTTGGACTGGATGTCGTCGTGCCGACGACGCTTCCGTTCCCGACCGTCAAGCTTGCCGACCTCTACGATGCTCTTGAGAAGGAATATGGCTACAAGGTGCCCGAATCCGAAAAGGGCGACTTGACGACGGAAGCCGAGCAACTGAGCTACGAATGGGTGAAGAAGCATTACAACCACGAGTTTCTCTTCATCACGGACTACAGTGCGGATAAACGCGCATTCTATCACATGCGCGATGAAAACGGAATCCCGCAGGGCTACGATTTGATTTGGCGCGGTGTCGAAATCACGACGGGCGCACAGCGCGAGCATCGCTACGACGTGCTGAAGAAGCAGGCTCAGGAGAAGGGCTTGGACGAGGACGTTAAGTTCTATCTTGAATTCTTCAAGTACGGTTGCCCTCCGCACGGTGGCTTCGGTCTCGGTATCGACCGCTTGACGATGTTGCTCTGTGGGTTGCACATCAACGAGGCGATGTTCCTCTTCCGCAGTCCGAAACGTTTGACACCATAGGAGCCAGAGATGCCACCGAAGAGACGAAAAATGTATTCCTACAAGCCGTTGTGCCCATGCGGTAAGACGGATTGCATCAACGACCCCGCGTATATCCTGTACCATTATCCGAAATGGTATGAGGAGCTGTACGGGGACACTCCGCCGAACGAGGTCATAAAGGACGAAGAGAGCGGATGCTCCGAATGCGACGGCAAGACTTGCCAGTACTACGACGACGAGGATAAATGACAGGGGAGGCTTGACAATGAAGAGAAACGGCGC
>Ga0247610_10001238_pt1 | contig 32093 bp, 22 predicted proteins | sample 174DNAGHGhighgp2_FD_193483 | JGI IMG/M metagenome (GOLD analysis project Ga0247610, IMG submission 193483) | Sheep rumen microbial communities from Palmerston North, Manawatu-Wanganui, New Zealand - 1742 DNA GHGhigh gp2 | ecosystem: Host-associated > Mammals > Digestive system > Stomach > Rumen...
TTGTCTTCGGTAAACATGCAATAAAAGTTTGTGTTTTTTGTTTTTTTTGTCATTATAAAGATACAACTTTTATTGCTAATTACCAAATAACCAATTAGTTAAAATTCATCGAACTCACGTTATTTATCCAGAATATGACTTTCAACCGAGCAAGAGACGTATATGGTAGCACCGATATTGTAGCGGGTAAAAATGTCAGCTCTGATTATGCACAAGGCAATGTGACCGTCAGCGGTGCTAAGGTGCGTTTCATCGCAAAACACCAAATAACACTCAAATCAGGCTTCTCTGTCAAGAACAATGGTAAATTCACAGCTTCTGTGGAACATTACACTTGTCCTACTGGCGGTGTTAGAAGAGCTATCATCAACAACGATGTATTGGCTGAGGAGGAGGATATAATAGACGGAAACGATGAGAACGAAGAAAATCGTTTCGCTATCTATCCAAATCCATCCGACGGTCTATTCACCATCTCAATGGAAGAGAGCGATTCTCCTTATACAATAGAAATTACAGATATGACGGGTAGAACCGTTTATACTGGTAATGGAAATGAACAAGAAGCAGAGATAGACCTTTCAGGAAAAGCAAAAGGTGTTTATACAGTGAAAGTTCTTACAAATAAGAATGTTCGTTGTACTCAGATCATGATCAAGTAAACTTGAATCATAAAAGGTGTATCAAGCATGTCTTGAAATACACCTAATAACGAGCCGTTTTAGAAGTTGATATTGGACAATCGTCCAACCACTCTAAAACGGCTTCCTGTTTAAATTTTGTGTTCCTTAAAAACTCAATGACAAGCCTAAGCCATTGCTATTCACATTCAACCCTAACTGAGCTGCACTGCGATTGGCGCAATTTTCATTGTATGTATTAATGGATCTTCTCTTTCTGCTATAGCCGGTAGCCAAAAGAGGGATACTCGCAATTCTGAGTGAACTACCTACAGTTGTTGCTGCAAAACCATAAATGAAAAGGCCGCAACGTAAACCATAATCATAATCATAATCATCATAATAATAACAATTATCATATGAATCCCAATAGTAATCTCCTCCATAACAATTATTTGCAGCTATTAAGGAGACAATACCTGTTAACCTCAAAGCTGAACCTACAATGAAAAACGTCCATCCCTTTTTCACTCCTTTACATCCTCTATTCCATTGGTCATAGGCTATTGTACAATTATCTTTCAGATAATTTCCCCATTCCTTATCAGAAAGATGCTTCCCAGCCAATACCCTATCGCTTGTGACAGGACTCAATGACAAATAGTTAGGTGTAATTGAATTTTCTACATTCCCGATATTATTAGTGTTTTGTGTTTCTGGCACCTTAACTTGCTCCTGCGTTGAAGCACTTGGAGTGAAGACCTGCACATCACCATTCTCATAAACCACCGTATAGATCTTACTCGTTTTAAGAACAAACGTAGGTCCATTAAGATTATTCAGCTTCTTGTATTTCACCTCTTCGTCAGAAACTTCAATGATCTTCGCATCAATACTTTCTTTGTCAGTTGTAACAATTAAATCCTTTGCCTGTAACATATTACATAGTGCTACAAACAACATAAACAAAAAACTCTTCTTCATAACTATAAACCATTTAAAAATTAGTTGTTATTAAATCCTACCAAATAACAATCCTATCTTCTGGTTTCATATACATTGAATCTTTTTCTGTAATAGCAAAGGCACTATAGAAGAAATCCAACATAGGTACCTGTACATTTACACGATAACGTCCATTGGCATGTGGGTCTGTGATAATTTGCTGACGAAGGTATTCGTCACGATAATTACCAGCCCAGATACGTGAATAAGCCAATAAGAAACGTTGATCATACGTCTGTCCGTCAATTAACTTCTCCTTCTCACCAGCTTTCAGCGTATTTAAAAAGGCTTGGTGTGCAATATTCAATCCTCCTAGATCTGCGATGTTCTCTCCCAAAGTAAGTTCACCGTTGCATTTAAGAGAATCTATGACGATTACCTGTGAGAATCGTTCTTTTAATCGTTCAGTGGATTTTTTAAACAATTCTGCATCAGAAGCTGTCCACCAATCATGAAGATTGCCCTCCTTGTCAAATTGTCGGCCACTATCATCAAATCCGTGTGTCATCTCATGACCAATTACAACACCTATCGCACCATAGTTGACCGCATCATCACCATCAGCGTAAAAGAACGGCGGTTGAAGAATACCTGCAGGAAATACAATTTCATTATTCAACGGATTATAATATGCATTCACTGTCTGAGGAGTCATATACCACTTACTCTTATCCACCGGTTTGTCAACCTCCTTCATCTCTTTCATACTATGGAAATAGTTGAGTGCAATGAAGTTTTCGACCAAACTGAGTGACTTATCCACATTGGCATCAGTATAATCTTCCCATACATCAGGATAACCTACTTTGACATCAATAGCCGAGAGCTTATCTTTTGCCTGTAGTTTCGTGCTATCCGACATCCATGTTAGGTGATCAATTCGTTGACCGAAAGCAATACGAAGTTCCTCAATTAGTTTCTTCATTCTTGCTTTAGCATTCATCGAAAAATATTTCTCAACAAACAGGTGTCCTAAAGGTTGCCCTAATTGTCCCTCCACCATATCCAACGAGCGTTTCCATAGAGGCTTCAGTTCTGTTATGCCATTCAATTGTCTGCTATAAAAATCAAACTTCGTCAACATATAGTCCGATGAGAGATAAGCTGCCAAATAATTCACCGTATTGAAAACCATATAATCTGATAAGATCACTGGATCTGTTCTCTTGATCAAGGAGAAGATTCCATAGAAGAAACGAGGTTGACCGATATTTATTTCATTAGGAACTATTGGAAATTCACCAAAATATGCATCCCAGTTAAAATCCGGGTGATTTTTCTTGACCTCTTCATACGACATTTTATTGTATGTTTTCTGCGGATCTCTGTTTTCTACCTTCGTATTCATCAGGCCGGCCATCTCTTTTTCAAAATTATAAACAGCCTCAGCTCTTTGTTCACAATCAGATTCATTCAGCAACTGGAAGTAATGTGCCATCATCTTCTTATAACCATTGATGATCTCCTTTCCTTTTTCTGTTGTGTCAAAATAGTAATCTCGATTAGGCAATCCAATTCCATCCTGCCACAATTCCCCAATGTTCATGGAACTATTCTTAGCATCTGGTGTGCATCCTACTGCAAAAAACGGATTTCCTATCCGCAAATGTAGATAAGCCAGATTGCGAGCGAATGTCGAATCCTGTAAGTCATACTTCTGGCCTCTGATCATCTCTATAATATTCTGAATCGAGGAAAGACCCTCTCTATCACGACGGGCAGAATCCATGGCAAGAGCATAATAATCACCTATCTTCTGCACATTTGAACCATGAACAGCCTTGATGTTTTGTGCAGCCTCAACAATCTCTTTTAATCGATCCCTATTTTCATCCGCCAACACATCGAATGTATTGTAACGACTCCTCTCTCCCGGTATAGGATGCGTGTTCATCCACCCACCATTCGTGTATTGATAAAAATCGTCTCCTACAGATACTGTCGTATCAAAATCTGTCTCTAAATAATGTGCATACCCATCTTTTATTTCTTTCTTGTTACATGATGCAAGTAATAGAGATGACACACAACCCATTATCATTATACCTTTTAATTTCATATATTTATACTAATTTATTTTATTTCTACATTTCTATATATCTGAACAGTCCCTACTATCTCACTCCAGGAGAAAACTTTGTTTACCGGACTTGATTTGACAGATGCTCCTGTCCTCTTATAACATTTAAATGATGTCACGTACGTTTCTGTCTTTCCAGGGATAATCAGATTAAATCGATTAATCGGTTTATCCGCATCGTAATCATGGCGATATATCAACTGATCATTTATGTAAAAGTAATATTCGTTTCCTGTTCTTTCGATTGAAAGTTTCATTTCATTGTTCACATCACAGATACCATACCGGATACTGACCTCAGCAAAATTAGGCTGACATTTGGTATTAGCCGGATAGGCTCGATATTCGTTATATGTATAATTTTTAGAGATTAAAAAACTATTATACGCTTTCTGATTATGTGCATCTGTATATTCCACTCCAACTCCAATACAAGCATTTTTATTCAACATGTGAGTATATAAAGTGGTTTCAAAATAACAATCTCCCGTCACTTGTTCTTCTTTGCCAATTGGGAGAATTGTATTCGATTCACTATTTAAATAAACAGTATATAAACCATCTGAGATAGTAAAGGTGTTTCCGTCCTCATCTGTTTTGGTCTTAGCATCTTTCAGATTCAGTTCATAATATAAAGAACCTTTCTCTCCTGAGAAAGAACCGCCATAGTTAGCCCATTCAGGCTGAGGCATGGAAGGATTAAATAGTTCGTCTAAATAGTATTGTCGCCGTTCCCCACTGAAATTCACTTGCCAGCTTCGTTCCAAGTAAGTATCACCGCCACACATCAGCGACTTCCATTCACCATTAGCTAAGATTCCATTATCATGATCTCTGTTGAGTAATCCGTGAGCCAACTCGTGAAACACAACATTCTGACGTAGGTCTTCGCAATTTTCATATTTAGTCACCTCCTGCCAGTATGTTCTATCGATCTGAACCAATAGCGGCTCGCTATACGTACATAATCCGATGGTAGGTGCTTGCAGGTCAGCAAATTTCATCAGCAATCCATTCTCTTCAACGTTAAAGTTAAAACCTCGTTTAGCACCCTCCTGTAAGAACATCTGAAGGTACGGATCCAATTCAGCCTCAACTTGATAAGTATCTTCTTTCTTACACGAAAAACAGAGCATGATAAGCATACATCCTTTAACTAACAAATTGAGGTGTCTCATACGCATGAATTTTTAATGTTTATGATAATTCCTTTGTGACTCTTCGTATTTAGGTTCACAAGAAAGGTTGATGCCTAATTTTTTGAATGTTTGTTCGTCAATAGAAGAAACAAGCACCGTCGTATGAGCAGTTGATCCTTTCAACTTAGGTAGTTGTTGCATGGCACGTTCAGCCAATTCATTATGCGCAGCCGAAGAGGAAAGTGCAATAAGAATCTCATCTGTATGCAATCTAGGGTTACTACTGCCTAAGTATTCTGTTTTTAATGTCTGGATAGGTTCAATAGCCAGACGAGAGACAAGGTTGAATGATTGATCTATATTACCCAATGCCTTTAATGCATTAAGGAGTGCTGCTGCAAGAGGTCCCAGCAAGTCACTGGTCTTTCCCGTCACAATAGTACCATCGGGCAATTCAATTGCAGCCGCCGGACGACCACCTGTGAAGGCCTCTTTTTCACGAGCCGCAGATACCACTCTATAATCAGATACCTTTATATGTGCCTGTTGCATCAAAGATTCAAGTTTATCCTTGTTGTCGCTACTTTCACCATATCTTTTTTTGTCACATAAGCACTTGAAATAACGACGTATAATCTCTTGTTTAGAGGCCTCTTTGCAGATCTCATCATCGATGATACAATTACCCGCCATATTGACACCCATATCCGTAGGACTCTTATACGGGCTCTCACCATATATCAATTCAAATGTAGCACTTAAAACGGAAAAGGCTTCTACATCACGATTATAATTGACAGTCGTTTCACCATACGCCTCTAAATGGAAGGAATCAATAATATTGACATCATTCAGATCGGCTGTAGCTGCCTCATACGCTAAGTTGATAGGATGTTTCAATGGAATGTTCCAAATCGGGAATGTCTCGAACTTAGCATATCCAGCATCGATTCCCCGTTTATGTTCATGATATAGCTGAGAGAGACAAACTGCTAACTTACCACTTCCAGGACCAGGAGCAGTCACCACCACCAATGGACGTTTCGTCTCAATATACTCATTCTTCCCGTATCCATTATCAGAAACAATCAGTTCAATATTATTAGGATACCCTTCAATACGATAATGATGATAAACCGCCACATGAATCTCTTTCAATCTATTTTCGAAAAGGACTGCAGACGGCTGTTTATTATACATAGTCAGACATACACTGCCCACATATAATCCCACACTATTAAAGGCATCGATAAGCCTTAATACATCCTCATCGTATGGGATACCATAATCAGCACGTATTTTGTTCGATTCAATATCCTCAGCATTTATGGCAATAACGATTTCTATCTTATCTTTTAGTTTCAATAGCATCTGAAGTTTTGAATCAGGCTGAAATCCAGGAAGAACGCGCGATGCATGATAATCATCAAAGAGTTTGCCACCTATTTCGAGATAAAGTTTGTTCCCGAATTTTTTTATTCTTTCTGCAATATGAGACGATTGCATACTCAAATATTTGTCATTATCAAAACCAATTTTTGAATTCATAGAAATCATAAATTTATTACTGCAAATTTAACAAAAGCAATTGTTAGAACACACCTAATTATATCTAAATTTTTGTTAACTTTGCGCCGATATTGTTTTTTGTGTTAAAAAACATGGTTAGGCTTTAAAATTTAAAACATATAATATGTTCAGAATCGGTCTCGATATTGGCTCCACAACTGCAAAGATTGTGGTGCTTAACGAAACAGGGCAAGTCGTTTATTCTTCATACAAGAGGCATTTAGCAAACGTTAAAAATGCTATCTCTGCCTTTTTAGAGGAACTAAAATCCACATTGACAACCGAAAAGTTCACATTGTCCATCACAGGATCTGTAGGGTTAGGGGTTTCCGAGAGATATAATATTCCTTTTGTACAAGAGGTAATTGCTGCAACAGAATTCACGAAGAAAGTTCATCCAGAAATTTCAACCATCATTGACATCGGTGGTGAGGATGCTAAGATTGTATATTTAAAGAACGGACAAGTATCTGATCTCCGTATGAACGGTAACTGTGCCGGTGGTACAGGTGCTTTCATTGATCAGATGGCTCTATGTTTAGGTGTAGAGGTGACCGACATGGATGGCTTAGCCAAGAATGCTCAACATGTCTATCCGATAGCTTCACGTTGTGGCGTTTTCTCTAAAACGGATATACAAAATTTGGTGGCTCGTAATGCCTCAAAGGAAGATATAGCTGCCTCCATATTCCGTGCTGTAGCTGTACAGACTGCCAGTGCCTTATCACATGGATGCGAAGTGCGTCCTAAGGTTTTATTCTGCGGCGGACCTCTCACGTTCATCGGCTCTCTTCGTAAAGCTATTGCCGATTACTTTAAACTTGATCTGGAAAAGGATTGCGTGATTCTTGAGAATGCTAATATTATTCCTGCCTGGGGTACTGCATTGTTCAAGAACGACATGGAACCGATTGATATCAATCAGTTACATGAAATACTTCAAAAAGAGCCTCAACAAAAAGAAGAAACCAATCCGAATAAGAACAAAACAAACGTTACTCTTCCTCCAATTTTTCATGATGAGGAAGAATATATGGCTTGGAAGTCTGAAAAAGAAAAAAGCCACATACAAGTTGTTAATTTAAATGAATGTAAAGGAAAAACATTCTTAGGTATTGATTCCGGTTCTACCACCACTAAGATTGTGCTGATCAATGAGACCGGTGATATTCTATATAAATATTATACACACAACGGAGGTAACCCAATCGGTGCAGTTCGTCGCGGACTAGAAAAACTAAAGGCTCGTTGCGAGGAAGAGAGACTGAACTTAGAGATCACTGCAGGTTGTTCAACAGGATATGGAGAAGATTTGATTAAAGCTGCCTATTCTCTTGACTATGGCATGATTGAAACAATGGCTCATTATGTAGCTGCTAAGAATATGTGTCCTGATGTTTCATTTATCCTAGATATTGGTGGACAGGATATGAAAGCCATGTTTGTAGAGAATGGTGCATTAACACGCATGGAATTGAATGAGGCCTGTTCATCTGGTTGTGGTTCCTTCATTGAGACATTTGCACAAACATTAGGATGTGATATCACAGATTTTGTCTTTCAAGCATGTCAAAGTCAAAACCCATGTGACCTAGGTACTCGTTGTACTGTATTCATGAACTCTAAAGTCAAACAGGTACTACGCGAAGGTGCAGAGGTGAGTGATATTGCCGCTGGATTAGCCTACTCGGTAGTAAAGAACTGTTTGTTTAAAGTGCTGAAAATAAAGAACTATGAAGAGTTAGGTCCAAACATTGTTTTGCAAGGTGGAACCATGAAGAATGATTCTGTCGTGAAAGCATTTGAAAATCTTACAGGTAGAACAGTCTATTGTAATAATGTACCTGAACTGATGGGCGCTTATGGTTGTGCTCTTTATGCCAAAAAGATGCATGATGCAAATAAAAAAGCGACTCCATTGGATAGATATCTTCACGCAGCAGAATTTGAATCAAAGGTATTGTCATGCAAAGGTTGTGATAACAATTGTCAGATCACTAAATATTTGTTCAAGAATGGTGGCATCTATTATTCAGGCAACAAATGTGAAAAGATATTCAACAATGGTAAATCGGATGTAAAACCAGGCATTGATATGAGTGCCCGGAAATACCATGAGTTATTTGACCGTGCTGAAGAACCTTCTAAACTGTTGGCTCCATTGTTCAAACTGGGTATTCCAAGAGCTTTGAACATGTATGAAGAATTCCCTTTCTGGCACACGTTCTTTACAGAGTGTAATATTCAGGTGGTATTGTCTTCAACCTCTACCTATCGGAATTATGAGAAGGGTGTTCATTCCGTGATGTCAGATAACATCTGTTTCCCTGCAAAACTAGTTCACAGCCATATATATGAACTACAAGACAAGGGTGTAGATCGTATTTTCTTCCCTCATGTTGTGTATGAATGTGTTGAAGATAACGCTGCACACAATAGCTTCAACTGTCCAATAATCATTGGATATCCGGATGTAGTGAACAGTGCTATAGAATCAGAGATTCCTATCGACTCTCCTATTATCTCATTCAAAGACGAGAAACTATTGCTTAAGCAGTTGATTCGCTACATGAAAGATTTAGGTGTATCAGAAAAGACAGTGAAAAAGGCGCATAGCAAAGCTGTTAAAGCATATAGCGAATTTGGATTGAACCTTCGCAAGATTAATGAGGAAGCATACGAGGAAGCAAAGAAACAGAATCATTTGGTGATTGTCCTTGCCGGACGTCCTTATCATACAGACCCTCTTATCCAACATAAGATATCTGAGATGATCTCTCAGATGGGTGTGGATGTGATCACAGAAGAGGTTTCTCGTAAAAATACATGTGATGAGAAAGAGGCATTCATCATCAAACAATGGTCTTTTGTTAACCGAATCTTGAACTCTGCTCAATGGACAGCACGTCAAGGCAAGAATGTTCATTATGTTGAAACCACTTCCTTTGGTTGTGGTCCAGATGCTTTCTTTACAGATGAAGTCCGTAGCTTGCTTAACCGTTATGGCAAGTCACTTACACTCTTAAAGATTGATGATATAAACAATGTCGGTTCAATGAAACTGCGTGTTCGATCTCTTATCGAGAGCTTGAAGTTCGACGCAAAAGAGACCACCGAAGTAAAACCTTTCATCAAACCGAAACGTTTTGAGGTGGGTGATAACGAAAGAAGAAAAATCCTAGCACCATTCTTTACTGAATATCTTTCCCCTCTGTTCCCTGCCGCTTTCAAATGGGCAGGATACGACATGGAATCACTTCCATTGAGTAATGCTGAATCGAACGACGTGGGATTGAAATATTCCAACAACGAGGTATGTTACCCTGCAACCTTGATTGTGGGTGACTTGATTAAAGCTTTACAATCCGGTAAATATGATTTGGATAAAGTGGCCGTAGCCGTTACTCAATTGGGGCAATGTCGTGCTGCCAACTATCCTCCATTGATTCGAAAAGCTATTGTAGATGCTGGATTCTCTCAAGTGCCAGTGATCGGTATCGGCGGAACAGATAATGTTGAAGACCAACCAGGATTTAAATTGAATTTAATCAAGGCAGCACCGCTTGTTATCTACTCAACTCTATATGGAGATTGGCTTTCTGTTTTTTATCATGCAATTGCTGTACGAGAAAGAAACAAAGGAGAATCCCGTAAACTACGTGATTTATATCTGGAAAAAGCAAAACCACTGGTTGAGAAAGGAGATACCAAAGGCTTATTGAAATTAACTGGTGAGGCTGCCAGAGCCTTCAATGCAGTGCCTATCTACGAGGACAGAGTTTATCCAAAGGCAGGTATCACTGGTGAGATATTCTTGAAATTTAATCCATACGCCCATCGGTATGTGCCAGATTGGTTGATGGAACATGGCGTTGAGGTAGTCCCTTCTGCCGTACATAACTTCTTCTTCCGTGCATTTGTCAACTATAAGTTTAACAAAGAGAACTTCGTAAAACGATTTAAGGTACCGCCATTGGTTATTGATATGGCTTATAACTTAATTCGTAAAGTGATGAAGAAGATTGAAGCTGAAGCCTCTCAATTCAGGTACTATAAACCAGAACAGGACATCAAAACCATCAGTGAATATGCAAAGGATGTCATCAGTCTATCCGCTCAATTTGGCGAAGGCTGGTTGCTACCTGCTGAGGTAATTGCCTTTATAAAAGATGGATGTGACAATGTAGTTAGTATGCAACCATTTGGTTGTATCGCTAATCATATTGTGGCTCGTGGTATTGAGAAAAAACTAAAATCACAATATCCGCAGCTGAATATGCTTTCACTTGATTTCGACGGAGGTGTCAGTGAGGCTAATATCGCCAACCGCTTATTATTGTTTACAAGCAACATGAAGTAAAGAATACTTAATGAAATCAATAGGAGAAAGGAAGAGGGTTATTCTCTTCCTTTTTTACTAATCATGAATCATCCAGAATCAAAAACTAAGGTCTGAATATATGAACTTACGCTCAGATGGCATCTGTTTACCAGCTTTCAGCATCTCGGGACAAATCAATCAGCTACTCGCTAATCATAACTGTCTTATTATCACTGCAGCGCCAGGAGCCGGTAAATCTACATTACTGCCATTAACCATTCTTGATGCCTTCCCTGAACAAGGGAAAATTTTGATGTTAGAGCCTCGGCGACTGGCGACCAAACATATAGCCGAGCGAATGGCCTATCTTATCAACGAAACCGTCGGAGAAACCGTCGGATATCGTGTGCGCTTTGAGAAGAAAATCTCCGATAAAACACGCATAGAAGTGCTAACAGAAGGAATCCTTACACGGATGATTACCAATGATCCAACCCTGGAAGGCGTTTCCACTATCCTATTTGATGAGTTTCATGAACGAAGTCTCACTTCAGATGTAGCACTGACACTGGCACGAGAAATACAACAGATTATACGTCCCGACCTACGACTTGTCATCATGTCTGCCACAATAGATGCATCTGCTCTCGCATCAGCACTACAAGCTCCTGTGGTTGAATGCGAAGGTAAAATGTTTCCCGTCCATATCCTACACTCCGAGGAAGATGCAACAGCTACAAATGTTGTAGAACTTGTGAGTCATTACATACGAAAAGCACATGCTGAACTAGCGGGAGATATCCTTGCCTTTCTACCAGGACAAGCTGAAATCCTTCGCTGTCAGGAACTTCTATCCAACGCACTGGAAGATACACAGATTTATCCGCTGTACGGATTACTATCACCTCAAGAGCAACAACGAGCCATTGCACCTTCTTCGGGACATACCAGAAAAGTGGTCTTAGCCACTCCAATTGCTGAGACCTCCCTCACCATCGAAGGCGTAAAAATAGTGATCGACTCAGGATTATACCGTACTCTCGTATTCGACCAAAGAAACGGACTGAGTCATCTAGAGACACAACGCATCAGCCTTGATATGGCTACTCAACGTAGCGGACGAGCTGGACGTTTATCATCGGGTACCTGCTATCGATTGTGGACCCTCGCAACAGAACACCGTATGAAAGAGGGGCGTGATCCTGAGATTATAAACGCAGACCTTGCATCTACCCTGTTAAATATAAGCGTTTGGGGAGAATCCAATGTGTACCATCTCCCATGGATCACTCCTCCACCAAGTTCTAACGTAGAACAAGGATACCAACTCCTAACGCTCTTAAAAGCACTTGACAACAACAAGAAAGCGACTAAACTGGGGACAACCATGTCTGAATTGCCTTGTCATCCCCGTATCTCTAAAATGTTATTGACAGAAGAATCCAACCATCACAAAGCTATCGCTGCTGATATTGCCGCCATCATCGAGGAGAAAGACCCCTTTGAACGAGATAATGATGCCGATATAAATTCCCGAATCGTATCTCTCCGAAAAGCAAGATCACGAAACGAAGAAGGCCGATGGAGTCGCATTATAAACATAGCAAAAGAATATCGGACATTAGACCATATTAAAGAAGAGAACGATATACCATCCCCTCATACGGTGGGCGCACTGATTGCATCGGCTTATCCAGAAAGAATAGCCGTCTCCGTAGATGATTGCGGACGTTACAAAATGGCCAATGGGAACACAGCTTTCTTGCCACAAGATGACACGCTGACCTCATGCAAATGGTTGTCTATTGCTGCAATAAACGCATCAAGCGGAAGAATATTCCTAGCCTCTCCGCTGGACATTAACGACATACAGCATCTGATTACCATCAGAGATAATATATCATGGGACAGCAAACACGGCTGCGTCATAGCACAGCAAGAAAAAAGAATCGGAGCACTCATCCTTCAAGCAAAAGAACTGAACAATGTGGATCAGCAAGCAATCGTAAAAGTCATCAGTACCGCTGCAATCAAAGAAGGACTCAGTATGTTTAATTTCACAGAGGCGGTCGCTAATCTTCAACGACGAATAACTATGGTAGCCACTTGGCATCCAGAACTTAACATCCCCAGCCTCAACACAGAGTCACTACTCAGTCGCACCAAAGAATGGTTACCTTTCTTTATTCAAAACAACGGGACAGTTATGACCACTGTTAACGAACTAAAAAAAATTAATCTACAAAGCGTTATAGAATCATTGCTTACCTACGAACAACTACAAGAAATCAACCGGTTAGCTCCCACCCATATCGTCGTACCAACCGGTAGCAGAATAAAAGTAGATTACCGGCAAGGATCTGACATTCCTGTCTTGTGCGTTCGATTACAAGAATGTTTTGGACTGACCAACACCCCTTGCGTAAATGATGGGCAACAACCTGTATTGATGGAACTACTCTCACCCGGATTTAAACCCGTACAATTGACACAAGACCTCAAAAGCTTTTGGAATAATACCTATTTCGAAGTCAGAAAAGACCTCAAAAGGCGTTATCCTAAACACTACTGGCCAGATAATCCATTAGATGCAGAGGCTGTAAGAGGTGTCAATAAAAAAGCTAAATAATAAGGTAATTATTAGAAGGTATTACTTCGCACGAGCATAGTCACAAAAAGTTAAATGCTTTTCAAATCTCACGAAGTCGTATCCATTCCATATTTTATCTGTCGGTTGAATTAATTGTAAAACACAAAGGAAAAAAGTAAGATATATTTTTTAACTTTGCAACTCAAATACATCATCCAACGATGAAGATGTTCCTTAGTAAACAAAACTTATAAATATGAAACTTTTCGATGTATATCCTCTCTTCGACGTAAACATTGTCAAGGGAAAAGGCTGTAGAGTATGGGATGACAAAGGTCAGGAATACCTAGACCTATATGGTGGACATGCGGTTATTAGCATAGGACATTGCCATCCACACTACATAGAAATGATGACAGATCAGTTGAACAAACTTGGATTCTACTCTAATTCAGTCATAAATAAATTGCAAGTCCAATTAGCAGAACGGTTAGGTAAGATTTCAGGTTATGAGGAGTATCAATTCTTCTTGATAAACTCTGGAGCTGAAGCAAATGAAAATGCACTGAAGCTAGCCTCATTTTACAATGGACGTACACGAGTTTTATCTTCAGAAAAAGCCTTCCACGGACGTACATCATTGGCCGTTGAAGTAACAAACAATCCTAAGATTATTGCACCTATCAATGATAACGGTCATGTTACCTATTTACCTCTTAATGATCTTGAGGCATGGGAAAAAGAGATTTCCAAAGAAGATGTGTGCGCAGTAATCATAGAATGTATCCAAGGAGTTGGAGGTATCCGAATGGCAACTAAAGAATTCATGCAAGGATTACGAAAAGCATGTGATAAATATAATACAGTATTAATCTGTGACGAGATCCAATGCGGATATGGTCGTTCCGGAAAATTCTTTGCTCACCAATACTTGGATATAAAACCAGATTTAATCACAGTAGCAAAAGGAATCGGTAATGGATTCCCAATGTCCGGCTTATTGATCTCACCTAAGTTCACGCCAACCTATGGTCAGTTAGGTACTACCTTCGGTGGCAACCATCTGGCATGTACTGCCGCTTTGGCTGTTATCGATGTGATGGAAAAAGAGAATCTCGTAAAGAATGCCGGAGAGGTCGGTAATTACTTGATGCAACAACTAAAAGAAGCTAATCTTCCTCATGTCGTAGATGTACGTGGACAAGGATTAATGATTGGTATTGAATTAGATTGCCCTTATAAAGAGATTCGAAACAAATTAGTGTTCGAACAACATATCTTTACAGGATGCAGCGGAACCAATGTTCTCCGCTTATTGCCACCATTATGTCTGACTAAGGCAGAAGCAGATGAATTCATTGTCAAATTCAAAAAAGTTTTAGCACAAAATTAAAATATAGCATGGATAAAAAAATTCAAGCCGTAGTACAAGATATTCGAACCGAAAAGATATTGCGCATAGGATATGTAAACGATGCTGCTCTTGCAAAGATGGAAGAGACAAAAGAAGTATATCTACTTAGTGACAATGACACATTAGAAGCTATCACAGGAGGTGAATATTTCAAACCGATAGGTGTTGATTCTATCCTGTACAATACCGATAAAAGTGCTGTCATCATCAAAGCACTACCAGAAGGTTCCACCACTGGGGCAGATACATTCCACGGGGATAAGAACCTTAAGGATTTGACCTTCCTATCCTATCTTCAAGATTTCATTGAGAAACGCAAACGCGAAATGCCAGAGGGATCTTATACAACAAAACTTTTCACAAAAGGAGTAAACAAAATCTCTCAAAAAGTTGGCGAGGAGGCCGTTGAAACAATCATTGAAGCAACCAACGGGACCGGAGAGCAGTTCTTATATGAATCCTCCGACTTGATTTATCATCTCATTGTCCTTCTTACCGAAAAGGGATATCGAATCGAAGATTTAGCTCGTGAACTAAAAGCTAGACACAAAGAATAGTTTGTAGGGACGTGGCGTGCCGCGTCCGTTGTGACTGACCATTATGATGTGATCGACCGACAAACAGCAAAATATCAAAAGAAATCGAGGGGTCTCTTCTAACAGAGACCCCTTTCAGGCAAGCAATAAAACCTATTGCTCCAGCTGTCATGATCAATATCATAACACCTATTAATAAACATAGTTAAGTATAGAAAAGGCTTTACACATAGCATATATTTGTTACATATTATATACATAACCTTATCTAAAAACTATTCAATTTGTGACTTTGATTGTTTAGTTAATTAATATAACTAATTAATGCTTGCAAATATAGAATTTTTTTATTATTTTTAAAAATTTTGACGTTGTATTTTTTAATACAGTAAAATAAAGAAATTATTGATATGGCAGAGATGAAAAATTTGGCGAAACAAACCGCCATATATGGAATAAGCAGCATCCTTGGGAAGTTTCTCAACTGGTGTCTGGTGCCATTATATACATATATCTTAACCAGTTCAGCTGAATATGGAGTTGTGACAAATCTATATGCATGGACAGCATTGTTATTGGTATTGCTGACATACGGTATGGAAACCGGCTTTTTCCGATATGTGAATAAATCCGAGGAAGATTCCAAATCAGTCTATAGTTCAGTCCTATGGTGTGTAGGATCCACCTCACTCATTTTTATTTTATTAGGGCTTGCCTGTTCGCAAAAGATTGCTGACATATTAGGCTACTCAGCTCATCCTGAATATATATCAATGATGTGCATCATTGTCGGGATGGATGCCTTTGGATGTATTCCATTCGCCTATTTAAGATACCAAAACAAAGCGGCTCGTTTTGCCATCATAAAACTAATCATGATATTGATTAACATATTCTTCAATATCTTCTTCCTACTGATTTGTCCATGGCTGATGAAAACCGCTCCTTCATTAGTAGATTGGTTCTACCAGCCTGATTACGGTGTTGGATATGTATTTGTTTCCAATCTAATATCCACCATCTCTGTGACATTGATGCTGCTACCGCAGATTATGAGATCTTCATTCTCAATAAATATCTCCTTACTGAAACGTATTTTAAGATATTCACTCCCCTTACTGATATTAGGTATCGCAGGAATTATGAATCAAACCATTGATAAAATAATCTTCCCTTATCTGATAGAAGACCGATTGGTGGCAGAAACACAATTAGGTATCTATGGTGCCTGTTTCAAAGTGGCAATGGTGATGATGGTCTTTACGCAAGCTTTTCGATATGCATACGAACCTTTTGTCTTTGCTCAAAATAAAGGAGGAGATAAAAAAAATGAGTATGCCGATGCCATGAAGTTCTTTATCATCTTTTCTCTTTTAATTGTGTTAGGTATGGTGTTTTATATAGACATCTTAAAATATCTAATCCATAACAGCTATTGGGAGGGACTAAAGGTGGTTCCTATCATTCTTTTCTCTTATCTGTTCCAAGGTATATTCTTTAATTTATCCTTGTGGTACAAACTAATAGATAAAACTTTTTACGGTGCAATCCTATCGCTCATAGGATTAGTCATCACATTGATTGTCAACATAATCTTTGTGCCAAGATATGGCTATATGGCCTCTGCCATGGCATCCTTCTGCTGTTATTTCATCATCATGCTTATCTCTTATGCACTGGGACAGAAATATTATCCCATCCATTATGATCTGAAATCCATCTTTTTATACATATTTGTAGCTCTGTTACTAATGGGAATCAGCTATATCTCTCCTTTAAAAGAAGGCGTACTGATGTATATACAAAACACACTGCTGCTCTTCTCTTTCCTATTCCTAATCATCAAAAGAGACTTGCCTATAAAAGCTATTCCAGTAATAGGGAAACTATTCCGATAAACAAAGATCATTTATCACCCTACAGGCAATGTAGTTTCCAAAAGTTGCAGGCATATACGAGATCGTTCCGACTGTAGATACCTTATTTTGTTCATTATCAATCAACATGACAGCTTTCTCATCTGCCAATTCAGCACTGAATACACATGGGAAACCTTTCTTAATCCCTAATTTGGACAGTCTCTTTCTTACTGCTTTTGCCAGGGCACAATTATATGATTTCGATATATCCATCAATTTAATCTGTGTTATATCCTTTTTAGCACCCGCTCCCATGGATGAGATAATCGGCAGATGTCTTTGCAAAACCGCCTGAATCAAGAACACTTTAGGGCTCAAGGTGTCGATAGCATCTATAACATAGTCGTACTGCCCGGCATCCAATATCTCATAGGTCCGATCATCCTTTAAGAATTCAGTATAGATGGTAATATCCAACGATGGATTAATATCCAAAAGCCTACGTTTCAAGACATCTGTTTTGGCACATCCAATAGTAGAATGCAGGGCAACAAGCTGACGATTGATATTCGATTCATTTACCGTGTCAGCATCAACTATCGTGATACGACCAACTCCGGCTCGAACAATCATCTCTGCCGCATAAGCACCAACTCCGCCTACTCCAACCACTAAAACATTCTTTCTCGCTAACTTTTGAATCGTATCACTACCTAAAAGCAGCTCTGTTCTTTCTTTCCAACCCATAATTATATATTTTCCATTACAAAGATAATTATAAAGTCGTTTTTCTACCGAAAAAATAAAATGATTTATTAACTTTGTCACTTACAATCTTTAGTTTATGGAAGTAAAAATAATCAATAAGTCAAAACACGCTCTTCCCAATTATGCAACAGCACAATCGGCTGGAATGGACTTGCGTGCCAACCTAGATTCGCCAATAGTATTAAATCCATTGGAACGTGTATTAGTTCCCACTGGCATATATATAGCCCTGCCTGACGGATACGAAGCACAGATTCGTCCGAGAAGCGGACTGGCAGCCAAACATGGTATCACTGTTTTAAATACACCTGGTACCATTGATGCCGACTATCGTGGAGAGATAAAAGTAATCCTGGTAAATCTATCAAAGGATCCATTTACGATAGAAGATGGCGAACGTATCTGCCAAATGATAGTTACTCAATACAAACAAGTTTCATGGAAAGAAGTGGATGCCTTGGATGAAACAGAACGTGGAGAAGGAGGCTTCGGTCATACAGGTAAGAAATAATAAACGCATGACAAATCAGTTGTTCTATAGACTTATACTGGTAGGATTATTAATCACCCTGCCCTATGTTTCAACTAATGCCAAGAAAACTGAAAAGGGAAAGGCAGCTGTTGTGCAAGAACCTATTTTGTCATCTAAAGATCAATTTAAATTCAACTATTTCTATTTAGAAGCGTTACGCAACAAAGAAGCCGGCGATTTAGCTTCTGCTTCAGATAACCTGTATCGCTGCCATCTGATTAACCCTAATAGTGCTATCATATTCTTTGAATTAGCCACCATCAGCTCTATGCAGCAGATGTATAATTCAGCCACTACATATGCACAACGGGCTGTTGCCATGAACCGTTCCAACGTCCGATACAAACGTGCCTTAGCCGAATTGACAGCCCGTGTGGATAACTACGACAAGGCCATCGAAATGTATAATGAGATGATCATAATTGACCCTGATCACAAAAAAGAATACTACCCTCAGTTGGCTGCTCTTTATTCTGCGACCAGACAATATGATAAAGCTTGTGAGGCCTTAGACAAATACGCTGAACTGACAGAATTAAGCCCAGCTATTGTCGAAGAAAAATTCAAATTATACTTGCAGGCCAACAACAAGAAAAAAGCATTTGAACAGGTTGATAAGTTAATCGAACAATATCCTGATGTTTATGGGTACATTTCTTATAAAGCTGAATTGTATCTGGCCTTGCAAGATACTATTTCCGCTCAAAAAACCTTTCAACAGGCATTAAAGAAAAATCCGGACGATCCTTCTTTATATTATATTTATGCCCAATATCTGGAGAAACATAAACAATTGAATCAAGCCTATGACTATTATCTTAAAACGATCCACAGTCCTATCACTACATACGACTTAACATCTGCTTCTATATTGGCCATAGCAACCGATTCCACCATGGCAGTTTCTACCCCCGACACATTATTCGACCATTTTATTCAAACCTATTCGGATGAATATCTCCCTTACTTCTGCAAAGGACTAAAAAACTATATGGAAAAGGATTCGTCCTGTTATGACCTTTTCAAACAGTCTCTGATTTATAATTCTTTACAACAGGATACTTGGGATATGTTGATAGAATATTACGGAAGCATTTCCCAATACGATAGCTTATATACCACATGCCAAAATGCTTTAAAAGTATATCCTTCGAACGAGAAATACCACTATTCTTATGGTAATGCCTGCAAATCCCTGAATAAAGACAGCATGGCGATTACAGAGTGGAAGACCGCCGTTCAATTGTGCCTCGATAAAAATAATCTCATATTGGCATCCGCTATAATGGGTATCATAGGTGATTCATACCATGAACAGGGTGATCGAGAAAAAGGATTTGCCGCATACGACTCTGCCCTTGTGTATGACGAGACGAATGTACTCGTAATGAATAACTATGCATATTTCCTAAGTTGTGAAAACAAAGATTTACAAAAAGCAGAAAGACTAAGTGGGAAATCCGTAAAGGCCAATCCTAATAGTCCGGAGTTCCTGGATACATACGCATGGATCTGTTTCAAATTAGGTGAGTACTCAATGGCACATCTTTATATCGAACAGGCCTATAATCGTGGCGGAGACAAAAGCGGTGAGTTAGTCGAACACTATGGCGATATCCTTTATAAAATAGGCGAAAGTAAAGATATATATCTTCCTCTGTGGAAAAAAGCATTGGAGATACATGAGCAACAAAAAGACAATTATTCAGGAATAGATAAATTAAAAAAGAAGGTAGAAACAGAGAATTATGTTGAATAGAAACATACATAATACGTTTAAAATGCTTCTAGGCATTTCCCTGGTATTATTCGTAGTGGTTTCTTGTAAAACAAAACGAATAAACACCCCATCATCCACCGATGATGTGGCCTCTTATTCTATCCCTTTTGAAACCCTAAATGGCAAATGTAAATTCTCTCTATCTCTTGGTGAAAAATCCTTCTCAACGACTGGACTGTTGAGAATGAAAAAAGATAGTATCATTCAACTTTCCATTCAACCATTACTTGGGGTTGAAGTGGCTCGTGCCTATTTCACTAAAAACGAATTTGCCCTGATCGATCGGATGAATAAACAATATCTGAAAATGGACTACGAGGAGTTGGAAAAAACCATTCCAGCAGATATTAATTTCCACTCTGTTCAATCACTATTCGCCAATACTATCTTCGCATACGAAAAAGAAGAGGATGCTCAAAAAACAGATTTTGAAGAGACAACACTCATGCCTGGAAATAATTTCCTACAACGGAGTTACAAACAATTCTCTCAGGAATTTGTAACCGACTCCCTTCATATTGCACAGTCAGGTTCTATCCTAGGCGAAAACCTATCCATGAGATGGACGTATTATGACTTCTTTCATAACATAGGTCAACGATTGTACCCCATGAAAATGGAGATACAACTCAAACTACAACCTTCCACCCCATCCTATATGCTGAATATCTCATATAGCAAGATAGAAACAAATACGGATATGAATTTTGCCTATACAATCCCGGCAAGTTATAAGTCCGTAACTCTTCAAGAACTTATTCAACAATATTTTAAAAAGTAAATGAACATCCTACGATACATATTCATCTTTTTATTTTCTGTTGGACTAACGTTTGTTCAAGAGCCTGAACAAGGTATATCTGCACAAACCAAAAAGACACAAACAACAAAAATGACCAAAAAAGAGGATATAAAATCGTTGAAAAAAGAGCAGAAACAACTTAAAAATCAAATTAATAATACAGACAAGAAACTATCGGAAACGAGAAAAAGCACCAAACAATCATTGCAAGAACTAGAGAGACTAAACGCGGATATAGAGTACCGTGACATGTTAATCCACCGTCGATCAACAGAAATCGATCAAATCAACAATCAGATAGACTCCCTTACACAGAGTGTCAGCTCCCTTTCCAAAGAATATGACAACATGCGTAAGAAATTTGCCGACATGATTTATTATGCATATATGACCAAGAGTCAGCAAGACAAACTCTTATATGTATTATCAAGTAAAAGCTTCCAAGAAGGATATCGACGATTCCAATACCTCACCAGCTTGGCAGAAATGCGCAAACAACAATCTATCGCACTCTCACAAACACGTCAGGATATTCAGACAAGACGTGATAAGATGAATCAACTGAAAGAAAAAACAGAAGAACTGCTAAAAAAACAGGAGCAAGAAAAATATTATACTGTTCAACAAAAACAAAGACAAGACAAACTAGTTGAATCGCTTCGTTCCCGTGAAAGTGAACTAAAGGCGGAACTACGAAAACAACAGATTGCCGCAGAGAACCTGAATCAACGAATACAGGATGAGATAGCCAGACAAGCAGCAGAAGCCGCAAGGAAAAAACAACTGCAGCAACAGAAAAAAACGGCTACCAATAATAACAAAACCAAAAAACCAGCTACTCAAAATACAACCAAGAAACCTCAGACATCAACTGTAACCACCACATCCAACTATGTGATGTCTAATGAAGAGAAAGTAATCGCCGGAGGTTTTGCCAAAAACAAAGGTTTATTGATGTGGCCCGTAAAAGGTACCATCACAGGTAAGTTCGGTAAACAATCACACCCTGTATTGAAAGATGTAATCATCAATAACAAAGGAATCTATATCTCATCCGCCCCAGGAGCAAAAGCAATGGCAGTGTATGACGGTGTCGTCTCTCAATGCTTCTCAGTACCTGGCGGAAACAATGCCGTAATAGTACGTCATGGAAAGTATTTAACTGTTTATGCCAACCTCACACAGATATATGTGAAAAATGGAGAAAAGATAAAACGAAACACACCAATAGGTAAAATATACCAAGAAACAGATAACAAAACCACCCTATTTTTTCAAGTATGGGAGGAAAAAACACTGTTGAATCCACAATTGTGGCTTCACAAATAAATTGTTAACAATTAAATTCTAATGATATGGAAAACGAAAAAAGAGAAATTGATTTAGTTGATGTGATAAAAGATTTACTCGGAAGCATCAAAAAATTAGTAACAAATATCTTCTCCTTTTTAGGATGGATATTACGATTGATATATCACGAAAAAATTATCATGATTATATTTTGCCTAATAGGATGCATAGCAGGCTATTATCTTTCAAGAACAAAGATATATCGGGCAGAAGTGGAACTACGATTCAATGCAAATCATGATGCTTATTTTTATAAAAACATGGTTGACCCATTATATAATCAATGTAAATATCGTGATATCAATTCAATCGCCAATCACTTTAAATTAAGCGAAAAAGAAGCCGCAAACATAGTAAACATTCAGTCATTCTATTATGTAGATGTATTAATAGATGGATCACCTAACTACGTAGATTATAACGGAACCTATAATGCTCTTGATACTTCCTCTGCAATCATGCCAGATCGTCTTCGTTTGTTAGTCGATTGCACAGACAGTACAATGTTCAAAAAAATGGAGAAGTCCTTTACTTATTTCTTCTCTGAAAATCCTCAGATTGTAAAAGAAAACGAATTACGAAGAAATCAACTCAATGAAAAGATAACGGCAACAACAAACGAAATTGTCATGTTGGACAGCCTCCGTAAAAGAGAGTATTTTGTTCGTAAGCGCGATGTAGAGCTTTCCACCGATAAAATGGTTGTGGTAGAACGTGAAATGAAGTTATATCACAATGAAATCCTTGCATTGGAAAATATGAAACAACAGTTGGTCTGGGATCGTGATGTATTTGAAAATGGTGTATGTTTTACAAATCATTTTGAATATAATCCACATCCTATCAACAACAAATTAAAGATGATTTTAATCTTCGGACTAATCTTCTTAACCTTAGGATTTATTGTTTCAGTAATCAAAGTTAAGAAAGATAATGTCTTTACCTATTTGAATAAAGATGTATAATCATGAAACAATATAGATGGGGAATCATTGGTACGGGACACATTGCAGGTCAATTCTCCGAAGGCTTACAAATTCTACCACAAGCAATCTTATATGCTGTGGCATCTAGAAACAAAAGAAATGCAGAAGAATTTGCCTGCCGATATAACGTCCAAAAAGCGTATGGTTCATATTCTGAACTGCTGAATGACCCCGATGTAGATATTGTTTACATTGCTACACCCAATCATCTGCATTTTACGTTGGCAGCGGAAGCACTAAATGCAAAAAAAGCTGTCATCTGTGAAAAGCCCATGGGACTATCCCCTGATGAGGTAGAGCAACTGAATCAATTATCTGAAAAGAACCATGTCTTTTTAATGGAGGCTCTTTGGTCGGCTTTCTTACCTTCTATACTAAAAACAAAACAATTAGTACAGGAAGGTGTGATCGGCAAACCACATATCGTAAAAGCTGATTTCGGGATTCATCCTAAATATGATCCTAATAGTCGATTGTTTGATCCCTCTATGGGTGGCGGATCTGTCTATGACATAGGTATTTATCCTCTTTTCATGGCTTTATATATGTTTGGTGTTCCCCAACAAATAAAAGCACTTTCCGTACCTGCACCCACAGGAGTGGATATGACCACCCTGATGATGTTGAAACATAAAAATGAAGTGGTCAGTCTCCTCTCTTCCTCTTTTGCATGTAATCTGAAATCAGATGCAACCATTGCAGGAGAAAAAGGCTCCCTTCGGTTAGACCGAATGTTTCACATGCCAACAAAACTATTCTTTCAAAAGGAGAACGAGGAAGACGAGACAGAAATACCTCTTTGTTTTGAAGGAAATGGATACAATTACGAAGCTGCTGAGGTGATGAAATGCATGGACAAGGGAGAAATAGAAAGTACTATCTACTCCCACGCAATGTCAAAAGCATTAGCGGATCTTATCTCAAACGTATTAACAGAGATTAACGAACATAATAATTAAAAAAAGTGGTATTAAATTATATCTGGGTAATGTTCTTCATAGCAGCCATGGTAGTTGCTATGATTCAATTTTTCATCTTTCAAGATTTCAATGTCTTTGAAAGAATCGTTTCCAGCACATTTGAGATGTCAAAATTTGCCGTGATGGACATTGCATTACCTTTAGGCGGTGTAATGATATTATGGTTGGGACTGATGAACATCGGGGAAAAAGCAGGAGCCATCAACTTCCTTTCTCGTATCATAGCTCCCTTCTTTTCTAAATTATTCCCAGAAATACCAGCCTCTCATCCCGCTAACGGACAGTTAGTAATGAACTTTGCTGCCAATATGCTAGGACTAGATAATGCAGCAACACCTATCGGTCTAAAGGCTATGAATAGTCTGCAAGAACTGAATCCCCAGAAAGAGGTAGCCTCGAATGCCCAAATAATGTTTTTAGCATTAAACACATCAGGACTTACCATCATACCCGTCACAATTATGGCACAAAGAGCCATCATGGGAGCATCCAATCCAACGGATATATTTGTTCCTTTGTTGATATCCACTTTTTTCTCTACCATCACCGCTATCTTGTATGTTGGTATTCGACAGAAACTGAATATCTGGAATCGAGTTGTAATTGGCTGGATTTTAGGATTGGCCATCTTTATTCTTTTATTAGTATATGGATTCTCCTTATTGGATAGTAAGACAGCCTATCTTGTATCCAAGATCGGAGGCAATTTCTTATTGTTATCCATCGTCATGATATTCATAGTAGTCGGGGCATATAAAAGGATCAATGTTTACGAAGCCTTCATCGATGGAGCTAAAACGGGTTTTGAAACCTCTATAAAGATCCTACCTTATTTAGTTGGTATGTTAGTAGGTATAGGTGTATTTCGTGCATCCGGGGCAATGGATCTGTTTGTTTCATTGCTGCAAAATATTTTCTCGCTATTTACGGCTGATGTCCGATTTGTTGACTCCCTCCCCACTGCCTTAATGAAACCTTTAAGCGGTAGCGGAGCCAAAGCCATGATGGTGGAAGCCATGAAAACGTATGGAGCAGACTCTTTTGTGGGACGATTATCCTGTATGTTTCAAGGTTCTGCAGATACCACATTTTACATCATCGCATTGTATTTTGGTTCAGTCGGCATTAAAAAAACCCGATATGCTGTAACGGCAGGATTAGTAGCTGATTTCGGAGGAATTATTGCTGCCATCCTTGTTGCCTATTTGTTTTTCGGCTAACTTTTTTTATCAATAAATATTTTACTTATATCTTGAATATAAGCACTTTCGTATAAAACCCATTAATTTTTATCAATTCAAATTTTTTATTCTAAGACTTTTTTTATATATTCGCCAAAGAGGAGTGGTGAAAAATTTATGCCTTTTTTTCATCTGGATGAATGAAACTAAACATTATAAACTACTAGAGGATATAAAATTTGTATTGAAATGGGTAAAACAAGAAGATTTATATTAGGATTATTATTTCTGGTTGCATGGAATGCATCTGCGGAAATATCAATTAATGAGGTGATGCCTTGCAATATCTCCTCATATATGGATACTGCATCGACATATAATTTTTCTGGCTATGTTGAGTTTTATAACTCTGAATCTAACTCTGTAGATTTAAAAGGATATAAAATCGTACATGAAAAACTAACTGGGAAGTCAGAATACAAATTAAAATGGGAATGGATCATTACAGATAACATTGTGATTCCAGCTAAAGGATATCAACTCATCTTCTTTGATGAATTAATCCAGGCCGGCCATTCTAGGTATAAACTAGACTCAGACGGAGGTAAATTGTATCTTTATGATGCATCTAAGAAATTAGAGTCAACACTCACTTACCCAGCGATGTACACACATATCTCGTATGGTCCTGATGGGTATATGGAACCTTCTCCTAAGAAAGAAAACAAAACCGCTGTGTCCAGTCTCTCTCTTCGATGTGCTGAACCTAAATTCTCTGGTGCTACACCTGGCATCCAGAATGGAAATATATCTGTCTCAATCACCTCTTCTACACCCAATACGAAGATCTACTACACAACTGACGGAACAGAACCTAATAAAAATAGTAAGCAATACACCTCTGCATTAACTATCACCAGCAACACAATCATCCGTGCTCGTGCATACGCAGAAGGATATCTACCTAGTTCTATTCTAACTGGCTCCTTTTTATTCTTAGATAGTAAACATAACGATTGTGGTGGTTCATTTACAGTACCTATTGTATCCTTGGTAGTAAATGACGACTATTTCTATGATAATAAAATAGGTATCTGCGTGAAAGGAACGAATGGAGCTCCTATCACTACCTCTTGTTTAGGTTCTGGAAAAGCTAATTTCATGCAGGACTGGAAACGACCTATCAACTTCGAGTATATCGTTAATGGAAAACAAGTATTGACCCACGAAGCTGAAGCTGCTGTAATAGGAGGATGCTCTCGTGGATACAATGTCAAATCGTTGAAAATTAAAGCCGGGAAAAAGATGGGTTCAGGTAAGGATGTTTTAAATTATAAATTCTTTGCTGATAAACCCAATAATAAATATACCAGTGTCCACCTTCGAAATGGAGGTAACGCATACGACCCACAATGGGTAAGATGCCGTGATGGCTATATGCAATCACTAGGAAAAGTGATGAACTTGGACTATCAAGCATATCAGCCTGTTGCTTATTTCATTAATGGTGAATATATAGGATTGATGGGATTACGCGAACGAACAAATGGCGATTATGTCGAAGCTAACTATGGCTTAGATGAGGAAGACATGGATTTGATAAAACTGACAAATACGCAGGGCGTAGAAGCTACAACAGGCGATGCAGATGCCTATCATCAAATGATTTCCTTCCTGGAAAATAACGACCCTAAATCTAATACCTATTATAGTCAAGCAGCTAAGTATATTGATATGGACGAATACATCGACTACCAGATTTTCGAACAATTCATTGTCAATACAGACTGGCCTGGAAACAATTGTAAACTATGGAGAGAAAAAGAAAACGGACGTTTCCGTTGGATCGTATTTGATACAGATTTCGGTCTGGGACTTTATGGCTCAGGTGCTACCAACTATTGTGATGTTGCACTAAACTCCCTTGAATGGTGCACAGGCGAAGGAAACAAAATTAACTGGTCTAACGGAACAAAGAATGGTTCAACATACAAATATGATGAAGAAGCAGCATGGAAAACAACAATATTCAGACACTTAATGCAAAATGATGTGTTTAAGGAAAGATTCTTAAATCGTAACCTGATACATTTAGGAACCACCTTTACATGCAAACGAGTACAGAATGTATGGGATAGCATTTTAACTGTCGTAAAAAAAGAGTATTGCGCATCATTTAATGAGAATAACAATCTAAGTGAATTGTCAAGTGCCAAATCAATGGTTCAGTTCGCTGTTGACCGTCCAACCTACGTGTACAAGTACCTCAAGGATTATTATGGTTTAGGCTCCGAAATATCATTAGATTTTTCAGCCAATATCTCGGGTGTACATTTTATCATGAACGACGAATTAGTGAATATGCCAGCCTTCTCTGGTAGATATTTTGCTGGAAAGCAATTGAAACTGGAGGCTATAGCACCTTTGGGATATCAATTCAGCTATTGGAAAATTGGAGAAGGCTCTTCATCAGAAAAACTATTAAACAGCAATTCTGTATGGAAATATTTCTACGAAAAAGATGGTATGACAAATACGAATTGGACAAAATCTTCATTCGATGATTCTGATTGGAAGGAAGGATTCGGCAAATTCGGATATGCTTCATCTCTCTCTGATTACAATACTATCTTGGATTATGGAGAAGACCCAGAGAATAAATATATCACAGCATATTTCAGAAATCAGTTTAATCTAGGAAATCCTTCAGCTATTAAGAATCTCTCTTTCACCATAATATACGATGATGCCTTCGTATTGTATATCAATGGAACAGAAGTTAAAAGAGATAATATTGAAGGAACCGTGACGGGCACTACTCCAGCTACCACGTATAAGAACGATGAGGAGATGACATTTAAGATTGATAAATCATCTGAGTTCTTTAACTTATTAGTACAAGGAACGAATACAATTGCGGTAGAAGTACATCAAGATAAAGGATCAAGTTCCGATTTGACCTTCAAACTAAATATGACCGTGAATTATGAAGGAGGTGCATCATCGAATATGTTGACAAATCCTATTCTTGTAACCACTTTATCTGAAGATAAAAACATCACGGCTGTTTTTGAGAAGATCTCTTCCACTTGTCCTGATATTCCTCTGCTCATCTCTGAGATTGCACCATCCAACGATTCTGCATCTAAAATTACAGACGAATACGGCAATCACCCAGATTGGTTTGAGATTTATAATAACGGAACAGATACCTTTAATATAGCAGGTTTATACCTAACAGATAATCCTGACAAACCATTCAAAAGCCAAATCCCTTATGGTTACGAAGAAACTAAATTGGCTCCTGGCGGTCACTTCTTATTCTGGGCAGATAATAAACCATTTAGAGGATTGCACCATGTTGATTTTAAACTTTCTAATACAAATGATGAATCATTCATCTATCTATACCGTGCGTGCGATGAATATAATCCTGTAGATATTATCGCTTATTCACCTATAGAACAAAATGCTTCTTTAGGACGTGTAGATGATTCATCATCAGAATGGAAAATCTATTATAATACATGTCAGAATGGAGAACTGAAATTATATTCTCCTACTCCAGGAGAAAGAAATGGATCAATTTATGAATATTGCAAACAACAAGAATTCGTTAATACGCATGATGCCCTCTCTTCTGATGTAATGATTTATCCAAATCCAGTCATCGATCAACTGAATATTGAAGTTAAAGACGCTCAAAATATTCGTGTAATTGTATATGACGAACTGGGAAAAATATGCTTATCAAAAGAAGCAGATCAGTCATTCATTACATTAGATGTACAAAACCTACATAAGGGTGTTTATTCTATGCAGATTTTAACAGATAATAACTCCTCTTATTATCAATTCTTGAAAAAATAAAACTGATAAACATATTAACATAGAGAAAAAGGGGCTGTTCAACGTTTTGAACAGCCCCTTTTAACAATAACATACTATAATGAAGTCCATTCTCGATGAATAAAAATAAGAGAGTATATCGCAATTATTCAACCTTGATACACCCTCATTATTAACTATGGTTGCAATGTAAATCCAATAACGAAATAGGCTTTCTCACTCCTAGGATTAGCTACCAATTGTCCGAAGATAGGAATACTGAACGAATTCGTCACCCGAATATCCTTTGTCACCTTAAGCGAGATATTAATGACAGCAAAACCATTGACATCATAGAAATCAGTAGCATATGGAACCATTCCTAAAGCACCTTCCCAATCACATTTAGCAAGCTTAAAAGGAGCAGAAAGCTCAAAATAAGAACTATATGCACGTTTTCCATCCTTATTCAAACCATCGTTACCTGCAAAGTTTGTATAGAATTGTAATGCAAGAATTTTAAAGTCATAACCGATATTAGCCTCAAACAAATGGTTTGTCTCATGTGCTTTGTATTTGAAATACTTACCGTATGGGTTGAGTCCCTCACTGAACCAATAATCCGTAATACCAACATTAAAACCTCCTTTAGTATAACTCAATGTCAGATCTAATTCCTTTGTATCATCATGATTAGAAATTCCAATATTTCCCCATGCTGATAATGAGAGACCTTTATATTCAATACCCATAGTAGGTTGCACTGAGAAACTTCCTAAATCTTGTCCACGCCATATATATTGACTCACAAAGTCTGTACCAATAGTAGCTGAAAACTTTTCTTCTTCTTCCGTTTTCTCATCACCTTCTGCTTTTATGGTTGTCACCCCAATAAGAGGCAATGCCATAAGAATAAATAATCTAACTAGATTTTTCATAATCTTATATTTTTATGTAGTTAATTTTTAGTTGTAACAGCTCTCTCCGTGCTCATAAATATCAAGTCCTTCTTCCTCTATACGAGCATCTACACGAAGACCATGTAATTTTTTGATACCAAAGAATAAGATGAATCCACAAGCTGCAGCCCATAAGTCGATGACAAGGATACCAAAACATTCTGCACCAAAGAATCCCCAACCATGACCGTAAAATGCACCATTAGTAGTTGAAAGCAATCCTGTCATCAATGTTCCAAGAATACCACATACTCCATGAACAGAAGAAGCACCAACTGGATCATCAATATGTAATTTGTGATCAATGAACTCTATGGAAAATACAAGCACTGTTCCACAAACAAGTCCGATAATAACAGAACCAAGAGGTGAAACTACATCACATCCTGCTGTGATACCTACAAGTCCAGCCAAAACACCGTTAAGGGTCAATGAGAGTGATGGTTTTTTGTATTTAATCCAAGTAACAAACATGGTAGCCAAACCACCTGATACTGCTGCAAGGTTTGTTGTAAGAAATACATGTGAAATTGCTACGCGGTTCACTTCTCCAGAGGCTGCTAATTGACTTCCTGGGTTGAATCCAAACCAACCTAACCACAAGATGAAGACGCCAAGTGCTGCCATTGTTAAGTTATGTCCTGGAATAGCGTGACTCTTTCCGTCTTTACTATATTTTCCTAAACGAGGACCTAATGCAAGTGCGCCGATAAGTGCTAATACACCACCTACGCTATGTACAATAGCTGAACCTGCAAAATCATGAAATACGTCACCAAATGTATTCATCATGAAACTACCAGCAGTGCTGTCACATAACCAGCCACCACCCCATGTCCAATGACCTTCTATTGGATAGATAATCAACGAAATGAAAGCACTATAAATTAAATACATTGAGAATTTCGTACGTTCTGCCATTGCACCACTCACAATAGTAGCACTGGTAGCACAAAAAACAGTTTCAAAAATCAAGAAACCCTCTACTGGAAGATCTCCTGTATAGAAAGAAAGATCCCCCCAGTTAGGTGCACCAATAAATCCTGCACCATCACTGCCAAACATGAAACCAAAACCAATGAAAAAAAAGAGAAGAGATCCAAATATGAAATCTACAAAATTCTTCATTAAAATATTTGCGGTGTTTTTACTACGTGTAAAACCTGCCTCACACAAGGCAAAACCTGGTTGCATCCAGAATACCAACATTGCGGCTAATAACATCCACACTGTATCGAGTGATAATCCTACTTCGTCCATATTATTTATAATTTAATTGTTTATAATCTGATTTTTATTTCTTATCTCTTAAGACGGTGTCTCCATTTTCGCCAGTTCGGATACTCCACGTATCAATCACATCACTTACGAAAATTCGTCCATCCCCTATCTCACCTGTATGCGCTACCTCCAATAATACTTTGATGGTAGGTTCTACAAACTGATCACGACATACAATGGTCAACGCAACACGCTCAATCACATCCGTCGCATATTGTACACCTCGATAAATACGCTCTTCACGACTTTGACCAATACCGTGAACACTATGATACTCAAACCAGTTAATGTCAGATTGTAATAATGCCTCTTTTACATCTTCGAACTTCGTTTTTCGAATAATTGCTTCAATTTTCTTCATGTTCTTATGTTTTTAATGTGTTAAAAAAAAAGAGGGTGTATCAAAATTGATATGCCCTCTTTTCGTATTCAAAAGAAGCAGAAAAAACAAGAAAGCCCTAACTTTCACAAGCTGGGGCTTTGTTATTTCAGAAAAAATTTGTATCTTTCTGA
>Ga0247610_10001240_pt1 | contig 32075 bp, 37 predicted proteins | sample 174DNAGHGhighgp2_FD_193483 | JGI IMG/M metagenome (GOLD analysis project Ga0247610, IMG submission 193483) | Sheep rumen microbial communities from Palmerston North, Manawatu-Wanganui, New Zealand - 1742 DNA GHGhigh gp2 | ecosystem: Host-associated > Mammals > Digestive system > Stomach > Rumen...
CAACAGGATGAACTTCCCTTTTGCAGTGGTAAATACAACTGTATATATCATATACCTTTACTACTTCGGCATCTGGGCTACATTCTGGCTTGAGCTTATCGTATATATGCCGCTTAATGTATTCTCATGGTGGAAATGGACAAAGCACAAGGATGAGGATGACGAACTCCTTGCAAAGTCTAAGAAGCTGACAGTGCTTCAGCATGTGATAGTAACAGCCTGCATAGCTGCACTGGCGATCCTTGTTCACTACACACTTTCAGAACTTGCGGGAAACTCATGGATGAGATTTGCCGAGGACTACGGCTGGAACATCATAGCAATGCAGTGGCTTGATTCTATAGTCTTTGCGATAGGTATCGTTGCATCTGTCCTTGAACTGTTAAGATACAAGGAACAGTATGCATGGTGGATCATAACCGATGTAGTTGCTGTCGCTCAGTATGCAATAAAGAAAGATCCCGTATATACAACAAAGAAAACAATATATCTTATAGAAGCATTTATCGGATATCATAACTGGAACAGGCTGTCAAAGAAAAACACAGACAACGAGTAAGAAAAAGACTTTGAGAAAGGATGCAGAAATGCATCCTTTTTTAATACAATGGTTTACATAACATATGTGGTTTGTATAGGACATGTGCCCTGCTAAACTATGAAATATAGATGGTTATCACAGTTAAGTCTGGTGTTGGAGGGTAAGCATGGAATACAAAACAGCAATGGAAAAAATGACATTTCTTATGTGCGGAGACGATCTTTGCAGGATAAGAACAGAACAGGACGAAGACGGGATCATTAAGGTGATCATTGACCTTCACGGAATGAGCAAAAAGAACGCCATAAGAATGATAACGAACATAATGGTCCTGTTCAGATTTAAGTTCAGGCTTGAGATAGTACATGGTTATAACCATGGAACAGCTATCAAGGAATACATATACAACGAACTTATAAACACTAGGATCATATCCAAGACCTCGCCATTCTATAATCCGGGGATAACGGATCTTATGATAGCAGGAGTTTAAGAATAAGAAGAGAGGAAACGAAGTGAATAATAAGAACATTAAAACATACAGCGAGATAACTCAGAAACTGCTTGGCAGGCTTGCTGCAGACAGTGATAAAAATGTTGTGTTTTCACCTCTGTCTGTAATAGTTTTGTTGGCAATACTGGCAGATGCTACCAGTGACCTGACAAAAGAAGAGATTGTAGAAGCGCTTGGATGCAAAGGCGATGCTGAAGGCTTTATACGTTGGCTTTCCAAAATACAAAAAGAACTCATGGAGGGAAATTTCCTTAAATCATCAAATGCCGTATGTATAAACAATAAGATCAAAGAAGATACAGCACCGGGATATGAGGAACATCTTAAGGAAATATTTGACGGAAAGCTGTTTACATCAGCAAATATGGTCAATGATGTAAACAGGTGGGTTAATGAAAAAACCCAGGGCATGATAAGCAGGATCACAGATGATTCAATTAAACACTTGCTGGCCTGTTTCCTTAATGCAGTGGCATTTAACGCTAAGTGGGAAAAGAAATACGAGTATGACGACATCGAAGAAGGTACCTTTACGAATTCGGATGGAACAAGCAGTGAAGTTACAATGATGAGTGGTGAAGAGAATCAGTATATAGAAAATGAATTCTTCAGAGGCTTCACAAAACCGTACAAGGATGCCGGATACTCTTTCATGGCACTCCTGCCTAAAAAAGATGATCCGGATTATCTTAAAACAGCAATAGGAACGGTTGACCTTACAAAACTGTTTAACAGTAAAAAAACATGCAGTGTCATTACTTTTATCCCGGAATACAAGCTTGAACTCAGTGCAGATCTAAACAATTTCTTTAATGAACTGGGTATCAGGAAAGCTTTTTCTGATAACGCGGATTTTGATCCTATGACAAAAGCGTGGATCAAAGTGGAAAGAATCCTTCATAAGGCTTTTATTGAAGTAGACAGGGCTGGTACAAAAGCAGCGGCTGTAACGATGGCAATAGAGACTGCCGGATGCATGTCTGATTTTTCATACGAGGTTGTTGAACTTGACAGACCATTCATATTTGCGATAGTTCATGATAAAACAGGGCTGCCTGTTTTTACCGGTGTTGTCAACCACCTGAACAGCGGAGAGTATAACCTGAACCAATACGAGTTTGAGGGTGTTGTTTTTGATACAAAAGAGGAATATGAGAAATATATAAAGGATGCATATCGCCGGATAGCAGATCGTATCCATCCCGATAAATGCCCTGATTATGAATCGAATGAAGAGATCAGGGAACTCTATACAGAAGCTGTTGAATATTATAAAACAAAGGATCCATACGGCCTGCAGCTTATAGAACATGAAGTAGATCGTCTGCTGGGTAAGATAAGTGACTGACACAGATTAAGAAAATCAAGTGAAAAGGAGAGATTAAATGAGCGTATTAACAGGATTTAAAGACTTGGACAGAATTCTTGAAGGAGGGCTCCAGAATGGATTTTTGTATGTGCTGGCTGCAAGACCTGCAATGGGAAAGACAGGACTTACATTAAATATTCTTGATCATTTATGCATGAAGGATTATCGTTCTGCTGTCATGTTTTCTTTGGAAGCATCAAAGAAACAGATAATGGAACGCATACTGTCACTGGAGTCTGGAGTTGATAATACAAAGATAAGACTTGGTGATATTGAGGGAAATGACTGGGATCTATTGATAGAGGGAGCAAAAACCTTCAAAGGATCAAAACTGATAATAGATGATGATTCATCAGCTAGTGTTTCACAGATCAGAGAAAGATGTCTTTTGTATAGGAAAGAGAATGCAGACCTTTCTGCCGTGGTCGTGGATTATATTCAGCTTATGTCAGGTAGAGGTAAATATTCCTCTACACGTGAGGAAATATCTGCTATATGCGAAGAGTTTAAAAAACTTGCCAAAGAATTGGATATTCCGATAATACTGCTTTCACAGTTACCGCGTACTACTGAAAACCGAGATGATCACAGACCGATGCTGTCAGACTTAGCAGCACTTGGAGATATAGATAAGATCTGTGATGTAGTGATGTTCTTATACAGGGACGAATATTATTACCTGGAAACTGATAAAAAAGGTATCGCAGAGGTGATTGTTGCAAAGAATCCTTTAGGAAACTGCGGTGTCTGTGAACTTAACTATTCTCGCAATACCATTAAGTTTGAGAACAAGTCATTAGTATGATGAGATTGATTACGGTTATCGTTTTTCAATAGACGGGATACTATATCACAAAATATCATAAATGATATGTCATTTGTTACGCATATTATATTATAATTCCTAAAACATTTGATTTTGTCGGAAGGGGTTAGCATGAAGATTAGAATACTATCAGCTGTTTTAAGTATATGTCTACTATTTTCTATAATACCGATCCAGTTGTTGGCAAATGAAGTGCCTGAAGTAAAACATAATCTGTCAGAAGAAGGAAACGAAGAGATACTAGATCCAACAAGTGCTTCAGCCACATCTCAAATAACTGTAACAGAAATAATTGAGAATAGTAAGTTCACAGCAAGACAGGGACATGGATTTGCCGCAGAACGAGGGAACGATTTTATCGATAAAATTCGTGGAAGAAATACCAATGTAGTAGGCGATAATAATGTTAAAAATGGACCAGATCGAGTAATTAGGAATCTAGACGGGACAAAAATATTAATACAAGATAAATACTATTCAACTGCTAAGGGAAGTATCGAAGCATGTTTTGATGAAGCAGGGAAATTTCGATATTTGGATGGTGATAAAAATCCTATGCAAATAGAAGTACCGAAAGAACAATACTCTGAAGCAGTTGAGATGATGCGTAATAAGATTAAGGAAGGAAAGATTCCAGGAGTTACTGATCCGAATGAAGCAGAAAACCTAGTAAGACCAGGGAAATTGTCATATACTCAGGCTGTAAGACTTGCTAAGGCAGGGACTATTGAATCATTGACATATGATGCTGTTCATGGTGTCGTTGGCTCAGGTTATGCATTGGGAATAAGCGCAGTACTCAATTACTCAATGTGTCGCATTTATGGTGTTGAGAGAGAAAAGGCTATAAAAGTAGCTGCGGAAGAGGGGTTCAAAACTGGAGTTATGGTATTTGGTGCGTCTGTTGTCGCAAACCAATTAGTAAGAACTGGAGCAATGAATCTTTTTAAACCTACTTCAGAAGCTATAGTAAAAGCTATGGGAGAAAACTTCGCAAAAGCATTGTTAAATAGTGCAGGTAAAGGTGCTGTATCAGCAGGAGAGATGAGTGCTGCAAAAGCAACAGCAACAGCAGCTAAGATCCTTAGAGCAAACGCGTTAACATCTGTAGTTTTCACTGCGGTTTTTACAATACCAGATGCTGCTGATTTGTTTAGAGGAAGAATATCGAAGAAGCAGTTTGTTAAAAATTTTGCTGTAACAGCAATTTCTATAACAGCGGGTACTGCAGGTGGAATTGGTGGAGGCGCATTAGGTAATTTGTTAGTGCCAGGTGTTGGAACAATACCAGGCGCTGTTGTGGGTTCGGTTGTATCTGGAGCTGCAGCTGGAATCGTCGCTGATAAAGTACTTGATTATGTCACAGAAGATGATGCAGAAGAGATGTATGAAATCACTCAAAATATATTTGCTCAAAACTGTGAAGATTATATGCTTAATGAGAGTGAGACAAAAAATGTAGCAGATCAATTTGGACAAATGCTAGATGAAGACATGTTCAAAGATATGTATCAGAGCGATGACCGAGAGACATATATTTCTGAAAAAATGGAACCACTTTTTGAAGCTGAAATACAGAAGAGAGCAAAGATTGAGTTACCTACAGAAAAAGAAATGAGAGAAGCTTTGAAAGAGGAACTCAAAGATGTAGTATTTGTTCATTGAGGGCAAAAATATGAGTAATGATGAATTAATTGCAATGCTAGAGGAAAAGGTTGGAGCAGATGGGCCCAATACGGAATTTTATGAATTAAAAGTTGAAGGTCTTTCTTTTCTTAAGTTAAGAGATATCCTCATTGATATAGGAAAAATAGCGTTTGAGGATACTGAAAATAACATATATATAGCAGAGATAAAAGGTGGAAAGTTTGGGAAAAACCCTGCCTTAGTTGCACTTGAACTTAATGAAACTGGTCTTCATATTGTTATGAATTCAAAAGAGGGTGTCATTGATCAAAAGACAAATCAAGATGTTATAAAAAGGATCGAAAATGCTCTTGAGGGATTTATAATAAAAAAAGATGAAGACGATGATACTCCGAAATTAATTGATAATGATGGTATTAGTAAGAATGCAAAATTTGTTGAATTATTATCTAAGTATAAGATATATTGCATAGCTGTTGTCATAGTGGTTTTGTTGATAATTGTCATTTTGATAATAAGGGCAAAAGACAGTGGCAAAAACGAGTCGATAGCTGATTCCTCTGAAAACGAGTCTCTTATAGAGAGCGATATCATTGTAGAGGATGAACCTAACATAGAAGATGAGTCTAACATAGAAGGCGAGTCTGATATGGAAGATGAAAGCGTTCGAGATGAGTATAAGAGTTTATGTAAAGAATATAATGAAATAATTGAACAGTATAATGTTAAAGCCGTAGCATATAACAATTTAATAATCAAATTGTCAGATTACAATATATCAGGCTTACCGGAAAGCGTTGATACAAAGGAAACTTTGAAAGAAGATTATAATTTATTTACAGAAACTGGTTCTGATATTGAGGCGTTTAGAAAAGAAATAGAGTCGATTGCTGTGGATGATAAAAGTATTGCAGAAAAATACAATGCCTTATACACCGATGCATATAATCAAATGATAGATAGATATAATGTTGTTGGAGATGAGTATAATAAACTAAGAAAAATCTCATCTATTGATTATATAGATAGTATGCCATACAACATAGTAAAAAAACCTTACATTAGTGATCAAGTCGAAGATATCAATGAGACCAATGTTAATTCGAAGTTAGATACTCTTTATGAAGAAATGAACGTGCGTGCATCGCAGTATGTGGTTATCAAACAGATTACTAATCCCTCAGTTACTTGGGTTAAAGAGAGATTGAAGAGTGTAAATCAGATAGAAGGACAGAGAGAAGTAACAAGTAATAATGATCCTAATGGATTGCTGGGAAAAGAAGGCGGATATACTGGATGTGTATATTTTAATATAAAAAAATAGATATTAATTCAATAAAAGGAAATACTATAGTAGAAAAAGGCACAGATGCGGGAGGTGCAATAGAGATTTACGAGAATTTAGAAGACGCATTGAATCGTTGTGATTATTTATCACAATTCGATGATACTATATTGTATTCTGGTTCCTATGCGGTGATAGGAACCATGGTAGTTAGAACGTCATATATTCTATCTACTGAGGAGCAAATAGAATTAACAAGTCAAATAACAAAGGCTTTTACGGAAATAAAGTAGTATATGAACAAAGGATTTGCTAAAAGTTGATTTGGAACCAATAAGATCAAAATGATAATATACCATTTTGGTCTTATTTAATTGGTATATGTGGGAGTGAATGATTTCATACAGTAATCAAAGCTTACGACGTGTAATTAAATAGAAAAATGTTTGAAAGTCATTTGTTTTACATATATGTTTTATATCAATAAATATGTATAATATTATCATGATGCAAGGACATGCATATGCAAATCTGTATTAGGGAGATTACTTTATGAAATATGGAGAAAAGGGTTTAAAGCAGAAAGAAGCAAAAGCTGCAACAAAAGAGCAAGAAAAAGGCTTTCAAACAGCAAAAGAGAAGGATATCGATTATTTGAATATAATCGATTCAATGAAAGATGAAACATTCAGTACATGTGTTGATATGTTGTTTCCTTCGTTCAAGTATTATGTGTTAAAAAAAGAGGATATCCGAAGAGTTGATTTAAAAGAACAACTTGTCAGATTTCAAAACGAGTACTATGAGCAAAACAAAAATAAGAGCGTTGGATTTTTAAATTACTATCTTAGAATACTAAAAAAATATTATGATAATCTCATAAATTGTGCAGATGAATCACGTGCAGCGAAATGTAAAGGCAGAGGATATGAGGTGATGGAAAGGGCTGTAACGAAAGAAGGAACTCTATCAGATATAGAAGACAGTATCATACTTTTGCTTTGCTTATTCAGAGAACGGAAAGATAAAAACCAAGATGAAGTAATAGAAGATATTACGATATCCATAGGAAAAGAAGATTTTGAAATGATAAATGCTCTTATGGAATATAAAGTTCAAGATTCAGGTGCTGTAATGAAAAAGCCAGGGATATTGGACAAGATTTTATCTTCGGATGACACCAATGAATATGATGCAAAAGTAATGTTTATTAATAGTATTCTTTTCCTTTGTATTGGCTTACAGGATAGAGGATTATTGGGTAGGTGAAGGTTATGGATGCAGTAGAAGTTAAAGTATTAGTAGATGCAGCACAAGCAAAATTATTGGAAGCCGGACTTAATGCAAACATTGTAATGCGTAGAAAAGATGGGACATTAAGAAAATTCATTAAGTGTAAAGTACTGGGAGCAAATAGTGTAAGTTCAAATAAGGCGAATGAACTAGTCGGAGAACTTATTAATAAAACAATCAAGAACGCTCATGTAGATATGGGAAATCTGCGTAGCTCAATGAAAGATATCAGGCAGGGGATTGGAAAACTAACCGATATCACAAAGGACATGGCTATCAATGTTGATCAGATATTCAAAGCCACTAATATCACAAAAACATTATCGTACATCAATGTTGGCATGACACTAGCAAATATGGCAGTTGATATTGCTGGATTTGTGATTGTATGTAATAAGATTAATGAGCTCAGTAGTAGAATTCAGGAGTTGTCAGACAAACTGGATAAATTAGGAAATATAGAAAAGAATAAATTGATAAAAGGATGTCGTGATAATGCATTAAATTGTAACTCTATGCTCGAAAAGATGTCTTTGAAAGAAGAAATTGATTTAGATGAGTTAGAAAAGTTTATTAATGACTTTACCAACTACATAAACATGGTCATTGATATATTAGTAGACGAAGCAATTGATAGTGAAGTGTTATTAACTATAATGAATTATCTTATACCTTCATATTCTTTAATAGTGTGCGAGTTTATTGATAGATATTATTTCAAGAAGGGATTATTGCCTGCAAATACCAACTCTTATTTAGCAATGTTTGATAGACTTACTAGTAGCAATTATATAAACAAATTAGAAGACTATTTCTTCTTTGAAGAGAAATTAAGCACCATTGATACAATGGATGCAGTAAGCGCACAAGTTCTTTTAGGAGTGAATGGTAGAGTACAGATTGAAGACCAAATAGAGATCCTTAAAGAACTCAAAACCAGAGAGAAGGTAGAAGAGTTTAAACAGAACCTAGAAGAATATGCAAAGCTGAAGTTTGAAGAAGATGTTGAAGAATTATATGAATCATCAGATAAATGGAAAAGCGAATTAGAGAGCTTGAGAGCATCCTAGAAAAAGATAGGAGGGTTACAAATGAAATGTGCAGCATGTGGATCAACAGTTGCAAAAGGAGCATTATTTTGCAATAAATGTGGCAATAAGCTTGAAGAGCAGAAGCCGATTATCTCGATAAATAAAGAACAGATAAAGGAAATATCTGCAAATACAGCAAAAAAGAGCGGAGAAGCGCTTAAAAAAGCAGGTGTTGTCATTTCCGGCAAGGCGGCTGAAGTAAGAGATGCTGCAACTGATGTAAAGGAAGATATCACAAATAAACTTACAGAACTTGATCGAATGCTTGAAGGCTCGATAGCAGAATATAATGAAGCATTTACACTTATGAATGATAAGGGTATGAGGCTTTATGTAGAAAGATGCAGAGCAGTAGATTCGATCAACAATGTTGAAGTTCTTATAAACAGCATAGCCAATCATCCTAAGAGTTTTGATACTGACTTCGAAGAAATAAACCTTAACAGAAAACAGTTTACTGATGCCTGTGAATTTGCTGAACGAGAGGTTCAGGCTGCCAGAACAGCTGCGGGAAGTGCTGGAGCGGGGCTTGCTGCCGGTGCAGGAGTTGCGTTCATGGCACCTACAGCTGCTATGTGGATTGCAACGACATTTGGAGTAGCATCAACAGGTACAGCAATATCTACTTTATCCGGTGCAGCAGCAACAAATGCAGCATTGGCGTGGCTAGGCGGAGGCGCGTTGTCAGCTGGAGGGGCAGGCGTAGCAGGAGGACAGGCATTACTTGCTCTTGCCGGGCCTATCGGATGGAGTATAGCAGGAGCAACACTTCTAACTTCAATACTGTTATTCTCAAAAAACAGAGCAAAATTGAATAAAGAAAAAAATGAAGAGATTGAATCTGTAAAGAGAAATACAGAGTCAATCAAGGAAATGGATGCAGAGATATTTGAGATACTGACTCAGACTAATGAAATAAGAAGGGATCTGAATTCAAATTATACGGATTGTCTCTCTATGTTCAAAGCCGATTATTCTTCATTTAGTGAAGAAGACAAGCAAAAGCTGGGTTCTATGGTAAACCTCGCAAAAGCACTTTCTGTTCTTTATGGCAGACAGGTGATCCGCGAGGAAGAGGTAGCGGAGGCATGATAGAGGCTGCATTAAAAGAACTTACCATTGATTATCTGAAAGAAACCGGTATAGCTGACAATCTGCAAAGAGCGGCAGAACTATATCAGAAGGCACAGGAAATAGCCATTGCCTATGTTAATGATGACAGCCCCGAGAATTTGAAGCAGATGAGGATAGGTACCGTCCTTGTATTTGCTCTGCTCAGTAAAGTAGCTGCTGGAAAACCTGTGAAAGCGTTTACTCAGGATGATTGGAAAGACATAGTGGCTAAAGTATCTGATTATGCTATCTTTATTGATCCTAAACAGTACAGTATCGGGGTGTTTTCAGTCTATGCCAATTATATCGATATGTCGGTAAAGGTCCTTTTAGACGGTGGGGCTCCAGAAGATAAGTGTGCGAATATAAGCGGTATTGCACAGAATATCAGAGAAATGGCTGATGAGCTTCAAAAGGGAAGCATATCAGAATCGAGATATACAGAAGAGTGTTTATTGCTGTCACTTGAAGCGATGATAAAACTCATATGTGCATTTAATACTGCAGCATGGGGCAGTGATATAGGTGAATTTGCCGAGAGTGTGGTGATACTTGCATTTGAATATGGCAGATATATGCTCTATAAACAGGAACAGGCTCTGCTTACCGAATATCTTGATCATCAGAGTGAAGTTGATGATGAACTTAATGCGAAATTTGCAGGCTTTTGTGACGATATGCAGGCTAGAAGAGACGAGTTTGAGGATCTGATAAAGAATGCTTTCTCACAGGATGTAAAGGCAAGGCTCAAATCGACTATAGATATTGCGAGAAATGCGGGTGTTGATGAGGCAGAAATTCTGGATTCCACTGAAAAGATAGACGATTTCTTTTTATGAGAAACTGATAAATGTATTCGATATATGAACATATTCGAAAAAATAAACAGAAACAAAAATTCAAACGATAATGACGGCGAACTCCACGAATTCTGCACCCGCTGCGAAGCAAATCTTACTTTGCAGAAGGGATTTGATAACAAACTCCCTTATTGGGTGTGCAAAGGCTGCGGAGAGATGCTCATAAACCCTTCAGTTGAAACAGAATCTGATATTGTATGGGTATGCGATGAATGTGGAGCTATGCTTAACATTCAAAATGGATTCAGTGATAAACTTGATGAGTGGAAGTGTCTAGAATGCGGATATGTAAACAAGCTGGATGAAAGTGAAATATATGCTTCCGAAGACGAGTTTAAGGCAGAATCAAAGAATCCTTATAAAGGCATGCCTGACGAGGAAGTTTTAGAACTTTCCATGTATCAGGACATGGAATCTGTCGGTGACTGGCCAAATGTGATCCGTGTTAAACATAAAGAGACTGGCAATGTATATGTCAAAAAGCTTCTTATGTTCTACGACAGAAGCATATATGACCATATTAAAGCATATCCTGTATATCATATGCCGCGTATTATCGATCTTTTTGAGAGCGATAACTGTCTGATAGTTATAGAAGAGTATATCAAAGGAAGAACAGTTCAGGAAATCCTAGATGAAAGGATAATCTCTGAAAAAGAAGCGATAAGGATAGCAATCGAACTGTGTGATATCCTAGATCAGCTACATAATCTTCCAACACCGATAGTACACAGAGATATAAAACCGGCAAATGTTATAATCACAGATAACAATGAAGTATATCTGCTTGATATGAATGTCGCCAAGTGGGTTGAACCGGATAAGGACTACGATACTCATTTTCTTGGCACCCAGGATTATGCAGCACCCGAACAGGTTGGATACGGACTGTCCGCATCTTCCGCAAAGTCAGATATATATGCTCTCGGGATTATGCTAAATGTGATGGTAACAGGCAGACTTCCAAAACAGGAAAGAGCAAAGGGTGATCTCTGGCCTGTAATACAAAAGTGCATAAGCCTTAAAGCGGAAGAGAGATATACTGCAAGAGAATTAAAGATGGCACTTGATGATATAGCAAGGAGTTAATGTGCAGAACAAACCGACTGATGAGCTGAATGCTCTCCTGGAAAATGTGAAGCCTGATCAGATTGATGGCTATTTCAAAGATAACCGTGCATATATGGCTGATGGTAAGAAGGCATTCTACTATTACATGAAGGATGTCATCGAAGAAAAGAACATACTGCTTAAGGATGTGTATTCATTTGCAGGTGTCAGTGAGAAGTATGGCAGCCAGATAATCGAGATGGAAAAGCATACCAAGAACAGAGATCTGATCATAAGATTCTGTGTAGCCGGACATTTTAACTGGGATGAAACAAACAGAGCATTATAATTATACGGAATGACAGAACTATATGCTAAGGATTCCAGGGATGCATGCATAATAGTGGCTATCAACAACCGGATATATGATCTTGCTTCGATAGATGATATGCTTACAGAAAGAGGATTAAAGAAGTTATCAAAAGATGAATAAATAATAACGCTAAGTGAGGTTCCCACCGTTTTGGTGGGAATTTTTTTGTCCAAATACTGCTACGATACATATGAAATCAAGAATGCTTACGTGACGTAATCAAAAAGTGATTTGATAAAGAATTGTCCTAAATCTACCATTGATTTAGGAGGTAAAGGGAAGTGCGAGAAATGAGATTAGGAAGATTTATAGCGTCCAGAAGAAAACTTATGGGACTGACCCAGGAGGAACTGGCAGAAAAGATAGGAGTATCGAAATCAGCCATTGCCAAATGGGAAACAGACGGAGGACTTCCGGACCGGGACAATCTGAAAAAGATTTCCGAAGTAATGAATGTATCGGTTGATGAACTGCATAAGATCATCAAGAGTGATGACTATCCTGAAAAGGATTTTGATGTAAACATCACACCCGAAGTGATATCGGTACTTGAATCTTATGGTTACAAGGTCATCAGACCTGATGAAAGATAAGGAGGATTTTATTATGGCATTCTGCAGCAATTGTGGACACGAGTTATTGGATGGAGTTAAATTCTGCTCTCACTGCGGGGCATCAACACAAAACTCTAATTCACTGGATGATCAGTTTGGATCAAATGAGATACAGATGAGAAACAAGCAGCAGGTTCAGATGAACAGACAACCTGTGAATACAAAGTCTACCTATGAGAATCCGTTAAAGAAGAAAAGTGGACGTATATATGCAGTGATACTTTTCATACTGGCAGTATTTCTGTATTCACTGAGTTCAACTCCGCTTGTCATACTGCTTTCGATCGTGATCATCGCAGGTGGGGTTATATGTCTTAAGAAAGGATATAAGTTTAAGCTTCTTACGATCCTTGCTCTGCTCTCAGCAGGCCTGGCGCTTATAGCGACATGCTGGCAGATATCTGACTCTTCAAAGAATAAGGATGAAGATAAATATGCTTACGAGACAGAATCAAAGACAGCAAGCGATACATCTTCAACAACAAAGAAGGATACTAAAACATCGACAACAGTGCCTAAGAATAACACTGAAAAACAGGATACAGCTAAATCTGTTCAGGAAGATACAAAAGTATCAGAAAATGAAACTGAACCTGAGGAAACAAAAGAAGTAACAGCTAAAGAAGAAAAGAATCAGGATGAGGAAGCCGCACAGGCTAAAGAAGAGACATCACCTCAGGAAGAAACTCAGGATGCAGGCGGAGTGGATCCTGATCTTAAGGCATTCCTTGACAGTTATGAAGCATATATAGATGAGTATGTTGCTTTCATGAATAAATACTCATCTGATCCCAACAATGCTATTGCCATGCTGGATGACTATACCAAGATGATGAAAAGATATGCAGATTTCACTGACAAGCTTAACAAGTATGATACGAATACTATGTCAAAAGCAGATCTGGAGTACTACCTTGATGTCACAAATCGTTGTTCTAAGAAACTGTTAAGTGCATATTAAGAGGATCAGAAATGGGATTTTTGTTTAACAGGGACAAATATCAGACTCCTATTAAAGAATATGTATATTGCGAAGATGAATATAATAAACCTGACAAGGAAGTAAAAAGAATGATCGCTTCTTTTGAAGAGAAAAAGCAAAGAGAGGTCATAGAAGTGTATGAAGACAGCTACAACTGGCTGTTATATACAAGACCTTTTGACAGAAGTCTTAATTTCTCTCCCTATTACAAAGTGAACAAGATGACAGGTGATATATCATTCATATCAGTAATGGAGAAGAGATCAAATGCATGGGGAATGCTCGAAAACAAAGTATATGTAAAGCCCGGAAAGGGGGCAGGCAGTCGTCCGTATGAACTGGATTTTCAAGCTTTAAACCTTATTGCGGAATATTATGATGAAATCATTGCTCTGTGTGATACAGCCTTTGAGATAGAAAACTATGACACTGTAAGATGTGAGAATTCCAGAGAGGAACTGGGCATAAAGTATTTCGGATATATTGTGAAGGGTTCGATCAAAAGGAATGATGAGCTTGAGATCATTAACTGCGATGGTCGCCTTCTTGGCAAAGTAAATGCTGCACATGTAGATATACGACCGGAAGGGAACAAGGCAATGGATCCGGATGAAACTGCGACATGGATATACATACTGGAAAATCTGAATGGATATTACCTTCCTGTATTTCTGATAAAACCTTATGAAGAAAAAAGACAGGAATTCAATGAATTACTTAATCGGATACAGGCTGACAGTGAGAATTATCTATGATGTACGCTGTCTTATATGATATTTCACCCACAGGAGACTGTGGGTATTATATTGCAATAAATGCATATCAGGTTTACATAACACATGTGATTTGTATAGGACACATGCGCTGTTAAACTATGAAATATAAAGAAACAAAACAACGATTCTATCAGTGCATAGCACAGAAAAGGAGTAAAGCATGTTAACAGCGTTTATGGTAATAACAATGATTTTAAATCCTGGACTTGGTATTCCGTTATTCTTTATCTGTTTATTGTTAGGCTCAAGTAAATAGTTTCAAAGTTAATACATATGAAAGAGGGGCTATATATGAAGAAAATATATTTTACGATCACAGGATTATGTCATTATTACGGAAGCGACTTCCTTGAAAAAGGTATGAAGGTAAAGCTCATTAAGGAACCTGACAATAAGTTTGACAAAGAAGCAATACGAGTTGAACTCAAAGGCCTTGGAAAGATAGGATACGTGGCAAACAGTACAGGCACGGTCTTAGGTGAAACTATGAGTGCGGGACGCATGTACGATCACATGAAGAAGAAAGCAAAGGCTAAAGTCCTTATAGTGACTTCAAGAGGCGTGATCTGTGAATTAAAAGAAGATATACAGTAATGCAATAACAGGAAATCTCCTTGCTACATTGTTTTGTGATTTTGTTTTCCATTGCGCCATTCACATGGCTGTATTCCGAAAGAAATGGTTTTTCTCCTGGGCAGTAGGAATACATAAGGCGTCAGTCATACACGCCAACATCCCTTGGTAGGAGATGCAAAACAACCAGCTGAGGGCTCCTTTCTAAAAGTAGATATTATTCTGACTAAACAAATATATGAGTATGAAAATATCATGGAGGAAGGATTGAAATGCTTAAAGAATATGTAAATCTTATAGATAAAGATCTAAGACCGGGAGACGATAGAGATGGTACCAGAGCTGATGTGAAACACATGTCGAAGAATGAATTACGTATGAAGTATATCGAATATGCAGAAATATTGAATGATATTGAAGAAGGAAAATGTATCGCTCTGGATGATCGGGAAATTCAAGATATCAGGATACAGAAAAGGAGAATCGGACTGGAGATGGGCCGCAGAGATCATTGGGTTAAACATGATCTGGTTGAAGATACAGAAGAGTACAAGGCAGTAGTTGAAGTGGTTGATGAATTGGCTATGAAAAGGGTAAAGGAATTGGGGCTTGCTATTATCTCTCATAGGTTTTGCTATGAGAAAAAACGCATTCTAAAGGAAGAATACGGGATTGACTGGAGATCGGTAATCGAGCTGAATCCATGGCGAAACGTTGATTGATACGAGGCAGATATATGTATTACAAATACGAACATGAGCTTACTCCGCCATATTGTTATGAAGAGGATAAAAGCCAAAGCATGTATTGGAATGAAATATTGAACAGACCTACAGATGAGCTGATAAAGATTTACAAAGAGCGATATGACATACTTGAAAGGGAACGAAAAAATGAGCCTGCACGGAAAAGAAAAAGAAAACGGGAATGGACGTACTGGCTACGAATGACTCATGATTTGAGAGATGAGCTTAATGATATTGCCCAAGAACTTAAATCAAGGAAATACTAGACAGACGGTTGATAGACTTCAAAACAATATACTGACAAGATAAAGGGCAGTGAGTAAATCTACTGCCTTTAAGTGTCTCCCGCCGGGCGACACTATTTGACTGATAATGAGGTATGCTTATATCAGAAAGAGAGAAAAGGAGGAAGCGGATATGAGAAGATTCAGATATTCAAAGGAATGTACACCAAAGCAGTGTGTAAACTCAATTGAATTTGAGATCAGCCTTTGGGAGAAGGTAAAGCTTGTTGAAGAGAACGGAAAACCGGTTTTCAAGAATGCTGAGTATATCGATGACAAGCTCTTCCCTCTAATAAAGGTTGGAGGATATAACGAAGCAAACGGCATAGATGAAGAATTTGTTCTTGGATGTTTCGAATTGTACGAATATTCAAGGAGTGAATGGGAAGAAGAATATGAATACAACGGAAGCTCTCCCGCATATCCGTATCCTGACGGAGTACTGAGTACTATTCGGACACAGTTGATAAATCTAAGATCAGAGCTTGATGATGCAATGGAGGATATTGAAGCTGATCAGGAGAATAAATAAGAGAGATCAGACTAAGGAGGTATAAACATGTACGGAGCAATACTCGGAGATATGATCGGAGCTCCCTATGAGTTTGATAGGGGTTATAAAACAAAAGATTTTGAGATGTTTAACGGTAGGATCAGGTATACAGATGACAGTGTCATGACTCTGGCTATAGCAAAAGCACTTATCGAAGCCGGAAAGGATGCTGATGAGGATACTTTAAAAGCAGCATTTGTCAAATGGATGCAGGAATTTGGAAGAAGCTATGCAAGAGGAGAGTATGGCGGCAGATTTGCCGGATGGCTTATGATGGATGATCCAAAGCCTTACGGCAGCTACGGTAACGGTTCGGCAATGAGAGTATCCCCCATAGGGTGGATATATGACTCAATAGAAAGAACTAGACAGGTGGCAAGATGGTCTGCTGAAGTGACACATAACCATCCCGAAGGCATAAAAGGAGCTGAAGCCGTTGCTTCTGCGATATATCTTTTAAGGAACGGAAAGAGCAAAGAAGAAGTAAAGAAGTATATCACAGATGAGTTCGGATATGATCTTACACGTACCTGTGACGAGATAAGACCGTATTATCATCATGTGGAAAGCTGCCAGGAGACAGTACCTGAAGCGATAACAGCATTCCTTGAAGGAAATGATTTTGAAGATGTCATAAGGACGGCCGTATCTCTCGGCGGAGACTGTGATACACTGACATGCATCGCGGGAAGCATGGCTGAGGCCTGTTTTGAAATACCTGAGAAATTCAAGAGTGAAGCTGATGCAAGACTTCCTCAGGAATTCAAAGATATCCTCAAACAGATATATGAAAATATCAATGAATAGGAGGGCAAGACCATGATGGAAGAAAAGCTTATAAGCAAAACACCTTCGGAGGCATTCCTTGTACGGGATGAATCGCTTAAGGATATGGATGCACCGTTTTACAAGTGGCTTAGAAAGAACGGGTATGAACATGCATGGCATAAAGGTCACTACGGATGCGAATGGGTACATGTAAACATCACTCACAAACTCTATGCATACGGGATGCCGGGCATCGGTATCGTAAAGCCGATTGGAAACCATGCGATAACAATTGACGAATTTTATGCAATAAATGATATCTATAAAAAGTATGAAGGTAGAGACCTGATGGATTGATGTATAATCAGAACGGAGGATGAAATATATGTTTAAAAGAATAAGTCTGGAAATACGCTATGCCAGGTCATATCCGGTTGAAGCTGCCATATGGGAGGAAGACGGTATACTGCACTATTCAAACAAGACAAGATTCGGGATCAAATGGATCGAAGATGAGATAGCAGATGAAAACGTATCTGTATTTGATAAGAAACTAACCGATATCGGTATAGATAAATGGGAGAAAGTATATACACCCAAAGGATATGATGTACTTGACGGGGAGTCATGGACTGTCACTTATGAAGACAGTGACGGAAAAAATATAACAGTTATCGGAGAGAATGCCTATCCGAACAACTGGAGGACATTCAGAAATATAATAGAGTCTGTAGCAGGAAACTTTAACGAAGAATAGGGAGAAACATATGTCAACACCAGATGAAAGAATAAAGGTATTTGAAGATACGATGGACTGGATCAAAAACGATCCCGATCTTTCAGCATCAATACTAGTAGCAAAGAAGAATACAACTGTATATTTTGAAGATGATTATCCGGACTTTGATATAACAAAGACAAAGGATACTGTAATAACCGTGTCAAGGGACAGAAGCTATGATGCTGCAATGAGACTGCATAGACAGAATCCCGATGCAAAGATCGCAGTCATGAACTTTGCGAATGCTTTTCATGCAGGAGGAGGTGTTACAAAGGGCAGCAGTGCGCAGGAAGAGTGTTTGTGCCGAACTTCAACTCTGTACCCTCTTTTATACAGAAAGTACTTAAGAGATACTTTCTATAAGCATCACTATGATCTGAATACACCTAAAGCAACGGATTCTCTAGTTTACACTGAAGGAGTCATCATCTGCAAGACCGATGAGGATCTTCCAAAGAGAATGCCAAAAGAAAACTGGGTAATGGTTGATGTAATAACGATAGCGGCACCTGATCTTAGAGAAAAATCCAATAAGCATGCACCGCTTGTTAACGGCGGAACATACATGAACAATGCTGAACTTTTCGGATATCATGTAAAGAGAGCAATTCATATGCTCACTTGTGCAGCTGCAAAGAAGGCGGACATACTTATACTTGGTGCGTTCGGATGCGGAGCTTTTGAGAATGATCCAGAAGTTGTTGCAAGAGCATACAAGACAGCCCTGCATGAATTTCCAAAGGTATTTGACAGAATAGAGTTTGCGGTATACTGCAGTCCAAAGAGCAGCAGAAATTATGAAGTTTTTAACAGAGAACTGTGTTAAAGCAAAAATAAATGAACTATGTAATATCTGACATACATAATGACAACAAAAGATTAACTCAACTCTTAAAGACCATAGATTTTGGCAAATATGATCATCTGTTTGTTCTGGGAGATCTTTTTGATCGATGTATATGGAACCCTGATCCTGTCGGAGTGTATTTTACAATACTTGGTTTAGAGGATCGCTGTACTGTAATACAGGGAAACCATGACGTATGGCTTGCAAAGTATATCATGAGATACATAAATTCGAGCAAGAGACAGAGAAGGCATATGGATCCGTACTATTACAATTCGTTTGAACTTGTAATGGATCGTCTGACAGCGGTAGATGCCATGCAGCTGGCCGAATTTGTTCTTTCCTGTCCTTTGCAGTATGAATTCAGCCTAAACGACAAAAACTATCTCTTCGGGCATGCAATGACATCTCACCCGGATATACAGGAAGAAGAGATTTATTATCTTATGGGTGGAGATGATGAGAGTTTCTATACAGAAGGCATAGATGGATATATATCCATCTGCGGACATACCGAAACGGGCTTTATGAGAGCTTACGGAGGAACGTATTCAGATAAGACCCATCCTTCAATCTGGAGAAATGATAAAAGGAATGTGATAATGATCGACTGCGGCTGCGGTTTTGAGGATGGAATGCTAGGATGCTTATGTCTGGATACAGATGATGAATATTATATATAACAAAAAGGTTTACATAATGACAAATGACCGGCTAAGTCAAAAGGTGGAAATGGTATAAATTTGATAAGATTTTCGTCCAGTGTTCATTCTGAGAATAACCGGTGAATATGCGGTAAACAGCGGTAAAACAAGCGTTTATGGATGTGACACGAGTGTCACATAAGAAGAGAGCGGAATCATTTCTAACAAAACTAAGTCTGTACAGTAATGTACAGACTTTTATTATGCCTGCAGATGATTTTCTTTTGGAATTTATCTTGGAATTAAGCGCCAGACCAAGAAATTCAGTTGTATCATAATATGTAAAAAAAGTAATGATAACCTCCAAAAAACGTAAAGATATTATATCATCAAAAAGGTATGATATACTATTAGTAGCAATAACTTATAACCGCAAAATCCTGTGTATTTACGGAGCTGATTTTGATGAATGAAGAAAGAAAGCTGTTTCTGAAAAAGGAGATTTCCATACTTGAAGATGAGATTAAGAGAATGGATGATATTTTTACGAACGAGAATGATCCTGCGCTTGATAGCATGCTAAGTGTCTACCATGACGTTAAGGATAAGCTTGATAAGTACAAAGAGGAATTAAGCTTACTATGATTTGGTTTTGTTATAGATTATAATAGAAATGATGGTTAAGTAGGTGCATTAGTCAATTGATAATGTATTGAATTGGTAAGGTGCGGATATCGTGATATTGTCACGTATACCTCATTATCCATGGAAATGTTTCGAATGTAACAAAGGATTATGGAAGGGTCGAAAACCAGGGAGACTAGGGCTATGGCAATTAAGGCAGAAGGAAAAAATGGAAGAATCACTACGGGAAGTTTTATTTTAGCTTTGGTAAATACTGATAGATGGATTACTGAAAAAAACAATTATATAAATGAAGAAAAAGAGCCGCTCCCTACAGATAGCGGATATTATAAGAGTCTGGGTATCTCAAATAAACCTTATACAGATATCCTGTATAGCAGGATAGATACAGGTGTTAAAACATATTCAAAGGCTAGGATAAAAGCCATCCAAATACTCAGAGGACTATGTAATAGTTTTTCAGATGTTAGTGAATACTCGGATAACCCTGACCAGGATGAGGTATTAAAACAATATCTTATGTATTTAAAAGGGCTAAAGGTTGATACTGATACTTATGAAAAGATATTGGAAGAAGACGGGTATGAAAGTCTGATCGATAAGCTAGATGAAGATGTAAATCAGTATATCTATGACTTATTCAACAGCAATGAAGAAACAAAAAAGAAGACAAAACTAAGAGAATATCCGATCAGAATACTATTAAACTGTGATAATGAAAGCTCTCTTGGAAATGTTAATAAGGTGATCGAGAGCATTCAAAAGGAACATGCAAACCCGATCATTATCAATTCCCAATATAAAGAAGAAGACTCAGAAAAGTATGATATCTATTATGTGATCGAGAATAATAACATTTCAAGAAGCGTAGTTGATATTATAGAGAAATTACCTAATAGTAATGGCTATCCACGAATTCGAATCTTCAAAGGTGATAATAGTTTCCCGTTGGATGAGGAGCTACTTTCATTATGCAAAAAAAGAGACATCGAGATTAAATTATTCAATGATGTAAATGTATATAAATATGATATTTATACTGATCTGTTAGAAATAATAGAAGAAAGAAATCAAATAATATCGGAATACTTTGAAAAGAGAAGCAAATATGTTAATGCGCTCCTAAGTGAGAACAAAGATATTAAGGCGTTAGAGTCTTTAGATTTTAAGCCCTTAAAGGATCCGATCAACCTTTATAACAGAAAATCATCTTTTTACAGAGAATTTGTAAATGAATATATAAGTGAGCAAAGACAGATAGCAGAGGCTTTTCCTGAGAATGCTGGAAATATATATCCTGAATTGATCGAACTTGCAAAAGAACATGATATTCAAATGGATGTTATGTTTGATTTTGCCAAATACCTTAAAGAAGAACAAGGGAAAAATGTTTTAGCAATAGAGTATGCTGAGCAGTATAGAGCATACAAAGAGTATCGTAAAGAAATAAATGCTGATATTTATAAGCTTTATATGTTCTTAGGTGAAGCATATAACGGAACAAGAAAACTGGATATAGCCGTTTCATGTCTTGCTAAAGCGCAGGAATTGATACCTTCTGATAATATAGAAGATCTTGCATATATTATTTCTCTGAGAGCAGGTACGCTCTGGGAAGCAGGTAGATTTACAGAAGCTGTACAGTGTATTGATGAAAACATTGGATTTGTTGAAGATTGTTATAAGAAGAATCCGGATGGATTTATAAGACAACTTGCAAAATTATACAAAACCAAAGGAAATATTTTGCATGCCAAAAGGAAACTTGAGGAAGCCAGAACATACCTGATAAAAGCTATAAAAGTATGGAACAAGGATGCGGACCTTGATAATATTGATGAATTCGATATTGATAAGGTTGATGTTTCAAAGCTTAGTCCTGATGACAAAATGGAAGCAACAACTATGGCTAATAATCTTGGTATTCTAAACAGGAGAAGGAATAACTACGAGGAGAGTATAAAATTCTTTGAGTATTGTATAGCTATACGAAAGGAAGTGTATGAGCAGAATCCCCAAATAGATAAATTTTCACGTTATTATGGCGCAGCTATAACGAACAAGGCATGCATGTTAAGCAAAATTGGGATAGCTTTGGGAAAGTCAAATACTATAGAAGTAACACGTTTGTTTGATGAATCAATAAGATTAAAGAGCCTGACAAAAGAAAAAGATTCATTTAGATATAACGCAGCTTTGTACTGGTCATATGCTGATTATGCAAGATTTTGTATAGAACAGGGTGACTTGACAGGAGCAGAAGAAAACATAAAAAAAGCGGAAGACTGTATTGGTGTATTTAAGGATCAAGAGAAAGATAATTCACTCAAGAGGTTTAATGCTGGTCTGGAGCATTGTAAAGCGCAACTTGAAATAAAAAGACTAAAGGAAGGTGAAAAGCCTTCTGAGGAATGCGGAAATCTTTTAAAGTCAGCTTTTATGACATATGATAATCTGGCTAATAAACACTATGGATTCTATTTAGAGGATTTGGCCAATACAGGCATGGATTTGCTGGAATACTATAAAATGGTTCCCGACTGCAATGAAATGGACATAGATACAGTTTATGGCAAAACTCTTGCTGCAGCCAGTAGTTTAGCCCAGAATCATGATGTTTATACTGAAAAGTATGAATCAATAAAAAAATGGAGCATTGATAGAAAAGAATAGTGATTTTTCTTCCATTGTTCCAGATCTTTATTATTTATCTATACATTTGCACATCTAAAAATCGTGCCATTTTGCAACAACTACAACAAAAGTCCTATGACTTTTGCGATCATATTTCTGTTCTGCGAAGGAATTATCTCCGTAAGAGAGACAAAATGAGGGCAGACTATTTAAAATTTTGTAAATATCATGTACGATTCACATTTAATTAAATGATAATAATACGTCTATAAGACGCTAGAAGAAATTCTGGCGTCTTTTTTTGTGTAAAAATATTTCTACACAAAAAGTACACAAAAATAAACAGGATTTTAAAGGCGGTTTTATAAAATCGAATCATAGACAGACACAATTGAATATTCGCCCCCTAGTTGATGAGGGGAGATAAGAAAAGCATCAACAGCGACTTAATACGGCTGAAGATATTAAGGAGAGAGGATCTCAATAACACCAGTACCTTAAAAATGTTTGCTGTTCTCCCGGCGCAACGGGAAGAAAGGAATTAACTATGAATGAAAACATTATCAGAGTAGTAGAAGAGAAACAGGCACATGGGGCGACATTTACGATTGCTGAAACACTATATGAATACGGAACACATTATCAGCTTTTTATAAATGGAGTTCCTGATTTTCATTCGGTAGATCTGGATCGAGTTCAGAACTACATGAAGGTATGGATGTAAACAAAATCAAGAATATCAAATAGGAGGAAAGAATTATGAGTAGAGGATTTAGTCAGCGAGGAGCAGATGGTATCACACGTCACTATAACAGTAACGGAGTAATGACAGGATTCAGCCAGAGAGGAGGAGATGGTATTACCCGTCATTACGACAATAATCGTAATGTAACAGGGTTCAGCCAGAGAAATTCTTATGGAGGAACAAGTCATTACGACAGCAGGGGAAATAAAAGAGGAAATTCATGGTGGTAAATCCATGATCAAAGAAAAGGGGCTGCCTAAATGGCAGTCCCGAAACAAAAAGAAAAGATTAACAAAGTAAATGATAACCATTCAATAGGAGGAAAAGAGTATGAATATTATTAAAGATGGTAACAGTTCTTATGGATATTGTTGTGTTGAACAGGTAGGCGTCTACTATTATGTGCATATCGGAGCGTCCACATACGGACCATATTCAAACAGAATAGATGCATTAAATGAATTCAGCAGATGGTGCTTGTAGTAATCCATATTTAGAAAAGAGGTGACAAACTATGATGTACGAAAACATAACAAAAGATATGATCGACAAACATATAATACTTGGTTCAACTGTGACGGGGAGTCTGATATCGGTACAAGACAATGATACTGTTGAGGCAAGAGAGTCGATGGCGATTCTGGAATGGCTAGATGTACTTCCAAGTATTGAATTAATTATAGCAGATCCTTGTGAGGATCCAAATCAGAACGAGTGCGTGATATATGGCTGGTACAGCGATCATTCAAGAAACTATCTGGGTTCAGAAGATGGATCAGACCTCGTAAAGGGAATGTCCTATGACCTGAAAAATGCGGATCGCTATAACATCATAGATGTTGACATAGCAAATCATATGTTCCTCATATATTCAAAGAAAAACAGAAAATACCTGTCAGTTGACATGTCAGAGAGTACAGATCCTGATAAAGGTTCATACCGAATAAAGGCTGACAAGGAAGTACCCGATGAATCCTGCATATTCTGTTATGCCGGATAATAAGCAACATTAGAAAACACCTCATGATCACTATAGTAGGTACCCTCCTAACTAAGGAGGGTGCCTCGCCCCCCAAAAGATCAAACACTATCTTAAGCGATGAGAAAGGAGCACATTATGAAGATAAATCAGATAATAAAAAGATTATTTAATAGGAGCAATAGAACAAACGCAAACGAAACTAACAATGAGACAAAGTTTTCTATGAAGGAATATACAGATTTGGAGTTTGAAAGACTAAAGAAAACGATTAAAAAAGATCAGATAGAGCAGAACAGACAACAGTATCTTAACGATATCGGTGAAGCTTTTGAAAGGATAAGAAACCTAGCCACGAATGAAAAATACATCAATATGGTCTGGGCACAGTTCGTGAACTTCTCAGCAAAGAAGATAAACGACATGCCGGATAAGCTCTTAAGCTTTATAAATGAGAATAATTACAGGACACTCTTTGAATACACCAGAAACTGGGTGAGCAAGGAATTAAAAAAGTCGGATGATGAAAGAGGCAGCTTATATCCGGCCCAGATAATCTGTGAATGGATACTTAACAGGATAAATCCCGATGACATTCCGGCACTGATGCTGCTTGGCCAGATGTACAAAAGTGAAAAGGATTATAAAAAGGCAAGGATATGTTTTAAGCAGATAATGGATTATCCTAACGGATTTAATGGTATCACATCACTTGCGGAGTGCTATAACGATGAGATCGTAGATCTTTTGGTAGAGAGCAAGAGAAACGGAAGCAACAAGGGTATCGTCAAAAGGATAGCCGAGCTTAATAAGCAGCTAAGATCGCTCTATATAAACAACATCTCAAAACTCAAGGAAAAGGTGATGAACGCAACAGAACCTGATATCAAAAATGAAAGAGTAAGATATGTCAGCCTTGTCTGCCAATATGCAAGATGGAGTAAGAAGAATGGAAATTATGATGAATGTATAAAAACCCTGAAAGATATACCTGAAGATTACCCTGAGTATAACAGGGTACTGCTCGAGATCGCGCTTTTATATCAGTACAAAGGCGGGTCAAAGTATTACAACAAATACTATGACATAAACAAGGCGATCGAAGTACTAAAACAGGCAGACAGTCTGATAAAAGACAGCAAAGATAAAAATGCAAGAAAGAGCGTACTGATGCCGCTTGCAAACAGCTTTCATATGATAAGGGAATATGACGAAGCATACAGGATATGCAACCTGGTACTTGAGATAGATCCTTATGAGAAGAATGCAAAGGACCTTATAAAACTTATGAACGATGAGAGTAAGATATCCGCATGAAAAGGAGGTAGACCAATATGACTAAAGAATATATTTATGATCCCTATGTTTTTAAATCTGATCCAAATGGATTTCCACCAAAGATAAGAGGATTGCTAAGTGATAATACTTCAGTGTATATGAACATGTCATATACATTAAAAAAGCTGGCGATGTGGTCAAGGAATGAACTTGAACAGCCTGAGAGCCTGATCAGAAGCATAGACTATTTTATATGCAATTTCCTTTTTCCGCTTGAAGCACACAGTGTTTACTGGGAGATACATCATAAACTCATACAAAATCTTTTAGATGCGGAGAAGAGACTATTTGACAGCCTTGGATATCTGGATAAGGAAGATCTGTATTACCAAGTTAAATACAGAGATGAACCTGATCTCAATCAGATGTATACACGCCTTACACTCTATAGTTTTTACGCTGCATGGTATTCAAAGAGTTTAAAAAAGTGTAAGAGGATCTCCGGTTATCTGGCAGAAGAGTGTTTCTACGACATAGCCCATCTGATCGACAAAGAAGAAGCTGATTCCACTAAAGATATGACAGAAGATGAGAAGATCAAGTATCTGACGGAATTGACCAACTGGATAAGCATGGAATCTGATGATGGGAGATACGGTGAATACGCAATAGATTTTTATGAGGATCTTCTTGAATTTTTTGAGAACTATAAGGCAGGTAAGATCGAAAAGGATCTGTTCAGTAAAATACACAGTATCGTTTTGAAGGATTACAAGGATGTGCTTATTACATTGATAGTAAACAATGAAGAAAAGATCGAGAGACTTGAAGAAAAGCTTGGAATCAGGACAACTAATAACGAGTTTTATCATTCTCTTATTAACAAGTGTAATGAAATCTTATATTTGATGGAAGGTGGTGAAGGCGAATGATGTACTATGAATCAGATTTTAGAATGGCAGGAGGCGAGATAGAACTTTTGTATAAGGAACGTTCATATCTAATCTTTTCCGACTACATTGCGAGGATCACGATACAGGGGATGAGCATCCTCGTAAGCATGAGGGTATATCCGAAGGGATACGGAAAGATAATGAGTCTTGTCGCAGATGAGAGCAGGACAGACGAAGAATGCATAAAGACAAGAAAGATGATAGATGAATACTTTGCGGTATGTCATGCTTTTGATGCTTATTATCTTAAGTCAAACTATGGAGCAAGACTCGGACTGGAAGTAAGATACGGATGGCTCACGATACTCTCAATGTTTCTTTCAGCATTGTTTTTATTGAGAGCAATAGCAGGAATAAACAGGACACTCAATGTCATATGCGCAATGATGTGTTTAGGCTTAGCAGGAACTGCAGAGATAACAAAGGCTTATAAAGTAAGGAATCAGGTATTGAACAAAGAAATAATGGATGAGATAGTCGCAAACGGAAAGTTCGTAGGTATGGCTAAAGATGGAAAGACACCTATATATGCCATCAGATCATTTAGATCATATAAGCATAAATGATGAAACAAGTAACGATAATGAAGATCATTTTAAAAGTAACCAATAGGAGGAAAAATATATGAGTAATGCGATTAAATACATTTCAAATCTTAAGAGAGATTATGAACCAAGCGATGCAGAAAAGGAACTGACTATGCTTTTGACGAGATATAAGTATTCGGCAGAAGTCGACGCGATGTTTACGATCCTTTTCAAGGATGGGACATGTTATGACACATGGTACCTGTTTTTTGGTGACAACTGTGTATTCAGGGTTCAGGAAAGCGGAGATGGTTATATCATCATGTATAGTGCACCTGATATCAGTGACAAAGTGGTCGCTTATCTAAAAAGGTTGTTATACAGATAGCAGTTGGTGCTGTAGGTCATAGTAGGGATGGGAAATTGCCCCCGCCCCATCCCGAAACCTACATATTTAAGCGTAAATGAACTGTTTAAATATCTGTTACTATGGTAAAATTTCTATTATGGAAGGCCATGAAAGGTTACGTTATGAATGATATTTTAAAGATCATTGATAAGACATCTATCGATGAGATCAAGATGCTTAACAATACAAATCCATATGCAAAAGAAGAGTTCATAAGCGATGACAGGCTTAATAAACCATGCAACATTTATGATGATCTTGATATCGGCCAGGTCGAAAATAATATAAAAAAGATTGTGAAGGCGGTAAATGAGGTAGATCACAAAACTTTTGAAGGCAGCCTGCTCTCACAGCTTTTATTTAATAATCTTCATAAGAACGAACTTGTACGAATGTGTTATGAGTACAACCATGGCAAGAAAGATGAAGATATCATATATAGAATGATCATGCACAACCGGACAATCTATGGTGAGCTTGACAGGGATGAATTCAGAAAGATCCTTTCTTACACATACAATAAGATAGATGTGCAAAGTCTGAATGCTAAAGAACAGAAGGAATTCGAAAGGCTTAATGAACTGTTGCCGTATATACCTAAATGCAAGGATAAACCCTATCAGCCATCTAAAAGGGTTCTTGAGCGTTTCAGTCAGATGTGCGAGATATTCCTCAGTGATATCCTGAGTCATGTCCCTAAAAAGGATAAATACACTGTAAACGAAGTGTGTGACATCATAAACGAGATATTTGATGAGGAGCTAAGCGGCTACGGATGGAGTGCAAAGATCAGGGAACATGCCGGTTATGCATCAGTAAGTCAGGAAGATAAGATTTTCTATGTTCCCGGGAAAAGGAGCAAAGGCGATTATGATTATGAGTCAATAAGAGCTCTGATCGCACATGAGATAGGTGTTCATGTACTGAGAAGCATTCCATATCAGAAGTGTAATATAAAAGATATGAGCCTTGGAATGCCGGATTATCTGAGCTTTGAAGAAGGTCTGGCCAGAGCAGTTGAGCAGGCGATCCTAAAAGAATACAATCCGTCAGGATATGTTCACTACATCAGTCTGGGACTTGGATTATTCTATGGCTATGATTTCAGAAGAGTGTATGAGATACAGTGGAGACTGCAGGGCCTTTCGAAGAATGGAAACAAACAGCAGTGTTTTGATTCTGTTCAAAGAGCGTTCAGAGGAACCGGAGAGGTAGTACAGCTAAAGGATATCGCATATTTCAACGGAAGTTTAAAAGCATACAAGTATATAACAAGGAATTTAAACAGCGATACCTTATTTGATGACCTTTTCCTTTCAGGCAAGATCAATACATTCAGCAAATACTGGCGTGACACAGCATATGAGATCAAGGTAGGAAACAAACTGCTAAGTATTTAAGGGGTTTTATGGATATAAAAAGAGTGATATATGTTGAAGATTCTATCTCAAAATATATGGATATCAGTACTTTTCTAAAGAAACAGGGTATAAGAAGTGTTGACTGGTTTAAAAACGCAGAGGATGCGCTTTACTCGATAGAAGAGTCATATGATAAGAGCGAACCTTATGATCTTCTGATATCGGATATGCATTTTGATTTCTTTGGAAATGATGATAAAGAAGCCGGAGAGAAACTGGTAAAGCTGTTGCGAGAAAAAGGATATAAGATCCCTGTAGTTTTTTGTTCTTCACAGAACTGGAGCATGGATGATTGTCTGGGAAACATATTTTACAATCCATATAGGGACTGGGAGATAGAAGCAGAAGAACTGATAAGAAAAATAAGGAAGCTATAGATCACGGAAATATGTTATGAACATTAAAAACTTCTCAGAAGATATTGAAAAGATGCAGAAATCTTATAAAAGAGGATTGCTAACCGATTCCGACGTAAAGACATGGATCGAAAATACTATCATAGATGCTTTTAAAGAATTATACAGTCACGGAAGATTTGAAAGACACATCGATCAGGATAGCTTCAAAAGATTCTCAGAAGATCATCAGATGTGGAAAGATCAGGATGAGCCATGCAGTATGACAGGAACTCCCTGGCTTATTGATAGAGAAAAAGATTGTGAAGCAGATCAAGAAAAAAAGAAGGAATTCTTTGATCTCATAGATATGTTTCATATTCCAATCAGTTATTTTGAACCTATACCGGCAGACGTTATATGTCCGGATTCTCTTCCGGGGCACTACCCGGGTGAGACTATTATTGGATGGAAGATATGGGAAGATGATGTCGGACTGTTATCAGATGATTTTATGTTGGGAGACGTCATAAAACTGACTGATCGAAAAGGACTTAAGAGCGTTTTAAGGATCATCAAGCATAATCGTCCGGAAGATAAAAGCATACAAAACGGTGAATATGATTATCTTGCGATGGGCACCATTGAAGGATATACTTCATCCAGGGAAAGGGAAGTAAAGGTTTACGTTAGAGATGGAAAGATTGATCATCTTACAATCTGTTTATTGGTAGTATAAACGAAAACAAAAAGTACAGATAACAGTATATGTTGATATGAGTAAAGCGCTTCAAACTATCATGAGTTTTGTAGAGTTTTTACTGAATTTATTGGGAGAAGTCCTGACAGAAGTTGAGGTATAGAATTCGATAGAGGAATAGGACACATATTTGATGGACACTAAGAATAAACTGGTAATATTTGGGAAAAAGATAATAACACTCTATGATTTGGCTGACTTGTTGAAAGTAGAGACAGCGAATACGAAATCCCTATTTGATAAGGTTTCTGAATTGGTTGAAACTTCAATTTTGGAACCTGTAAAGAATTCTGGACAGAATGGGAATCATAAATATCCATTGTATAAGAAATATCGGATACTGATTAAAGAGGAATCTAACGCAGAGACAGAAAAACAGATTCGTCAGTTACATCCGGCTTTGCAAAAAAGTGGATACCTCTCTTTGCATGCTCAGGAGTATCTTAGACAAAAAGAAGTCATCGATTGTCTGAATGCTTTTCTTTTTTCGAAGAAAGCGGGGAAATCGATTTCAAGAAAAGAACGGTCTTTTGAGATTTTTGGCCGTGAGAAAGTGTTGGATGATTCAGAGGTGAAGTCTCTTCTTCGCCACTTGGAGATATCGGATTCTGATTTGGAATTCTATGATACTCCGGAGTATTGTTTTCATGATTATATTCCTGTGCGAAAAAATGATATGACATTGCTTATTTGCGAAAATAAGGATATTTGGTTCAACATTCGGAGATGTATGTTTGAAGACCATTTTAAGTGCTTGTTTGGCATGGCTATAGATGGCGTTGTTTACGGAAACGGAAACAAAGTGTCGAATAAAACAGGAGCGCTGGTTGAATACGTAAGATTTATGGGAAATCCAAACGTAGCTTTCCTGTACTGGGGTGATATAGATCGTGAAGGCTTTGATATTTTCAGACGAACAAGAGAAGTGAACGATTCCCTAAAGATAGAACTATTCATCCCTGGATACAGGAAAATGATCGAACGAGCCCAGAAACTCTGCCTAGAGGATAGTCCTTCATCTAAAAAGGAGGGAGTATCTTTTGAGAATTTGTTTGAGGGTTTTTCTGTGGAGGAACAGAGATTTTTGAATCGAGTGTTGGAAGAGAACAAATTGATTCCGCAGGAAATAATACCCTACACCGTATTAAGTGAGAGGTGAGATAATGCTTCGCCCTGATATTAAAGAAATGCTTATGGGCTTTCAAAATAGAATGAAGTTTATTGATATTGTTCGAAGCATTTCTGTCTCGAATTGTCCGGACGATATTAGGGAGATGTTTAAGGGCGATTTTGATACCTTAAACAATCTGATCGTTGCGGTTCTTTTGTATATTAAGGAGCGCACGCTTAGTGATGTCCAAACCTGTACATTAAAGGATATAGAGGGCTTTCTGGACAGCATTATCCAAATCATCCCCGAATCTTATGAGATTGATACAAATAAGTTGGCGTATTATACCGTTGTAAATGTGCTTCAGGACAACGGAAAAATGATAGAATACAAAACTTTCTTTGCAGACGATGAAGTTTTTAAGAGTATGCCAATTCGACTAATTAACGAGGAGAAGGGTTCATACTATCTTACAGACGATGTATTTGACTTCTTATACAGATCGATGGAGATAGAGTCGGAACTGGACTACTCCGTGACCCGCTTCAAAATGCAGGAATACATGAAGAGAAAGAATTATTCCAAGGCATTGACGCAAAGTAGGGAATTGGTAGCCCGTTTACGTAATATGGGACACAGCTTGGATGATTTTCTTCTGCGCTGCCGTGAAAACATTACAAAGATTACTGTTGATGAGTATGAGAGAATTGTTGGGCAGTTCCGAACCCTGATGGTAGATGAGCAACGG
>Ga0247610_10001241_pt1 | contig 32066 bp, 25 predicted proteins | sample 174DNAGHGhighgp2_FD_193483 | JGI IMG/M metagenome (GOLD analysis project Ga0247610, IMG submission 193483) | Sheep rumen microbial communities from Palmerston North, Manawatu-Wanganui, New Zealand - 1742 DNA GHGhigh gp2 | ecosystem: Host-associated > Mammals > Digestive system > Stomach > Rumen...
TGGTTTGCAGTGGGCGAGTACAAACGGTTGCCCAACGAGGTGGGCGGCGAGGAAACGACACAGCCCGAAGATGTCCATAAGCATATCAAAACTTTGCTGTCGAAATACAACTCCCTCAACGAGGTGCAATTCGACGACATCCTGAATTTCCATGTGCAGTTTGAGCGCATCCATCCTTTTCAAGACGGCAACGGTCGTGTCGGGCGGTTGCTGACGTTCTGGCAATGCCTGCAAAGCAAGCACGTTCCGTTCATCATCACTGAGGAATTGCGCATGTTCTATTACCGAGGCTTACAACATTGGGGGCACCTCAACGACTACCTTCGCGACACCTGCATGACGGCGCAAGACCAATACAAGGCATTGCTGGAGTATTTCAGAATAAGGTATTAAAAGTGTATTTTTGCTCGCTTTAACTTCATGTTATGAAACAACGTAAATTGTTTTTATATTTAGCATTCTTAGCCTTGCTCATCGCTATTGTAGCAGAAGTCATGATGTGGTTAACTGCCATGCTTGACGGAAAATATATTTTAACTGAATCCTCTTATACTTCACATATTAACAGCTTTGCTATTGCACTAATCATAAGCGACCTTGTCATTTTGTGTCTCTTGATTTGGATTGTTCTGCTTTTGAACAAAAAAGAATAATTATCGCACCTTCCAAACCTCACCCGAAAAAATCGTATTTTTGCGGCATGAAAGACCATACCCTCCCCCGCATCATCCTGCGCCCCGGCAAGGAGAAATCCCTGCAACGGCGGCACCCGTGGGTCTTCTCCGGCGCCATCGCCCGAAAAGACAAAGACTTACACGACGGCGACATCGTGGAGGTCTATGACGCGCAACGCCAATACCTCGCCACCGGACACTACCAACCCACCACCATCGCCGTGCGCGTTTTCAGCTTCGAGCAGCGCGACATCGACCGCGACTTCTGGCGCGAGAAACTGCTGAACGCCATCGCCTTCCGCAAAAGCATCCTGCTGCCGAACCCGCAGACCAATATGTACCGCCTCGTCAACGGCGAGGGCGACGGCATGCCCGGTCTCATCATCGACGCCTACAACCGCCACCTCGTCATGCAGGTGCACTCCATGGGCATGTACCGTCTGCACAAAACCCTCGCGGAACTGCTCGCCGAGCTGCTACCTGACACGAAGGCCATCTGCCTCAAAACGGCCATCGAGACCGCTGAGGATGAGGATGTTGCAATGGAAAACGGATGGATTTACGGCCAGCCCGACGAGGAGGTCATCGCCTCCGAGCACGGCATCCTCTTCAAAATCGACATCCTCAACGGACAGAAGACCGGCTTCTTCCTCGACCAGCGCGAGAGCCGCGCCATGGTGGGTGAGTTGGCAAAGGGGCACACCGTCCTCAACATGTTCTCCTACTCCGGCGGCTTCTCCCTCTACGCCCTGCGCGGCGGGGCGGAACATGTGGATTCCGTCGATATTTCGCAGAAGGCCATCGACCTCGTGGAGGAGAACGTGCGACTCATGGGCGGCGACTTCACGAAACGGCACAACGCCGTCTGCGAGGACGTGTTCGCCTATCTCGACCGGATGCCCGACCACCATTACGACCTCATCGTCCTCGACCCGCCCGCCTTCGCCAAGCACCACCGCGTGAAGGAGCAGGGCATCAAGGGCTACCGCAACATCAACCGTAAAACGATGGAGAAAATCCGTCCCGGCGGGCTGCTCTTCACCTTCTCGTGCTCGCAGGCCATCAGCCGCGACGACTTCCAGACGCTCGTCTTCTCCGCCGCCGCCCTCGCCGGCAAGAACGTCCGCGTGGTCAGCCGCCTGCAGCACGCCCCCTGCCACCCGGTCAGCATCTACCACCCGGAAGGGGAATACCTGAAAGGGCTGCTGTTGGAAATCAGTAATTAGCAGTTAGCAGTTAACCGTACCCTTACCTTTCTAACGGCGACTACCAGCGCGCCTGCCGCTTAAGCACCTGCGTCATGCAGTGGGCGGCACCGTATCCGTCGATGAGGCTCTCCATTGGAATCCACTCCACCTTCACGCCGGCTTCGGCAAAACGCCGTTGCAGGGTCTTCGACTGACCATCCACCGCCATGATGTGACGCGGGGCGATGGTCAGGAAATTGTTGGCATAGTGCATCTCATCTTCGCTGTCAATGGGAATAATCTCAAAACGATTCTGTAGAAAATCCACGAAAGAGAGGTTCTTCAACAAAAGGGTGTACTTCTTCGTGCCGGGCGCACGCACCCACACGTCGCAGGTGACGTACTCCGGATCGTCTTTTTGTGCATTCAAACGACTGGATATCAGCGTGCAAAGATCATTGTCAATAATATTGAAATAGGTATCAAGGTGCATTTGCTTCTGCCAAAACTTGTGGTCGCGGACCACCACCACGGTGTCGTGGCCGAAAGCGTCCGCATCCATCATCTGCCGAATGCCCTCGTCGTTCGTGCGCATGCCACATCCGATAAACGAAAGGGTGCCGGCGGGCAAGTAGTCGCCACCCTCCAGATGCCCCTCGTCTTGAATACGCAGAATCGGGTTCAGACCGAGATGCGCGTAGCAAAGACTGATAATGTCGGCCTCGGGTTCCCGTTGCAGGGAATTCATATTGCAAATCACATGGCCGCGCGGAGTAGTGATACTTTGGTCGCGGGTGAAGTAGAGATTCATCAGCGGATTTTGCACGTATTGGGCTTCATATCCTGTATTCGTATTGGTCTTGTATAGTACCACCGTGGGTTGCAACAGGATGCAGCGGATCAGGTCGGCACGGCTCATTTTGTCAATCACATCCTTCTTGTAACGATCAGCCGCAACTGCAGCGTCATCATCCAGCGTAGTGACATCGTATTGGAGCAGTTCACCCGCCAGGGCACGCAAGCTGTCGATGCCCGTCTCCTCCAGAATCTGCAGCACCGTATAAACCTTGATGCCGTTCTTCTGCAACTTCTTGATGTAGTTCCGGTGCTCCGCCGCCGCCTTGTCCACATCGAAATAATCCTCGAAAAGTCCCGCCAAAGGGTGAATCACCCCATTGAACAGTTCCTGTCCGGGGGTGTGCATCAGGATGACTGCCGCCTTAGACCATTCAGCCTGCGGGTAATCCACCTTGTTCTTCTGCGCAAAAGCACAATTTATTGAATTACAAACGACTAAGGTGACAGCTACCGTCCAAATTCTCACTTTATTCATTGCCAAATATCATAAAAAATTCAAAGTGCAAAAGTATACTTTTTTCTTGAGTGTTTTTTATGTTCTATCCTAAATTTTCTGCTTTCCAGAAACAAAGCTGAAAAAAAACTAACAATCTGCAACTTTTCAGAAGATTTGTATCATAAGGAATAGATAAAGTTGTTATTTTTGCAGATTGAAAAAAAACACTATGAAGAAGTTATTATTGGCATTAGTGGTTTTGTGTTCTGTTGCGAGTTTCGCCCAGCCGCAACTCTCGGTCAACAACTACGAACCGATAGAGTCACAGGGCAACTTCCCCACTGACTTGAAAAAGGTGGCCAACACCCCAAAATCGGACAAGAACCATAACGCCTTCCTCGTTTCCATGCTTGAGCAGGGCAGAGTCCTCTATGGCAGCGAGATGAACCAATATCTCGACAATATCAAAGAGAAACTATTGGTGAATTATCCCCAATTGCAGCAAGACATCCATATTTACATCTTGCAAACGCCCATCGTGAATGCTTATTCGCTCAAAAACGGCACTGTTTTGGTGACGATGGGACTGATGGCGCAGGTGACCAACGAGGCAGAACTGGCTTTCGTGCTGGCGCATGAGATCGCCCACTACAGCGAACGTCACGGTTCAAACGACGACAAAGACAATTCGAAAGACCGCGATGTGATGAACCGCTACATGCGGAACCGACAGTTCTCTCGTGAGCAGGAGTTCGCCGCCGACCGTGTCGGACTGACCAAGTTCTTCAAAGACTCGCCTTACAGCTACGACATCCTCGACGGCATCTACGATGTGCTGCTTTACTCCGACCTGCCGTTCGATGAAATCCCGTTCCAGCGTTCCGAAGTCGAGGCCGACTTCTACCATTTCCCCGACAACTACTTCCTTAAAACCGTCGCCACCATCCCCGACCGCTCCAACATGCTTGACACGCTTCTCACCCACCCGAACATCGAGAAGCGCAGAACCATGGCTAAAGGTCTGGTGCGCAGCTTCTCCAACGAAGGTCGGAAGAGGTTCGTGCAACCCGAGGAACAGTTCACACGCTTACACAACGTCGCCCGCTTCGCCTGCATCGACCGTTACCTCATTGTCCACGATTACGACAAGGCTATCTATAATACATACGTATTGCAGCAAACTTTCCCCGACAACAAATTCCTCGACCGGGCTGAAGTCACGGCATATTATGGTGCCTCGAAGCATAAGGCACAGGGCAAAACGAACGTGATGATGGAATCCTACAAAGAGGTGGAAGGCGAGCAGCAACAGGTCAACTACCTGATGTATAAGATGAACCGCAACGAGTACGCTGTTTTGGCATTGCGCAAGGCTTGGGCAGCCATGCAGAAATATCCCGACGACGAATACCTGCAAAGCATTGTCAAAGACCTGCTGACGGACATTTTCGTAAAAAACAAGATGCGTTTCGTGGATTTCTGCGACTATCCGCAAGGCACTGCACTGGAGGAAATTGCCCTGACCGGTGTTGACACCACGCGCCAAACGGGTTCCAAATACGATCGCATCAAGCAGCAGAACATGAACGTCAAAGTATTGCCTGATCCTAAGTTCAAGACTGTCAACTACATGCTGGTCGATATTCACAGTGATTCGCTGTTCAAAGTTTGGGTTAACGATGCAGTGGTAAACGCCGAAATGCAGACCGTTTTGGAATCTGTCACCGACGGTCATATCGGCACCGAGAAATCCATTCTGGTTGCCAAACCACTCTACCATATTTACGACAGCGACGGGATCAGCCGTAATGCATCTGCCAATCAGAAAAGCGCTTTGAAGTTGCAGAAAGTGATGTGTCGTGCCGCAAAACGCGCCCACATCACACCTGTCACCCTCGAAATGGATTTCAAAAAGCCAGAGACAGAGAAGTACAACAGCTTCATGAAAGTCAACCAATGGTATCAGGATTTCGCCAATGCCGGAGCCTTGAACATGCGTTACCACACTTCCGAATATTTGGACGACATCGCCGCCGAGTATGGTAGCCGTAAGCTCTGCTTTGCCACTGTTTCGGACAAGGCTGGTCGCGGATTCTTCGGAAACAAAGTCGCCCTGCCCTGGCTCATCCCCGCCTTCCCCTACTCTTTACCCGTCGTCTTGAGTGTTCTTTGTCTCCGCCAACACGATATTGATGTCAATTTCCAAGTTGTGGACATCATCGACGGCACCGTGGAATCCTCTGGTCACTACAGCCAATCCGAAGTGATGCGCAAAGCCTACGTCAACGGATACACCTATCGGAAGGTGGAGGACTACGTGAAACCGAAAATGTACAACTACATGGGCAACCACTTCATTCTCAACATGGAGGGTTTCCTATCGCCCGCGTGGCTGAATCCCAATCCCGTGAGTTCCAATTGGGAAATGTCGGACGGGATGAAACGTTACCTCGGCCTTAACTACATCTTGTCACCAAGCATCGAAATGATAGTTTGGGAGAAAGGAACCGTGGGTGCGGGGTACAACTATTACAACTCGCCCTTCAAGGGCATCGACAGCCGCCTTCGGATAGGGTATAATTATTATGGACACACCGAATGGCGCGAGGCCGAACTTCGTGGCAACATAGTCGCCCATGGTTTTAACGCCTACTACAAGCAATACCTCGGCGACCGCTTCGCACCGCTCGGCCACTACCTGAAGTTCCAGTTCGACGGCTTCTTCTATCGCTACAAGATGGATACCGATGGTAAGCTGATGGGCATCATCACCGGGACGACAGAACCCTACGAAGAAATCATCGAAAACAAAGGCTGTCTTTTCGGCATGAAATTCGAGTACGGCTATGATTGGGTGATGCTTGACCGTTTGAAATTATCCCTCGGCGCAAGTATCGGCACTACTTTCGGCGGTTACAAAGTGATGTTCGAGAAAATGAAAAACAAAGCCTCCTATTACAACGAGCCTCTTGACCTCCACTACGACAACTACGCCCGCTCACGCATTCTCGGTGCATATTGCTTCGGCTTGAAGTTAGGAATCGGCTTTATACCGTTTTAGGCGATGAAAGATGAGAAGATAAAGAGAAGAAGATGGTAAAAAAACATATTTTCAATATTGGCATAATTGCAACGATGGTTGCTTCGTTAGTTGGGTGCGCGAAAATCGTGACCCCGACAGGCGGTCCAAAAGACACTACAGCCCCTAAAGTGGTGAAAACGGAACCGCAGGACGGAACCGTGCGTTTCGACGAGAAATACATCAAAATCTATTTCGACGAATTTATCACCCTGAACAACCCGACCGAAAACGTCATGATTTCACCGCCTCTTTCCAAAGCACCCGAATACACTCTCCAAGGCAAATCGTTGGTTATTCGATTCAAGGAACCGCTACAACCCAACACCACCTATAACATGGTCTTTTCCGACTGCTTCAAGGACTACCACGAGAGCAACGCACTGAATTTCTTCCACTACAGTTTCTCCACCGGAGACAGTTTGGACGATTATATGATTCGTGGTAACATTTTGGATGCCAAGACACTTGCTCCTGCAAAAGACTTCTACGTGGCTCTCTACAAGGGCGATGCAGACTCCCTGCCGCTCACCTCCATGCCTAATTACGTCACCAAGTCGCTGTCTGACGGTAGTTTTACGCTGAAGAACATTACGCAAGGAAACTATAAAATATTCGCTATCAAAGACATCAACTCTAATTTCCGATACGATATGCCCAACGAGGAAATCGCCTTCTTGGAAGAGAGTGTTGCCGCTTTCCGTGCCCTGCCCGACAGTACCGCCGATTCTCTTATGTCTGAGTTGCCGATGCTGACCCTCTACTCGTTCATCGCCGCCGATTCCGTTCAACAGCTCTCCCGTTATGAGAACCCCGCCGCTGGCATCTACAAATTCCCGTACAAGATCCGCTTCGCCAACTTTTCCGCCAAACCCGTAGGCAAAGTTCCCGAATATTACGAACTCATCAATCCCACCCACGACACTGTGACTTGGTACCTGAAATCCACCTTATCCGACACTGCCACTTTTATCTTGACTGCGGATGAACGATCTGACACCGTTCAACTTACCCCATTCAAGGAAAAACAACATACTGGTCGCGGGCGTGTGAAACAGATCCAAAAACTCGATGTGAAGTTCCCGAATGCAGGTGAGTACAAGAACCCTCTGGTTATGCAATTCCCCTACCCCGTTCTCCCTGTCGATTCCTTCAGATTGTGGCTCTATTCACAGCAAAAGGACAGCAAAGACACCGTGGTTTATCACTACCATATTCCCGACTCTTTCATGCTGGAAATGCCTTTGCCTATAGAAGTTACAGAAAAGAAGAGCTACTCTGTAATGATTCCCGATTCAGTGTTTTTCGGCTATAATGGCCTTACGAACGACACCCTGAAGGTGCAATTTTCCACCAAATCTATCAAAGATTATGGCACACTCATTATGAATTACCAAATTCCTGACGATGGAAAAGCCTACGTAGCCACTTTATGGTATAAAGACAATATTCTTCAAGAAGATATTTTAAAATCTTCAAAAACAATTACTTATCAATTCCTAAATCCCGACACATACCGAGTGAGTGTGTTTTGCGATGAAAACGGCAATGGTCGCTGGGACCCTGGCGACTACCGACTGAAACGTCAACCCGAAAAGATGTTTGCTTTTCCTCGCAACATCAGCATCCGCGCCTATTGGGACTCGGAAGAAACGTTTCTAATTGATAATTGATAATTATTGGGTCAGCAGATTCTTCCCCCCTTAACCCTTAAACTTCTAACCGTGTAACCTTGTAACATCAAAACTGATAGCAATAACTAAATATCATCAGGGAATTAAACTGCTTGTTGACCAGGCGGCCATACACCCATGTGGGAATGCGGACTGGCACAATGGAGTTCTCGTAGCGGAAATTCACGCTGTGGTGTTCCGCCACCATCAACGAGATACCAGCCATAGCTGAAAATTCGTACCAGCGAAACGGTGGACGTCCGACAATGAGTCCGTTGGCCTCGCGCTCGCGACTGAAGACATTCACCCCGAACACAGGCCCCGCCTCCAGTTCAAATTGGAACGGTTTTCCCCAAAGCGTCCACTTTCCTGCCGTCCAAACCACCATCAGCGGCACTTCCACATAACCCAAAGTCAGCGAATAGAAATTATCTGTAAACGTGTTACGTGGAGTATACGAATGGCTGCCCTTCATCGTGAAATCTATCTCCAACTGGAGTTTCAGCCTTCCAGAGGGATGGATGGCATGGTTGACAAACGCGCCCACAGATGCCCCGATCTTATGGAACCCCGAAAGGTCATCCCCCGAAATCTGCGAAGCGGTGAAACCCGCTCGCACGCCGCCATAAAAGCGCGAAAGAGGATTCTTATCACCGCTCTGCGCTGAGGAAATTTGGATTATTCCACATAAACATATCACTAAAAACAGTCTGTTTCCGAACATTTTAAAATTATTTTCCACTCACGCCCCCCTCTTTTCATCTGCGCCGCAAATGTACATAATTTATGAATGCAAAAAAATCCCCTCCAGTGGGCTGAAGGGGACTTTCATTCTAATCCGATGCAGAACGCCTACTCGGTTCTCATGCGGGCGTTGATTTTGTCGTTCAACTCTTGAGGTATCTCAAGACCGAGCAACGCCTTCATTTCGCGGAGGATTCTGTTATTCGTCAGATCATCGGAATTCACTTCGTATGCTTTTTGACACCATTCATGTGCGTTCTCCATTGCGGCCTTACGTTCAGGGCTTTGGAAAAGGCGGGTGGCTTCTTCGTATTGACGAGCATCCATTGCAGCCTGACGACGAGCTTGGATATCGTAGTATTCCACAGCGTAGCGGTATCCCATCTTGCTCAACAGCACGAAGTCGTTGGGTTTGCTTGCCAACTCATCCTTGATGAGCTTCTCAGCTTTTTCGTAAGCCTTCACATTGATGAGGAAGGTAGCGCAAGCAGGGATCAGAGTCTTGTCACCGGAAGCGATCACTTTGTCGCAAACTTCTTGCAACTTATCCTCAGCACCCGTCATAGCGTAGTAGTCCATCTGAGGCTCGTAGAACATCGGGATTTCTTCTCCCTTATACACTTTTTCAGCTTTGGCGAGAATCTCACCGCACTTCACGGTGTCTTTAGCGCCTTGATAGAGGTAGTAAAGCTCAACGTATGCGGCCGGCATCACTTTGGGAGAGACACTAATGCACTTTTCAAGCATCTTCTCATAGTTGTCATTGTCTTTCATACCATTGTAAACCAGACCGGTTTGCAGGTAAATCTTAGCGGCATCGTCCTTTTTGCCAGCCAGTTCGTAGCACTTAGCAGCAAGACCATAATACTTGATTGCATCGTCGAATTTGTTCTTTGCAGCAGCGCTCTTAGCCTTTTCCTCGAACGGGGCGGCGAGCAACTGTTGACCCTCTTTTGCCCCTAACATAGCTGTTTTGGGAGTCACCTTCGGATCCAACTCAACGGCCTTGACGAAAGCATTGTAAGCATCTTCCAGCGCGTTAGGATAACGAGGGGTAACGTTGGGATCCTTCTTCTTACGCTCCACATCATAATCGTACAACTGTACATTAACGTTGGCTTGCATCAACCAAACGGCAGCATTGTCGGGATTCTCAGCCATGCAGGCATCCATGAATTTTTTCGCCTTGGGGATTTGGTTGCTTCTCAAGCATTGCCATACATCATCCAAGCAAGATTGCGAGAAAGCACTGACACTCACGAAGAGCGCGACTAAAACAAGCATCCATTTTTTCATTTTTCTCAATTTTTAAGTGATTTAATTATTTGACTATCTATTTTTCCAATTGTTTAATAAGTGCATCTATCTCATCCGCCTTGGGAGATTGCTGTCGCACGTAAATCGCGCGTAATGTATTCAACAGGTTAATGTCGTTGGGTTGCAACTTGCGAGCCTGCTCGAAATAGTTCGCTGCTTTTTGCAAATACTCATCTGACAAATTTTTAGCAGCATCGATTTCGGATTTATCCCCTTGTTGAATCGCCAATTGGTTCTGACGGTTGAAGTAGTATTCCGAAAAACTATAGGTACAAACACCTAAGTTATAGAGGACTACGAAATTATTGGGACTAACCGTGTTAGCCCTGCGCAACAGTTTCTCTGCCGCTTCGTAGCGCTTCTCCTTAATGTAGAAATTGGCCACATTCACCATCTCGTCTTCCGTTTTCAACGACTGAGCATCAATCTGATCCAACAAGGACTTCGCTTTCACACTATCGCCCGACCAGTATGCATAATCAATCTCCAACAATCTAATACTCATATCGTTGGGATTTTTTTGTTTAGCAGTTGCCAACGTTTTCTCCACATTCTGACGATCATTCTGTGTCTTATAATAATCGATTAATTTGCCGAAAACGTAAGCATTTTGGGAACCGTCGTTGATGGCTTTCTGATAGTATTGCACTATATCATCCGTTTCGCCGAGACTTTCCAAGGCGTAAGCATAATAGTAGTAGAGGTCGCCGTTCATCGGATATTGCGGTGTATCCATCTCGTAACTCTTGATGCCTTTCGCCAATGAGGCTTTCGCACCGGCGAAATCTTTGGATATCAGCTGATCAACGCCACGGACAAGCAAATACGGATAGAGCTGCTTGAGAGCGTCTTGGGCGGTCATCATGTCCAATGCTTCCACCTTCGGGTTGATGGAAAGAGCCTTCTCGAAAGCATCGAAAGCCTCCACGGGGGCATTCGGATATTTAATTTGGTAACTCTCGTTCTTCTGTTTTTCGCTGTATTCGCGATTAGCCAACAGAAACTCGATGTTGCCTTTGTAGAGCCAAGTCTGTGCCTTCCCAGAGAGTTTCTCGTCGGCTGCACACAGATCTATCTGCACCTTCGCTTTGTCAAAATCCTTATCGTAGAAGCAGTTATAGGCTTTCGTCAAAGAGGGTTTCTGCGCGAAAAGGCTTACCAACAGCAGCAGATTAACGGTTAACAGAAGAATTCTTTTCATCGCTTCAAGTTTCAAGTTTCAGGTTTCAAAATAAAATATCTTCCTTGAGCAGCCCCGTCAGGGGCAAGAGCTTGGAAGAACTGTCAAGTTCAAATTTCAGACTCTGCCTCAGGATTTTCGTTTAAAGTTTGGGGTTCAACGTTTTCGGTCATCGTTTCGTCATCAAGTTCCTCCTCATCCTCCTGGCGTGGCACTTCACAAACGGCGGCTATAGTATCCTTACCGCGAAGGTCGATCAATCTGACACCCTGTGTGTTACGGCCTAAGATGCGCAGCTGATCCACGTGCAGACGGATAGCAATACCAGAACGGTTGATAATCATCAGGTCATCATCGTCAGTCACCGCCTTGATGGCGATGAGGTTGCCAGTGCGTTCAGTTATCTTGATAGTGCTGACACCCTTGCCGCCACGGTGCGTGATTCTGTAATCCTCTAACAGTGAACGTTTTCCATAACCATTTTCGGAGACAATCAGCACATTGCTACGGTCGTTGTCAATGGCGAGCATACCAATCACGCGATCGTTCTCATCCTCGAGACTGATGCCGCGCACACCGGCAGCAGTACGGCCGATAGCGCGCAATTCCTCGTTCTCGTGGAAACGGATGGCGCGACCAGAGTAAAGAGCCATCATGATGTCACTGTTGCCGTCGGTGAAACGGGCGGCTAACAGACGGTCACCCTCGCGCACGTTGATGGCGATGATTCCCTTCTTGCGCGGACGTGAGTAAGCATCAATAGAAGTCTTCTTGATGACACCTTTTTCGGTACACAAGATGATGAAATGGTTGTTAATATAGTCGGGATCGTCAATACTCTTGAGGTTGATAATGGAGGTAATCTTATCGCCTTCCTCAATTTGCAACAAGTTCTGGATGGCGCGCCCCTTGGAAGTCTTCATGCCTTCCGGAATCTCGAACACTCTCATCCAGAAGCACTTACCTTTTTCCGTAAAGAAGAGCAGGTAGTTATGGTTGGTGGCCATGTAGAGATGTTCGATGAAATCTTCGTCGCGGGAGCTGCTACCGCGAGAGCCCTTGCCGCCGCGGTTCTGCACTTTGTATTCAGCTAACGGAGTGCGCTTGATATAGCCGAGGTGCGAGATGGTGATCACCACCTCCTCATCGGCGATGGTATCTTCCACACGGAACTCAGAAGAGCTGTATTCGATGGGCGAGCGGCGTTCGTCGCCAAAACGTTTCTTGATGTCCTGCAACTCGTCCTTGATAATGCCCATGCGCAAGTTCACATCGTTGAGCACGTCGTTGAGGTAAGCGATGAGCTTCATCAGTTCGTCGTACTCGTCCTGAAGTTTCTGGCGTTCCATGCCTGTGAGTTGGCGCAGACGCATTTCGACGATGGCCTTGGCTTGGATTTCGGTGAAGTCCCACTTAGTCATCAAGCCCTGCTGCGCTTCCTGCACGGTTTGAGATGCACGGATGAGGGCGATGATTTCGTCGATAATGTCAAGAGCTTTGAGGAAACCTTCGAGGATGTGGGCGCGCTCCTGTGCCTTCTTGAGGTCATATTGGGTGCGGCGGACCACCACTTCGTGACGGTGTTTCACGTACTCCACAATCATATCCTTGAGGTTCAACGTCATAGGACGACCGTTAACAAGGGCGACGTTATTGACACTGAAGGAGGATTGCAGGGAGGTCATTTGATAGAGCTTGTTGAGCACCACTTCGGGCACGACATCTTTCTTGAGTTCATAGACAATACGGGTGCCGTTGCGTTTGTTGGTGAGATTCTGCACGTCGGTGATGCCAGCGATTTTGCCCTCCTTGACGAGATCCACGGTGTGGCTAATCATGTCGGAGGGGTTGGTCATGTACGGCAACGTGGTGACCACAATGCAGTTATGGTTCTTTTCGGTCTCAATCTCGGCATGACCGCGCATCACGATGCGGCCGCGACCGGTGAGGAAAGCATCCTGAACGCCCTTGTAACCGTATATGATACAGCCCGAAGGGAAGTCGGGAGCTTTGATTGTGTGCATCAATTCCTCGATGGTGATGTCGTTGTTGTCGATATAGGCACAGATGCCGTCACACACCTCGCTGAGGTTATGAGGGGCCATATTGGTTGCCATACCGACGGCGATGCCGGAGGATCCGTTCACGATGAGGTTTGGTATTTTAGCGGGCAGCACGGTGGGCTCGGGAATCGAGTCGTCGAAATTGAGCACCATTTTGACCGTATCTTTCTCAATATCAGCAACCATTTCTTCAGAGGACCGACGGAGGCGGGCTTCAGTGTAACGCATGGCGGCGGGACTATCGCCATCCACGGATCCGAAGTTACCTTGTCCATCGACGAAGGGGTAGCGGAGGGTCCAGGGCTGTGCCATACGCACAAGGGCGTCATAGACAGCGGTATCGCCGTGCGGATGGTACTTACCGAGCACCTCACCGACGATACGGGCGCACTTACGATAGGGACCGCTTTCGGTGATGTTCATATCCCACATGGCGTAGATAATGCGGCGTTGCACGGGCTTAAGGCCGTCGCGCACATCAGGCAGGGCACGTGACACGATGACGGACATCGAATAGTCGATGTAAGCCGTCTTCATCAGGTTTTCGATGTTATACGGAACAATTTTCTCGTCTAAAATCTCATTCTCTTCCATTTTTTATCTTCTATTAAATCTCTAACTATCTTAAAATGAAATATTTATGCCTTTTAACAATAAAGGGCCAAAATACACTTTTTTTTGACTTCACGGGTGGAAAATCTTACACAATTTATCAACATTGAAAAACATCGAAAACGTGAAAAACGGGCGTAAAAACGCATTGTCGAGGAAAAACGGATTTTTTCTCAAATATTATTTTCGGAAAGGTAAAAAGATTATTTTTGCCGCTTCGTTTATAAAAATTTCAAAAGCAATTTCAAACAACAATAAAATCAAACAACAATGAAAAAGACATCTTTATTACTGATTTTGACGCTGCTATGCGCAGCTCCGTTGATGTTCTCGGGTTGCAACCCTGGTCCCACCGACGACGAAATCCTCGCTATGCTGGTTGACGGCAGTTGGGACGGCAGCATGGACATCAGCTACACCAAAGACGGCGTGAAATACCAATCCACCGGCACACATGTCCAATTCTGGAATAGCATAAACAGCACCACCTCCGGTCATGGCAAATGGTGCAACACTTTCGCCAGCAACGCGCCCATCACCTCCCTGTGCTACGAATTCACCTGGCAGGCAATTGACAATGTCCTCTACTTGCAATTCGACACCGAAAACAGCGAACACGTTGAGAAAGCCAAGATGAAAATCGACAGCTACTACATCGACCCCGCTGGCTTCACCGGCAAAATCTCCACAATGGACAACTCCAAGAGCGCAAAATTCAAACTCCTACACACCTCATCGCCGTGGGAGTGGGATTATTACATCATCTACCCGTGGGACACCTACCCATTCTATCCTTGGTACGATCCCTGGTATGACCCGTTCTATTGGTAATCAAAGTAGTATTATAACCCTTCGGCTCGACCGTCCTTCTTCCCAGTGATTATCTCTCCTCGAGCGGTCATCGCCTTTATCTCGGCGATGAGAAAATCCCGAAAAGTGACGTTGGTATGCTCAATTTTATCATATTGGATGCCTTCCAACAAATGATCGCCGCCGTCTGAGATGAAATCAAGGGTGACGAATTTATAGATGCGGTTGTCGTCCAAAGGGTTACCCTGAATCAGAATTTGCAACGGGTGGTTGTTTTTATATTGAATAACCACACCAGAATAAGGGGCGTTGAACTTGTCGTTAAAACGGTTCAACGCCTTTCTTAATTCACTGCCTTTCAAGGCGATAAATGTCAAGTAATTGTCGAACGGGGAGATGCTATAAATATCTCCTACCGTGACTTTCCCAGCAGGCATGGAAGTACGGATGCCCCCGAAATTGAGCATCGACACGTCCAAATTATCGAAAATGGTGTCCTTAATGTACTTCGAAGCCTCATTCAACAAGAGGTCTGTCAAGAAGTTGGAAAGTGGACTTTCCGGGGCGTAAGACTCCAGCTCGGCGTTTGTGTGCCCGATGACCGCCTGCATCTGTTTTTCCATCTGATGCCGCTTCTTATCCACATACTTGGCCAATTTAGGATCGATTTTGGCATCATACGTGGAATCCAACAGAATCATCCGATATTGGTAATGATACTTTGGTGCAGAAACATTTTGAGCATAACCAGATGCGGTTATGCTCAAAAGAATGCAAAACGCCAATGACTTTAAGTTCATTGAGTTACTTTTTTTGTGGATTTTGGCCTCCCTGGCCCATTTTGCTTATCCCATCGCGCATGGAGGTGTCGGCCTTGATGTTTTCCAATTTGTAGTAATCCATCACACCGAGATTGCCGTTGCGGAAAGCGTCGGCAAGAGCTCTTGGCACTTCGGCTTCGGCGAGAATCACCTGCGCACGAGCTTCTTGGGCTTTCGCCTTCATTTCCTGTTCTTGCGCCACAGCCATAGCACGACGTTCCTCGGCCTTCGCCTGAGCAATGTTCTTGTCAGCGTTAGCCTGGTCCATCTGCAACATGGCACCGATGTTCTTACCCACATCCACATCCGCGATGTCGATGGAGAGAATTTCAAAAGCCGTACCAGAGTCCAAACCCTTGGTTAACACGAGTTTGGAGATGGAATCCGGATTTTCGAGCACCGACTTGTGCGTATCGGCAGAACCGATGGCGGAGACAATACCCTCACCCACACGGGCGATGATGGTCTCTTCGCCAGCACCACCCACCAGCTGGCGAATGTTGGTGCGCACTGTGACACGAGCCTTGGCAATCAGCTGGATACCGTCCTTGGCGACTGCCGCAACAGGTGGAGTGTTGATAACCTTCGGGTTCACAGACGTCTGGATGGCTTCCAGCACGTTACGGCCAGCCAGGTCAATAGCCGTGGCAGCCTTGAAATCGAGGGTGATGTTGGCCTTGTCGGCGGAAATCAACGCGTTGACGACCGGTTTCACATGACCACCGGCCAAATAGTGCGCTTCCAATTGGTCTCGACTGATGTCAATACCCGCCTTGGAAGCCGTAATCATCGAATTGACAATCATATCTGGTGGAACACGACGCCAACGCATCAGAATCAATTGAACTAAAGAGACGTGGACACCGTTCAGAATGGCGATGAACCACAGGCGCAAAGGAACCATCCAGAAAAAGAGGATGACGAGCGCCAGCACGATCACAATGGTGATAATTGTTTGAGGCATAATGTATTAATTTTGATGAATAACTTCTACGATAATTTTACTTCCTTCGATTTTATGAATCACAATGGGCGAGTTTTCGTCGATAAATCCCTGCATGGAAACCACTTCTGCCTCGGTATCGCCAAAGATTCCAGTGCCAGTCGGGGCAAGACGAGAGATAGCCACACCTTCCATTCCTTCTTTTAGTTTGTCAGTATCGACTTCGTTCATCTTACTGTCTATCTTCGTTTTTAGCTGTAACTTGCGCCACGTTTTGGTTCGCATCATCAGCCAAAACGATCCGAAGGTGATGACAGCTGTCAGCACCAAGGTCAGGATGCCCACGGTAGTGCCGAACTGCACAAAAGCTGTGACCACACCCCCTATCATGCAAAGCACACCGAGGATGGCCACCACACCGCCAGGAATCACCAGAAAGTCGAGGATCATCAGGACGATGCCGAGGAGGATGAGGAGGATGAGTGATAAGTAGCCCATTGTTGGTTTAAGGTTTAAGGTTTAAGGTTTAAAGGTGAGAAGACGAGAGGGTGAGAAAACTGCCAAGTAATATCTGGCAACTGCATCCCATTATCAATTATCAATTAAACGAATTTCACAATATAATAGTTCTTTTTACCTTTCTGTACCAACACGTATTTGCCGCTGAGGAGGTCGTCTTTCGTGACTGTTTTGTCCTCTTTGACTTTCGTTTTGTTGATGGAGACACCGTTGTCTTTCAACATTCGGCGAGCTTCTCCATTGGAGTTGAACACCTGAGTGTGTTTAGCGAGGAAATCGACCACTCCACAAGCGTCGTCAAGTACAGTCTTTGGGACTTCGAATTGCGGAACCCCCTCAAACACGGAAAGGAACATCTCTTCGGAGAGGGACGCAAGGTTTTCAGCCGTACCTTTGCCGAAGAGGATTTCGGAAGCGTTAACAGCTGCGTCGTAATCCTCTTGCGAGTGCACGCGGACGGTCAAATCCTTTGCAAGTGCCTTTTGCAGGATGCGCAAGTGCGGTTCGACGTCGTGTTGGCGTTCCATCTCCTCAATTTCCTCCTTCGTGAAGTGGGTGAAGATGCGGATGTAACGCTTGCTGTCGTCATCGGAACAGTTGAGCCAGAACTGATAGAATGCATACGGGGACGTGCGGGCGGGGTCGAGCCAAACATTGCCTTTCTCTGTCTTGCCGAACTTGCCGCCATCGGCCTTGGTAATAAGCGGGCAGGTGAGCGCATACGCCTCGCCATTGATCATACGGCGAATGAGTTCCGTGCCTGTGGTGATATTGCCCCATTGGTCGGAACCGCCCATCTGGACCTTACAATTCTGCGTTTGGTAGAGATGCAGGAAGTCGTAGCCCTGCACCAGCTGGTAGGAAAATTCCGTGAACGACATGCCGTCGCCTTCACCGTTGAAACGCTTCTTTACAGAGTCTTTCGCCATCATATAATTGACAGTCAAATGCTTACCAACATCTCGAATAAACTCTAAGAAGGAGAATTTGCTCATCCAGTCGTAATTATTGACTAAAATAGCAGCGTTAGGTTCTTTGCTGTCAAAGTCAAGAAACTTGCTCAACTGTTTCTTTATGCACTCTTGATTATGACGCAATGTATTTTCATCCAACAAGTTGCGTTCTTGACTCTTGCCTGACGGGTCGCCGATCATGCCGGTGGCACCGCCGAGAAGGGCGATAGGACGATGACCACAACGTTGCAGGTGCGAGAGCATCATGATTCCCACCAAGTGGCCGATATGCAAGGAATCTGCCGTCGGATCGATACCCAAATAGACGGAGCAAACTTCTTTATTAAACAACTCTTCGGTTCCGGGCATGATGTCGTGCAACATGCCGCGCCATCTTAATTCTTCTACGAAATTCATTTTTTAATGGTTATGGGTTATTGAAGCAGTTAGTAGTTAGCGATTTGCAGTTAGCAGTTATATCGTAAGTACTTACCACTTCTTCATTATCTTAATGTTATCTTCTTGTCTTTGTTATCTTCATTATGAATTAAATCCATATCAATCCATTGTACTTTGTAATCGTCACGGCATCACCAGGGTCACTTTCCACAGGTCGTCCTCCTTGACGAGCTCCCATTTGTCGGTTCGGGGTTTTCCGTCAATAGTAACGTTGCAGGTGCAGGTGCAGGTAGAATCGGTTTGGGCATCGACGGTCGTCTCCACTATGGTTACTTGACTCTTTTTCATCGCTTCCAAACGCTCGGACTGGTCTTTCATGCCGTTTTGCACTGTCTTCACCACAATTTCAGATTTCTTGGTAGAGTATTGGTACATGTGGGTAAAGTCACCCGTATAGAAAGCCTTTGCAAACTGTTCTGCAACTGCCTCCGGGGTGTTTTTCTTCTTACTGTTCTGACATGAAAATCCTAAAAAACAGGCACATGCAAACAAAACAATCCATAAACTACGCTTCATATCATTAGTCAATTTAACAACCTGCAAAAATACAATTTCTTTGCTATGGTCGTCACCTCGTGAAAAAAATGTACCTTTGCCGCCAAAATCGACGAAGATATGATTCCTGAGATATTACGGTTGGCTGGCGCCGACCACGAAAACGCAAACTTTTTCCTGATAGCGGGTCCATGTGTAGTGGAGGGCGAGGGGATCACCTTACGTATCGCTCGTGAAATCAATGAGATATGTAGTGCATTGGACATCCCGTTTTGTTTCAAGGCTTCTTACCGGAAGGCCAACCGGTCGTCGCTACGCTCCTTCACAGGCATTGGAGACGAAGAGGCGTTATCGGTGCTTCAGAAGGTGAAAGACGAGCTTCACGTGCCCATCGTGACGGACATTCACGCCAATGAAGAGGCCGCATGGGCTGCGCAAGTTGCTGACATTCTGCAAATTCCAGCTTTTCTCTGTCGGCAGACCGACCTGTTGGTGGCCGCAGCCAAGACGGGCAAAACCGTCAACATCAAGAAGGGGCAGTTCATGTCGCCAGAGGCGATGCGCAACGCTGTGGAAAAGGTGCGCGAGGCTGGCAACCCCCACGTGATGCTCACCGAGCGCGGCACCTCTTTCGGCTACCAGGACCTCATCGTCGATTTCCGTGGCGTGAAGGCCATGCAGGAAAACCACTGTCCAGTCATCCTCGACTGCACCCATTCGTTGCAGCAGCCCAACCAGCCATCTGGCGTCACTGGTGGCCGACCCGAACTCATCGAAACCATTGCCCGCGCGGGAGTCGCAGTCGGCTTCGACGGCCTTTTCCTGGAAACCCACCCTGAACCTGCCAAAGCCCTCTCCGACGGCGCTAACATGCTACCACTTGACCAACTTCGACCGCTTCTCACCAAGTTAATCCGAATCCGACAATCTATTATATAAATCGTTTCAAGTTTCAGATTAACGTCCAACCTGAAACCTGGAACCTGAAACTTGAAACTTGAAACTTGAAACATGAAAAAGACCCACCACCTCATCATCATCGCCTTAGCACTCCTTTGCTACGCCAACACCCTCACATTGCACTTTGCGCTCGACGACCGCATGGTCATCCTCGAGAGCCAATACACCATCAAAGGGGGATGGGAGTCCGTGAAAAGTATCTTTACCGAAGACACCTTTTCGGGCTATTTCGGCTCCGACAAATCCATCGTGGCCGGCGGACGCTACCGCCCCATGTCGCAACTTACATATATGATTGAGTTTCAGTTATTTGGAAAGAATATCCGCGAGAAAATCGGTGATTTGGACGACTATTACAACCTCCATAAGGCCGAGAACGAGGCCTACTTCTACGAAACGCCCCTCCCGTTCGTGTGCCATCTCATGAACATGCTCTATTTCATACTTTTATGCCTGCTCCTTTACGAAGTTCTCTCGCGCATCTTCCCGCAATTTAAGGGGGAGAAGTGGTATCAGTCGCTGCCCTTTCTCGCTGTTCTGCTGTTCGCCGTGCACCCCATCCACACCGAAGCGGTAGCCAACGTCAAAGGTCGGGACGAAATTTTCGCGATGCTCGGTGCTGTCACTGCACTACTTTGCTCCTTGAACTACGTAGATACCCGAAAATGGTACTGGTTGATACTATGCTTCTTGGCATTTACTTTCGGCATATTTTCCAAAGAGAACACCATCACTTTCCTCGCCGTGATGCCCTTGTCTCTATATTATTACAAGAACGATAAAAAACGTCCAGTTGATTACTTCATCACATTGATTCCCATGTTGTTAGGTAGCGTTTTTTTCATCTGGGCGCGTGCACAGGTGTTAGGTGGTATGATGCCTGCAGACACCACCAGTAACATTCTCAATAATCCGTTCGTCCATTCCACACGAGCACAAGAGATTGCCACCACTCTGATCACCTGGGGAATATATCTTAAATTACTCTTTTTCCCCCACCCTCTCACCCACGACTACTATCCGCACCAAATCACCATCACCGATTTCAGCAATCCATTGGTATGGCTGATACTCATCGGATGCCTTGCGCTGATAGTTTACGGCATTTGGAATCTGAGAAAGAAGAGCGTCCCCGCATACGCCATCCTCTTTTTTGTCTTAACCTTCTCCATCACCTCCAACCTGTTTTTCAATGTGGGTACTTTCATGAACGAACGATTTGTTTTTATGCCGTCTGCTGGATTCACTTTGTTAGTGGGTTGGTGGATTTACCTGTTAGCGACGTCCAAAACGGTTGTATTGCAAAAGACATCCGTAGGCATTACTTGCCTGATATGCCTACTGTTAGGAATCAAAACTTTCACACGCAACTTCACCTGGAAAGATGATTTCACACTTTTCCTGACTGATGTGAAGACCTCCGAAAACAGTATCAAGTGCAACATTTCGGCAGGTGGCAGCTGTTTGCAGATTTGGAAGAAAAGTCATAAGGAACGTGACAAGCGGAATGCCTACAACTACCTTGACAAAGCGTTGAAATTGGATAACCATGCGCTTAACGCATATCTGTTACTCAGCGAGTTAGCATACTTAGACGATCGTCCAGACCTCGCCTTGCAAGCAGCACAGAACGCCGTGCTCATCGACCCGGAGAATCCTCAAGGGCAAAATCTCCTCGATATAGCGACGAACTCCCAAAAAGCGCACGAACTCGATCCCGTGAACGAATTGCTCAACCAAGGCAAGGTCGATGAGGCTTGGCGAGAGATCAACAAAATTCTGGAAAATGATCCCGACAATGTAGTGGCTAAAAATGTGAAAGGCAACGTATTAGGCAGAGGGTATGGTCGTTTGGACGATGCCATCAAGATTTTCGAAGAAATTGTGGCCGAAAATCCCGATTTCTCCAGCTCTTGGGAAAATATGGGCATCTGCTACGCCATCAAGAAGGATTTTGCCAACTCTGAACGCTGCCTCCTGCACGCTTACGAGCTTTCCCCTGACAACGAAAACATCCGCCAAAACCTGTATTACATGTATTTGGACAAGGGCGACGAAGCGGAAGCCGCTAAGTACAAACCTTGAAGACTTGAGACTTTTCTCAAAAAATCATATTTTCGCATTTTCAAACCAAAACCTCATTATGGCCTTAGAGAATCTTCTCGAAAGAATTAAAAACCAAAAAGTTATCATCCTTGGATTTGGCAAGGAGGGCATTTCCACCTACCGTTTCATCCGTCGTCATTTCCCGAAAATGAAGCTGGTGGTCTCCGACGGTAACGAAAACCTTAACACCGACGATTTTGCGGACGACAAGCATCTCAAAATCATCAAGGGGAAAGACTACGATCGCAATCTGAACCAATATGACCTGATTTTCAAAAGTCCAGGCATTAGTTTCAACATGCTGGATTATTATGTTGACAATGAGCGAATCACTTCACAAACCAACCTCTTTTTAGAATACTTCCATCAGCAGATTATTGGCATCACTGGAACCAAAGGCAAGAGCACTACGGCCTCGTTGATTTACCATATCCTTGAGCATACACGCGGAAACGTTTTCCTTGCTGGAAACATCGGAACACCTTTCTTCGACATCGTGGAACAGCTTGACTCTGAATCACTTGTCGTAGCGGAGCTCTCTGCGCATCAATTGGAATTCGTGCATCATTCACCCGACTATGCCGTGCTGTTGAACATCTTTCAGGAACACCTCGACCATTTCAACTCCTTCAACAACTACCAAAACGCGAAGACCAATATCTTCAAGTTCCAGCAGAAGGGCAACTTCTTGGTTTACAACGGTGACGACGAGCATATTCCGGGTTGGGTGAAGGGCAACAAACCCGAAAGTGACACTTGTATTTTCGGCACACAGATTCATCCAGGGCTGCACGCGCGCTGTAACAACCACCTCATCCGTTTCATGAACGACGGAGAAATTGTGGATGAATATGACCTGCTCAACTACAAAAACCTGCCTGGCACGCACAACTATTTCAACATTATGGCAGCCATCTCCATTGCCCGTCGTATGGGAATCAAGCACAAGGACATCATGGATGCACTGCTGACTTTCAAAGGGTTGCCACACCGTATCGAGTTCATTGGAGAATTCAAGGGCATCGAATTTTACAACGACAGTATCTCCACCATCCCTGAATCGGCCATTGCCGCTGTGAAGGCGCTGCGTGGCGTGGAGACCATTATCCTCGGCGGTTACGACAGAGGCATTGATTACCAAGTACTTATCGACTACCTCAAAGAGAATCCGATACAGAACATCGCCTTCACAGGTCCTGCTGGCCATCGCATGTTGGAGATGTGCCGCGAGCAAAACGCGATGCCCACCCATTTCATTGAAACCGACGACTATGAGGAAATAGTTCGCTTCGCCTACGAGAAGACCCCCGAACATGGTGTCGTCCTCCTATCCCCTGCCGCCGCCAGCTACAACCAGTTCAAGAATTTCGAGGAACGCGGCAATGTATTCAAACAGTTAGTAGTTAGCAGTGAGTAGTTAGCGATTGTTCTGATAACATTGCCTGGTTAGGCTTTCTGCCCCCGATGTTACTTAACGCATATAATACTGTAGGCACCATGGTTGACACCGTTATTATTCACAGTGAAGAAAAAAGATAACTATTATACATTATCCTTTGTTCTTTTGGAAAAGAGAAATCACGTATTATTTTGGCGAAAACAAGTTGGATTATTCTTATAGCTCAGAAAGAAAGAATTTCAAGTCTATCATGTCACGCTGGAGCACGTCTCTATATTGGAGTTCTCTGCGCTTCCACAGAAAGGGATTTAAAAACATGGCCGTGCTACATGACACTTGCGGCTGGAACACTCATCAATTGGAAGAAATTTATTTCGAATTAAACAAATTAAGGACAGAAAGTCAGACAAATTTACAATAATCGTATCTTCGCCCCGCAAAAAAACACCGATGACCCGCCGCCAACCATATTGCCCTCAGACCCCGCCGCTCCCCGCAGCCCCTCTCCGCGGAAACCCGTGCGATTCGTGCGATCCGCGGAGATGTGCCCCGCCCCTGAAGGGGCTTCGGGAACCCCGCGCCGCTTCCGTTTCCTACCGGGCTTCTGTCCCTGCGGGACATGCCTACTGCGAGGTCGCGCCCTCCCACCGGGCTTTGGCCCCTGTCGCGGACCGGCAAAACCGTTCTTTCAAGGCATTGTCCGGCAAGGGATCCGCCCCGGCAACCCAACCGTCACTCCGCCACACTCCCAGCCATCCGTGGCCACGGCAGGCAACACCCGTGTGGCGGAACCTCGGACAACACACACCGTGACGAGTCTTTCACCTTGCTTGTGAACAGCCCCTTTTTGTAGGGTATGTTTACATATTGAAAAAAAGCATATTTTTGCCACCGATATGCCGCGAGGCATGTTCACGTTTAATCCCGGCGCCGACAAACCTTTTTGACGGTGCTCGTTGAACCGAATTTCTACTCCGCAGCGACAGCCGCATCGTGGGGTCATCAAACAAAAAAATATGAAAAAACAACTTCTCACCATCTTCTGCGCAGCGCTGATTCTCACCGCCTGCGGACAAAAAGCCAAACAAGAGACGACTGCCCAAGTCCAGAAAGAGACCACCGGGAACAGTTACGACTACCTCAATCCGTCCCAAGACGACGGCAAACAGAAAAAAAATGAAGACCTCTCCGGCAAGGTCATCGCTCTGACCGCTTCGGAGTTTTTAGAACAGATCACCGACATCGACCAAGCGAGGGGATTACGTTACAAAGGTCAAACGCCTTGTATGGTGGATTTTTACGCCGACTGGTGCCGTCCTTGCATGCAACTGAAGCCTGCCACCGAGCGCCTCGCAGAGAAGTACAAAGGTAAGCTCATCATCTACAAGGTGAATGTCGATAAGGCACAGGATATCTGCCAGGCCCTCGGCATCAGCAGCATCCCCACCCTATTCTTCTTCAAGCCCAACGCACAACCGGGCAAGATGGTCGGCGCACCATCGGAAGCAGAACTGGAGAAGATAATTCAGGATTTCATCAAGTAATTTCGGATCAAGGGCATTTTGGAGACACCAAATTATGCGTCTTCACGACGCCCTATTAACAACCATTGACCGTTTAAGAATGAGAACAAGGATCCTGCTCATTCTCCTATTGCCGGTGGTTCTCGAGCTGCAGGCGCAGAAGCTTGTTCCCGCCGATTCCCTGCCCGCGCAGTTCTATCGATGGAACACGCGTCTGGGGGAACTCGACTACGCAAACCCGGAAATCGTTTCGCTGCATTACCTTTTCCTACAGGATATCCTCAAGGAAATGGACAAGGTGTATCGACAGCTGAACACGACCCTGGCACAAAGTCCGCGCACGGACTTTTACTCCACAAAACAGGCTTTCAGGCACGTTCATAGTAAAGCCCTACAGATGCACGACATTTTCGCCGCGCACAAGGCGGTGGTGGATCAGGAATTCTATCTTCGTGCGGAGGAGGAGATGGCTTTCCGCGACACCAACAGCGCGATGTACAACCTTGAACGCGCCCTGCAATACAACCCAGAAAACCCCGACGCTCTCTTGCTGAAGTGCAAGATTTTGCTCGCCCAGCGGCAATTTCAGCCCTGCGTCGATCTCATCCACCAAGTCTATTCGCAGACCAACCTCAACGAAAATCAGGAGATGGCTGTCTCCGACTTCACGTTGGTACTCTACGACCGGCTCTACACACACGGTAGCGATTTGGTAAAGGAAGGTCGTTCGGCCGAAGCTTTGGAGGTCTTCCTTGCCCTCGAACATTTCTGTAACAACATGCCCAGCGGTTACTGCAATGATGACTACTACAAAGGCATCCTCCTCTCACGCGAAGGCGTTTATGACTCCTACATCAGCATTGCAAAGGAGGCTGAAAAAAGACACAATCATGAAATGGCCCGCAAATTTTACCAATATGCGGAAGAATATTTAAGGAAAAACGAAAAGTAAATCCTCAAATAATAATCAAACAGCTACAATTGGCTTTCCGGGATATTGAAGGTGTTGCCACGACTCATGTCGCCGGTGGTGAGACCGAGCTTCAGCCATTTCATGCGCTGATCGCTGGAGCCGTGAGTGAATGATTCGGGATTGAAACCGCCCGTGGCCTTCTTCTGCAGGTAGTCGTCGCCAATGACCGCCGCGCACTCGATAGCCTCACGCAAGTCACCATCGTCCAAAGACTTGAAAGTCTTGTTTTCGTAATAACCCCACACGCCAGCGTAGAAATCGGCCTGCAGTTCGATACGCACACTCACTTTGTTGGCGTCTGCAGAGTTCATGCGCGACATCTGCGCATGCGCCTGGTCGAGGGTGCCCAACAGATGTTGAACGTGGTGTCCCACCTCATGCGCGATCACATAAGCGTAGGCAAAATCGCCGTCAGCACCCAACTGCTGCCTCATCGTACTGAAAAAGCTGAGGTCTATGTACAGGCACTCGTCGGCAGAACAGTAAAACGGCCCGACTGCCGAGGTGGCATTGCCGCAACCTGACTGCACCGCATCGGTATAGAGCACCATCTTGGGGGCACGGTAGGTTCTGCCCATGCTCTTGAACACTTCGGTCCAGACATCTTCTGTGCTGGCGAGAATCTTGCTGGCAAACTCCGCCAGTTCCTGCTCTTCCTTAGTGAACTCACGTTGGTTCTCTGTGGTTGTAACATTCTGTGATTGGATCTGTTGCAATACATCCTGAGGGTTACGTCCCAAGAACATCGAGAGCAACACTACAATCAATGTGCCGCCGATACCTACGCCAGCCACAGTGCCGCCAGAGACTCTCCGACGGTCTTCTACGTTTGAACTTGTTCTTCTTCCTTCTAAATTCATAATTGTTAGGTTTTTAGGTGACCCCCACACTGCGCTCCGCTTGTGCGGGGTTATTAGCACTTCGTGCGTTATGTCTCTTCGAGACTATTCTATGATTTTTTAAATTTTATGGGGATAGTCGAGGGAGTAGTGGAGGCCACGGCTCTCTTTGCGAGCCATGGCATGGCGCACGATGAGATACCCGATGTTGATGAGGTTGCGCAGTTCGCAGATTTCCGGTATAACCACCGACTTCTTGTAGAGGTCTTCAGTTTCGCGGTAGAGGATTTCGAGGCGGTCGAAGGCGCGCTGCAAACGCAAGTCGGAACGGACAATGCCGACATAGCTGCTCATGATGGTCTGCAGCTCCTTGCGCTCCTGCGTGATGAGCACCATCTCCTCGTTGAGGACGGTGCCTTCGCTGTCCCAGTCGGGCACCTCGCGGCAGATGTCAAGAGTGGGCAGCATCTCCACGGCTTTGACACAGGCGCGGTGCGAGAAGACGACTGCTTCCAATAACGAATTAGAAGCCAAACGATTGGCACCATGCAACCCCGTCGAGGCGCACTCTCCGGAGGCGAACAAATTGCGGATGGAGGTCTCACCCCATTCGTCGGTCTGGATGCCGCCGCAGGAGTAGTGTTCCACCGGCACCACGGGAACCATCTCTTTGGTGATATCGATGCCTATACTGAGGCATTTAGCGTAAATGTTGGGAAAATGTTCGAAAATCTCTTTTGACGGAATCGGGGATGGATCGAGGAAGACGTGATCAACACCCTGTCGCTTCATTTCGGAGTCGATGGCGCGGGCCACGATGTCGCGGGGGGCGAGAGAGCCGCGCGGGTCGTACTTCTCCATGAAGGCCACGCCATTGCCGTCGCGCAGGATGGCGCCCGCGCCGCGCATGGCTTCAGTGATGAGGAAAGAGGGGGAATCCTTCGGGTTATAAAGCGAGGTCGGATGGAACTGTACGAACTCCATGCCGCGCACCGCACCCTTGGCACGATAAACCATCGCGATACCATCGCCAGTGGAGACACGCGGGTTGGTGGTGTGCTCATAGACGTTGCCGATGCCGCCGGTGGCCATCATCGTCACCTTCGCCAAAATTGTGTGAACCCGCTTGGTTTCGGGACTGAAGACGTACGCTCCGTAGCAGGTGATGTCGGGCGTGCGACGGGTGACCTCCACGCCAAGGTGGTGCTGGGTGATGATTTCCACGGCCAGCCTGTCTTCGTAAATCTCGATGTTAGGGTTCTTGCGGACTGCCAGAATGAGCTTCTGCTCGATCTCCAGCCCCGTAAGGTCCTTGTTGTGGAGGATGCGGTATTCGGAGTGACCACCTTCCTTCGCAAGCGAGAAAGTGCCGTCTTGGTTTTTGTCGAAATCGACACCCCAATTCACCAGCTCCAACACACGTTCGGTACCTTCGCGGATGGTGAGCTCCACGATATGACGGTCGGAGAGTTCATCCCCTGCCACCATCGTGTCCTCGATATGTTTTTCGTAGGCGTCAGGCTCGTACATGACAGTGGCGATGCCGCCCTGTGCGTAGCGTGTGGATCCTTCGTCCATTTTGCCCTTGGTAACCAAGCAGACCTTGCCGTAGTTGGCGGCCTTCAGCGCGAAACAAAGCCCCGCAATACCCGAACCTATAACCAGAAAATCAACTTCCTTACGCATTCTTTCTTTCGATTTTATTTGACGCGGCAAAGGTACAAAAAATGTTTACACGTTTACATGCTTAGAAGCTTACAGGCTTGCTTGAGTAAGACTGTAAACGTGTGAACATAAAAACTCCCGTGATATAAAAAATTTTGTATTTTTGCCAATTCGTTTTCTGATAATACAAATTTAAAGATAAAGCATTATGAGCAAATTAGTTTCAATTGAAGACGCTGTTGCGCACATTAAAGATGGAATGACCCTGATGATTGGCGGTTTCTTGGGCGCCGGCACGGGTGTTAAAATGGTGGAAGCCATTGCTAACAAAGGGGTGAAAGACCTTACCCTGATCTGCAACGACACCGCATATCCCAACAAATTCATCGGTATGTTGATCTCCAACAAGCAGGTGAAGAAGCTTTACGCCTCCCACATAGGCACCAATGCCGACACCATCCAGCAATTCAACGACAAAACCCTCGACATCGAGTTCTGTCCGCAAGGCACTCTCGCTGAACGCATTCGTTGCGGCGGTGCGGGCCTCGGCGGCGTGCTCACCCAGACTGGTCTCGGCACTGTGGTCGAAAACGGCAAGCGCAAAATCGAGGTTGATGGCAAGGAATACCTCCTCGAATTGCCTCTCCACGCTGATGTAGCCATCATCGGCGCCAGCATCTGCGATGAAATGGGCAACGCCATCTACAAAGGCACCACCCAGAACTTCAACCCCATGATGGCCGCCGCTGCCGACACCGTCATCCTCGAAACCAAGGAACTCGTCCCCACCGGCTCCATTCCGATGGAACAGATTCACACACCGGGGATTTATGTCGATTATATCGTGAAGTAAGACTTTAGATTTGAGACTTATACCTTAAGTTTCAGGTTTCAAAACGAATACATGAGGAAAGCACTTCTCCCCATAATCGTACTCATCACCCTACTCTGTTCGGGCGGCTTCGCGCAAAGCGGCCCGAACAGTTTTTCTATTGCCATCGACAACAAGGTCAAGGAGGTGCGTACAATGCCGTGTGAGGAAAAGGGGTTCTGCATCTACACAGAGACGAAGACCCGAAAGGTTCACCAGATAACCCTCGCGCATTGCGACACGCTGCTGAAACTGCGATGGGACACCATCATGGAAATCCCTCTTGAGTGGCAACAGCAATTTCTGTTCTACGAAAACGGTGCCTTGGTAATGCTCTTTCGGGTGAACGAGCGTTCGAACTTCACCGACAAGGGCGTGTTGATGATCTATCTTCTTGACAAACAGAAATTTGAGATGCGCGATATTTCCGGACTTCCCACTATCGCTGGAACTGGCGACTGTCACCATTACGGCGGAAATCTCCTCTTTTCCACCATGGAGAAAAAGGGTGACCGCATTTGGTATCTGCCGGCAGGTGCCACGCAGCCCATCCCGTTCTCCTTCACCCAGGAAAACGCAGGTAACGTGCTCTGCACCTCCGTCGATACATCACAAGGGAATGCGGTGATTTGCTTTACTTCGGGAGGACGAACCATGTATTTCGAAACTGACTTCCAAGGCAAATCCTCCTTCGCCAACATCCTCAACGAGCCGGCCACCCATGCCCAATGGATATCCATCGGGCCAAACCATTCCATGTTAATGCTCTACTACGAAGATGACGAGACATTTTACATTCACCCTGTCAATATACTGAACCGCAAAGTATTACCAAGCAAAACGATCTACTGCGCCGATATCGCCACTCCCAAAACACTACCTCCTAACGTTCAAGAGAAAAAACTTATTATCGTAGCACCCTATAATTACATCACCTTTTATCCCACCTACGCTAATTGTTACAACGGTCGAATCACCTGCGTGACAGAACTTTTCTACCCCGAATACGGCAACTACTTCAATGGTTGGTACGTTGACCGTCGTTTTGACGGCTACCGCTACGAACGCGCCGATGTTCACTTCTTCGACACCAACGGAGTCTTCCTCACCAACGTCACATTCCCATACAACGAAGGACTCTCTTTACACTCAAATATATTAAAAAAATTGAGAATCAATGGTTTGCCAAATGGCGATTTCCTATTATACTATATGTATGCCCGGGAGTTCAACACCTTGCTTTTAGACAACAATTGTCAGGTGAAAGACCCAATTCGCAGCACCAACATCCAATTGCCGGTTTACGACAATCGTAGATATAATCCCTCTAATCTTCTCTTTTGGTACGGCAACCGTTTTCTGCTTTCCGCCTACCAGATGAAGCCAGGAGGACAACAGAAAACCGGTTACACCGTATGTCCTCTGGAGTATCGCTGATTCGATTACTTGTGATTTGTGAACAGTGATTTGAAAAAAGTGTATTTTTGCCACATTATTTTTAGCATCAAATTTTACATCAAAAATTAAACCCAAATATGGAAAAATTCGATCCTGCAACCAATCTTGAAAAATTGGACAAAAAAGATGCCTACAGAGGTGTCAACCCGGCTATCTGTGATAGCGCAACCTTCATGTTCGAACAGGCCAAAACGATGACCGACACCTTCCATGGCGAAACCGAGGGATACTTCCTCTACTCACGTCACTGGAATCCCAGCACTCTCTCTTTGGCACAGTCATTGGCAGCCATGGAGGGTACTGAACTGGCATGGACGACCGGTTCCGGCATGGCGGCCATCACCGTTGCTTTGTTGCACGAGGTGAAAGCCGGCGACCATATCCTTTCCAGCATGACCACCTATGGCGGCACGTTCGCTTTCTTGAACAACTACATCAAGAAATTCAACGTGGATGTCACTTTCGTGAACATGCAAGACTTGGATGCCGTGAAGAAAGCTATCCGTCCGAACACCAAGGTGATTTACACCGAGACGATGAACAACCCTTTGCTTCGCATAGCCAACCTGCCTGAGTTGTCAAAGATTGCGCACTCCAACGGTGCCAAACTGTTGGTTGACAACACTTTCACCCCGATGATTTTCTCCCCCTACCGTTTGGGCGCAGACGTGGTGATTTACAGTATGACCAAATATGTGAACGGTATGAACGACTGCGTGGCCGGTGCCATCTGCGGTTCTGCTGAATACATCAACTCCCTGATCGACGTGAACGACGGTACCGCCATGTTGCTTGGTCCGGTGTTGGACACTTTCCGTTCCACCAGCATCCAGAAGAACCTGCACACGCTGCACATCCGTATGAAAAAGCACAGTGAGAACGCCATGTATCTCGCCAATCGCTTCAAAGAGACCGGCATCAAGTACAACTATCCGGGTCTTCCTGAGCATCCCGACCACGAGCTGTTCAAATCGATGATGAACGACGGTTACGGTTTCGGCGGCATGATTTCCATCGACATGGGTACGGCTGATAGAGCCAGCGCCATCATGGAGAAGATGCAGGAGCTCGGCGTAGGTTACCTCGCTGTCAGCCTCGGCTACTTCAAGACGCTCTTCAGCAACTCCGGCAAATCCACTTCTTCCGAGGTTCCCGAAGACATCCAACACGAGATGGGCATGAGCGAAGGCCTCATCCGCTTCTCCATGGGCTTGGACAACGATCCCGAACGCACTTTCCAACTGATCAAACAAGCAATAGACGCAACGAAGTAATGGCTTTTGGCTATTAGCTTTTGGCATAAAGACGGGCACAAACGTGTCCGTCTTTTTTTTTGCTTTAATTCCGTAAATTTCTTTCAATTTTAGCTGTTGATAAACAAGCAAGTCATTGTTAATAAATAAATTAGCAATGACTTGCTATTCTCGTATTTTTCACCTATTTTTTCGA
>Ga0247610_10001242_pt1 | contig 32063 bp, 29 predicted proteins | sample 174DNAGHGhighgp2_FD_193483 | JGI IMG/M metagenome (GOLD analysis project Ga0247610, IMG submission 193483) | Sheep rumen microbial communities from Palmerston North, Manawatu-Wanganui, New Zealand - 1742 DNA GHGhigh gp2 | ecosystem: Host-associated > Mammals > Digestive system > Stomach > Rumen...
AGGCTGCCATGCGTTGGCTACTCCGACAGTTGCACAGGTCCTATCCCAAAGCCGTGATCGTAGGTCATCACGACCTGAACCCCCAGAAAGATTGCCCCTGCATCAAAAACGTCGTCCATGAGTATGCTGACCTGCAGCCGAAATAATCCCTCAAACACTTGGGGAAAATAAAACGATCCCGTATCGCTGGCGGTACGGGATCGTTTTTGAATTATTCAGTTTTACTGAATGACAACCTTACGGCCATTTGTTGCTTTATAGCGATAGCATGAGTTTCTCCCAGTCTTCGCAGAAGTCGGTCATGGTGGGGAAGAGCAGGTCGGCATTAGCATCGAGGAGCGTCTGCATGGGCAATGGTCCTGTGTTGACGGCAACGGTGAAGATCTTTGCTGCAGCACCGGCCTGGATACCCAATGGGGCATTTTCAACGACGATGGCTTCGTAAGGCTGCAGGTTGCCGGCTTTCATCAAGCCTTTGAGGTAGGGGTCGGGTTTGGGTTTGCCACGGCGGACATCGTAGGCGGTGGTGATATGCGCCTCGTCGACAAACATCCCGAAGTCTTTGAGGATACGACGGATGAGCGGCTTCTGTCCGCTGCCCGTGACGACACCAATCTGGATACCGTCGTCGTGGATCTGCTGCATGAGGGCAATAATGCCGGGCATGATGGGGGCCTCGGGGAGTTCGTGGAAGATGCGGCTCTTGACATCGTACATGCGCTGGGCCTCAGCCTCGTCGATCTCGCGCTGTTGTTGTCGCATGACCATCTTCCGGATGGTGTCTACGCCTCGGGCCCCTTCGGTGGCATAGGCATCGTCGGCGGTCATCCTGATACCGAACTGTGCCATCGACTGCTGCCAGGCAATGGCGTGGTTGGGCATGGAGTCGTAGAGTACGCCGTCCATGTCAAATAGCACGGCTTTGGGGCAGAGTGCCTCAAAGCCGTGTCTTTCCAAGTATTGTTTAATCGCGATTTGGTACACTAATCACTTTTCACTTTTCACTATTCACTGGCAAGGCGAGCCTTGATGGCCTTGCTGTCGGCCTCGTAGCCAGGCTTATCGAGCAGGGCGAACATATTCTTCTTATAGGCTTCGACACCAGGCTGGTTGAAGGGGTTCACACCCAGCACATTGCCGCTGATGCCACAACCGATCTCGAAGAAATAGATGAGCTGTCCGAGATAACGCTCGTTGAGGCGCGGCATGGTGATGCGGATGTTGGGCACGCCACCGTCGACATGGGCCAGACGGGTGCCGAGCTCGGCCATCTTGTTCACCTCGTCAACGCGCTTGCCTGCGAGGAAGTTCAGGCCGTCGAGGTTCTCCTCATCCTCGGGGAAGAGCAGTTTCTTCTCGGGCTCTTCAACGCTGATCACCGTCTCGAAGATGGTGCGCTCACCGTCCTGGATCCACTGTCCCATAGAATGGAGGTCGGTGGTGAAGTCGACAGATGCGGGGAAGATACCTTTCTTGTCCTTACCCTCAGACTCGCCATAGAGCTGCTTCCACCATTCGCTCATGAAGTGGAGCTTGGGCTGGAAATTGACCATGATCTCGATCTTCTTACCGCTCTGGTAGAGACCGTTGCGCACGGCTGCATACTGGGCAGCGGGGTTCTCGGCGAAGGGTACGTCAGACGCACAGGCCTTCTCCATGTCCTGGGCACCGGCAACAAGTTCCTTGATGTTGAATCCGGCACAGGCGATGGGCAGCAAACCTACTGGTGTGAGCACAGAGAAACGGCCACCCACATTGTCGGGGATGATGAAGCTCTTGTAACCCTCCTTGTCGGCGCAGGTGCGGGCAGCACCCTTCTTGGCGTCGGTGATGGCGACGATGACCTTCTTGGCCTCGTCCTTACCACGCTGGGCCTCGCACTGCTTCTTCAGCAGACGGAAGGTGAGCGCCGTCTCAGTGGTGGTACCGCTCTTGGAGATGTTGATCACGCCGAACTTCTTGTCTTTCAGATACTCGGTCAGTTCGAAAAGGTAGTCCTCGCCGATGTTGTTGCCTGCGAAGAGGATGGTGGGATTCTTGGTGTCCTTCACCAACCAGGCGAAGCTGTTGCTCAGGGCCTCGATGACGGCACGGGCACCGAGATAGCTGCCGCCGATACCGGCGACGACGATGGCCTCGCAGTTAGCGCGGAGCGTGTCGGCACAAGCCTGCAGTTCGTCGATGAACGCAGGGGTGATGCTGGAGGGCAGATGGAGCCATCCTAAGAAGTCGTTACCTGGACATGTACCGTTCTCAAGAGATGCCTGAGCGGCCTTGATTGTAGGCTCGAAAGCCTCTACTGCGCCAGCCTGCAGAAAGCAAGCAGCCTTTGTGATGTCAAGTTTGATGTTACTCATAATGATTATGTATTATTATTCTATCAAGATATTATCTGAACGAATCGGTTAAGAGCTTGATTTCGATCTGTGGGGCGATACGCTCGTACAGGATGTTGTAAACCGCATCGAGGATGGGCATGTTGACGTGCCAGTGGCGGTTGATCTCCTTCATGCACTTCGTACCGAAGTAACCCTCGGCAATCATCTCCATCTCTATCTGTGCAGATTTTACGCTGTAGCCTTTTCCGATCATCGTTCCGAAGGTGCGGTTACGCGAGAAATTGCTATAGCCCGTTACGAGGAGGTCGCCCAGATACACGCTGTCGTAGGCATTGCGCTCGATGGGGTAGACGGCGGTCAGGAAACGGTTCATCTCCTGCACGGCATTGGCCATGAGTACAGCCTGGAAATTGTCGCCATATTTCAGACCGTTGCAGATGCCCGCTGCAATGGCGTAGACATTCTTCAGCACGCTGGAGTACTCGATGCCGAGCACGTCGGACGAGGTCTTGGTCTTGATGAAATCGCTGGTGAGGACTTCGGCAAAGGCTTTGGCCTTCTCACGGTCGGCACAACCTACGGTGAGGTAGGAGAGACGCTCCAAAGCCACTTCCTCGGCATGGGAGGGACCTCCGATGCAGGCGAGGTTGTCGTAGGGCACATCGAATACCTGATGGAAATATTCCGAGCAGACGAGGTTGTCGTCGGGCACGATACCTTTGATGGCAGTAATGACGAACTTATCGCGGATGCGGGTTTTCAGTTTCTTGAGGTGTCCCTTCAGATAGGGCGACGGTGTGACGAACACCAACGTATCGTACTGCTGTACAATGCGGTTGATGTCGTTGTCGAAGTGAATTTCGTTGATGTCGAAATGGACGCTGGTAAGATAGGCCGGGTTGTGGCCGAGGCGACGGAAGTCGTCGATGCGGTCGTCGCGACGCATATACCAGCCAATGTGGTGGGTGTGACTCACCACAATCTTGGCTATGGCCGTTGCCCAGCTGCCGCCACCGATAATCGCTATCTTACCACAATCGAACATAGTTCATTGACCATTGACCATTGACCATTGAGCATTAGGCTTGCGCCTTCTCGATCCAGGCAGCGACTTCATCGACAGAAGGCTTTTGCAGATCGAGCTTATACTTCTTGAAGATCTCGCCGATTTTCTGCTGGAGACCCTGGGGCTTCTCGTCCTTAATGTTCTGGATGAGGTTGAAACCGGCCTTGCGCAGTACCGGGACGATATCCTCGGGAACGCCAATCCCGGCCCACTCTGCTACAGATGACTGAGGAATCTTCTTCTCAGGCTTCATCTGCGGGAACAGCATGACCTCGCCAATAGCGAACTTACCAGTCATCAGCATGACCAAACGGTCGATACCGATACCGATGCCAAATGTAGGAGGCATACCATACTGCAGCGCACGCAGGAAGTCGTGATCGATGATCATAGCCTCGTCGTCGCCCTTATCGGCCAGCTTCATCTGCTCAATGAAACGCTCCTCCTGGTCGATAGGATCGTTGAGCTCAGAATAGGCATTGGCCAGCTCCTTACCATTGACCATCAGCTCGAAACGCTCAGTAAGACCGGGCTTAGAACGGTGCATCTTGGTAAGCGGTGACATCTCAACGGGATAATCGGTGATGAAGGTAGGCTGGATGAAAGTGCCCTCGCAGAACTCGCCAAAGAGTTCGTCGATAAGCTTGCCCTTACCCATGGTCTCGTCTACGTCCATACCCTTAGAGAGGCAGAACGCACGGATCTCGTCCTCGGTCTTGCCATCACAATCGAAACCTGTCTTCTCCTTGATGGCATCGAGGATAGGCAGGCGACGGAATGGTGCCTTGAACGAGATGATGTTGCCATCGATCTCAACCTCGGGCTTGCCATTGACGGCTGTACAGATCTCCTCGAGCATCTTCTCGGTGAAGCCCATACCCCAAAGCAGGTCCTTATAGCTCACGTAGAGTTCCATACAGGTGAACTCAGGGTTGTGGGTCTTGTCCATACCCTCGTTGCGGAAGTTCTTACCCATCTCGTAAACACCCTCGAAGCCACCAACGATTAGGCGCTTCAGATACAACTCTGTGGCGATACGCATGTACATATCCTGATTCAGGGCATTGAAGTGGGTGATGAATGGGCGGGCTGATGCACCACCTGCGATGCTCTGCAGGATTGGGGTGTCAACCTCAGTGTAGCCTGCCTCGTCGAGAATGCGACGCATGGTGCGGATAATCGTTGCACGCTTCAGGAAGGTGTCTTTTACGCCCTCGTTGACTACCAGGTCAACATAGCGCTGGCGATAACGCAACTCAGGATCGTCGAATTTGTCGTAGGCCACACCGTCCTTATATTTCACGATGGGCAGTGGCTTGAGGCTCTTAGAGAGCAACGTGAGCTCAGCGGCATGTACGGAAATCTCACCAGTCTGGGTACGGAACACCTTACCCTTGACACCGATAAAGTCGCCAATATCGAGCAGACGCTTAAATACATTATTATATAAATCTTTGTTTTCGCCTGGGCAGATGTCGTCGCGGGTGATATACACCTGAATACGGCCCTTGGAGTCCTGGAGTTCGGCAAATGAGGCCTTACCCATCACACGACGGCTCATCATTCGACCGGCAATCACTACCTCGCGCTCCTCATCGTCCTTGAAATTCTCTTTGATTTCTGTGCTGAATGCATTGGTAGGAAATTCAGCAGCGGGATATGGGTCGATGCCCATATTACGTAATTCCTGCAGACTCTCGCGTCTGCCAATTTCTTGTTCGCTTAATTCTAAAACATTCATCTTTTTCAAAAAAATAATAGCTTTTATGGGTGCAAAGTTACGAAAATATCTCGGAAAATGCAAGATTAGGGTAAATATTTGCAAAAAAAGTTGGTAAACATTTGGTTGTTTATCAAATTATTTCTATTTTTGTGGCAGAATAACTAATGAAGTAGCTATGGATCAAAAAACGGTTAAGAAGAGAGTTATTGGTGTTGATGTCAGTCTTGACACTACATCGTATGCTATCGTAGATGTCAGGGGAAATATCTTGGTCAAAGAATCTTTTCCGACAGAAGATTACTCAGAGATAGGCGCCTTCGTATCGAAGTTGAGCGATGGTATCATGACGTTGATAGAAGCCAATGGTGGTTATGAGTCCATCCGATCGGTGGGTATCAGCGCACCGAGTGCGAACTATAAGTTGGGTAGTATCGTCAACTCTCCTAATTTTCCGTGGAAGGGTGTCATTCCCTTGTCCGCATTGTTGCGTGACAGGTTGGGACTGGCTGTAGCCGTGGCGAATAACTCCCATGTGGTGGCACTTGGTGAGCATGCCTTCGGATGTGCTCGTGGTATGCGCGACTTTATTGTGATTACTCTCGGATCGGGATTGGGCAGTTGTGTCTTTACCGATGGCAGTGTGAAACTGGGCTCTGACGGTTATGCCGGCGAGATCGGACATACCTGCATCCATCACGATGGTCGTCTGTGTGGCTGTGGTAATAAGGGTTGTCTGGAGGCTTATACCGCCACGAAGGGCATCATCCGTACGGCCCGTGAGATTATGACAGAGTCGGCAGAACCCTCAGAAATGCGCCATGTGCCGAAACTGTCACCAAGAGTGATTGCAGAATTGTGCGATAAGGGTGATGCCATGGCCATCGAGACATTCCGCAGGGCAGGTGAAGCCCTGGGTCTCGGACTTGCCAACTATGCCTCTGTCATGGATCCTGAGGCCATCATCTTTACTGGCGGTATTGCCAAAGCTGGCAAATGGCTGATTGAACCTGCCCAGAAGGCCTTTGATGAACATGTGTTCCATAATATCAGGGGCAAGGTGAAGTTCCTGAGCTCTGAATTAGAGGAAGGCGAACGCAACATTCTTGGTGCGAGCGTACTGGCTTGGGAGGTGAAGGAATATTCTCTGTTTGTTGAATAATAATGAAAACCAATATGGAAGCAGTTGATAAAATCAAAACCAGAGTTGTTGGCGTTGACATCCGAGAAGTGAGAACCACCTATGCTGTGGTGGATATCCGTGGCGAGATTATCGCGATGGACTATTTTATGACGATGGACTATCCTGATATATCAGATTATGTCAGTGCCCTGAGTGAGAAGATCATCATGCTTGTCGAGGAGAATGGTGGCTATGAGATGATACGCTCTATAGGTATGAGTGCACCAAGTGGCAACTTTATGACAGGATGTATTGAAAATGCCGCTAATATGCCATGGAAAGGTGTTGTTCCCCTGGCAGCGATGCTTCGCGACCGTCTTGGACTGGCTGTGGCATTGGCAAACGATGCACATGTCACGGCATTAGGCGAGAAGGCCTATGGTAGTGCTCACGGTTTGAAGGACTTTGTGGTGGTGTCTATCAGTCATGGTGGTCTCGGCAGCTGTATTTTCATGGATGGAAAGCCTCACTTAGGTGTGAATGGATTTGCCGGAGAGGTGGGACACTCCTGTGTGGAAGTCGGTGGCCGTGAATGCGGCTGTGGACGAAGGGGATGTCTGGAAACCTACTGTTCTGACAAAGGTCTTGTAAAGACTGTTGAAGAACTGCTGCAGGCAGAGGAACTGCCGTCGGCATTGAAGGGGCTGAAGAATATCAGTGTGGAGTCGGTTGCCTATTATTGTGATCAGGGTGACCAGGTCGCCATCGAGGCCATGCGCCGTCTGGGATTCATGCTCGGATTAGGTCTGGCCAACTATGCCTCAATTCTGAATCCTGAGGCTATCATCCTGACAGGTGATATGATGCAGGCTGGCAAATGGTTGCTGAAACCCATGCGAAAGTCGTTTGAGGAACATGTGTTCCATAATATCCAGGGTGAAACGCGTCTGCTGGTGTCAATCCTCAAGGAGGGTGAGCGTGACGTATTGGGAGCCAGTGCTTTGGCATGGGATGTGAAAGAGTATTCATTGTTTAAATAAAAATTCTTAATATGGAAGAGAATAATCTCAAAACGACAGTTGTTGGCGTAGACATCAGCATCGAGACTACTACCTATGCAATGGTGGATGTCAGGGGTAATATCCTGGCCGAAGATGCTTTTCCAACGTTGGATTATCCTGATGTGAATAATTTCGTGACGGCTCTGAGTGAGAAAATCGTGATGATGGTCGAGCAGAACGGCGGTTATGAGACCGTCCGTTCAATCGGAGTCAGTTGTCCGAGTGCCAGTACGGTCTCCGGATGTATTGAGAATGCAGCCAACCTGCCTTGGAAGGGTATCGTACCATTGTCGGCGATGCTGCGCGACCGTATTGGACTGGCCGTCGGCTTGTCGAACGATGCGCATATTTCGGCTTTGGGAGAATATACTTTTGGTAGTGCCCACGGTATGACTAATTTCATCATTGTCAGCCTGGGTGTCGGCATCGGTAGTTGTTTCTTCTCTGACGGTAAGGAGCACCGTGGTCATGGCGGCTATGCTGGAGAATTCGGACATACCTGTGTCTATCCTGACGGCCGGCAGTGCGGCTGTGGCAATAAGGGCTGTCTGGAAGCCTATGTCGGTGCCAAGGGTATCATTAAGACGGCTGAGGAACTGATGGCAGAAAGCGATGCCCCCACCATGATGCGTTCGTTAGAGAAACTGTCACCACGCACCATCAAGGAGTGCTGTGACAAGGGGGATGAGATGGCCATTGAGGTTTATCGCCGTACAGGTCTTATTCTAGGACAAGGTCTGGCGACTTATGCCTCGCTGATTGATCCTGAGGCCATTATCTTTACAGGCGGCATTTCCCATGCTGGCCACTGGTTGCTGGATCCCGCCAAGGAAGTGCTGGACAAACTGGTATTCGGCAACTTGAAGAACAAGGTCAGACTGCTCGTCTCGCGACTCGATGACCGCGAGCGCGATGTGCTGGGTGCCAGTGCCCTGGCTTGGAGTGTACCTGAGTATTCACTATTTAAGTGAACAGTGAATAGTGAATAGTGAAAAGTGAATAGTTGTGGACGTAGAAAGAATAAACCGGATTATCAACGAGAAGCCAAACCTGAGTACCGCCCTCGGTATGGAGTTTATCTCCACTCCCGAGGACGATACTTGTAAGGCACGTATGAAGGTTGACGAGCGTAATCGTCAGCCTTTTGGTTTTCTGAGTGGCGGCGCCTCGCTGGCGTTGGCAGAGAATGTGGCAGGTGTCGGCTCGTCGGCCCTCTGTCCGAACTGTGCCTGTGTGGGCATCGAGGTAAGTGGCAGTCATGTGAAGGCGGTGGCCGAGGGCGATTGTGTCACAGCCTATGCCCGTCTGCTTCATAAGGGTACCACCCTGCATGTTTGGAATGTGGATATCAAGGACTCTTCAGGTGAACTGATTTCGAATGTCCGTGTTACCAATTATATCATCAAACAGAAGAAAGGATGACGGCCTACGCCATATACAGATTGCCCCATGAAGACCACGCCACACTGATCAGACAGACTGATGGTGAGCCTGCGGTCTATCTCTCTTGTACAGAACTGAATGGCAGAAGGGGCTTTGTGATGGCTCCTTTTCAGATCTCTGAGAAACAGCCCATTTTATTGATCCGGCCTGATATCGTTGAAACTATCTTAGTGGAAAGTGGAGAGAGAAAAGAGGAAAGAGATATGTCTGCAGCAGAAAACATAATAGCAGAGTATTCTCACTCCTCTTTCCACTTTCCTCTTTCCTCAAAATATACCTATGCCATCGACTTCGCCAATTTCCATTCCCAACTTGTTTCTGGCGCTTTTCGCAAGATCGTGCTGGCACGCTGCGCGGACGAAGAGACACCTGACAGTATTCCGCCCCTGCAACTTTTCCATCGGGCTTGTATACTCTATCCACGCATGTTTATCGCCCTCGTCTCTACCCCGAAAAGTGGCTGTTGGCTGACGGCCACTCCGGAGATTCTCCTTGATGGCAAGACCGACGCCTGGCGCACCATCGCGCTGGCGGGAACCATGAAATTGGAGGGCGACCAACTGAATGGAGAGGGGGAATCCTTACGATGGAGCACGAAGAATATTCAGGAACAGCGTATCGTCGCTACCTATATCACCGAGTGTCTCGAACAGTTTACAGGCGAATTCCATGAGGAGGGACCTCGTACTGTCAGGGCTGCCAATCTGGTGCATCTGAGAAGCGATTTTACCTTCTCGCTTCCCGATAACCGGCATCTGGGTGATCTGCTGCATGCCCTGCATCCCACGCCTGCCGTCTGCGGACTGCCGAAACGGGAGACCTTTGAATTCATTACCCACAACGAACATACACCTCGTCGCTACTATAGCGGTTTTATGGGCATGCTCGACCCTGCTGCGGAGACACATCTCTATGTGTCGCTGCGCTGTATGAACATTGAGGGTAACCGATACCATCTTTATGCGGGAGGAGGATTGCTCAAGGATAGCCAGAAGGAACAGGAATGGCAAGAAACGGAGGCGAAACTTGAAACCATGCGGAATATTTTAGACTTAAGAATATAAGACATCATACAAAAAATGTATAGCAGTAAGGAGAATGTTAATATACTGACCAGTCTGATGGTGGCGCATGGCATCCGATATGCCGTCTGCTGTCCGGGCAGCCGTAATTCTGCCATCGTGCATAACCTCAACGCTTGTCCTGACATCGAGTGCTATCCTGTGACGGACGAGCGTTCCGCTGGTTTCTATGCCCTGGGTATGAGTCAGTGCCTGCAAAAACCCGTTGCTGTCTGTGTCACCAGTGGTACGGCACTCTTGAATCTTGCTCCTGCTGTAGCGGAGGCCTACTACCAGCATATCCCTTTGGTGGTGATCTCTGCGGACCGTCCTCAGGCATGGATTGACCAGCTCGACGGTCAGACGCTTCCGCAGCCCGATGCCTTCGGACGCTTTGTCAGAAAGGCCGTCTCCCTGCCGGAACCCTATGATGCGGAATCACGATGGTTCTGCAACCGTCTCGTCAACGAGGCGCTGATCGTCAGGCATGCCCCTGTGCATATCAATGTCCCCATCTCAGAACCCTTGTTCGACTATACGGTGTCAGAGCTGCCGAAAGAACGGAAGATAGAACTGATAGAGAGCGATGCGTCGACTATGACCCAGAGTCATGTAGTGCGGATGTTTCTGCACGCTAAAAGACCGATGCTTATCAGTGGTCAACCCATGAACCCTCATATGGATGAGGCGGTGTGCCTGATTGGTGATGATGAGCGGTATGTTCCTGACTTTGTGCTTTATACGGGAGGTTCCATCGTCAGCAAACGACTGAAACGCTTCCTTTATAAAGCCAAGGAAACCTGGGTTGTGAACAGCATGGGTGAGGTGAATGATACGTTCCAGAACCTGACGCATGTCATACAGGGTGATGGTGAGGTGATTGCCGATCTGATCCGGTTTAACCTGGAACAGCAACCGCATCCTTTTGTACAACTGTGGGAAGAACTGTTGGAAAAGGTAAGGTTGCAAACCATTGCCTATGAGCCTGATTATTCACAGATGGCGGTGGTGAAGAGGTTTGAGAGAAGACAGAAGTCAGAGATCAGGAGTCAGTATCATTATGCTAATTCGACGGCGATTCGTCTGGCTAATATCTATGCCCGTCATTCTGTGTACTGCAATCGTGGGGTAAATGGCATTGAGGGGTCGTTGTCAACAGCGGCGGGGTTCTCTGTGGTGTCTGAGGATATGGTCTATTGTATCATTGGCGACCTGAGTTTCTTCTACGATCAGAATGCCCTCTGGAACCAGAACCTTCATGGCAACCTTCGCATTCTCTTGCTCAACAACGGTAAAGGCGGTATCTTCAATATGCTCAAAGGCTTGGAGCAGAGTCCATCCCGTGACCAGTATGTTGCTGCTGAGCACCATACTTCTGCCGAGGGTATCTGTATGCAGAATCGTGTGGTCTATCTGAAAGCCACCAACATGGAAGAGATGCAACAAGGTCTCGACACATTAATTGATATGGAGGGTGACCGTCCCGTCCTCCTTGAAGTCTTTACTAATGCAAGTGAGGATGAACGTGTATTCAAGGATTATTATAGGAGATTAAAGATATGAGAAATTGGAAAGAAATACGTAAGTTCGAGGAGATTCTCTTCGAATCATACAATGGTATCGCAAAGATCACCATCAACCGTCCGCATTATCGCAATGCCTTCACCCCTAAGACGACTTGGGAACTCTCGCAGGCTTTCTCCCTCTGTCGCGAAATGCAGGACATCTCTGTGGTATTGCTCACGGGTGCGATGTCAGAAGTGCCTAAAGGCAAAACGCTTGCGGATGTCAAGCACGCCTTCTGTTCGGGAGGCGATATGCACGTAAAAGGTCGTGGCGGTTATGTTGACGAAGAGGGCGTGCCCCGTCTCAGTGTACTCGACGTACAGATGCAGATCCGTCGTCTGCCCAAACCCGTGATTGCGATGGTCAACGGCTATGCCATCGGTGGCGGCCATGTGCTTCACCTCGTTTGCGACCTTACCATCGCCTCCGAGAATGCCATCTTCGGACAGACGGGGCCTAAGGTCGGCTCCTTTGATGCAGGCTTCGGATCATCCTACTTGGCAAGAATCGTGGGACAGAAGAAAGCCCGTGAGATCTGGTTCCTCTGCCGCCAGTATACGGCTCAGGAGGCTGAGGCCATGGGTATGGTGAATAAAGTGGTGCCCATTGAGCGCCTCGAGGACGAGTGTGTCGAGTGGGCAGAGGTGATGATGGAACGTTCACCGTTGGCTCTTCGTATGATCAAGGCTGGCCTTAATGCTGAACTTGACGGTCAGGCTGGTATCCAGGAACTTGCCGGCGACTGCACCATGCTCTACTACTTCCTCGACGAGGCGCAGGAGGGTGGTAAGGCCTTCCTCGAGAAACGCAAGCCTGACTTCAAGAAATATCCTAAACTCCCATAAGATTAATTGAAGAATTAAAAGATTGAAGAATTGAAATACGAAATAGAGGAGCGTCTGCTCCATTTCAAACAGCCGGCGGGAACTTCCAGAGGCATCTATACCACAAGAAAAATTTGGTTGATTCATCTGTCGGATGGTCAGAGAGAGGGACTGGGGGAGTGTGCTCCTTTGCCCGATTTGAGCTGCGATGCCCTCCCTGATCATGAATACGCTTCTATATTAAATAAGGTCTGCGAGGATTTCTGTCAGTCAGGCGAAATCGACTACGACTCTCTCCGCGATTACCCCTCGATGCTCTTCGGCTTGGAAACCGCTCTGCTGAATCTCCAGAATGGCAATCGTCTGTTTGATACCGCATTCTCCCGTGGCGAAACAGGTATCCCCATCAATGGTCTTGTCTGGATGGGTAACCACGATGAGATGCTCCAACGCCTCGAAGAGAAGATGGAGAAAGGCTTCCGTTGCATCAAACTCAAGATCGGTGCTATCGACTTCGACCAGGAACTCGATCTCATCCGTCGCATCCGTGATCGCTTCTCCTTCCACGAAGTGGAGCTGCGAGTGGATGCCAATGGTGCTTTCCCTTATGACGAAGCACTCTACAAACTCGAGCTGCTATCACAATATAATATCCACTCCATCGAACAACCCATTCGTCAGGGACAATGGGCCTATATGGCTGAACTTTGTCGTGAGTCGCCGCTTCCCATCGCTCTCGACGAGGAACTTATCGGCGTCAACGATCTGGCGATGAAACACCATATGCTCAATATCATCAAGCCTCGTTACATTATTCTCAAGCCTTCGTTACATGGCGGTATTGCTGGCTGTCGCGAGTGGATAGCGACGGCTCGTGAGATGGGTATTGGTTCATGGATTACTTCCGCTCTCGAAAGTAACATTGGCCTGAATGCTATCGCCCAGTTTGCCTCGTCCGTCTATGGCGATTACATCACTATGCCTCAGGGACTCGGCACTGGTCAACTCTTCACCGACAATATCCCAATGCCTTTGGAAATCAGGGGAGATCAATTATGGCGATGTCATTAGAAGAATTCCTTGAAGAGTGGAATAACTCTTCTGAAACGGTGTTGGTACAGACCAGCGGCTCGACAGGTGCGCCTAAACCTATGTGCGTCGAGAAGTCGCGTATGCTCGCCTCTGCCCGTCGCACTAACGACTTCCTCGGCCTCCGTGAAGGAGATACGGCGCTGCTCTGTATGTCACTCGACTATATTGCCGGTAAAATGATGGTGGTTCGCGCCCTTGAACGTCACTTGCGTCTCATCACCGTCACCCCCTCCGGTCATCCTCTCCAAACACTCGGGGACGGTTCTTTTTTGTTTGACTGCCAGTCGCATGTAATGGTCAAACAAAAAAGAACCGTCCCCGAGTGTTTGAATATCTGTTTTGCCGCGATGGTGCCGATGCAGGTATATAATTCGTTGCAAGTGCCCGAGGAACGTGAGCGACTCATGCAAATAAAGCATCTGATTATCGGTGGCGGCGCTATCGACGATGCCCTGGCTGTAGAACTCAGATCCTTCCCCAATGCCGTTTGGAGCACCTATGGCATGACGGAAACCCTCTCACATATTGCCCTCCGTCGTCTCTCCGGTCCAGATGCCTCCGACTGGTACACACCTTTTCCCTCCGTTCATCTCTCCCTTTCCTCCGACGGCTGTCTTATCATCGATGCCCCTGATGTCTGTTCCGATACCCTTGTCACCAACGATATCGCAAAGCTTTCACAAGACCAACGTTTTCGCATTCTTGGTCGCAAAGACAATGTTATCTGTTCTGGTGGATTGAAAATTCAGGCTGAAGAACTCGAACGCCAACTGCGTTCCCACCTTCGTCAACCTTTTGTCATTACAAAATGTGCCGATGAAAAATTTGGTGAGATTGTCGTTCTCCTTACCGAAGGTTCTACAACTGAGGCCCGTCAGGTCTGTGAGCATATCCTGCCCAAATACTATCAGCCTCGTTCTTACTTTCACGTTCCCCGCATTCCTCTCACCGCTACAGGCAAGCCCGCCCGCCATGAAGCAGAGCTGCTTGCTATTGTACTATCCGGCGACAGAGTTTCCAAACGGCTAAAAGGGTGAAAACGCCTATCAACAGGAAGATGAGGGCAATCTTGAGCATTGGTTGCAAGACACCCTGTTTGGGGACAATGAGAGCTGCTGACCATTTGACATGTTCAATCGGGGTATAATAGATGGTAGATGCCACCCCGTTGATATTCATCTCTATTGTACCGCTCTTCTGTTGATCAAAGATATCACCTGCCTGTTCTTTGGTCATCGTGAGAAGTTTGTCGACAGGATGAGCGATGCAGCTTCCATCGTTGTTGATGATTACCGTGTAACAGTCATTCTCGTGAAAGAGATAGCGGTTCAGCAGTTCGTTCTGTTGGATCGTCTTTTCGATGCGTTCCAGTTCCTTGCTGAGCCATTCAAAAGTCATGTCGGCACCACAGACACAGGCCAAACGACCGGTTTTGTCGAAGATGGGCTTGACAAATGTAGTATAATGGCCGCTGATGTTTGTGCCGTCGTAATAATAATAAGGATCAGCCCAGAAGCTATCGTTGGATTGCTTGGCACGGATGTACCATTCGGACTTATGATAGTTGTGACGGGCCGAGCCAACCATTCTGAGTTCGAAAGCATTGGTGTCGACATGGTGCACGTAAGGCTCGAACCATTGGCCCTCTTTCTCGAAATAATGGGGCTCGAAGGCGGCAAAATAGCCTCTAACCTCTGGGTTCAGATTAGTCTTGCTCTCCAGAGCGGCGATGACGGATTCCGGGGTGTCGAGATGCTTTTCAACTTCGTCGAACTCGTTCATGGCATTCATCTCCATGCCTCTGATGGTCTTGGCAATTTTCTCGGCAGCGACATTCGTTATACCGACATAGCGGGCATGTGCCTCTGCCATTAAGGCTTGGTGGCAAATCCAGCAGGATGCGGAGAATACTATAATCATTATTACCAGCACGGTAAGTATGACAAACCGTGTGAGTTTCTTTGATGTAGAATCAGTTGACTGTTTCACGTTTTGGGTGTTAATTAGCTGTATGTTTGTTGCAAAATTATAAGTTTTATTATTCACCTCCAAATTCATCTTCTAATAATTAACATATTTTAAGCTGTTCGACTGGAATAGTACAAAAAAGAGATGCAGCTGCTTTCACAAGTGGCTGCATCTACGATTAGTTAGTAATATGATCAGGTTCACTAAGTTGATTGGTCCGTTTTCAGAGCCGCGTTATGAGCGCGGCGACTGTGGATCCTGCTCAGCCCTCGCGATAGAAGTCGAGGGCTTCGTAGATTTCTTCCTTCGTGGCTGTCTGGTTGATACGGATGTCGCCGATACCACCGAGCAGTGTGAAGTTGATGCTGCCCGCCGTGTTTTTCTTATCATGGGTCATGAACTCAAACAAGGTGGGGTAGTCATTGCAGGTGATGGGCATGCGGCCGTAATGTTCGTGGATGAAACTGACGGTCTGGCGCATCTTGTCGGTGGGGAAGCCTGTCTTAACGCAACTCAGGTAGAGTTCGCAGACGAGGCCATAGGCAACGGCATAGCCGTGAAGGATGGGAGTGTGGCTGAGTGCAAACGACTCGAAGGCATGACCTACGGTGTGACCGAGGTTCAGGGCCTTGCGGATGCCGTGCTCCAGAGGATCCTCGATGACGATACGCTGCTTGACAGCCACGCTGTCGGCCAGCATACGCTGAAGACTGGCAAGGTCGAGCGGTTCGTCGATGAGATTGAAATGCATCAGTTCTGCCCACATTACCTCGTTGGAGATGAGTCCGTGTTTGAGCATCTCGGCATAGCCGGAGAGAATGTTCTCGTGGTCGAGGGTGCGCAGGAACTGTGTACTGAGAATGACCGTAGCGGCATTATTGAACACCCCGATCTCATTCTTCAGTCCACGGAAGTTGATGCCTGTCTTGCCGCCGACGCTGGCGTCGACCATTGCAAGCAAGGTGGTGGGGATGTTGATGTAGTTGATGCCGCGCTTGAAGGTTGAAGCTGCGAAACCGCCCAAATCGGTCACCATGCCGCCCCCTATATTTATTAATAAGGTGTGGCGGGTGCCACCCATGCGTCCGAGTTCCTCCCAGACATGGGCCAGTGATTCAAGTGTCTTGTGGGTGTCGGTAGCCCCGATGCTGATGAGCTCAGCACCCTGAAGGCAGGGGAAGTTGCTGACAACAGGCCAGCAAAGTTCTCGGGTGGTATTGTCGGTGAGAATGAAGAGCCTATCGTGCTCGCAAGCTTCGATGGCTCTGGCGAGTGATGTCTCTAAATTCTCCGCTATTTCTACCTTTTGGGGGTTCATTATCCTTTAATGGTCATTTTTGCGTGTGCAAAGTTAGTCAAAATTTTGGTATTTCGTTTAAAAAGAAGAAAATAATTGTATAATTTCCATTTTTTTTCTTTAGATTGATTAAACTTTCTAAATTTTGCTGCGTCAAAGGTGCAGAATTTTATACAACTATCATGAGAAGATTACTGATTTTGATGATTGTCAGTGTGATGACAATTGCTGGATTTGCTCAACGAACCGTAACCGGTACAGTAGTGGAACAAGACACTAAAGATGCTGTGATTCAAGCTACAGCCTCTCTGTTGAGCGGTGAAAAAGTGGTATCCAATGCCGTAACTAATGCTGATGGTAATTTCAGTGTGAAGGCACCGAGTGACGGTACCTTTACACTGCGTATTACCTATGTAGGCTTTAAGACCTACACGAAGAAGATTACCGTAGCCGAAGGAAAGAGCGTGTCGGCAGGCACCATCAGTCTGGCGCCTGACGCTATTATGTTGCAGGGTGCTACGGTGACAGCCCATTTGGCTAAAGTACAGTCGAAGGGTGACACTCTTATTTTCAATGCTGACGCCTACCGCGTGCCAGAGGGCTCAGTGGTCGAGGAACTGGTAAAGCGTATGCCGGGTGCTGATATCGATGAGAACGGTAACATCACCATCAACGGTAAGCAGGTGTCGAAGATTAAGGTGGACGGTAAGGATTTTGGCGACGCCCAGACGGCGCTTAAGAACTTGCCTACCTCTATTATTGAAAAGGTTCGCGCGTATGACGAGAAGAGTGACCTGGCCCGTATCACCGGTATCGATGATGGTAATGAGCAGACGGTGCTCGACTTCGGTATCCGTGCTGGTATGAACCGCGGTACGATGCTCAATGCCGACCTGGGTTACGGTACGAAGGACCGTTATTCCGGTCGTCTGTTTGGTATGTATATGCGTGATGACTACCGCGTAATGGGTATGCTTAATGCCAACAATACCAATGACCAGGGTATGGGTGGCGGCGGTGGCCGTCGTTTCGGTGGTGGTATGGGTATGGGTGGCGGCGGCCTGAATGCTGCCAAGACCGGTATGATCAACATCAACTACGAGAAGCCTAAGCTGATCATCGCCCAGGCCAGTGTGAACGTGAACCATCGTGACGGTGACTCCTGGTCACGCCGATTCTCGGATAACTTCACAGCTAAAGAGGATGTGAAAAATATTACTAACTCCATCAACCAGAGTTATTCACGTAATACCAACTGGAGTGTACAAGGCCGTATCGAGTGGACGCCCGACACGCTGTGGAACATCGCCTTCCGTCCGACATGGAGCTTCGGTAGCAACGACAGTCAGAGTGATAATACCTCTGCTACGTTCAATGCAAACCCCTACAACTATGTCGATTATCAGCTTGACGCTGCTATCATGGAGAAAATCCTGAGTGATCAAGGTATTGACGCCTTGAATGATTACCTTACCAACGGTAGCCGCAATAAATCGCTGGGTTATGGTGATAACAAGCGCCTCGGCGGTACTTTGCAGATCAACCGTCTGCTGAATGGCAGAGGCCGTAACATCACCGTACAGTTGACCGGTAATTACAGTGACAATGAGAATAAGCAGCTGTCGAACAACCAGACGAAGATTTTCCATGGGGATCCAGTGAAGTACAATGGCGTCTCCGGCCTTACACAATATCAGGCCAACCGTTATAACCTGTCACCGACCAAGTCGTGGGATTACAGTGTACGTGCTACCTATAGTGAGCCGATTGCTTACGCCACGTTCCTGCAGTTCAGCTATACCTTCCAGTATCGCTACAACGAGAGCGATCGTCAGACGTTTGACTATTCGCAGCCACTTCTGGCAAATCCTACCCTGGGTTACGATTTCAGCAGTGTGAAACCTGTATACCGTCAGTGGAGCGACTATTTCGACCTGGTGAATCCTGGTTATTCTCCCGCGAAGGATGATGCTTACTACAGCAAGGACCAGAGCCGCTATTCTGCCTATTCAAACTACATCCACACGGGTGAGATCATGCTGCGCTTCATCCGCGACACCTACGACTTCAACTTCGGTGTGCAGGTCATTCCGCAGAAATCAGACTATACCCAGCGTTATCTGGGCGTGGACACCATCGTGAAGCGTACGGTGACCAACTGGAGCCCGACAGCCAATTTCCGCTGGCGTCCTACACAGTCAGGTAGCCTGCAGTTCCAGTATCGTGGTAGCACCAGTCAGCCGTCCATCGATCAGTTGCTCGTGATCAACGATGATACCAACCCGATGAGCAAGACCACTGGTAATCCTGACCTGAAGCCTTCGTTCACACAGAGCTTCAACCTGCGCTTCAACAACTACATCATGAACCATCAGCGCATGATCAATGCCAACCTGAACTTCTCGACCACGATGAACAGCATTGTGAACAAGGTGACCTATTTCGATAATGGTAGACAGGAATCACGGCCTGAGAATATCAACGGTAACTGGAATGCCGGTGGTAACATCATGTGGAACTCGGCCATCGACTCACTGGGTTACTTCAGCTATAATGTCTCGCTGAATGAGAACTTCAACCACCGTGTGGGTTATGTGGGTGACATGAAGACACGTGAGACTCTAAGGAATTCCACCAACCAGAATATGATCGGTGGTCGCCTGGGTGCCAGCTACCGCAACGACTGGTTGGAGGTGGAGCTCAATGGATCGGTAAACTACAACTCAACACGTAATAAGTTGCAGCCGACGGCGAACCTCGACACTTGGACTTACTCCTATGGTTTGAACTCGACCATCTATCTGCCTTGGGGTACACAGATTACGACTGATATCAGTATGAACAGCCGCCGTGGTTACGACGATGCTTCGATGAATACCAACGAGCTGATCTGGAACGGTCAGATCTCTCACAGCCTGCTGCGTGGTAAGCCATTGACCCTCTCTGTGCAGTTCTATGATATCTTAGGTCAGCAGTCGAACTTCTCAACGACCATCTCTACGATGGCCCGTACCGATAACGAATACAACGCCGTTACCAGTTACATCATGTTCCGTGCCAGCTATCGTCTGAACTTCTTCGGTACACGTGCATCCCGTATGGGTATGATGGGGGGCATGATGGGTGGTATGCCAATGGGCGGTGGCCGTGGTGGCAATCGTGGAGGCGGCTTCGGAGGCGGAATGCCGATGGGCGGCGGTGGCTTCGGCGGAGGCGGCGGTTTTGGCGGTCCCGGCAGATTCTAAGCCAATCCCGTAAAAAGAAAAGAGGCTTCGGTTATTCCGAAGCCTCTTCTTTTGTTTCCTCTGGTTCCTCTGTCTTGAAATCGGTAATGCCGCTCTCAATGAGAATGTTATACCAGGTGATGAGTTTCTTGATGTGGCTGTTCTGCACACGGTCGCGATCCCATTCAGGAAGTACCTTGGTGAAATAATCCTGCAGTTCCTGACCCGAAGCTTTTTTCTCGTTGATACTGGCTTTCTTGCCATCCTCGAGTTTTTTCATGTTGTCGAGTACGGTCATCAGGGGCACATCGTCTGTCTCGGTGAACATCGCGATGTCGCCGAGCGATGTGATTCTGTCGGTGGCGAAAGCGGGTTGACGACGGTGCGTGGCGTCGAGAGCCTCGACAATCAGGTTGTTCTTTCCTCTGGATACGAGTTTGTAAAGGCCGGGCTTGCCGGCAATAGCTAAAATGGTTTCTTTCATGTTTCTTAATATTTTATTTAGTTGTTGTTCGATGTTTGCTTCTCCATCGTTAACGATTTCGAAGTCGGCCCTACGGCGTACTTCTTCCTGCGGCAGCTGGCGTGCCATCCATTCGAGCACTTTCTCACGGCTGATACCGTCACGTTGCATGACACGTTGGATACGTACTTCCTCAGGTGCTGTGACGACAATCGTCTTGTCAACGAGACGGTAGGCGCCTGATTCATAGAGGATGGCGCTCTCCATCCACTTCATGCCACTCGCCTCGAAATCGCGGAACACAGCAGGATGCACGATGGCGTCGATAGCATGGGCGTTGGCCTCTGACTCCAGCAGGAATCTGGCGATGTCGGCCTTTTCAAGCGAACCTACTAACGCTTTCATCTGCTGCTGCAACTCTGAAGAGGTGCGCATCAGGCGCTTAGCCGCACTATCGCAGTCGTAGACCTCATAGCCGCGCGCTATCAGTCTTTGGCAGACGTAACTCTTGCCGCTGCCGATGCCTCCAGTAATACCGATTTTCATCAATGGCCTCCCTCTTCCTCTATCAGATAGTCGACGTGTGTGATCTCAAGTCTGGCACGGGAAATGCCAGAAGGGGAGTCTTTCAGGATTATGCGACATTTCTCCGACGGGTTGTTGATAAGCTCGTTATAGTCGGCTATCACCGTGAAATCTTCCGGACGCAGGTTACGGAATACATTGGCACCAGTGACGAAGCGCACCTTGACCTTAGCAGGGAAGGTACGGAGAATCTTTCCTGGCGGCATATTGATGCCCTGAATGGGTATGCCGTCCATACTTTCCTCCGTCAGCACATCCGTAAAGAAACGGATACTGATTTCTTCTGGTACCGTTTTTACACCCGTCAGCTTCATCAGATGGCAGTTGACCTGCAATGTGTCACGGAAGTTAACATAGTTCAACTGCTCAGTATAGATCATATTAATACTGTCGAGTTTCTCCTTGGAGGCATAGACGGTCACACTGTCAGGCTGATATTCTACCCTTGAGATGAAGAACAGCTGTTCAGGGATAACGCGACCGCTCCATCTCACGGGAACGCGCTTCTTGTCGCCGAAGTTATAGTAAAAAACCAACTTGTCAGGTTTGAAGTTCGTGATTCTGGAACTACTGGCCAGTTGTTGGCGAATGAACCTCTGGAGCTCACCCATGGGGATTGTGCCAGTACCGTCGTTACGGGCGTAGTTCTTGTAGTTGACACGTACCTGCGGCAGTGCCTTACCATACATATAGGTAAGCAGTGTGGTGCCTTTGTCACGGATGGTAATCTTGACAGTATCGGTCTCGTCAGAGGTCAGCATGATATTCTTGGGCACATCCGTGATGGTCACAGGAATGGCAAATTCCTTCTCGTAACTCTCATTAAGTGCGAGGGCAAGCCAAAAAGTGCCTGCCAGGACGAGAAAGAACAAGAAAATCAGAAACTCCCTGTTAGTCTTGCTAAACAGGAAATCTCTGATGAATTGCCACAGATTGCGCCTCTCCATACTGGTAGGTGCTTATTTCTGTGGGAGGCTCGATGCACTCGACATATCTTTGAAGACAGAGGTCTTCTCGACAGTGACGATAACGTCGCGGGCAATCTTTATGTCGACAGTGTTCTTGGCCAGGTCGATGCTTTTGACAACACCATGTATGCCGCCGCCAGTGATGACCTCAGTGCCCTCCGTCAGTTCGTTCTGGAACTTCTGGATCTCTTTCTGTTTCTTCTGCTGCGGTTTGATCATAAAAAACCACATGATGGCAAAAATGGCCACCATCATGATAATCATGCTCATGCCGCTACCTTGTCCTGCTGCCTGTGCAGCTAATACGATATTTGTCATATGCTTTAATAATTTAGTTTAGTTCCTTACTATTCTATTCATCCTCTGGCGCTTTTTCAATACGCTTACGGGGCGCTTTCTTCTTAGGCATAGCGTCGGATGTCTTCTCAGGCTTGGGCTCCATGAATTTCGCCAGCCTTCCAGTGTTGATCAGATGACGTGCAATTGCGTCGAGCATACCGTTGATATAACCGCCGCTTTTTCTGGTGGAGTAGAGCTTGGCCAGGTTGACATACTCATTGATGGTCACGCTGACGGGGATATTGGGGAATGTCATGAATTCTGCGATGGCAATCTGCATGATAACGATATCCATGTATGCCAGACGTGAGAAATCCCAGTTGCGTGAGGCCTCGCTCATGAAATGCTGATACTCGTCGGCATTGAGAATGGCGGCACGGAAGAGCTTGCGGGCAAATTCCTGCTCCTCATCGCTGTCCCACTCCTGCAAAAGATCCTGCTTGGGACCATTCTGTTCACTGAAACGGTTGAAAGTCTTCAGCACGAAAGTGTCGATAATCTCCTTGTCGTCGTTCCAATAGAGACTCATTTCCTCCAGCAGGCTGTCCAGATCGTCATTCTTCTGGATAAAGGTACGGTAGAGCTTGCGCCACAGTTCGCGATCGGCATCATAACCGTCTTCCTGGCTGTTCATGTATTCCTGATAAATCTCACTGCTCTCGATGTGTCCGAGGAGCGTGGCGATAAACTCGGGATGGTCGGCCCAGGTTTGTTTCTGGGTAGCAATGAAGTCGTTGAGCATCTTGTTGCCTTCCAACTGGAGGGCAAAGCGGTTTAAGGTGAATTTCTGCGAGGGAGCTGGGGTGCCTTCGCGCTCTGCTCGGGTCTGCAGTACTTCCAAACGGCGCCTCGATTCCTTTGTGATGGCCACTACCAGGGCCAGCAGGTTGTTGTAAAGGTCATAAGCTTTTGACAGACTGAAGAATAGCTCCTTCTCAGCTGTATCGATGTTCTTGCTACCGTTTTGATAGTACGCATAGGTTAACTGAACAATCTTTGAACGAATAATTTCTCTGTTAATCATCTCACTTGATGTTTTAAATATTATCGATTTTGTCGTTTTACGATTGCAAAGTTATACATTTTTCCCCGATTATACAAGAAAAAGCAAGAAAAAATAGTTAAAATGCAAATTTTTCAATTATCAATTATCATTTATCAATTATTTTATGTACCTTTGCACCCGCTTTTTCCGAAAGCACAACGATTTTTCGTGTGATGGTGAATTAAGCAGTCGTATTAACAACTTAATTTTAGAGTAACACAATTATGAAAGAAATTAGTGTAAAAGGTCAGAAGCGCGCCGCCACTGGAAAGAAAGCTTCAAAGGAACTCCGTAAGGAGGGTATGGTTCCCTGTAATCTGTATGGTGAGAAGAAAGGTGAGAATGGTCTCCCCGAGGCATTCGCTTTCACCGCTTCATTCGCTGAGCTCCGCAAGGCTGTGTATACCCCTGAGGTGTACGTGGTGAATCTTGACATCGACGGTGTGGCTCACAAGGCTGTCATCAAAGAGTTGCAGTTCCACCCCACAACTGACGCACTGCTGCACGCTGACTTCTATGAGGTGAACGAGACCAAGCCCATCACAATTGGCATTCCCGTCAAGCTCAATGGTCTGGCACAAGGTGTTCGTGATGGTGGTAAGCTCAACCTCTCGATTCGTAAGATTAATGTCACAGCTCCCTACAAGCAGATTCCCGAGGTGCTTAACATTGATGTTACCAATCTGCAACTGGGTAAGGCTATTAAGGTTGGCTCTCTCAATTTCGAGGGTCTTGAAGTCGCAACTTCTCCTGAGGTTGTCGTCTGCTCAGTGAAGGCTACACGTGCTTCTCGTTCTGCTGCTGCAGTTGCTGAGGCTGAGGCATAAACTGTTGACAGTTTACCGTTAACAGTGAAAAGCTGATGGACAAGTTCCTGATTGTTGGTTTGGGAAACGTTGGCGACGAGTACGCCATGACCCGCCACAATACGGGTTTCATGGTATTGGACGCTTTTGCGAAAGCGTCCAATATTTCATTTGAGGACAAACGCTATGGTTTTGTGGCTGAGACCTCGCTGAAAGGGCGAAAGGTGTTCTTGCTCAAACCATCTACGTATATGAACCTCAGTGGTAATGCTGTTCGTTATTGGCTGAACCACGAGAACATCGACCAGAGTCGTCTGCTCGTCATCAGTGACGAGGTCGCCCTGCCACTTGGTGATTTTCGCCTAAAGGCTGGGGGCTCCAATGGCGGGCATAATGGCTTAGGCCATATCCAGCAGCTGATAGGCAACAACTATGCCCGTCTACGGATGGGTATTGGCAATGACTTCCCTCGTGGCATGCAGGTGGACTGGGTGCTGGGACGTTATAGTGAGGAGGAGTTGCAGACGCTACAACCCAGTATTGACCTGGCTGTTGAAATCATCAGGAGTTTCGTACTGGCTGGGGTTGATCAGACGATGAACCAGTATAATAAGTTGGGAAAGCGTAATGGAGGAAGTAGCAAGGATTGACAAGTGGCTTTGGGCTGCACGTATATTCAAGACGCGTTCCATTGCTGCCGATGCCTGTAAGAATGGTCGTGTGACGATTGAGGGCGTTAACGTCAAACCCTCTCGTGTTGTGAAGGCCGGTGAGGTGGTGGCTGTGAGAAAACCGCCAATCACTTATTCATTTAGGATTCTCAAAACCATTGAACAGCGGGTGGGGGCAAAACTGCTGCCGGAAATCTACGAGAACGTGACTACGCCGGATCAGTATGAACTGTTGGAGATGAACCGTATCAGTGGTTTTGTCGATCGTGCCAGAGGTACGGGACGTCCTACGAAGAAGGACCGTCGTGCAATGGATGAGTTTTTAAATATGGATTAGTTATGACATGGTTGAATCTATTATTTATTATTATAGGTGTCACGCTCGTCATCTGGGGTGCTGACCGATTGACTGAGGGGGCTGCATCTTTGGCCCGTGGACTCCATGTGCCGGAAATCGTAATTGGTCTGACCATCCTCGCTGCAGGTACTTCAGCACCTGAGCTCTTTGTCAGTCTGACCTCGGCCCTGAAAGGAACATCCGACTTGGCCGTGGGAAATGTAATAGGTTCAAATATCTTCAATGCCATGCTGATTGTGGGTTGTTCGGCGGCCGTTGCCCCGATGGTTATCAGTCACTCTACGGTGAGCAAGGATATCCCCTTTGCCCTGATTGCTTCGGTTCTGATGTTTCTGCTCTGTTTCGACGATATGGACTCACCCCACCTCTGGGGTAATGAGATCAGCCGTTCCGATGGTCTGATCCTCTTGGTGGTCTTTGGCGCCTTTATGATTTATACTTTCAAGAAGGCCCGCAGGGATGGACAGATCAAAGACAGTGATGAGTTTGACGATGAGGTGGAGAAACAACCGTTGGACAAGAAGGCGATTTGGAAAAACTTGTTGTGGATGGCGGTCGGTCTGGCCTGTCTCATCTATGGTAGTAACCTCTTTGTCGATGCTGCCAGCTATGTGGCCTACCGTTTCGGTGTGCGCCCGAGTGTAGTGGGTCTGACGATTGTGGCTGGCGGCACCTCTCTGCCTGAGTTGGCCACCAGTGTGGTGGCAGCACGTAAGGGACAGTCGGCACTCGCCATTGGTAATGCCATTGGCTCGAATGTGTTCAACATCTTGCTCATTCTCGGTATGACGGCCGTCATTTGTCCGATGCGTATCATGGGTATAAATATTATCGACCTCTCGATGATGATCATCAGTATGGGTCTGCTCTGGATGTTCGCCTATACCAAGTATACGGTGTCGCGTCGTGAGGGGTTCTTGCTGATAGGAGGCTTTATGCTCTATATGGCCTGGCTCTTCTATCTCCTATAGTAAACACAGGGGTACTTGAACACCCCCTTTAACAAAACAAGACAATGCAACAGAAAAATGAACAACGTATCAGTGTGCTGTTTATGCTTTACGGCATACTGTTTTGCGTCTGCCTAATTACGGCAAACGTGCTTGAGACAAAACAAATTTCGTTAGGCCCGGCTAACATGACGGCCGGTCTGATAGTGTTCCCTGTAAGTTACATCATCAACGATGTGGTGTGCGAGGTATGGGGTTACGGTCGAACCCGTCTGCTTATCTGGATGGGCTTCGCCATGAACTTCCTCTTTGTGCTTTTCGGTGCTATTGCCGATTGGATTCCAGGCGCACCTTACTGGCACGGTCAGGAGGGTTTCCATCAGATTTTCGGTCTTGCACCACGTATCGCAGGCGCCTCGTTCCTGGCGTTCGTCTGCGGATCGTTTATGAATGCTTATGTCATGAGTCGCATGAAACTGTCGTCTGCAGGTAAGAATTTCTCTTCCCGTGCTGTCCTCAGTACAATTTTCGGTGAGTTGACAGACTCTGTCATCTTCTTCCCTCTTGCCCTGGGTGGGGTGATTCCTTGGGAAGAGATGCCTTCGCTCATCATCACACAGGTTACGCTGAAGACACTTTATGAGATTATCGTCCTGCCTGTTACCATCCGTGTGGTCAGATTCACCAAGGCCCACGACCAAGAAGATGTGTTTGACGATAATATTACCTATAACATTTTTAAAGTAAAAGACCTATGAGTACATCAAGAGATCAAGAGGGTCTGCTGGCCCTTGGCAAGAAGACGGAATATAAGTCAGACTATGCACCAGAGGTGCTGGAAACCTTTGAGAATAAACATCCGAATAACGACTATTGGGTGCAGTTTAATTGTCCTGAGTTCACGTCACTTTGTCCAATCACAGGTCAGCCTGACTTTGCTGAAATCAAAATCGCCTATATCCCAGGCCAACGGATGGTAGAGAGCAAAAGTCTGAAACTCTATCTTTTCTCGTTCCGTAACCATGGTGATTTCCATGAGGACTGTGTCAATAAGATCATGAAAGACCTTGTGAAACTGATGGACCCGAAGTATATCGAGGTCCTTGGCCTCTTTACACCTCGTGGTGGCATCTCTATCTATCCCTACGCCAACTATGGGCGCCCGGGAACGAAGTATGCTGAGATGGCTGAGCAAAGGCTCTTGTCGCGTCAGTTAGACCTGCGGTAATAGCCTTGCTCGTGGTCTTTGAAGCGCAGTTGGAGGGTATCGCGGCGTAAGAATACGATATCAACCGTATCGGTACTGATGATCTGTTGATTGCCTAACGTGTCGCGACGGGCCTCACAGAGAAGAATCTGTCCGTTGTAAACATACCATTGGCGATACCGTTTTAAAGGTGGATATTCTACGGGGCCGGGCTGTCGCTCGGCTTCGTTGCGTTGTATACCGATAGGACGGACCGTATTGTCACGACGGATTTCAAAACCGTACTCTCTGGGCTGGAACCACTTCTGACGCAAGGAGTCGGGGAAATCTGGAGGCAGTTGTACGGCCCCGTCTGCTTCACCGGCTCTGCGACGCAGGGTTGGCATGACCTGATAGCACCATTCACCTTTCAGACGGTCGATATTGATGACGATGTCTGCCACAGACTTATTGTCTTTACTCATCGATATTGCCACCTGGTCGCCAATATCTGGACGACCGAAGACGCGACGGTTGATGCGGGCATCCAGAATGTCGATGGTGTCAGGATTGCTGTTGATGGATGTCATGAGGACGAGGATGGAGTCGTTCGACCCCTCACAGGCGAGGCCATAGATGGTTGAGTCACCTTCCAATTGCTGGGCAATGGCTTTCTGACTCAGGCTGTCGCCAGCGGTCTGTTCGTCTCCGTTGTTGTTGCCTGAATGACCACAGGCGGCAAACAACAAAACGAGGGAAAAGAGTATAAAAAATGTTCGTTTCATGCCTTTTTATTTGATTTACGCGACAAAGATAGTCAAAATATCAAAAAAAGTAGGCCTAAGATGCATATTTTTGAAATATTTTATCTATTTTTGTACCCTATAAATATACAACTACCGAAAATATGAAGAAAAGAATCCAATTTAGTCTCGTTTATCGGGATATGTGGCAGAGCTCAGGAAAGTTCCAGCCGCGTAAGGATCAGTTGGAGCGTATTGCCCCGGTGATTATTGATATGGGCTGTTTCAGCCGTGTGGAAACCAATGGTGGCGCTTTCGAGCAGGTAAACCTGATGGCTGGTGAGAATCCTAATGCAGCCGTGAGGGCATTCTGTAAGCCTTTCAACGAGGTCGGCATCAAGACACACATGCTTGATCGCGGTCTCAACGCCCTGCGTATGTATCCTGTGCCCGACGATGTGCGCGCCTTGATGTATAAGGTGAAGCACGCTCAGGGTGTGGATATTCCCCGAATCTTCTGCGGTCTGAACGACACCCGTAATATCATCCCCAGTATCAAGTGGGCCAAGGAAGCAGGCATGACGCCACAGGCCACACTCTGTATCACCACCTCGCCCGTTCATACGGTAGAGTATTACTCTAAGATTGCCGACGAGGTGATTGCTGCTGGAGCCGAGGAAATCTGTCTGAAGGATATGGCCGGTATCGGACAACCTGCCATGCTGGGTGCACTGACGAAGGCCATTAAGACCAAGCACCCCGATATCATCATCCAGTATCATGGTCATTCCGGCCCAGGTCTCTCGATGGCTTCTATCCTCGAGGTTTGTAACAATGGTGCTGATATTATCGACACAGCCATCGAACCGTTGAGTTGGGGTAAGGTGCATCCTGATATCATCTCTGTCCAGTCGATGCTAAAGAACGAAGGCTTCGAGGTGGCTGATCTCAATATGAATGCCTATATGCAGGCACGTACCCTCACCCAGGAGTTTATCGACGACTGGCTTGGCTATTTCATCAATCCTGCCAATAAGCACATGTCATCGCTGTTGTTAGGCAGTGGTCTGCCTGGCGGTATGATGGGTTCGATGATGGCCGACCTTGGTCCTATCCAGAAGATGATCAACAAGTTGCGTACTGCAAAGGGTGATTCTGAACTGACGATGGACGACATGCTTGTGAAGCTGTTCAATGAGGTAGAGTATGTATGGCCGAAGGTGGGTTATCCCCCATTGGTGACCCCGTTCTCACAGTATACCAAGAATATTGCCCTGATGAATCTGCTCACCATGGAGCAGGGCAAGGGCCGTTATGTCATGATGGACGATGCCATCTGGGGCATGATCCTCGGCAAGAGTGGTAAGGTGCCTGGCGAGATTGCACCCGAGCTCATAGAATTGGCAAAGACCCAGAAACGTGAGTTTACCGATGCCGATCCGCACACCCTCATCCCCAATGCCCTCGAGGGCTTCAGGAAAGAGATGGACGAGAACGGCTGGGACTATGGACAGGATGATGAGGAACTCTTCGAACTGGCTATGCATCCCGAGCAGTACCGCCCGTTCCGTAGCGGTCAGGCTAAGAAGCAGTTGCTCGCCGATATTCAGAAGGCTAAGGACGCCAAGTTGGGTGGTGGTCAGAAGATTTCTCAGGAGGAGATCGATGCCCTGAAACATGCCAAGGCTGATGCCGTGAAGGTGCCTGTGGCTGGACAACTGCTTTGGGGCTTTGGTGGCGAAGGTGTTCTGGCACCGTGCGTGGAGCCGTTCATCGGCCAGAAGTATAAGGAGGGTGATACCTTCTGTTATCTGCAGACCAAGTGGGGCGAGATCATCGAGATTCCTGCAGCCCTGGGTGGTAAACTTGTGGATATCAGCGTGAAGCCCGGACAGAATGTCCGTCAGAACGATACGATTGCCTGGATTGAACGCGTAGCTTAATGGACTATCAGTCGATTATAGATAAATATTATCCGTCGGAGAACGAACTCCGACGGATATTGCTAATACACAGTCGTCAGGTTGCAGACCGCTGCCTGAAGATTGCGAAGAACCATCCGGAACTGAGGTTGGATGTCGAGTTCTTGGAAGAGGCTGCGATGCTCCACGACATCGGCATTTTCCGTTGCGATGCGCCCAGCATCCAATGTTTTGGCAGCGAGCCCTACATCTGTCATGGTGTCATTGGTGGCCAGATTCTGCGTGAGGAAGGCTGGTTGCGTCATGCGCAGGTCTGCGAGCGGCATACGGGTACGGGTCTGAGTCGTGAACAGATAGAGAGTCAGCACCTGCCCTTGCCACCAGATGGCGTCTATGAGCCCGAAGTGCTGGAGGAACAAGTGGTGTGCTATGCCGATAAATTCTATTCAAAGACCCATTTGGAACGGGAACGCTCAGTTGTCGAAGCTGCCCAAAGTCTGGAGAAATTCGGTGAAAAGGGCGTAAAACGCTTTCTGGAATGGGCTCATATGTTTGAGTGAATAGTAAAAAAAACACAATTTCACTAAACTAATCACTATTCACTATTCACTATTCACTTTTTTGTTGTACCTTTGCACGCGTGAAAAAGAAATCGGTCGTCATATCGATCCTTTGCGCTTTCATGCTGATGATGGCTTGTACACCGTCTTCACTTCGTATGGGCAAGGCTCCAGAGGAAGAGAAGGCAGTTGATGTTGTGTCTGTGCCCCAGCTGCCTGTACCCGTGTTGCCTGTCGATTCGGTGTCGATACCGGCCTTGATTGACAACATCGCCAATAGTCAGGAAGTGGACAGTCTCATTGCTGAAGTCAACGATTCGTTAGCAGCCCATCCGGAAGAGGTCACTGCGATGGTTGATTCACTGACAACGGCTATCGACGAAGTGCCTGTCGATACGATGATTCCTGCCAATCAGCAGTCGGCTATCAAGACCAAGCGCGACACCACGCAGATGGATTCCCTGGAACTGGCCATCTATAAATATAATAAGGTTATTGACGACTCCTTGGCCCGCGACAGCATCAACAAGCGCAGAAAGAATGGTATCGACTCCCCCGTGGAATATGCAGCCAACGACTCCCTCGTCTACGAGGCTGGCACCTCGCGCGCCTTCCTCTATGGCAGTTCGACGGTGAAATACCAGAACATGGACCTCGCCAGCGAGAATATCAGTATGAGTCTCGACAGCAACCTGGTCTATGCAACGGGAAAGATGGATTCCACGACGCATCAGATGACGGGAACCCCTGTGTTCAAGATGGGAAGCGACCAATATGAGCAGACCGAGATGATGTTCAACTTCAAGACCAAGAAGGGCTTCATCACAGATGTCTATACCCAACAGGAAGATGGTTTCCTGACCAGTGAGCATTCCAAGCGTGGCTCAGAGGGTGAGATGTACCTTGAGCATGGTCGCTATACCACTTGCGATGACCCCCATCCCGACTTCTATATCGCCATGTCGCGTGCGAAGGTGAGACCAGGCAAGGATGTGGTCTTCGGACCTGCCTATCTGGTAGTGGCCGATGTGCCGTTGCCACTGGCTATTCCTTATGGTTTCTTCCCCTTTACCAAAAACTTTAGCAGCGGACTGATCATGCCAACCTATGGTGATGAGATGGATCGTGGTTTCTACCTGCGCGATGGCGGTTATTACTTCGCCATCTCCGACAAGATGGACCTTAAGCTGCTGGGTGAGATCTATACCAAGGGCTCATGGGGCGTTTCGGCCACCTCCAACTATGTCAAGCGTTATCGCTTCCGCGGCTCCTTCCTGTTCAGTTACCAAAGTTCAGTCTATGGTGAGAAGAATATGAAGGATTACCACAAGGACACCAGTTTTAAGTTGCAGTGGAGTCACCAACAGGATGCCAAGGCGAATCCCTTCAGAACCTTCAAGGCGAGTGTGAACTATGCCTCTACGAGTTATGAGCGCAACAACCTCTCGTCGATGTATAACCCGCAGGCTCTGACACAGTCGCAACGCACCTCGTCTATCTCTATGGATACGAAGTTCTCGAGCATAGGCATGTCTCTCAGTACCACCATTAAGGCTGATCAGAATATGCGTGACTCTACTGTAACACTGGGTTTGCCTGAGATGACCATCAATATTGCCAACTTCTTCCCCTTCAAGCGCAAGAAGGTGGTTGGCGACGAGCGCTGGTATGAGAAAATCTCCA
>Ga0247610_10001243_pt1 | contig 32046 bp, 27 predicted proteins | sample 174DNAGHGhighgp2_FD_193483 | JGI IMG/M metagenome (GOLD analysis project Ga0247610, IMG submission 193483) | Sheep rumen microbial communities from Palmerston North, Manawatu-Wanganui, New Zealand - 1742 DNA GHGhigh gp2 | ecosystem: Host-associated > Mammals > Digestive system > Stomach > Rumen...
TTCATTAAAGATGGACAGAAGTCAATTCAACCAGTGCGTGGAGCAATATGCCGACCGGCTTTTCCGCTTCGCGTTCTCGAGCCTCCGCAATCGCGAGCAGGCCGAGGACGTGGTGCAGGAAAGCTTTGCCCGCGTTTGGGAGAAGGCTAAAACCGTGGACTTCGCCAAGGCGAAATCCTACCTCTTCACCACCGCCCACCACGCCATGATTGACGAAGTCCGTCAGCGACAACGCTTTGTAAGCACCGAAGACTACACACCCACCGAAGAGAAAGCCCATGGAACCCCCTACCCTGACGTCAACGACATCCTGCACAAGGCCTTGACCACCCTTCCCGAGGCACAACGCAACGCCTTGCTTTTACGCGATTATGAGGGCTACAGCTACCAGGAAATAGGCGACATCACAGGGATGAGTGAGTCACAAGTGAAGGTCAACATCTTCCGCGCCCGCACCGCGCTGAAAAACAAACTGAAAAGCATCGACAACCTTATTGACATAGAGCCATGAAGACAAACATCACCATCGACAACTACGAGGCTTATCTCCTGGATTACCTGGAGGGCAACCTCGGCCCCGACGAAGCGGAGCAGCTGAAAGCCTTCGTCGCGGCACAAGGTTTGGACTGGAACGAGCTCACCGAGGAACTGCCCCATTTGGATGCGCCTCAAATCGAGTTCGAGAACAAAGAGCGCTTGAAACAAAGGCCCCTGAGCCCGTCGAAGGGCCGCCTTAACCGTACCATCATCCCGCTTTATGTCAAGATTGCCTCGGCTGCCGCCGCTGCCGGATTGCTGCTCACTGTCACCCTGTGGCCAGAGAAGTCGATGCCGAAAGTGGAACCCGTTGCCGAATTGAAGCCTGTCCTTCCCACCCGTTTGATCACCTCGGAAGAAAGCCAGTCACTGCAACCTCGCACGATCAGTTTTGCGACGACACAAAATAAGACAACGCAAAACAAGGTAAAGAAACAACCAAAAACCGTCAGGACCGATATGGCTTTGTTGGCGGATTTGCAACCCATAAAAGTAGAAGGAAAACCTATTGCTTTAACGACAACGCAGGCTTACGATCCTGACTTCGGCCTCATTGCCTACCATTTGAATTCCGATCCGGCTTTTTCCCAACTCGGCGAAAAAAACTATGTGAAAACGAATGAAGACGAGCGTAACCTTTCTTTCATCGGCAAGGGCATCTACCGCCTGACCGATGGCCGTCACGACAGCTTTGCCAGCATCATCTCAGTCGGCCTTAGCACAGCCAAAAAAGAAATCAGCCTTGCCGCCACCGACATGGCCATGACAGCCTATTACCGCGCCGACGAACGCTTCGAGGAAGTGAAAGAGAACTGGCAGGAAAAACGGGGAGAATAACCTTCTTTCCTCACGCAAAATTCGCAGAATACACAGAAAACAAGTAGAGACGTAGCGCGCTACGTCTCTACATTCATAATAGTCTGTGTATTCTGCGGATTCTGCGTGATAAAATTTTCCGCGTGAAACCAAATCAGAAATTGATGCTGAATCCGAAATTGACAGGACGCACCTTCGCGTTGCTCATGTCAAAGATAGGCAGCAAGGCATAGTTGGCGAAGAAGCCAATGTTTTCGCCACCCACTCGGAGCGAGGCATCCAACTTGAACTGGTTGATGTTTGCCCCATAATAGCGTTTGCTTTGCGTGCCATCCTCAAGCTTTACACGATTCCACTGAGCGATACGCAAGCCACCGGTCACGCCTGCGTCAATGTACATGCTGCGCGTCGGACGGACTTCCAGCATCAACGGCATTTGCAGGAACAATGCGCCATATTTGCTGTTCTTAACGATTTGATCCTCATTGATGGGAACAAGTGTATACACCACATTGTCAGGGTTATACTCGATCTTGATATTGTTGTTCCAGCTGAAGTTATTCCAGCCGAGGCCGACACCGGTAAACAGTCCCACTCTATGTCTTCTGTCGAAGGCAACACCCACATCAGCGATGTTGAAACCGAAGTACCAGCTGCGCAAAGGTCTGATTTCCATGCCTTGGGCGCCGTTGTTGGTATTCACAACATCAGCAGGTGTGTTGAAGAGCATATTCAGACCTGCCTCGAAACCATTCCAATGGGCATCAAATAGGAGGTTTCTTTTCTCGCCACATTTCCTTTCTGAACTGTACTTGTAAGAAAACACTTCCTTGCGTCCATTAGACCAAATCTCGCCCGAACCTGTTGAGTTGAAACGCGATTGATCATAATGCAATTCAGGTATCCGCAAGTCGCCCGAACCAGTGAGCGTGGCGTTAATCATCTTGCATTGTCCCTTGAGCGTGACATCGCCTGATCCAATCATTTTAATGTTGATGGTATCATAATCCACGTCCAACCTAATGTCGCCCGAACCTAACAGGACAATGTCGAGTGTGTTGCCCTTTATCACGCCGCTGCCAATGACATCGCCAGAACCGCGAATGATGATTTTGTCAAGCTGCGGCATGGCGACATCATAATCACTTGAGCCTTTAAAAAACACATTGCCATCCACTACATACCTGTCGGAAGCGCCCATGTCGCCACTCGAGAGCGAGAATCCGTCCTGACTTTGCCTGATTGTCACATTGCCGGAACCTTCAACAGTGATGGCATGGGCCTGCGAATCGTCATTCTTCAAAAGCTGATAGTTGAAGGACTTATCAAACTTGTCGCCCCACTTTTCCATCTCTTTCCCCCACTGTTCCATTTCCTTGCCCCATTGTTCCATGTCTCTCTCAAACGACTTCCAATCTATGGAATCCGAAAGATGCTGCATATTCATCCCCAACTCGTGCATCCATTCGGAAAACTGCTCTTGCATTTGCGACAATTCAGCCATTCGGCTCTTCATGATGCTATCCGTTTGGGGATCAATCGGTTTGGGTTCATTCACCTGCGCCTTCATCGTTCCGAAGGCCAGCAGCAGCAAGGCTGCCAAAATCATTCTTTTTTTCATTTTATTGATGTTTTAGTTGTTTGTTGTTCTTCCTATACTATTGACACTTCACTGGGAACCAATACTTTAGAATTCTGACCGTCATGGCGGAGGGACATCCGCCATCTCCTATGCGCGAAGGACACCCTTGTGTTCAGGAGATTGCGGGTCAAGCCCGCAATGACGGTAAAGGGTTGAATGTAGTACTTCCCTTTTGTGTGTCATCACAGGTAATACGAAGAAACAACAAAAAAGTTACAGCCCTCATTCAAAAAAAGCGGAAAAATAGCATTTACGCTCGGCGGTGAGGGTGTCGCCTTCGGTCAGTTCAAGCTTTACGTAAACCTTTTGTAAGTCTGCGTTGCGCAAATATTCGCTTAAGCCTTCAACGACAAATTTCCGATTCTCGTTGGCATCTAACTTCACCTCCACTTTCTGTTCAAACAACGGACGGTCATTGAGCCCATCAAGTTTAAGGTCTTTAAAATCGCACACCTTGACCGTCAGCATGCCAACGATGTCGCGGAGCAAGTCGGAAGTGACGAAAACCCCATAGTCTTTCCTGTCGAGACTCAAAAGCACGGGCGCGTAAAGGGTCTTTAGTCTTTCGTGGAACACCTTGGGATTGCCGTAATAGTCGATGGACGACCAGGACGTCACGGGCCAAGCGTCATTGAGTTGCCAATAGAGCGTGCCCATGTTGTAGGGCTTCGTCGTGCGGTGCGCCTCAATCGCGACTTCCATGCCGTAGGCTTGCGAGAGTTGGCTCAGATGCACATATTCCTCAAAGTCCTTCGGCTGGACATTGGGGTAATATCGTTTGATGAAATCGTCGATTTGTCGGGTGCCACGGGCGTGTTTCTGGTGCACTGCAATCACATCGGCCTCCTTGCTCAGCTCCTCACCTTCTGCTATCTTCAGCAAAGTTGAATAATCGGGATAGCTTTGGTAGCCGTATTCACTATTGAAGCGACCCACCTTCTCGCGATAGACTTCATAGGGCAACTCGCCCCACCAAACGCCCCAATAGTGCACGTCGCCTTCGGTCAAACTCTCGGGTCGTCCCCAACCTTTCGAAGGTGAACTAGGCCAGTAGGGTCGCGTGCCATCGTACAAGGCCACAGCATCTGGTAATATGGTTTCAAAGAGTTGGTCGTATCCTGCCTTAATGGCCTGGTCGTCTTCTTCCGACCAATTCAACGACTTCTGCCAGCCCCAGTTATAGTAGCCTTCCGAGATCTCATTTCCACCACACCACAAGGCTAACGACGGATGCGAAGCCAAGCGTCTCACCTGTTCCTCCGCCTCAATTCGGGCATTTTCAAGAAAAGCCTCGTCGTAGGGATACATTGTGCCGGCATACATAAAGTCCTGCCAGACCAAGATGCCCAATGAATCGCAAATGTTGAAGAAGTCGTCCGAGGGATAGATGCCACCGCCCCACACGCGAAGCATATTAAAATGCGCCTCCTTGGCCATTTGGAGCAATTTCAGCGTGTTGTCGGCATTAATCCAAGTCTCAATCATCTCCTCGGGGACATAGTTGGCGCCTTTGGCATACATCGGCACGCCATTCACCTTGAAATAGAAGGCGCGACCAATGCTGTCGGGTTCATCGACCATCTCGAAGGTACGGATACCCGTCTTGAACTTTTTAGAATCCATCACCTTACCATCTTTTTTCAAGACGACTTCAAAGTCATACAACGGTTGTTCGCCCATCTCGTTGGGCCACCAAAGTTGAGGATTCCGCATGGGAACTATCAGGGATATTTGATGCGTTCCCGTTTTTAATGGCTTTGCAGGGAAGCTCAATGTCCTTTCATGGTTTAAGAAAAAAGACTCATCCTGATGTGAACTCATACTCAATTCCACCTGGAATTCCGCCTCATCCATCCTATTATCAATGCCATATCGCAGCCACAGCCAAGCACTATCAGAATCAGCATAACATGTGGAAATATAGGCATAATCCAACTTCGCATCGTTCCAGCCCATCAGTTTCACCGGCTTCCAGATGCCCACATTCTTATACCTTGGTGCCCAGTCCCAGCCATGCTGATAGGGTGCCTTGCGCGAAACGGCATATTTTTCGGGCAATTTAGGCTGATGTTGCTCATACAAAGCCAATTGGGTGCTATCGTATCGGGAAAAATGCACTTCAAGCAGGTTGTCTTTCTCTTTCAAATAGTGTTTTACATCAATTTTCCATTCACGGAATTGGTTGTCAGTGGAAATCAACTCATAGCCGTTTAAAGAGATATCGGCATAAGTGTCGAGGCCTTCAAAAACCAGTTGGACGACTTCTTTTTCAAATAGTCCCTCATCCACATCAAAACGCAAAGCGTAATCCCACACATGGTCGGAAATCCAGAGCAATTGGTTTTCCACCGTGCCGAGATAGGGATGTGGGATAAGACCGTTTTCATAGAGGCTCTGCTGCACCACCGAGGGCACATCGACCTGCATATTAATATCTAAGGTGTCGCCCGTGAGCGTCCAGCCTTGGTTAAGGAGTTGCACAGCGACGTTTTGCTTTTCAACTTGTTGACAGCCAACCAAAACCGTCAATGCTAAGAAATAAAACAATACTTTTTTCATTGCTTGTCTTTTTTGTCACAAAACCTGCAAAACCCTCAAAACAATTTTCAATGGAAAGTCGCCAACCGGCTCCTTTCCAACGGCAAGGCGGTTGCCGTGCCGCACCAAATAACTGTTTTGCCAGTTTTGTAGGTTTTGTGATGAACTAAAACGGATTCAGCCTCTTTTCCATTTCATAAATCAAGTCCTTGTTCGACTCGGTCCAGACCATCGTGGCGCCAGTAGCGTCCTTCTGGTTAGGATAGAGTTTCTCGTTGAAGCGCGGCACCCAATGCGCCAGCGAGGCATGACAATGCACGGCACCCGTCATGTCAAGGATTTCCTTCACATTGCCGAGGTTAATGCCACCGCCGGGCATGATGCCGATCTTGTCGCCATAACACAGCTGCATCTCCGCAATCATCGGGACGCCTTCAAGTGCTGTGGGCTTGCCGCCAGAGGTCAGGATTTTGTCGAAGCCGAGTTCAATCAGTTGCTCCACTGCCTCGAAAGGTTTCACACAGGCGTCGATAGCGCGGTGGAAGGTGAACTTCAAGCCCTCGCCCGATCCCATCAAAGCCTTAAGGGTTTCCACATCGAGTTCTCCCTTGTCGTTCAAGGCACCGATGACCACGCCTTCGAAACCGAGTTTCTTGCAAAGCATAATGTCGGTTTTCATCATCTCGACTTCCTCCTCGTCGTAGATGTAGTTGCCGGGGCGCGGACGAATGAGCACGCGCATGGGAATAAAAGAAATATCGATGGCCTTGGCCAAAGTTCCGAAAGAAGGGGTCACGCCACCCACTTCGAGGCACTCGCACAACTCCACGCACTGGGCGCAGCCATCCATCGCATTCTGCAACGACTTGATGCCGTTGGCACAGATTTCCAATCTAATCATAGTCTTAGAATTTTGTGGCAAATATAGCAGTTTTGTTGTTATCTTTGCAGAAATTTTCCAACTATGAGAAGCCGATTCCTGATTATCCTTTGCCTTTTCAGTCTATGCGCCTTCGCGCAAAACACTCATATCCTCCCCACCCCGCAACAAGTTGAATTCACCGAGGGATATTTCACATGGGACGACAACGTCGTCCTCACCTACGATGCCTCTGATGCCGAGATTAACCAGATTATCACGCTTTTCCGAAACGATTTGGACCAAATCAGTGGCAGAAAGGTAATGTTTTCACGCGGTGTCATCAAAGGCATGCATTTCATCGAACTCATCAAGACCGACCACCTCGGCGTGAGCGAAAATGAGGACCAAGCCTACCGCTTAACGGTCAACAACAATTTCATCCGCTTGGAGGCCACCACCAACACGGGACTCTTTTATGCCACCCAGAGCTTGAAACAGCTCTATCGTTACGCCTATCTGAAAAGTCCAAGCGGCACCATCGTCATTCCTAGCATGACCATCACCGATTGGCCCAATTTCAAGGTACGTGCCTGGCAAGACGACATCAGCCGTGGTCCCATCGTCAGCATGGACTACTTGAAACGTCTTATTCCGCAGCTTGCAGAATGTAAACTCAATGCGTTCTCGCTTTACACCGAACATACCTTCAAGACCAAGTGCCACCCCGACGTCGCCCCCAGCGATGCCTTCACTGCCGAAGAAATCAAAGAACTAGAAGATTTCTGCAAACCTTATCACATCCAAATCATTGGAAACCAGCAATGTTTCGGGCATTTTGAAGAGATTTTGAGCAATCCGTTTTACAGCCATTTGGCCGACACGAAATGGAACCTCAACCCTGCTAAGGAAGAGACCTACAAGTTCCTTGAAGACCATCTCCGCGAGGTGGCAAACGCCTATAAGTCGCCGTATTTCAACATCAACTGCGACGAAACCGAAAGCCTCGGCCAAGGCTATGCCAAAGCATACGTCGATTCCATTGGAGCGGAAAAGGTTTATTACCAACATATTAACCGCGTCAACCGCATGCTTCGCCCGTATCGCAAGCGCGTGATGATGTGGGGCGACATCGCCGACCAGCACCCTGAAATCCTTGACAACCTGGACAAAGACATCTTTCTCATCGCATGGAGTTATGTGGGCATAGACGACTTTAACGACTTCCTACAACCCTACGTCAAATCGGGTCGCAATTACTTTGTTGCCCCAGGAGTGAGCCTTTCCGAAAGGGTTTGGCCTAAACATTACGAGTTCAAAAAGAACATCACCAACCTCTGTCGTGATGGCTACAAAAACGGTGCGCTCGGCGTCATCAACACCTGTTGGGACGACTTCGGCGAGTCGCTGACCAACTGTGCTTTATACGGATTGTCATTGGGAGCTGAGATGAGTTGGAACGCCGCTTCCCAGCAAGAGCGCAACACTGAAGCCAACTTCACCGCGCATTTCTTGGGTAGCCTTTCCGACGAAATCTGTCAACATCTTGATGAGCTCTCGGAATGGACAAAAATCGACGGCATCGGCAAGTTCACTGCCATGACCGAACCCATGACTCCCTTCTTCCCTGCCCTCGTCAACGATTCCGTCAAAGCCCTGAACCAACGGGCTTCCGTGGCGCTCTCAACCTTGGAGAAAGAGCTGAAAAACGACAAAAACAAAGTGAAGCGCAATGCCGACCTCTTTGACAATGCCCTTTATGCCGTGCATCGCTTGCAATGGTGCGCCAAACGCAACACAACCCGGATACAACTCTATCGCACTTACAACGACCCAACGAAAGCCAACATCACTGAAAGCCAAAAGATGCTATCCGAGTTGACCGCCTCTCTCTACGACTTGAAGACCGAATACGTCAAGGTTTGGGACATCGAGAGCCGTCCGTATTGGTTGGATGTCAATTTGAAGAAATACGATGACATTGCCCGAGAATTGCAACAACTTGAATATCTGTCATTTATCGAAGCCACAACCGACAAGAATGGTAATGCCGCCATCGCGCTGAAAACCGTTTTTGGCAACAAAGCCATCCGCTATACCCTTGACGGAAAAGAAGTTACAGAAAACGATTCCCTCTATCGGAATCCCGTCGTTTTGGAACGTCCTTGCCTTGTGAAAGCGGCTTGTTTCAATGCTCTTGGCGAACCGATTTGCACCGAAAGGTACTTTAGCTACCATAAGGGCATGGGCCGGCTGAAGCAACTGAACAGTCCTGCTGGCAATTATCGTCCCGAATACTCGGGTGGCAGCGACAATGCCCTACTCGATGGCAACTTAGGTAGTGACGACTATACTGATGGACATTGGCAAGGATTCTATAGTATCGATGCCGACCTTGAAATCGATTTAGGATCCATAACGAAAGTCAACGCATTGAATATCGGCTTCTTGGTGAATGCCCATGATTGGATCTTGCGTCCTGATGTGGTTGAAACCTACACTTCTAACGACGGAAAGAGCTACAAACCTTTCAAAACCTTCAACCTCTCAACCGACATTGCATTGAAGGGAAACCATACTTTCCGTGAACGTTTCGCTACGCCCAACCTCTCCACGCGTTATCTGCGCATCGTGGTAAAGAATCCAGGAAAGTTGCCAGAAGGCCTACCTGGAGCAGGATATGACTCTTGGATCTTTATGGATGAGATAATGGTGGAATGATCAATTACGGGTACGTTGATAGCCCAGCCCTAACGTATAGGAAAGAGGCGCAACCTCGGCACCCGTCAATTCCAGCTCCAAGACGCAGTTTTCCTTAATCAAACTCTTCAGCGAAATCAACTCTGTGCGTTGTTCGCCTTCATGTAAGGTGTTGAGCGAAAAGTATTCGTCGGCAAGCAAATAGTTGGGTCTTCCCTTCTCGATGATTCGCACACGCAGCATCAATCCAGTCGCACGACCTGGTCCGATGTTTTGCAAATCAACTTCCAGTTCACAGTCTGCCTTATGAAAAACAGAAGCAGGTTTCGACTCAAACCGCACACCTTTCATAAGCAGGCTTGGCGTATCGTCAACGGGGACGGCCTCCATGCGCGCCTCGGCATAATCTTCGGGAATCTGTCCTATCAGCCAACCCGTCATGGTGGTCTCCAAATAATAATACCGCTTCCCACGGAATTGGAGATACCGTTTAGCCTCTATCCCATCACAATGCACGCCGATGGCCATGTGCTCGGGCAACACCAAAAGAATGAAGTCAACACCTATCTCATAGAACAAAGCCGTCAGCAAGGCCACCTTATCCTCACAGTCGCCACAACCGTCCACCAAAGTCTCTATTGGGTAGCGCACATATTCGTCAGCACCCTTGCTGTCAGTGTCGTGGGCGTATGACAAGGACTGCACAAAAGAAAGCGCCAGATTGATTTTCTCCAAATCTGAAGTGGCATTCCTGCTGAACTCGGTTGCCAAAGCCTGCATCACTGGACGATCGTGCTCCGAAAGCATGAAACTGAAGTAATTAGGTGGCAATTCATCGCCTTGGAACCTATAGCGATAGGCCAGATGCTCGCGGTCGTATCGGAAATAGCGGTAAAGTTCTTTACTGATATTCAGCGAGATGGTACAATTCTTTTTGTTGTATTCCCATGTGTGCTCCACCTCATAATAGTCATCCCATTCCACAACAGTATGTGCTGTGGCGGTGAGGCTGGCGATGGCCAAAAACATTATAAGATGCAAACGCTTTCGCATGGGACAGGTTGTTTTCCCATGTTAACGCAAGAATCGTGCTAAAATTGTGAATGGGTTGTAGGGCTGTCACACCGTGGCAGCCGCATCGTATGATTGCATGATGCGGCTGCCGTAATACGATAGCCCTACAGCCTTATTTTCCCCAATAATGGAATTCCTTCACCTCTTTCAGCAGCTCTTTCACAGCAGCTTCCAGCTGTTCATCGACGCCAGCAGCCATCTTCTCGGGCGTGTTGCGCACCTTGACATCAGGCTCCAATTGGGTATTTTCCAACCAGTTGCCTTGTTCGGTGCGATAGCCCACCACAGGCAAACCGAAATACAACGACGGGTCTTGCAAAGTTTCCCAAGTCACACTCGACATGGTGCCAGGCACGGGCATACCGACGAGGCTGCCCATCTTCTTGTATTTATAGACCCAAGGCGTACCATGCGCGTTGCTGTAGTTGGCCTCGCCGATAATCATCACCGAAGGCTTGTTGTAGCGCCGCGAAGGCATCACGCAGGCCACGCTGTCGTTGATGACCTGCTCAAGGTATTTCTCGCCACTAAACAGGATTTCGATATCCTCGTGCAGACGACCGCCGCCGTTGAAGCGCGTATCGATGACGATGCCGTCGCAAAGGTTGTATTTGCCAAGGATTTGCGAATACACATCGCGATAGCTGGCATCGCCCATGCTCTTGATGTGGACATAGCCCAAGCGTCCGTTAGACAACTTCTTCACCGTCTCTTCGTTGTGCTTCACCCAACGGTTGTATAACAGTTCATTCATCGCGCCGTGGCTGATGGGCTTCACGGTCTCGTCCCAAGTCTTGCCGCCGTCGGAGATGGTCACCAAAACGGTCTTGTCGCGTTTGTTGTTAAGCAAAGGATAGTAGTCCATGCCTTTCGTGATCTCTACGCCGTCAATCTTTTGGATGATAGAGCCCGCTTTCACTTTGGAGTTCTTCTTGTCGAAAGGACCGCCTTCCACCACCTCGGCAATCTTCAAGCCGTCGCCTTTGTAGTCGAGATCGAGAAGCACGCCGAACTCTGCCGTGGCGTCGCCTCCACGACTTGAAGGACGGTAACCCGAGCCCGTATGCGACACATTCAACTCGCCCAAGATCTCGCTCAACATCTCGGAGAAGTCGTAGTTGTTGTTGATATGCGCCAAGAACGGCTGGTAGGCCTCCTTCATCATGTCGAGGTCCACACCGTGGTGGTCTTTCATGAAGAAACGCTTCTCGGTTTGCAGGAAGACATGGTTGAACATGTACTCACGTTCGGCGGCGAGGTCGAGTTGCATGGTGGCGTCGAATTTAATCGGCGTCGACTTGCCACCCTTGTCCACCTTTTGCAGGTTGCCACCCGAAAGCAGGAAGATGTTGTCGTCCTTCACGACCAAATGGGCACCACCTTGCCCCATCTTCTTCGTGATCTTCATCGACTTCTCGCGGACATCCATCTCCCAGAGGTCGTAGCCCTTCTCAAACGAGGTCATGAAATAGAGCTTCTCGCCGTCCTTCGACAAAGCCATTCCACTCAAATTTGACGACATCGGCGTCAGGCGGATGACACGGTCCTGCAAATGCTCCAAGTCCACCTCAATCTTCTTGGATTCCTTGGGCTTCTCGTCATTCGAGGCCCCTGAGCCTGTCGAAGGGCCGTCCTTCTTATCGTCTTTCTTGTCTTTCTTCTTGTCGCTCTTCTCCTCCTTTTTCGGCTCGTCTTTTTTGTCGTCCTTCTTGCCTTTTTCCTGCTCCTTCAACAAGGCGTATTCTTCCTTATTGAGGCGGAACTTGTCGTAGGCCTCCTGGTTCAAGAAGGCGATGAAGACATCCCTTTGGCTGCCCCACGAGGCATGAGAACGCATACCGTAACGGTCTGAATTGTAGAGAATGGCATTGCCATCCAACACCCACTGCGGGTCGTCGTCGAAGTAGGCGCTTTCAGTGATGTTGTAGATCTTCATATCACCGCTGGCCGACACAATGGCGACATCGGAATAAGGGTCGCGCATGTGGGTGATCAAGGTTATGGCAAACCATTTGCCGTCGGGCGACCATTCATAGCCAAGGCTACCGTAATGTTGTGTGCCATCGGTGATCTGTCGCACTTTCTTGGACTCTATATTATAGACTTTCAAAATATTACGATTCTCTACAAAGGCGATTTCCTTGCCATCGGGCGAATAGTCGGGATTGCTGCGCTCGATACCATCGTTGTCGAACAGGGGCTTCTCGTCAATCAAGGTGGCGTAAGCAAAGTTGTAGTCCTCCTTGCGCACAATGGTGGCTTGGTAAAGGTTCCAGTAGCCGTCGCGCTCCGAGGCATAGACCAAGGTGCGGCCGTCCTTCGAGAACGAAGGGCTGCGCTCTGCCTGCGGGGTGTGCGTGATCTGCTTGGTAGTGGCGTATTCGTCCACACCCGTGACGAAGACCTCGCCGCGCGAGACGAAGGCAATCAACTTACCGTCGCTGCTCAACGCAAAGCTGCCTGCGCCCTTGAAGTCCTGCTTCACCAGCTGTTCCTCTGCTTGGTCGTTGACGATTTCGATGTTCACCTTTTGCGGCTCAACACCAATGCGTTGTGTGTAGATCTCACCCATGTAGCCGTAGCACAGCAGGCCGTTGTTGGCCACACTCAAAAAGCGGACAGGGTGCGTCTTGAAGTGGGTCACTGCCTCCACCTGTTCAAGGTTGTCAGCGGGAGCCTTATAGACATTGAAACTGCCATTATTGCGTTCGCTCAAGAACACAACATCCTTATATCCAGGCAAATATCTCGGATCCCTATCTTCACCCACATTGGTGGTCAGAATCGTGTGGGTCTTCTTCTTGGCGTTGTAGTACACCACATCGCGCGCCACGGAAGATACATGATGTTTGCGCCACACATTCTCGCTGCCTTTGCGGTCGTAGTAAAGGAACGACTTGCCGTCCTTGTCGAACGACATGCTGCTCACGGGCACAGCCACCACCTGTTCGGGGCGACCGCCTTCGGTGCTCACCTTATATAACTCGGTAATCCACCCCGATGCAAACTGCACATTCTCAGCTGCTTTCTGGATTTGGGCGGTGAAATAGATTTCCTTCCCATCAGGCGAGAATGCCAAAGGTATCTCGGTGGCCGAGTTCGTTGTAATGCGTTGGGCCACACCGCCTTCTGCAGAAACAAGATACACATCGAAGTTACCATTTCGGTCAGTGGCGAAGGCAATCTGTTTGCCGTCGGGCGACCATATCGGGTCGCCATCGTAAGCGGCATTCGTGGTGATTTGCGTGGCTTTGCCGCCGTTGGCGTTCACCACGTACACATCACCTTTATAGCAAAAAGCAATCTTGTCGCCCTGGGGTGAAATCACATTGTGGCGCATCCATAAGGGTTGGGCGGAAAGACTCAATCCGAGCGCCAATAGAGTAAAAAGAAATAGTTTTTTCATAGAAATAATATTTATTATTGATTATCTTTATTTTACATAAAAACCAAACATGGATTCTCCTTCCAAAAACAACTCCAGCCTATCGCCAACATGCACCTCGCCAACGCCTTGCGGTGTCCCAGTAAAGATACAATCGCCTTCATTCAAGGTGACAAAACGGGAGACATGGGAAACAATTCGATCAAAGCTGAAAATCATGTCGCGGCTGTGGCCTTGCTGCACCCAAACGCCGTTAAGTTTCATGCCAAAAGCGATGTCATCGGGGTTTTTCAACTCATTGATTTTCTTGAACTCACCGATGGGAGCAGAAAAATCGAATGACTTGGCGATTTCCCAAGGATGGCCTTTGGCCTTGCATTGGCTTTGCAGGTCGCGGGCGGTGAAATCGATGCCCACGGTGATGGCATCGTAATACTCGGAAGCCGAGCTCTCGTCAATCATTTTGCCGGTCTTGCAAATGCGCAGCACCAGTTCCGTCTCATAATGGATTTCCTTGCTGAAATTAGGATAAGGAAAAGGCTCACCGGCAGGCAACAAGGCCGTATCAGGCTTCATGAAAAACATGGGCTCGGTAGGTAGCGCATTGTCCAATTCCTTGACGTGCGCCAAATAGTTACGTCCTATACAGATGATTTTCATTATTTTACATTTTTACCTCCCATGCGCAACTTGATGGCAGTCACCACCTTCTTCGTATAGCGCGGGAAATCATTTTTCATGATCCAGTCGTAATAGGGCGGCTCTTTACGAAACACATCCTCGACGCGCTCACCCTTGTGTTTGCCGAACATAAAGACCTCCTTGCCTTCCTCATCGAAGATGATTTGTCCCGAAAGGTCGGCATTCTTATGGTGGGCCGAAAACTCCGAGAGTTGCTTCATGTCGTTGATTGGGCCTTGCGACTTGTTGCCTTTTCCATCCTCATAGTCAACACCTTGATACTTGTCGAGCATGGCACAAAGCACATCATAGGTGGCCCTGGTGTCGGCCATGGCACCGTGGGCACCTTCCAATTCGGCATGACAGAAATAGCGATAGGCGCTCTTCAAATTGCGTGGTTCCATCTTCATATAGATGTTCATCACATCGATGAAGTCGCGGCTTTTAAGGTCGAAGTCGTAGTCCACGCGAAGGAACTCCTCCACCAGCATCGGCAGGTCGAATTTCAAGATGTTATAACCCGCGAGGTCGGCATTGCCGATGAACAGGGCAATCTCCTTGGCTTTCTCGCGGAAAGTGGGCTTGTCGGCCACCATCGCATCGGTATAGCCATGCACAGAGGTGGATTCGGGCGAAATAGGCATTTCGGGATTGAGCAGCCAAACGCGCTGCTCCTCGTCGCCGTTCACATTGATTTTCAGCACGCTCATCTCCACGATGCGATCGTGCGAAGGATTCAGGCCAGTCGTTTCCAAGTCGAAGAAAGCGATAGGGCGTTTCAGATTCAGTTCCATACAGGTTGTGATTTTGAGTGCAAAAATAACACATAAAAAGTAGCAATATCCATTTTTTTCCTATTTTTGCCCCACTTTTCAAACAAAAAAGAACATTTAGAAAGTATCAAATTATTGAAAGACATGATGGAAGAAAATGAAATGAAAGAGAAAGAAGAACTGTTCTCGAAGGCAGTGAAAGCAGGAAAGAGAACCTACTTTTTCGATGTGAAGTCAACGAAGAATGATGAGAAGTACATCACCATAACCGAAAGCAAGCGCCGTTTCGACGAGGGCCTGCAACGCTTTTTCTACGAGAAGCACAAGATTTTCCTCTACAAGGAAGACTTTGAGAAGGTTTCGAAGGGACTGACTGATGCCATCAAATACATCGAGACGGGCGAATATCCGGCCGACTATTACGACCAGCCCGAGCCGCGCCACTTCGAGCACACTGAGGGCGAAAGCCACAGTGAGATCGACAGCGCCATCGACAAATGGTTCGACAGCCTGGACAAATAAACATTTCAAACCAAAACACACAGAGGCCGCAAGCGTTTGCGGCCTTTTTTGTTGCCATTTCCTTTATCGACAAAAACTTATCAACAAATCTTTGTTGTGTTGATAACTTTCCATTTGCGACGGCAATAAATCGCGCCAAAACGCGTATTTTTGTAGCGAAAATTTTAGACTGAAAAATGGGTAAGACAATAGCGATAGCCAATCAAAAAGGCGGTGTGGGAAAGACCACTTCCGCCATCAACCTTGCGGCCAGTCTGGCCGTCCTCGAATACAAGACACTCCTCATCGATGCCGACCCGCAAGCCAACGCCACCTCAGGCGTGGGCATTGATCCTAGAACCGTCGAGACGAGCGTCTATGAGTGTATCATCGACCATGTGGATCCGAAGACCGTCATCACGGAAACGGAGACACCCAACCTCTTCCTGTTGCCTGCCCATATCGACCTCGTGGGAGCCGAAATCGAGATGATCAACCTGCCCGAGCGCGAACTGATGATGAAAAAGCTGCTGGCCCCCATCAAGGGCGACTACGACTTCATCATACTTGACTGCTCGCCGTCTCTAGGTCTCGTCACCGTCAACGCGCTCACTGCCGCCGATTCAGTCATCATCCCCGTACAATGCGAATACTACGCCCTTGAAGGTCTCGGCAAACTGCTCAACACCATCAAGATCGTGCAAACGCGCCTCAACCCCAACCTCGACATCGAAGGCATCCTACTCACCATGTTCGACACACGTCTGCGCCTGTCGAAGCAAGTCGTGGAAGAGGTCAAGATGCACTTCCAAGACATGGTGTTCAACACCATCATCAACCGCAACACGCGCTTGAGCGAGGCCCCCAGCTTCGGCAAGACCATCGTCATGTACGACGCCAACAGCACAGGTGCCATCAACTACCTCAACCTCGCCCGCGAGATCCTCGAAAAGAACAACTTATCCACCAAAGACTAACACGCCATGCCTGATAAAAACATAAGAGCCTTAGGCCGCGGCCTCGAAATAATCCTCGGTAGCCCCGAAACCGACATCACCAGCCGCGACATCAGCGGCGACTTCGTGGCCGGTGCCGTAGCCGAAATCGACATCAACTTGATTGAGACCAACCCCTTCCAACCCCGCACCGAATTTGACGAGACTGCCCTACGTGAATTGGCCCAATCCATCAAAGAGCAAGGTGTGATTCAACCCGTTACGGTCAGGAAGCTTGGCTACAACAAATACCAACTCATCTCGGGCGAACGCCGTCTGCGTGCCTCCAAGATGGCTGGCCTCACCAAGATTCCGGCCTTCATCCGCGTGGCCAACGACGAGCAGATGCTCGAACTCGCCCTCATCGAGAACATCCACCGCGAGAACCTCAACGCCATTGAGGTGGCCATCTCTTACCAACGTCTCATCGATGAGTGCAGTCTCACCCAAGAGGAAGTGAGCGAGAAGGTAGGCAAGAGCCGTAGTGCCGTTGCCAACTTCCTGAGATTGTTAAAGTTGCCACCCGAGATTCAACTTGCCATTCGCGACGGCCACATCAGCATGGGTCACGCCCGCGCTCTCATCAACATTAACGACAAGGAAGAGCAGCTGAAACTCCTCCAACAAATCATCATGGATGAGATGACCGTGCGCCAGACCGAGGAGATGGCCGACAAGGCCAAAGGCAAGGCCGACAAGGAACGCAAGCAGACCAATTTCATCCCCGAACACTTCAAGAGCAAGATCAAGACCCTGTCGCAAACGCTCAACACCAAGGTGAAAGTGAAACGCGACATCAAGGGTCACGGCAGCGTGGTCATCGACTTCAAGGACGAGGCCGAATTTGACCGCATCATGGAACTCTTTAACCGCAAATAAACGTCATGCCGCGCCGTTTCCTGTTTCTATTGGGCATTCTCATAGTCATCGCCTTTCAGCGAACGGAAGCGCAAAACGTGGTATTCGACACCGTAGGTAATGCCATCCTCACTGCTGACACGGTGGTGAAGGAAGCTAAAACTGCCAAGGTCGTCAAAGCCAAGAGACCACACAGCCCAAAGAAAGCCACCATCATGTCAGCCTGTCTGCCTGGATTGGGACAGGTGTACAATGGCAAATGGTGGAAGGTGCCCATCGTATACGCCGGATTGGGCGGATTGGGATATCTGGTCTACAACAACTACTCCGAATACAATGCCTATCTCCACGCCTACGAATTCAAGACTGGCGACCTGCCCGAAGGCGTGACCTTGAACGAACATGAGGCCGACTTGGCCAACCGATACGCCGACAACCAACTGCAGACCTATAAAGAGTCGTACCGCCGTGATTTCGAGTTCTATACCATACTTACCATTGCGTGGTACGGCCTCAACATCGTAGACGCCTGCGTCGACGGACACCTATACAACTACGACATCAGCGACGACCTCTCTTTCAGCATCGACCCATATCGGCCCATTGAACAGCCAATAATGATACCGCAATACGCACAAGTGGGGCTATCCTTTCAACTCAATTTCTAACAGACCATGAACCTAGAACCACAAAACCTGCTCTTTGCCCTCATAGCGGGCTTGACCCGCTATCTCCCACTCAACATCGTCTTCGAGCGTGGGAGATGGCGTTCCGCTTTCGCGGAATGACGGTTTCTCCGCCATGAGGCAAAAAGCAGAAGGTTTGTGTTTCAAGCTCTATTTTGAACATATATTACACACCATGAAAATTGCAATAATAGGATACGGAAAGATGGGCCACGAGGTGGAGAAAGCCGCCATTGCCCGACAACATAGCATCGTCGTTACCGTCGACAATCCCCAAGAATGGGAAGAACGCCTCAATCTCGTCAAGCAGGCCGACGTGGCCATCGACTTCAGCCAGCCCGACCAAGTGGTGGCCAACATCCACCGCTGCTTTGATTTGCGTCTTCCCGTCGTGGTGGGTACCACAGCTTGGCAGGACCATTTCGAGGAAATCAAAAAGCGTTGCCTTGAAGAGAAGCAAAGTCTTTTCACCGCGCCCAATTTCAGCATTGGAATGAACATTATGTTCCTACTCAACAAACAGTTGGCGAAGTTTGCAGAGAAGTATGGCTACCAACTCTCCATGGCGGAGACCCACCACATCCACAAACTTGACAAGCCCAGCGGCACCGCCGTGAAGTTGGCCAACGACATCCTCTCCGTCAACCAGAACTACGACCATTGGAGCATCGATGCGCCAGCCGATCATACCTTATTTATTAAAGTGACCCGCGAAGGTGAGGTGAACGGCATCCACAGCGTGATGGCCGAGTCGCCTGCCGACAAAATCACCCTCACCCATGAAGCCTTCAACCGCCAAGGCTTCGCCATGGGCGCCATCGCCGCTGCCGAGTTCCTCATTGGGAAGACGGGGGTGTTTGGGATGGAGGATTTGTTTGGAGAATAATTATTCTTGTCGCCCAGTTGGGGCTATACAGCCGCTTTGCATCACTGCGAGAAACGAAGCAGCCTATGATGATTGCTTCGCAAGAAATCTGAATAAAATCAGTCCAAAAATCGCTGTTGTTTGAAATAATTTGTACTTTTGCCTTTGATTGTTCGGGGAGAAATCCGAGCAGTTGAAGGCAATTTGTGCTAATACCTAGTTACGAATCTGGAAAATTTAAGCAGAGGTATTTGACATGGATTTGCCAGCCTATATCGTATCAATCAGATATTCTGTTGATTACATACAGGCTAGGTAAACATGTACAAATTATTCTGCAAGGTTTTCCAGGCCTGTAACTGATAACGAGTACAATTAGTTTCCTAGCCTTCTTTTGTATTGATTGTTGCTGAATTAGGGGAACTATAGGCAGAAAAGGTTGCGCCCGTCACGAATTAGGGATAGAAAAATGATAACTAAATCAGAGGCAAATGCCGTGGTTGAACAAATGCCGAAAAAGTTCAATTCACACCAATTCATCAAATGTTATATTCTTTGCTATACATGGTCGTATCTTTCGATTTTGAAAGAGTACAAGGATGTAGAAATCGCTCATCGGGAGATTGGGAAATACCTGAAAAAGAATGACACAAAACTAGGTATTAAGAAAATAGGATTAGAACCAAGCGAGAACATTTTTGGTAACACCGACAGTATTGCATTATGGGAAAGAGCAGCACACGAGTGATGGCAACAACTTTGACCATTGCAATAGGTTTACTGATGGTTTCTTGTGGCTCTCCAAAAGAAAGCAATTCATCGGAATCTCAAAAGGATTTACAAAAAGAAGCCTTATTTAAAGTCAATAGCCAATACGGTTATTGCTTTGTAAACAGAGAAGGTACTCCTGTTATTCCTCCGCAATTTGATTACGCAAATGATTTCTCGGAAGGCTTTGCCTTAGTGAAAATCGGTGAGAATTGCGGCTTTATTAATGACACTGGTGCAATAGTTATCCATCCTCGTTTCCAATCCACTACGATTCTAAGTCAAGGTTTTTCCGAAGGATTAGCGGCGGTTGCGATTGCCAACAAATGGGGCTATATTGACAATACAGGACAGTTTGTCATCAATCCTCAATTCTATATGGCATACAAGTTTTCCGAAGGGCTTGCAATGGTTACACCAGAAGCTGGTGGTTTCGGATTTGTTGACCGAATTGGAAACATTGTCATTAATGCACAATTTGATATAGCAAGTGATTTTTCGGAAGGGTTATCATGTGTGTCGATAAATGATAGATATGGATATATTGACAAGACAGGGCAATTCGTAATTAATCCTCAATTCGACAAAGCGAGTTCGTTTTCCGAAGGATTGGCCGCAGTAAAAACTGGAGACAAATGGGGATATATTGATAAACATGGTAAAATCCAGATTAATCCTCAATTTGATATTGCTTGGGATTTTTCAGAGGGGATGGCTGGAGTTGAAATAGATAATAATTGGGGGTTTATCGACAAAACTGGTAAAATAGTCATCGCCCCACAATTCGCTTCAGTATCTAAGTTTTCAGAAAATCTAGCTTGTGTTGCCATAGGCAAGGATTATGGTAGTTGGAAATGGGGATTTATCAACAAGGAAGGCAGATTTGTTATCAACCCCCAATTTGAAAGTGCAGGAGACTTCACTAATGGTTTAGCAGACGTTAAAAAAGACGGGTATATGGATTATATTGATAAGACAGGTAAATCCATCTGGGAAGACCTTAATAACACAAAATAAAAAAAAACATGGAAAACAAACATAAAAACCCCAAACGAGCGTTATTTGCATTAGTATTGTTTTCATTGATGATTTCTTGTAATTCAGGGAAAGAGAAGGAAAACACAATCCAGCCTGATTCAAAAATGGCAACTGTTCAGATTCCTAATGTGACTTACGATGAATGTGACACACTTGCAAGCAGTCCAAATTATCTTTATGGGTATATTTTCGAACGAAAGGACTCAATAAATATTGCTATTGATAATATTGTGTGTTTATATTATGACCATTATAATGAAGTGGAAAAATGGGAAAAAGGAGATCCATATTATTCACCTCATGGTATAGGAACATACTATGCTTTCCCTAAAGAAGAAATGGATAAGCCGATAAAACTATTTGAAATTAATGGCATGAATAATTGTATAGAGACTTTTGGAAAACAAATCGGAGATGAAAACGAGATTTTGAGATATAACCATGAGGATAATCTTAATATTTATCGTATGTATGCACTATCTTCTTTTTTGATGGTTTCCTCCAATTTAATGGTTTCCTCCGGCGATACTATAGATACTATTATCGATGATTATTTTGTGGTAAATGTCTATTTTGGTTATTTGAAGCAAAACGATCGGTATGTTTTTCATCGATCTTACATCCTTGATTTAGCCACGAAAGCATGCCTATCAGTTGGAGAATATGTTTGCCCATTTTATCGTACAAATGCCTCGGGGGACATAATAAGTTCTGGACAAATATATGCAGAAAGAGGTTTCGGCGGGCTCTCGTATGGTTATATTTATATGGATAGAACTTATTATTTGGGATGGAGTACAAAACTGCAAGAAAACAATCCAGAATTGAATTCTGACATTTTCCCATACGATATTCCGAATAAAAGCTGGAGCTTTGGAGAATTGGATTCCAAAAGCCACAAACCAATTTCAATGTTTAAAGGAAATGAAGCGTTCGTGTTTGATTATGACAATAATGTGATATCCCATTTCTTAAACAACAGATTAACCGAATTCATTTTATATGATGATGAACTTGACGACCCCAGGATTTGGAACATTGAACATCATGGTGCAAAGGTCGTTGAATATGAATTTGGTAATAATGGAGGACTTTGGAGGAGGAAATATTGGAGTCGAAATGGAAAACTATATATGCCTGTAACGATTAATGAAAATGAAGATGAAAACAGTCCAAGGGAAGTATACAGAGCGGAGGCAAATTCATATAGTGACACCAAAGTTGTAAGGATTGATTCAAAGTATAATTATGACAATAATGATTATGTTTTCTTCATACTCGAACTTGATGAAATCACCGGTTTATACAACAGAGTTGCAACCATTCAAAAAGAAAGCGATCTAAAGCCTTATATTTTAAAAAAATACCTTGATTGGTAGTAAATAGGTTTTGATTGTGACATGAAAAGCCGGCAGCAATGTCGGCTTTTTTCGTGTAAATACAGCCAAAAACTTGCAGGTATAAAAATTTATACCTATTTTTGCAGAAAATTCCTGCTATGCCTACATTGTTGATAACCTTTGGTATGCGGTTCTTCTTCTATCTGGATGAGCACCAACCTATTCATGTACATGTGGATTGCAATGGAAAGAAAGCTAAAATCGCATTGGAACCTTCTGTCAGTTTGGTGTACAACCATGGTCTGAAAGAGCAAGAAATGAAAAAGGCTATCGACACTTGCTTCATTTATCGCGATGATTTCATAGCAGAATGGCATAAAAGGTTTGACTAAAACAATTAATAAAATGGAAAAGATAAAAAACATCTGGTTTGACGAAAAAAGAATCTACTTGAAAACCACCGAAGGCCGTGTATTGAGCCGTCCTTTGGAAGCTTATCCTGAATTGAAAGAAGCCTCAATGGAACAACGCAACGACTTTACCATCGATGAAGAAAGGACCGCCATCCGTTGGGAAGAGTTGGATGCCGACATGCATATCTCAAGCTTCTACGAAACAAGCGAACCGAATGACCAAAACGAGGTAGCAGAAATGTTCAAACGTTTCCCATGGCTCAATGTATCGGAAGTGGCTCGCGCCATCGGTATTAACAAAAGTCTTTTGGCTCGTTACATCTACGGTATTTCTAAACCAAGCGAACAACGTTTACGGCAGATTCGGCTAACTCTACACGCACTTGGCACGGAACTACAAACTGCGTGATTTTTCCCTTAATAATACTATTTTAACCAACCTTCCGTTTATACAGAAATTATAATTAAACCATGTCACTAATACTTTTCATTCTTATCGTCCCGGCCCTCTTCACCATCCCGTTTGCTTTCTGCTGGAAGCAGTTTGAGGCCGCTGGACAAAAAGGCTATTATAGCCTCATCCCCTATTACAACATTTATGTCATGTTGAAAATCATCGGCAAACAGAGGAAATTCTGGTGGTGGTTCTTCATCGTCTTCCCCTACATCAACATCTTCATGCTGTTGCTCATGCTCGTCGAACTGGGCAAGTGTTTCGGCCGATTCAAGGTATGGGAAGAAGGCATGGCCGCCCTTATGCCCTTCATTTTCTTCCCCATCATCGCCAAAAACGACAAATACCAAGACCCGCTCACGACCAAACGCCCCAAGAAATCAACCGCCCGTGAATGGTTCGACGCCATCGTCTTTGCCGTGGTCGCTGCTCTGATCATCAGGACCTACGTCTTCGAGATGTTCACCATTCCCACTTCGAGTATGGAGAAATCACTCTGCGTAGGTGACTACTTGGTGGTCAGCAAGATACATTACGGTCCCAAGGGCCAAAACACACCCCTTTCCTTCCCCTTTGTTCACAACACTTTGCCTTGGAGCAAGACCAAAAAGTCATACCTCGAATGGATCAAACTGCCTTATCATCGCTATCCGGGCGTTTCGACGATGAAGCGCTACGACCCCATCGTGTTCAACTACCCCGCTGGCGACACGGTTTGTGAAAACTACCAAAGCAGTGTCAGCTATTACGACCTCGTGCGCGAATTTGGACGCGATGCGGTATGGAGCGGCAAAGTGAGCATCCCCCTCAATGGGCAGATGACACCTTCGGGCAAGGTTATCGCTCACCCTGTGGACAAACGCGAAAACTACGTGAAGCGCCTCATCGGCATGCCTGGCGACTCGCTGCAAATCGTCAACGGAGTGGTGTATATCAACGGCGAGAAAGCCTTTGAACCTGAGAACATGCAACACAACTATACCGTGGTGACCACCAATGGCGGCATCAACAAGCAGACCTTGGACAAATATGAAATCACCGAGGGCTACCGCACCGAAGACCCCAACACCTTCGTCCTCAACATCAGCGCAAAGGTGGCCGACGAACTCATCAAGTTACCTTACATCACATCAGTAATGCGCAGCGTGCAGGCTCCTGGCATGGGCACCAGCACCAGCCTCTTCCCCAACCGCCCCGACCTCTATCCTTGGAACGTGGACAACTTCGGTCCTATCTACATCCCAAAGAAGGGCGTGACTGTGAAACTGGATGTCAACACCTTGCCCTTCTACGAGCGCATCATTCATGCTTACGAGCTCCACGACCTGAAGGTGGAAGGCGGCAAGATCTACATCGATGGTCAACTGGCTGACAGCTATACCTTCGAGATGGATTACTACTGGATGATGGGTGACAACCGCCACAACTCCGCTGACTCACGTTATTGGGGCTATGTACCCGAGAACCACATCGTAGGCAAGCCCATCCTCGTTTGGCTCTCAAGAGACAAGGAAAACGGCGGCATCCGCTGGAAGAGAATGTTCAGAATTCCGAAATAAGGAACCACAACACCAAATTTGATATGAAAAAGTCCTTTTTAGTCCTCATCATTTTGCTGATAGGGATGGTTTCGTGTTCAAACGACAATTCAAAGACAAAAGAAGCAAAGCAAACGACGCCGTCGACAGAAAACCTTAACTCGAAGTCGCCAACGAACGACGCCATCAGCTACGACACCTATACCAACCCACGTTTCGGTTTCTCAATAATGTACCCAACATTCCTCATCCCCCAACCCGAACCAGAAAATGGCGATGGAAGAATATTCAAGAGAGAGAATGAAGAAATGAGCGTTTTTGCTTCCTATAACGTATTGGATGATTCCATCGAAGAGTTATTCCAGGAGTGTAAAAGCAGCTATATCGGAACCGTTTCCTACGCTGTACAAAAGGACAATTGGTTTGTGGTTTCGGGAATCGATGAAGAAGGTACTATTCTCTACAGAAAAACCATCTTGACTGACGATATTGAATACACTGTTAACCTATTATATCCTAAAGCCAAGAAACAGCTCTATGATGAGATTGTAGAGAAAGTCTCAAAGAGTTTTAATGTTGGCTTGGAAGTCACCCACCAATAATTATTACATAAATCTTATTTTGGGAGTGTAAAATATCGTCAAAACACCTTTCCAAAACACATATTTTTGTGTACTTTTGCATTTCCAAAACGAAGACAGAAAATGGCCACAGGAAACAACCGTAAAGAAAACACCTTCAAGCCGAAAGCTACGCCAGAAGCCGAACTCTTGGAGGAACAACCCATCATAACTGAAGAGACAAAAAAAGAGGAGAAACCAAAAAAGGCGACTCCAAAAAAAAGTGAAAAAGCACCAAAAAGCAAGGAAACCCAACCTAAAAAAGACATAGAGGAAAAAGAAAACACAGGGCGCATCGGCAAAATCATAGGCATCCTGTTCATCTGTCTTGCCGTATTCTTGGGCATTGCTTTGGTTTCCTATCTCGTGAGCTTCTTCAGCGGAGGTCATCAAGAATATGGCTATCAAATTTTCAACCAAAAAGTCAATATCGAGAACCGAACGGGCAGCCTTGGTGTATTTCTGGCGCAAACGCTCATCAAAGAGTCGTTCGGTTTCGGCTCATTCTTTTTCGTTTACCTACTGACCCTCATAGGATTACGTCTTACAGAGGCTACCAAAATCAAGATGTGGAACATTTGGAAATGGGCCCTCCTTTGCTTGGTTTGGATGCCTTTGTTCTTCGCTTTCATCGCCACCATGGCACCCAAATGCGCCATCTTCGGAGGGGCTGTCGGCTTGTGGCTCAACACCATTCTGACCAACTACGTCGGCAAAACGGGTGTCATCATCATCCTCGCCTTCCTCTTGTTGGTGTTCCTTGTCTACCAATTCAACCTTACACTCAACTATTTCAAGGAAAGACGCGAGAGAAAGGAAGAAGAGGCACGTAGACAGGCTGCCCTTCTCGCCGAGCAACGCATCAGGGAACAGTTTGAAAGAGAGCAGGAGAACACAACCGACAACGGCGAGGACATTGATCCCGATTTCATCGACGACGAGGAAGAAGAGGACAACAAATCCAATCTACCGCCGGTAACATCCTACACCAAAGACCCGCCCTTTGTTATCGTCAATCCAGAAAACAACACCGAAAAGCCAGGTGGCAAAGAAAACGTCATCGTTCGTCCCAAAACAGATACCCCAAAGGACAATAATGACAATGATGACAATAAAGATACTAAAGACGAAGAGACACATCAAGAGCCTGTCTTGACGGTAGAAAACAACAAACCTATAGAAAACGACGTCAAGCCCAAGGAAATCGTCCCCGAAAAAACCGACAACAGCTCTGAGAAAGTGGAACTGGTCATCGAGAACACGCCCACTGAAGAAACCGTGGACAAAGGCAAAAACATGGAACACCACACCATCGACACGCCTTTTGACCCGCGTTACGAGTTACGCGACTTCAAGTTCCCAACCCTTGACATGCTTAACGACTATGGTGGACAGAAGTCGGAAATCGACGAAGAGGAACTGAACGCCAACAAGAACAAGATTGTGGAGACCTTGGGTAACTACGGCATCGCCATCGACAAGATCAAGGCGACCATTGGACCTACGGTCACGCTGTATGAAATCGTTCCCGCCGCGGGTGTCCGCATCTCGAAGATTAAGAACCTGGAAGACGACATTGCTTTGAGCTTGGCTGCCTTGGGTATCCGTATCATCGCGCCCATCCCCGGCAAGGGTACCATCGGTATCGAAGTGCCGAACAGCAAGCCCGAGACCGTATCGATGCGTAGCGTGTTGAGCTCTGAAAAGTTCCAACACTCAAAATACGCCCTGCCCTGCGCCATCGGAAAGACCATTTCCAACGAGACCTACGTCTTCGACCTCGCCAAGATGCCACACATCCTTATGGCAGGTGCTACAGGTCAAGGTAAGTCGGTAGGACTGAATGCCATCATCGCTTCGTTGCTTTACAGCAAGCATCCCTCGGAGCTGAAATTCGTCATGGTCGACCCGAAGAAGGTGGAACTGACGCTTTACAACCGCATCGAGCGCCATTATCTTGCCAAGCTTCCCGATTCAGAGGACGCTATCATCACCGACGTGAAGAAAGTGGTGCGCACGCTGAACTCCTTGTGCATTGAGATGGACCAGCGCTACGACCTCCTCAAATCCGCTGAGTGCCGCAACATCATCGAATACAACGAGAAGTTCAAGGCCCGCAAGCTGCTGCCCACCGAAGGTCACCGTTTCTTGCCTTACATCGTGCTTATCGTCGACGAGTTCGCCGACCTCATCATGACCGCAGGTCGCGAGGTGGAGGCCCCGATAGCCCGTATTGCCCAGTTGGCTCGTGCTGTCGGCATCCACCTGATCATCGCAACGCAACGACCTTCCGTCAATATCATCACAGGCTCCATCAAGGCCAACTTCCCAGCACGTATTGCCTTCCGCGTTATCTCGCAGGTCGACTCCAAGACCATCCTCGACCAAAGCGGCGCCAACCAGCTAATCGGTCGAGGCGACATGCTGCTCTCCACGGGCAACGACCTAGTGCGTCTGCAATGCGCCTTCATCGACACGCCTGAGGTGGAAGCCGTCACCGAGTTCATCGGTGCACAACGCGGCTATCCCGAGCCCTTCCTGCTGCCCGAGGTACCTGAAGACGAAGGCGAAGGCGTCGACATCGAAGAAGATGGCGAGCGCGACAGCCTCTTCGAGGAAGCCGCACACATCGTGGTGCAAACCGGACAAGGATCCACCTCCATGATCCAGCGCAAGCTAAAACTCGGCTACAACCGTGCCGGTCGTATCATCGACCAATTGGAGGCTGCGGGCATCGTCGGACCGTTCTCAGGCAGCAAGTCGAGAGAGGTTAAAGTCACATCCGAAGCCGCTTTGGAACAGATTTTGCGGGATCTTTACAACAAAGATAACGGAATTTGACCATGAGAACGAAAAACATCATCGCCTGCTTGCTCTTATTGTTTGCAGCACAGGCTGTTAGCGCACAAAACAACGCCGATGCCATCATCCGCGTTTTAGTCGACAAAATCAAGAGCCACAAAAATGTAGAGATGGCTTTTAGCTATCAAATTGGTTCCGACAAAAGCTTAAGCGAGAGCCTGAAAGGCCATGCCTGGTTACAAGGCGAAGCCTATAAAACCGAGCTGGCCGACCAACAAACCATCTCCGATGGCAAAACCATTTGGCTGTATCTCATCGACGATGAGGAAGTCATGGTGAGCAACGCCAGCGAAGGCACCGACAACACGCCTTTGAAAATCCTCACTTCGTTGGACAAGAGCTATGTGGCCAGCCTGACCAACATCGACGCGAAAGGTATCGCCACCATCGAGTTGGCCAACCCCAAGGGACAATACAAGCGTGTGACGCTGAAAATCAACACGAAGAAAACCGAGCTAAAAAGTGTCGACATCTATATGGAAGACGGCAATAAAATCAGCATCACCGTTGAAGAGATGAAATATGACCAAAAACTGGACGATAGTTTCTTCACCTTCGATACAAAAAAACACCCCAAGGTGGATGTGATTGACATGCGATAATGCAATAAAATAAAACGTAATATGTTATTATGTAGTGACGCGGCGCGCCACGTCACTACAAACAACAATTCAACAGACAAACAATTCAACAGCAATATGAACCTCCTACAAATTCAACAGACTGTCAACGATTTAGGGACAGCCGCTACAGCACAAGCAGCAGCCCAACCCACAGAATTCAAGCTTTCCATCCTTGAACTTGCCACCAAAGGCGGTTGGATCATGATTTTATTGGCCGTGCTATCGCTCATTGCCGTTTACATTTTCTTCGAAAGATTCATCGTCGTATCGCGTGCAACGAAATACGACAAGGGATTCATGGAGCGCATCCGCGAATACATGAAAGACGGCAAGTTGGATTCGGCCAAGGCCTTATGCCGTGGCAACTCCACCCCTATCTCACGCATGATCGACAAAGGCCTCTCACGCATTGGACGTCCTTTGAGCGACATCAACTCAGCCATCGAGAATGTAGGTAACCTGGAGGTTGCCAAACTGGAACGCGGCGTCAGCATCCTTGCCATGATTGCCAGTGCCGCCCCGATGATCGGTTTCTTGGGCACGGTGACGGGTATGATTCGTGCCTTCTATAACATGTCAATGGCGGGTAACAACATCGACATCGAATTGCTTTCATCTGGTATCTACGAAGCCATGGTGACTACCGTCGGCGGTCTGATTGTGGGTATCATAGCCTATTTCTTCCACGCCATCATCACCAACAAGATTCAGAAAGTCGTCAACCTGCTTGAAGGCAAGGCAACTGAATTCATGGATGTCTTGAACGAACCCGCATAAAATCAGCGCATTATGGCCATTAAATCAAGAAATAAGGTCGAACCTACGTTTAACTCCTCGTCCATGTCGGACTTGGTGTTTCTGCTGCTGATTTTCTTCATGCTCACCTCTACTTTGGTCGCGCCCAACGCCATCAAGCTCATGTTGCCTTCAAGCAGCAGCAAGACCATGGCCAAGCAGACCGTCACAGTCTACATCAACGACCAATACCAATACTTCGTTGACGACAACCCTGCCGAGGAAACCCAACTTATGGACATGATCAACACCAAGATTGGCAACGACAGCCAAGCCACCGTAGTGTTGCGTTCAGACAAGACCGTCCCCGTGCAATTCATAGTGAACGTGATTGATGCCGTCAACGAGATCAACAACGCTACGGGCAACAACCACAAAGTGATTTTAGCTACATCGCCAAAGAAATAAGCCATGGATAGCAACGATAAGAACGAAAAGAAAGCCAAGGGCATTGCCATCGTGGGAACCATCACGGTGCACGCCTTGGTTGTGCTTTTATTGTTCCTTATGGCCTTCAAGACACCCCTCCCTCTCCCTGGCGAAGAAGGCGTTGAAGTCGACTTGGGCATGATGGACCAAGGCATGGGCAACATCCAGCCCGAAACGCCCGCCATCCCCATGGCTGCCCAGCCACAACAAGAGGAGAGCAAGAACGAGGAAGACATCGTCACCCAAACCGACGAAGAAGCGCCTGCCATCGAAAAACCCAAAGTCACCAAGCCAAAGCAGGAGAAACCTGTCGAACAGCCGAAGCCCCAAGTCAACAACCGCGCCATCTACAAGGGCAGTAATAGCCCACAGGCGGGTGGCTCGGAAGGCATTACCGGACAGCCTGGCGACCAAGGCAAGCCCAATGGTTTGGCAGGCATCAAGAAATACGACGGCAACGGAGGTAAAGGCAATGGAACGGGATATGACCTTGGTGGCCGTGGCGCCAAGAGCCTGCACCGTCCTGACGACGACTTCAGCGAAGAAGGCAAGATTGTAGTTGACATTTGGGTGAATCGTGCCGGACAAGTCGTTCGCGCCGAAGTCGCCACAAAAGGCACCGAGATTTTCAACAACACCATGCGCCAAAAAGCCATTCAGGCTGCAAAACGGTCGACCTTTGCTGCCGACCCCGATGCTCCCGAAGAGCAACATGGAACCATCACATATACTTTTGTCATCAACCAGTAACCCATAAAAGGAGCATCCCTATGGGATGCAACTAAACATTTGAAAGACATAATTTAACCGAACGCTTTTCCCTACGGGAAGACATTGCATCCCGTAGGGATGCTCGCTCGGTAAAAAACAACAATCAGCGGCCAACATCCCATAGGGATGAACCTTAAATACAAACCATGACCTACCAAGAGACTCTCGACTGGATGTTCAACAAGCTCCCAATGTACCAACGCATTGGAGCCGCAGCCTACAAAGCTGACCTGAACAACACCATCCAACTACTTGATCTTCTCAACAACCCACAGAATGACTTCAAGTCTGTGCATGTGGCTGGCACCAACGGCAAAGGCTCCACATCACACATGCTGGCGTCCGTGTTTCAGGAAGCTGGCTATAAGACCGGCCTTTACACCTCACCACATCTACGCGACTTCCGCGAACGCATCCGCATCAACGGCGAGATGATTCCCGAGGAGAATGTGGTGCAATTCATCGACACCTACAAGGAAAAGTTCGAGCAGATGGAACTTTCCTTCTTTGAGATGACCGTGGGCATGGCCTTCGACTATTTCTCAAAAGAAAAGGTCGACATCGCCATCGTCGAGGTGGGCATGGGCGGAAGGCTGGACTCCACCAACCTCATCACACCCGAACTGAGTATCATCACCAACATCGACTTCGACCACATGAAGTTCCTTGGTGACACGCGAGCCAAGATTGCATACGAAAAAGCAGGTATCATCAAGCCTAACATCCCAGTCGTCATCGGCGAGACACATCCAGAGACCGAACAAGTCTTCATCGATAAAGCCAAGGAATGCCACAGTCCCATCTATTTCGCCGACCAGGTCTTCGACTGCGACAAAATCCATATCGAGTCCGACATTGTACAAAAGTATGACATCTGGAAAAACAGCGAGCTCTACATGGAGGCTCTCGAGCTCCCACTGATGGGCAACTACCAGCAGAAAAACCTCACCACCGTGATGTGCGCTGTTGACCTCCTTCGCGACAAGTTCAACCTCTCGGAAGACGACATCCGCGACGGTATCGGTAGGGTAATCCGCAACACCCACCTCATGGGTCGCTGGCAGATCCTCAACAGAGACCCGCTGACCATCGCCGACACTGGGCACAACGTTGCCGGCATCACCGAAGTCGTCAAGCAATTGGCTGAGATGAACTACGAGAAACTACATTTCGTACTTGGCATGGTCAACGACAAGGACATCGACAGCGTGTTGCAGCTCCTGCCCCATGGCGCTGAATACTATTTCTGCAAGGCCGATATTCCCAGAGGATTGGATGCCAATATCTTAGCACAAAAAGCATTCGACATGGGTTTGCGTGGACAAGTATTCGAGTCCGTCAGCCACGCCTATCGTTCGGCTGTCAACAATGCGCATTTCGACGATGTGGTTTTCATCGGCGGCAGCAATTTCACCGTAGCCGAGGTCGTATAAAAGGAAAATTCTTACCTTTGCAGCAAATCCGTGTTGCATGTCAGGCAAGAAG
>Ga0247610_10001245_pt1 | contig 31981 bp, 19 predicted proteins | sample 174DNAGHGhighgp2_FD_193483 | JGI IMG/M metagenome (GOLD analysis project Ga0247610, IMG submission 193483) | Sheep rumen microbial communities from Palmerston North, Manawatu-Wanganui, New Zealand - 1742 DNA GHGhigh gp2 | ecosystem: Host-associated > Mammals > Digestive system > Stomach > Rumen...
AAAGTGGCCGCGGGCTGTGCTGACGGACGATGGCCGAACTCGATGCGACGGAAGGTGTCGGCATCAGCCATGAACTGCGCACCTGTAATGAGTTGCGACTCTTTCTGCATCTGACGCTCTATCTCTCGCTGTTCCATCTCGGTAGCCTGTTCGAGTTGCTCCATACGCGCCTGAGAGGAGAAGCCCTCCTGATAGACACGGTCGATGGCATCGCGCACATAATGATAATCCTTCGTCACCAGTACCGTATTCTTAGGTACAAACGAGAGGAAAGGCACCTTATCGTCGACCGTCACCAACTCTGGTACGATCTCAATCTTATCCCGTTGTTCTTTCGACAACTGATCCTCCACCTCAAAAGTACGGATACTGTCAATCTCCTCGCCGAAGAAATCGATACGATAGGGATATTCGCAACTGAACGAATAGACATCGAGGATAGAACCACGCAGGGCGAACTGACCAGGTTCATAGACATAATCGACCTCACGGAAACCAAACTCGCGTAAGGTTTTCTCAATCTCCGCAACGGCTATGGTCTGATCTTTCTCCAAGACCAAGGTACGCTCATCGAGGCTCGTCTTGGATACCACCAGCTCAGCGATAGCTTCAGGATATGTCACCACGTATAGCGACTCGCCCATCCTTGCCATCACCTCGGTGCGGAGGATCTCGCTGGCGGCATCGCGCTGTGCATACTTGATGGCCCGACGATAACTCGAAGGGAAGAAGAGCACATCACGGTTCCCCATCAGTTGCGTCAGGTCATGATAGAAATAGCCGGCCTCCTCAGCATCCTGCAAGATAAAAAGCAAGGGATTCTTGCACTTTGGCGACAAGCTGCCGAAGAGCATCGGGGCGCTGGAGCCCAATAGGCCCTCGAGGAAAATCGTCTTTATCGACAATTTCCCCATCGCCTGCGCCAAGGCCGATACTTGCGGCAACTTGGCATAAACTTTCTCTAATTCCTGTATATTCATTAGAAATTGTGTGCAAAATTACTAAAAATTCTGCGATTAGCGTATGCTTATCACATATTTTTATTAATTTTGCAGCGTAATAATTTAAGATTATGCACGAAAGCGACAGCATTGTAATCATTCCGACATACAACGAGAAGGAAAACATCGAGAAGATTATCCGAGCCGTATTCGGCCTGGCCAAATGTTTTCATATCCTCGTCATCGACGATGGCTCCCCCGACGGAACGGCAACCATTGTCAAGCAACTGATCAACGATGAATTCGGCGACCGCCTGTTTATCCTGGAGCGCAGTGGGAAACTCGGTCTTGGCACGGCGTATATCACCGGTTTCAAATGGGCCCTGGAGCGCAACTACGAGTATATCTTTGAGATGGATGCCGATTTCAGTCATGATCCCAACGACCTGCCCAGACTCTACTCGGCTTGTCACGACGAGGGTTACGACTTGGCCATCGGCTCCAGATATGTCACAGGTGTAAATGTGGTGAACTGGCCTATCGGTCGTGTGCTGATGAGTTACTTTGCCTCGAAATACGTGCGTATCGTGACAGGTTTCAAGGTACACGACACCACAGCCGGTTTTGTATGTTACAAGCGTCGTGTGTTGAAGACCATCGAACTCGACAAAATCCGTTTCAAGGGTTATGGTTTCCAGATAGAGATGAAATACACCGCTTATAAGATCGGATTTAAGCTCAAGGAAGTCAGCGTTATCTTTGTCAATCGCCAAGAGGGAACCAGTAAGATGTCTGGAGGCATCTTCAGCGAGGCTTTCTTTGGTGTGATGCAGCTCAGATGGGACGGCTGGACACGCCACTATCCAAAGATGGTGGAGTGAATCGTTAATAGTGAAAAGTGAATAGTTATGATTACTCTGCTATATAGAGTTTATCAGTTAGTAATAGGATTGCCGTTGTTGGTGATCCTGACGATTGTGACGGCTTTGGAAGTTGGTATCGGAACGACCATTGGCAACGGCCATTTCTGGGGCTATTATCCCGGCCATTGGTGGGGCAAGTTGATTCTGAAACTGTTTCTGATTCCTGTCAAGGTGGAAGGCCGCGAGCATCTGGAGAAAGGACAGAGCTATGTGTTTGTCGCCAACCATCAGGGGTCGTTCGACATCTTCCTCATCTATGGCCATCTGAACCGCAACTTCAAATGGATGATGAAGCAGGCGCTGCGCAAGATACCCTTCGTAGGCTATGCCTGTGAGAAGTCGCATCAGATATTCGTCGACAAACGGGGGCCGAGTAAGATCCGCAAGACCTACGAGGATGCCCGCGAGATCTTAAAAGAAGGTTATAGCGTGACGGTGTTCCCAGAGGGCGCCCGAACTTTCACCGGCCACATGGCCCATTTTAAGAAAGGTGCCTTTGCTTTGGCCGACGAGCTGCAGTTACCCGTTGTTCCCCTGACCATCAACGGCAGTTTCGACATCCTGCCTCGTATGAAGGGTTTCAACTTCATCAACTGGCATCCGATGACGCTGACCATCCATCAGGCCATCTACCCGATCGGTCAAGGTCCCGAGAATGTCGATGCCACCTTGCGACAGGCATACGACTCTGTGATGTCGTCGCTCAACCCGAAGTATCAAGGATTTGTTGAAAACCCCGACCAATGATTGCACGTGCCCCCTATCTGTTCCTGCTGCTGATCATCCTTCCCGATCTGTATTTCGATCTGCACTATTGGCGGCATAAGTATTCTGTCGGTCAACGGTTCATCCGCTGGCTCCCCACCTTCGGAATGGTAGCCTATACCATCTATCTGATGTATGAGAAGAACTTCATTCCCGACAATCCGAACATTCTCTACATCTATCTCCTTCTGTTGGGCCTCATCGCCATCCCCAAACTGGTTTATATGCTCTGCTCCGTCACGGGTCTGACGTTCAGCAAACTGCTGCATAGGAAATCAGCCAAGCATCCTGCAAAGAATTATGGCAATCTGATAGGACTGATCTGTGTTCCCGTCATCTGGTACGTTGTCCTATACGGCTCGTTTATCGGTTTCAACAAGGTGGAGATGAACCGTCAGACATTCGTCTCACCCGATCTGCCCAAGGCCTTCGACGGCTATAAGGTGGTACTGTTCTCCGACGCCCATGTCGGCTCCTATACAGCCAGGAATGAGCATGTCCTGAAAAAAGCCATCGACTGCATCAACGCCCAGCGCCCCGATATGATTGTTTACACAGGCGACATCCAGAACACACAGCCGCAGGATATCTATCGCCACATGGACGTACTGAGTTCGCTGAGGGCAAAAGACGGCATCTACTCCATACTCGGCAACCACGACTATGGCGACTATATCTGTGGCAACACAGCCAAGAAAGTGGCAAACATGCGTGAGACCATGAGCTTGGAAAAGCAAATGGGCTGGACGCTGCTGATGAATGAGCGCCGTTATATCGATCGCGGGAAGAGTCATATCATCATTGCAGGTATGGAGAACGACGGCGACGGCATACATTTCCCCCAAAAAGGCGATATCAAAAAGACACTGAAGGGTATCGACGATGATGACTTCATCATCATGCTGGAGCACGACCCCTCTTCCTGGCGTCGTAAGATCATCCCCGATGGCAGGGCGCACCTCACACTGAGCGGCCACACCCATAAGATGCAGTTCGCGCTGTTCGACTGGTGTCCGATGTCACTGACAGGCAAGGAAGTCAACGGCTGGTATACTGAAGATGAACAATCGCTGTTCGTCTCGGCAGGCTTAGGCGGACTGATCCCCTTCCGCTTCGGCGCACCTGGCGAAATAGTCGTCATCACCCTGAAGACCCAACAATAGTCAAACACTCGGGACGGACCGTCCCTCTGTTACACGACGAGAATGTCCGAGGCGTCATTCTCGTACGTCGTTGGCGTTCAGGCAAGTGAAAAAGCAAAGGTTTCGTCGAACAATAAGCACGATGTTTTATGCAAAATAAAAAGGGATAGGCTCCCTATCCCTTTGTGATCCCGTTGGGATTCAAACCCAAGACCTTCAGAACCGGAATCTGACGCTCTATTCAGCTAAGCTACGGGACCGATGCGTTATTGCGGATGCAAAGGTACAGAAAAAAGTGAAAAGAGGAACGTGAAAAGTGAAAAATTAACTTTTCTTGTGACTCGGAGCCGTTTATAAGTGGTAGACGGAAATGAATCAGTTTGGGCGAAATGACGCACAATTTGTTAGCTAATATCAAGGAAATAATGAAATTTTGCAAATAATTTTAGGTTTTTAGTTGCAGTTTGATAAGAATTGTGTATTTTTGCACGCAAAATCTTCGACAACTGAAACGAAAAAGGTCGATTTAATCATAAACTGAAATATGGGACAAGTAATCAAACCTGTTAAATACGAAGCGCTGCTCGATACGAAGCAGACGGAACAGGGTATTAAACTCATCAAGGAATTCTTTCAGCAGAACCTCTCTACCGAACTGCGGTTGCGTCGTGTGACGGCTCCCCTGTTCGTATTAAAGGGACTGGGTATCAACGACGACCTGAACGGTGTGGAGCGTGCTGTCACCTTCCCCATCAAGGATCTGGGTGATGCGCAGGCCGAGGTGGTTCACTCGCTGGCTAAATGGAAACGGCTTTCACTGGCTGAGTATCAGATAGAGCCCGGCTATGGCATCTATACCGATATGAACGCCATCCGTGCTGATGAGGAACTCGACAATCTGCATTCACTCTATGTAGACCAGTGGGACTGGGAGGCAGTAATCCGTAAAGAGGATCGCACACTGTCGTTCTTGAAGAATATCGTTGAGCGCATTTATGCTGCTATCCGCCGTACGGAATATCTGACCTGTGAGACCTATCCGCAGATCAAACCCTTCCTGCCTGAAAAGATACACTTTATTCATGCTGAGGAACTGTTGAAGATGTATCCTGACAAGACGCCCAAGGAGCGTGAGGATGCCATCTGCGAGGCTTATGGCGCTGTGTTTATCATTGGTATTGGCGGCAAACTGTCGAATGGTGAGAAGCATGACGGCCGTGCACCTGACTATGATGACTGGTCGACTGTCGCCGAGAACGGCAAGATGGGACTGAACGGCGATATTCTGATCTGGTATCCTGTGTTGGGACGCAGCTTCGAATTGTCGTCAATGGGTATCCGTGTGGACAAGGAGAGCCTGCTGCGCCAATTGAAGATTGAGGGCAAGGAAGAGCGCGAACAACTTTACTTCCACCAGCAGTTGCTCAACGATAAGTTGCCGCTTTCAATCGGTGGCGGTATCGGACAGAGTCGTCTGTGTATGGTGCTGTTGCACAAGGGTCATATCGGTGAGATTCAGGCAAGTATCTGGCCTGACGATATGCGGAAGGAGTGCAAGGCGCTGGGAATGAACTTGATTTAGTGAATAGTGAATAATGAATAGTGAATAGTTGGCTATGCCAATTCCAAGTCAAAGGCCTGCTGTAGCTTTGCTACGGCAGGATTTATTTTGCTCATTTCCTCGAACTGCTCGCGGCGGGAGAGTGTTTTAGTCTGCTCTTTCTGGTCGCTGACAAGAATGGTGAAGGTGATCTGATTGTTGTGCAGATGCAGTTGGAGGGTTTTGAGGATGCTCTTATAGATAGCGTCCATGTCTTGCTTTATCAGTTCGTTCTCAACAGTTACCTCTATCTGGGGGAACTCGGTGATCTGCGGGTTCATGTTCTTCATGCGGGTAGCGATGCCGATGAGCTGAGGCTGGTTGTCTGACATGCGGTTGCACATCGATAACCATTGTAGTTCGAGGTCTTCTTGTGAAAACTTCTGGTCGTTCGCCTGGCTGCCTTTTGCGTCGGCCAGACTGTCGGAGAAATTAACCTTGGAAGACTTGTCCTGACGGAGTTTGGTCCATGAGAAACCGATGTTCTTCAAGGATGTGCCTGAGGCTGTCGGTTTGGGAGCGTTGGCGGGAGTCTTCGGGGCACTCTGAGAACTCTGGGTATTCTGAGAACTCTGAGTGGTCGGATTCTTCGGGCTGGGGGTGGATACAGGCGCCTCAGCAGCGACTACCTGTGGAGTCGCTGACTTAGGCTGAGACTGCTGTATCAGATGCTTAAACAGGGATTTTAATCGCTTGGGGCGACGCCCCGCGCTGGCCCCGTCGTCAGGTTGGGTGATCTGTGCGATTTCTATCAGTGTCAGTTCTACGAGTAGTCGCTTGTTCGACGACTGACGGTAGTTGATATCGCACAGGTTCATCAGCTTCAGCGCCTGATAGAGGAAACGTGTCTCGCACTTCTTGGCCTGTGCCTGATAGCGCTCGCGCTGCTGGTCGCTCACTTCGAGCAGAGGAAGTGTCTGCGGATCCTTCGCCATCAGGACATTGCGCACATGCTTGGCGAGTCCCTGAATGAGCAGTCCGCCATCGAACCCCTTGTTGATAATCGAGTTGAGCAATACCATGATGTCGCTCACATTATTAATAATAGAGAGGTCGATGATCTTGAAGTAGTTCTCGGCATCGAGCACGTTGAGGTCCTCAATCACTTTGTCGTAGGTGATATTGCCCTGACAGAACGAAGCGGCCTGATCGAAGATGGAGAGCGCATCGCGCATACCGCCGTCGGCCTTCTCTGCGATAACAGCCAAAGCCTGTTCTTCATATTGGATGCCTTCCTTCTCAGCGACGGTCTTCAGATGGTTGATCGTGTTGCGGACGGTCATCCGTTCGAAATCGTAGATCTGACAGCGGCTGAGGATGGTAGGCAGGATCTTATGCTTCTCGGTCGTAGCGAGGATGAAGATGACGTGTGCGGGTGGCTCCTCCAGCGTTTTCAGAAAGGCGTTGAAAGCGGCTGTGGAAAGCATGTGCACCTCGTCGATGATGAAGACCTTGTATCTGCCGATTTGCGGCGGGATACGTGTCTGTTCCATCAGCGTCTTGATGTGTTCCACACTGTTGTTGGAGGCCGCATCGAGTTCGAAGATGTTCAGAGAACGCTGCTCGTTAAACGACTGACAGCTCTCGCACTCATTGCAGGCCTCACCCTCGGCCGTGGGGTTCTGACAGTTGATGGCCTTGGCGAAGATACGGGCACAAGTGGTCTTTCCCACACCGCGAGGACCGCAGAAGAGGTAGGCATGGGCCAGTTTTCCGCTCTTCACGGCGTTCTTCAGGGTGGTAGTTAGTGCTGCCTGACCAACGACGGTATCGAAGGTCGTGGGACGGTACTTACGTGCTGAAACGATATATTCCATAAGTTTTTATAAAATTTTGGTGCAAAGATACAAAAAAAATGATAAATGATAAATGATAAATGATAATTATTTTGTAATTTTGCAAACGAATATGAAAGTATTAAGTAACATTAAACTTTTTGCCCTAAAGGTATTGCGTGCTCAGGCTACGAAGTATACAGTCGTTTGTCTGTTGGGTGTGCTTATTGTGGGCTTCCTGGATGAGAACAGCATCTGGAGCCACTTCAAGAACAAGCAGCGCATCAGTGACTTGGAAGAGGAGATAGCGAAGTACAATGCCGATTATGAGCGTGACCAGGCCCAGATCCGTGAGTTGAACCGCAATCCGAAGGCTATGGAGAAGATTGCCCGCGAACGTTACTTCATGAAGGCCGACGATGAAGACATCTTCGTGCTCAGCGATGATGACCGCGAGGCTAAACCTATCGTAAGTAATGAGACAGCTGAGTAGGGTAGAAAGTATGATCTTCCTGTTGGGTGGCCTGTTGATGGTCATCGGTGCCGGCACGAGCTTATTGGCATGGGGTGCTGCACCCTACATGTTCGCCCTGGGCGCCCTCTGCTTCGCGGCTATGCAGATGAAGCAGTGCTACGATGGAAAGAATGTGACCATCCGTCGTTTGCGAAGGATGATGCTGATTAGTGACGTACTGTTTTTGGTGTCGGCCTTGCTTATGTTTGCCAGTCAGCGCAACATCTTCGGACTCGATCACATTACGTATCTTCAATATGTCTATCAGAAGTGGGTCGTGACGTTGCTGATTGCTGCCATCTTGCAGCTCTATTCCTATCATAGGATAGGTCAGGAATTGGCAAAAGAATGAAAAAACTATAAAAGAATGCGCATTTGTTTTAAAATGCGCAAATTTTTTTTCCCAATTCAAGATTACGTTGTACATTTGCAACGAAAACAAAATGAAATGAAGAAGTTTGTATACACAATCATCGCAATTGTCGCCCTGACATCGTGTGCCGACTCCTATAATATCCAAGGGTCGTCGACGGTATCGTCGCTTGATGGCAGTAAGCTCTACCTGAAGGCCATCAAAGATCAGGAGCTGAAGAGTATCGACTCCTGCGACGTGGTGCATGGTAAGTTCCGCTTTGCAGGACTGCTGGACACCATCCGTATGGCCAGCCTCTATATGGATGAGGAGAGTATCCTGCCAATCGTAGTGGAGAAGGGAGAGATAGAAATCAAGATCGACAATGCCAGTCAGCGAGTGAGTGGCACGCCCCTGAATGAGAAGCTCTATGATTTCATCACGCTCCATAATCAGTTGAACAACGAGATGAACGAGCTGTCGCATAAACAGAGTCAGATGCTGCTCGACGGTATTGATGAAAACGAGATCAACCAGAAGCTCACGGTTGAGGCTGCTGTGATAGCCCAGAAGGAGGACAGTCTGGTGACAAATTTCATCGTCGAGAACTTTGATAATGTGCTGGGGCCTGGCGTGTTTATGATGATGACCAGCAGCTATCCTTATCCTGTGCTGACGCCTCAGATCGAGGATATCATGAGCAAGGCGACACAGAAGTTTAAGGCCGATCCCTATGTGAGCGAGTATTACAAGACAGCCAACGAGATTCAGGCCCGTGAGAGTGGTCTGATTGATGACGTACCGCAAGAAATGCCCGCTGAGGCTGCTCCTGTACAGCCTCCGCATACGTTGCCCGATTCCATGCATGTGCCTCTGACTAACCTTCCCCAGAAATGAGAACCGTTATCCAGGGTGGAACTATTGTCAATGAAGGCAGGACGTTCGATGGTACGATCGTCATCGAAGACGGAAAGATAACGCAGATTATTCAAGGTAATACAGATCCCGAAGCATCATCTGATGAAGTCATTGATGCTTCGGGATGTTTCGTATTGCCTGGCATTATCGATGATCATGTCCACTTTCGTGAGCCTGGCCTGACGGAGAAAGCCGACATCGACACAGAGAGTTGCGCGGCAGCGGCTGGTGGTGTGACCACCTATTTCGATATGCCGAACACTGTACCTCAGACAACCACACTCGAAGCGCTTGAAGCAAAATTCGCCTTGGCAGCAAAGAAGAGTCACGTCAATTACAGTTTCTTCTTTGGCGCTACCAACGATAATATCTCCCTTTTTGAACAGTTGGATCCGCATCGTATTCCTGGCATCAAACTCTTTATGGGCAGTTCTACGGGTAATATGCTCGTGGATTGCAGAGAGTCGTTGGAGCAGCTGTTCGCTTCTGCAAAGTTGCCGATCATGGCACATTGTGAGGATACAGCCATCATCAACCGTAATATGGCTGAGGCGAAAGCGAAATATGGCGAGGATCCCAAAGTGATTCATCATCCTGAGATCAGGAGTGAGGAAGCTTGTTATGAGAGTACGCGTCTGGCTGTGGAACTGGCCACGAAACATCATGCCCGCCTCCATATCGCCCACCTTACTACAGCCCGAGAGCTTGACTTGTTTGACAAATGGTCAATGGTCAATGGTCAATGGTCAATGGTCACCGCTGAGGTGACACCTTCTCATCTCTATTTCTGTGATCGTGACTATGCAGGTCTTGGTACGCGCATCAAGTGTAATCCTGCCATCAAGTCGGAGCGTGACCGCGAGGCTTTGCAGCAGGCACTTACAGACGGACGTATCACGGTGATCGGTACAGACCATGCGCCTCATCTGTTGTCACAGAAGGAAGGTGGTTGTGCGAAAGCAGTTAGTGGGATGCCGATGATTCAGTTCTCGCTGGTCACGATGTTAGAATTGGTGGATAATGGTGTCCTTTCTTTAGAACGTCTTGTGGAGTTGATGTGTCACAATCCGGCCCGTCTCTTCGAAGTCCGCCATCGTGGTTTTATCCGTGAGGGCTATCAGGCCGACTTGGTGCTGGTGCGTCCAAATACGGCTTGGGTCTGCACCAAGAGCGTTATCCAAAGCAAGTGTGGCTGGAGTCCGATGGAGGGGCATATGTTTCTCTGGCGCGTGGAGCGCACCCTCTGCAATGGTCATACGGTATATGCTGATGGTGTTGTAGACGCCTCCTACATCGGCCAACCCGTCACCTTCCGCTAACTTTTCATTATTCATTTTTCATTCTTCATTATTCATTCTAAATTATGCTCCTCGCCTACGATATCCAAGAGTTAGTACCCTACATCAACTGGGTCTATTTCTTCTATGCCTGGCAGGTGAAGAATGATGATGGAAAGGCACATTTGCGTCAGGAGGCGGAAGCGTTCCTGACACAATGGGAAGGACGCTATCGTGCCTATGGCCTCTTTGAACTGTTCGAGGCATATGCCGATGGGGATGATCTTGTGGTGTATAAAGGAGTCAGGAGTCAGGAGTCAGGAGTCAGGAGGATACCCTGTTTGCGTCAGCAACAAGGAGAATCTCCTTTCCTTTGTCTCTCAGATTTTATCAGTCCTCAGAACATATCTCTTACCTCTCACCTCTTACCTCTCACCTCTAAACTCGGCATTTTCGCCACTTCCGTCTCCCACGGCCTCGAAACCGACTTCGATGCTGATCCTTATCAGAAGATGATGGCGCAATTGTTGGCCGACCGGTTGGCTGAAGCTGCTGCCGAAAGGATGCATGAGCAGGTGAGAAAGGATATCTGGGGCTACGCCAAAGATGAGCATCTGACGATTCCTGAGATGCTTGTTGAGAAGTTCCAGGGCATCCGTCCTGCCGTGGGGTATCCCTCACTGCCAGACACCAGCCTGAACTTCGTCCTTGACGAACTTATCGATATGAAACAGATTGGTATCCGTCTGACGGAGAGTGGCGCCATGAAGCCCCACGCCAGCGTGAGTGGTCTGATGATGGCCCATCCCCAGGCCCGTTATTTCAATCTGGGGAAAATCGGTGAAGACCAGCTTCAAGACTATGCCCGTCGGCGCGGACTCCCTGTCGAAGTCTGCCGCAAATTCCTTGCATCTAATCTTTAGTAGGTTGGGGCACAGATGCTTCGTGACTGTCACAGTGAAAGCTTATTGTTCGACGAAACCTTTGCTTTTCCACTTGCCTGAGCGCCAGCGACGCACGAGAATGACGCCTCGGACGTTCTCGTCGAGGGCAAAGCCCACCCACATACCGACAAGGCCATAGCCAAGCGGAATACCGATGACATAACTCAGTCCAACGGCGATACTCCACTGGAAGATGATGCCGACCACAAAGGGATAGATGGTGTCGCCCGTGGCGCGCAAGGTGCTACCAGCGAAGATGTTCGACGTGCGTCCAATCTCCAGAAACCAGTCGATGAAGAGCACCCAGACGCCCATCGTAATGATTTCCTGATTGTTGGTAAAGGCTGTAAGGATGCTCCGTCCGGAAAGGGCGAGCAAGGCCGAGCCTGTGAGGGTGATGATCATGGACCAGCGGAAGAAATAGTTGCCAAGGACATAGGCAGCCTGATTGCGCCGCTGGCCTACAAGATGGCCTACCAAGATATCGCCACCCTGCGTGATGCTGATGCAAAACAGATAGACGAACATAATCATGTTGTGGCAGTAGGTTCGCGCAGCCAAAGCCTCGTTGCTGATCTGGTTGATAAAGAAGGTGATAACCACCTGCGAGAGGCAATAGGAGATGTTTTCGCTCATGGCAGGGATGCCGATATAGAGCAGGTTCTTCAGTTCCTGCCAAGGAATTGGACGGAAATAGTGTAAAGGGAAACGGGGAATATGGACTTTGAAGTGGATGGCTGCAAGCAACACCATTGCCACCGCGCGACTAGCAGCAGTAGCGATGGCCGCACCCTCGACACCCAACTGCGGACACCCCCAGTGTCCGAAGATAAGGGCGTAGTTACCCAGGATATTCAGCACATTGACGATACCAGTCACCACCATCGGGTAGACCACCTTGTCAGCACTACGCAGCGAGGCTGAGAATGTGAGCGACAAAGCCTGAAAGAACGACAAAGCACCCGTCAGTCGCAGATAGACCAGTCCGTCGCCCATCAGTTCAGGTCTTAATCCCATCAGCTGCAATAATTGTTCAGCGTAGAAAAAGAGCAGAGCGCTGACTGTGAAGCCGAGCATCAGGTTGACCACCAGCGCCATGCCCACCACCTGCACCAATCGTTTCCGCAGTCCGGCCCCAATGTACTGTGCACAGAGAATGGCAGCACCCATCGAGAAGAACTGATAGACGAGGAAAACGAGCGAGATGAGTTGATTGTCGAGTCCCACTGCCGCCACACTATTGTCGCTATAACGGCTCAGCATCACAGTATCGACAGCACCCAAAAGCATTACCAGCGCCATCTCAACGAATACTGGGATGGTGAGCACTTTCAACTGTCGCTTCAGGGATTGATTGGGCATTTACAGATCTACTTTACATTCGTTTTTATGTTTCGGCTGCAAAAGTACAACAATTAAATGAATAATAATCGTTTTTCTGCAAGTTTTTTGTACCTTTGCAGTCGATTCAGAAAATAGATAAAGTCATGAATAGAAAAAAATTTCTTACAGCTGTACTGACGGCAGTTTTTACAGTTTCGACACTTCTGACTCATGCCAGTCAGGCGATTACCCCGCTTTGGCTTCGGGATGTTCAGGTAAGCCCCGACGGTTCACAGGTGCTCTTCTGCTACAAAGGAGACATCTATAAGGTTTCTACCAACGGCGGAACGGCTGTTCAGCTGACTACACAGGACAGCTATGAATGTTCGCCCGTCTGGAGTGTTGACGGCAAGCAGATAGCATTCTCGAGCGACAGACACGGGAACCTGGATATTTTTGTGATGTCGGCCGAGGGCGGCTCAGCCACCCGACTGACTTATCACAGTGCGCCAGAAGTGCCTCAGGCTTTCACCCCCGATGGCAAATGGGTGATGTTCGGTGCCCAGATCCAAGATCCGGCAACGAATGTCATGTTCCCTTCGGGCAGACTGACGGAATTGTACAAGGTGCCTGTGAAAGGCGGCCGTACCTTGCAAGTGCTGGGAACACCCGTCGAGATGCTCAGCTTTGCTTCAGACGGCAAGAGCTTTTTCTATCAGGATCGCAAAGGCGGCGAAGATGAGTGGCGCAAACACCATACCTCTTCTATTACACGCGATATATGGTATTATGATGCCCAAAGTGGTCAGCACACCAATATCACAGACCGTCCAGGTGAGGACAGGAATCCTGTGGTCAGTGCCGACGGGAAGACGCTCTATTACCTGAGCGAAAACGAGGGTGGCAACATGAACGTGTACAGTTGCCAATGGCAAGGCATTAAAGCCCCATCTCCCAAGCCTCCCATCAGCATGCGTAACGTCACAAGTTTCGAGACCCACCCCGTCCGTTTCCTGAGTATCGCGAAGAACGGTTTGCTCTGCTATACCTATAACGGAGAAATCTATACTCAGAAGAGCGGCGCCCAGCCTCAGAAACTGAACATTACGCTGACCCGCGACGACGAGCCCGCCATTGCCAACCTCAGTTTTACCAGCGGCGCCCGTCAGCCCGTAGTGAGCAAGGACGGTAAGCAGGTCGCCTTTGTGGTGCGCGGCGAGGTGTTTGTGACCAGTACGGAATATGCCACCACGCGCAGAATTTCACAGACGGCAGGTGCTGAAGCCGATGTCGATTTCGCACCCGACGGCAGAACCATTGTCTATGCCTCAGAACGCAACGGCAACTGGCAGCTCTACACCGCCAGCATCGTAAGGGATGAGGATCTGAACTTTGCCAACGCGACGCTGATAAAGGAAGAAAGTGTATTCCCAGAACTGCCCGCATTGAAACTGGAAGGGAAGATTGATTTCTCCCAGGTGGAGCGTCGCTATCCCAAATACAGTCCTGATGGCAAGAAACTGGCATTTATAGAAGACCGTATCAAACTGAAGGTGGTGGACCTGAAGACCAAGAAGGTGACACAGGTGACCGACGGCAGCTATTGGTATGACCAAGACGGAGGATTCGACTTTGAGTGGAGTCCTGACGGCAAGTGGTTCGTGCTGAGTTACATAGCCAACAAGCGCGACCCATACACCGACCAAGGTATCGTAAGTGCTGAAGGTGGAGAGATTCATCCCATCACCCAGAGTGGCTATATGAGCGAAAATCCCCGCTGGGTGATGGACGGCAAAGCCATCCTGTTCGAGAGCGAGCGCTATGGCATGCGCAGTCATGCTTCCTGGGGCAGCCAGTCGGATGTGTTCTTGGCATTCCTGACACAGGACGCCTACGACCGCTATCGTCTGTCGGCAGAGGACTATGCGCTGTTGAAGGAATTGGAAAAGAAGAACGAGAAAAAGGACAGCAAGAAGGAAGAAGAAAAAGGAAAGAAAGACGATAAGAAAAACGACAAAAAGGACGACAAGAAGGCTGATAAAGATTCTATCAAGGCTGTGAAGATAGAATTCGAGGGCTTGGAGGACCGCATTGTCAGGCTGACACCTAACAGCAGCAGACTGGGTGACGCCATTGTGAGCAAGGATGGAGAAAGCCTGTATTATTTCTCGGCCTTTGAAGGTAAACCTGACCTCTGGAAGATGGATCTTCGCAAGCATGAGACCAAACTACTGAGCAAGGGTGGAAGCGGTTATTTGCAGATGGACAATGACGGTAATCTGTACTCGCTGGGCAGCAGCATGATGAAGATAGAGAAGGGGGACAAAACGACGCCTATTACCTTCAATGCCCAGATGAAGCTGGACCTTGCTGGCGAACGTGAATACATGCTGCGCCACGTGGCCAAGCAGATCAATAAGAAGATTTTCCGCAAAGATTATAATGGTTGTAACTGGGAGCTGATGCTACAGAACTACGCCCGTTTCATGCCGCATATCGCCAACAACTACGACTTTGCAGAGCTGCTGAGTGAACTGCTGGGTGAGTTGAACGTGAGCCATACGGGAGGCCGGTTCAGTCCTTCGAGCAGAGGAGATGATACGGCTCAATTGGGATTGCTCTACGATATGACAGAGGCCACTGAAGGCTTGAAGATTACTGCCGTGCTGGAAGGCGGACCCTTCTGCAAGGCTAACAGTAAGGTAAAGGTTGGTGACGTCATCACAGCCATCAACGGAGAACCCCTAGGAAAGGATACCGACCTGGCTCAGTTGCTGAACCAGTGCAAAGGCAAGAAGACGCTTGTAAGCCTGAAAGGAAGCACTGGTACATGGGATGAAGTGATATTGCCCATCAGCCGCTCGGAACAATCAGATCTGTTGTACAAGCGTTGGATTAAGAGCAGGGCTGCCGAAGTGGAGCGTCTGTCGAACGGCCGTTTGGGTTATGTGCATATAGAAGGCATGAACGACGCCAGCTTCCGCGATATCTATTCTGACATCTTAGGCAAATACAACCTGAAAGAAGGTATTGTCATCGACACCCGCTACAACGGAGGCGGTCGTCTGCATGAAGATATAGAGATTCTGTTCTCCGGCAAGAAATATTTCACACAGGTTATTCGCGGCAGGGAGGCTTGTGATATGCCCAGCAGGCGTTACAACCATCCCAGTATCATGCTGCAGGCTGAGGGAAACTATAGCAATGCCCACGGAACGCCTTGGGTGTACAGCCATCAAAAAATCGGCAAGTTGGTGGGTGCGCCTGTACCAGGAACCATGAGTTCTGTAAACTGGGAAACGCTGCAAGATCCCACGTTGGTATTTGGTGTACCTGTCGTCGGCTATCAGTTGCCTGACGGTTCTTATCTGGAGAACACACAGTTGGAGCCAGACGTCTATATTCTGAACCGTCCGGAAACTGTAGTCACAGGTACAGACCTTCAGTTGGAAGCGGCGGTGCGTGAATTACTAAAGGAACTTTAATAATTGAATAAACATAAGATGAAAAGACTATTTTTGAGTTTCGTTTTATTGGCCGGATGGCTGGTGGGCGTACAAGCAGAGGTGGATCCTAACTTCTACATTTACCTCTGTTTCGGACAGTCGAACATGGATGGCAATGCCCAACCGGAAACTACGGACAGGCAGAATGTGGACGACCGCTTCCTCATGCTGGCCACCTGTAATTTCACCTCTCCGAAGCGTAATCTGGGTGAGTGGTATAAGGCTACACCGCCAATCGTCAGCCCGTGGGGTGGACTCGGCATGGCCGACTATTTCGGTCGTACGATGGTGGCTGCCCTGCCCAAAGAAGTCAGAGTGGGTGTGGTTGACGTAGCCATTGGTGGTATTGCCATCGAGGGTTTCATGCCCGACAAGATTGCCGGTATCCTGGCTAAGGCTGAGAATTGGCAGGCAGAGCGCATCCGCGCCTATGGCAGTGATCCCTACCAGCGACTTGTCGACATGGGCAAGAAGGCACAGGAGGTGGGAGTCATCAAGGGTATCCTGCTGCACCAGGGGTGTTCAAACAATGGCGACCCCAACTGGCCGAATAATGTGAAGAAGATTTACAACAACATACTCGCTGACTTGAATCTGAAGGCCGAAGACGTGCCCATCTTCGTCGGTGAGACAGAGCGTCAGAACATGGGTGGTGGCTGCTATGCCCACAATGACGTTGTGGCTAAAATACCGAGCGTCATCCCCACAGGTCATGTCGTCAGTTCTATTGATGTGCCCGGCAATGGTCAGGATGCCTGGCATTTCTCCGCCGCAGGCTATCGCACCTACGGCAAGCGCTATGCTTTCGAGGCCCTCAAGGTGATGGGCAAAGAACCTCAGATGGATCCCGAATACAATATGCCCGACAACCTGAAGAAATTCTTCACGTTAAGGAGCGTTGCTAACAAGATTGTTGGGGATCCCAACAAAAGTAAGATGATTATCCTGAGCTGCACATACAACGACGGACATACTGAGAAAATTAGGGATGCTGTATTTACCAGCACAGACTATGAGGTCAGGAATGGCAATATCGTAACATTGGGCGAAGCCGGCACCTCAGGCACACTGACCACCACTATCACCGATTTTACAGGCGAGACACACGAAGTGGTCATCACCCTCGAAGCGAAAGGCACCTCGGCCATCAGCACTGTCAGCGCAGACGGCAACGATAGTAAGAATGCCATCTATGACCTGCAAGGTCGGAAAGCAGGTTTGCCCGATGAATGGGAGAGTCTGCCATCAGGCGTTTATATCAAAAACGGCCGGAAAGTCATAAGATAAAGCGATATCAAACCATACAAACATCCCCGCAGACACAATAAATGCGGGGATGTTTGCGTTTATATGGTTGTATATATACAAAATATTAAGGTATGATAGATTATATCAAGGGGGAGTTGACCGAACTGACCCCCGCACTGGCAACTGTAGAGGCTGCCGGCGTTGGCTACGGACTGAACATTTCGCTAAACACCTTCAGTGCCATACAAGGTAAGAAGGAAGTAAAGTTGTATGTACATGAGGCCATTCGCGAGGATGCCTATGTACTCTTCGGCTTTGTCAACAAGAAGGAACGTGAAATGTTCGAACTGCTCATCACAGTGAGCGGCGTGGGTGCCAATACCGCAAGGATGATGCTCTCGGGCATGAGCGTGAGTGAGTTGTGCAACGCCATTTCAACAGGCAATGCCCGACTGATTCAAGGTATCAAGGGGATCGGCAAAATGACGGCCCAGCGACTGATTGTCGACCTCAGGGACAAGATTGTGGCCCTTGGCATCACAGACGAGATTCCCGCTGGCGGACAGATGATAGCTCCTGTCAACAACCAAGTGAAAGACGAGGCCGTATCGGCTCTGACGATGCTGGGCTTCGCACCTGCACCCACGCAGAAGGTAGTATTGCAGATTCTGCAACAGCAGCCTGACCTGCCAGTGGAACAGGTGGTGAAGTTAGCACTCAAACAGATTAAGTGAATAGTGATTAGTGAATAGTGGAGAGAGAATACGTAAGATAGTCATTGCAATACTTGTTGCATTGCCAATGTTGCTGCCATTTGTCATGACAGCAGCAAACTATTCACTATTCACTAGTCACTATTCACTATTTCCGCAGGACGACAAGTCCAAGGAAAAGAAGCCTGCGCCCAAGGCGCAACCCGTCACAACGGTGGAAGACGAAACCATCCCCGACTCCCTACTCCATCCACGATGGAAGATCCAGAAAACCGCTCCCGTTCTGGTGGAAGACCTCGATTCGTCGGCCCTTGACCTGAAGATGCCTGATAATATCCGTCAGGCGGTGGAATACGACGATTCGCTGAACCTATACTACATTGGTTCGAAGATTGGCGACACCTATCTGAATGCGCCTGTCGTAATGACACCCGAGGAGTATCAGAAATGGAGCGAAAAGCGTGCCTTACATGACTTCTTCCGTCAGAAAGACGCAGAAAACGTAACGACTGAAGGTAAGGACAAGTTCTCGTTTGCCGACATGCACTTCGACCTGGGTCCTGCAGAGAAGATATTCGGTCCTGGCGGTGTGCGCATCAAGACCCAGGGAACGGCCGAATTGAAATTGGGTGCCACGATGAAGAACATCGACAACCCCTCGCTGCCCATCCGTAACCGCAAGACCACCAGCTTTGACTTCGATGAGAAGATCAACCTGAACGTGAATGGTAAGGTGGGCGACAAGGTGAATATGAATCTGAACTACAACACCGATGCCACCTTCGACTTCGACACGCAGAACATGAAGTTGAAATACGACGGCAAGGAAGACGAGATCATCAAACTGGTGGAAGGCGGCAACGTAAGTTTCCCCTCTAACAACTCGCTGGTGAAAGGTGCTTCGAGTCTGTTCGGTCTCCGTACGGATATGCAGTTTGGTAAACTGAAACTGCAGACAGTGGTCTCACAGAAGAAATCCGCAACGAAGAGTGTCTCAGCGAAAGGTGGTACACAGACGACAGTTTTCGAATTGAATGCCGCCGACTATGAGGAGAACCGTCACTTCTTCCTCTCTCACTATTTCCGCGATCACTACGACCAGGCCATGTCAACACTGCCCAACCTGACAACAGGTATTGAAATCAATCGCGTGGAAGTATGGATTACGAACAAGACAGGAACAACCTCAAACACCCGTAACATCATCGCTCTGACCGACTTAGGTGAAAATACAAGACTAAGCAATAGCCATTGGGCAGTAACGGGCGAAATCGTACCCTGCAATGCCGCCAACACCGAGTATCAGACGATGGTGAGCCAATATGCCGAGGCCCGTGACATCGACCAGGCAAGCACCGTGTTGGCAGGCATCCAGGACTTCGAAGGTGGCGTGGACTATGAAAAGCTTGCAAGCGCACGACTGCTTAACTCATCAGAATATACCGTGAACAAGGCTTTGGGATACATCTCACTGAAGACCAGTTTACAAACTGATCAAGTGCTGGCTGTGGCCTACGAGTTTACGGCAGGCGGACAGACCTACCAAGTGGGAGAATTCGCCAGCGACAATACACAGACGGCACAAGCCCTGTTTGTAAAGACCCTAAAGAACACATCGAACAATCCCGCACAAGGCAACTGGGATCTGATGATGAAGAACGTATACTATCTGGCCTCAACAGTGGAGCGCACGAAATTCCGTCTCGATATCAAATACCAAAGTGATACAGCAGGTGTGTATCTGACCTATATTCCTGACCAACGCGTAAAGGAACAGACGCTGCTGAGGATGTTAGGCTGCGACCGTCTGGATAATAACAACAATAACCACTCCAATGGTTATTTCGACTTCGTGGAGGGCTATACCGTCAGTAACGGTCGTGTGTTCCTGCCTTCAGCAGAGCCCTTCGGACAATATCTTCGCAATCAGTTGACAGCCAAAGGACTCTCTGATGCCGAAGCCGACAAATATGTATTCAGTCAACTCTACGATTCCACAAAGACCGTAGCCAAACAAATTGCTGAGAAGAACAAGTTCGTGATGACAGGTCAGTATAAGGGTCGTAGTGCCAATGTCATCTCGCTCGATGCCGCCTACGTGCCACAAGGATCAGTGGTGGTAACGGCTGGTGGTGTCACACTACAAGAAGGCTCCGACTACTCAGTGGACTATAATGCTGGTGAGGTGACCATCTTGAACCAAAGCATTATCGATGCAGGTACTAACGTGAACGTGTCGTTGGAGTCGAATACGGAATACGGCATGCAACGAAAAACGATGCTTGGTCTGAACTGGGAGTACGACTTCACAAAGAACTTCCAAATTGGCGGTACAATCATGCACTTGTCAGAGCAGGCGCTGATTTCGAAAGTGCAGATGGGCGAGGAACCGCTCAGAAATACGATCTGGGGCTTGAATATAAACTGGAAACAAGACAGTCAGTGGTTGACAAGCATGCTCAACAAGATACCATTGTTACACGTGAAAGACCCATCACATATCACCTTCACAGGTGAGTTTGCCCATCTGATAGCAGGATCCGCCAGTGGCACACAGGATAATGCCTCATATATCGATGACTTCGAGAACACGAAGAACTATATCCCTGTGGGAGAGCCCAAACAATGGACCATCTCGAGCGTACCAACAATGTTCAGGGAATCATCAGACAAAACAGGAGTGACCAGCGGTTATAACCGTGCATTATTGTCTTGGTATTACATTGACCCGATCTTTACGAGACACTCCTCTACCCTTACTCCCAGTCATATCAAGAGCGACTTGGAGCAGCTCTCCAATCACTATGTCCGTGAGGTCTACGTAAAGGAGCTTTACCCCAACCGTCAACAATCGACCTATAGCGGTGCCACCTCGACCCTCTCCGTGTTGAATCTGGCTTATTATCCTGAGGAACGTGGTCCCTACAACCTTACCACTGACCTGAACAGCAATGGCACCCTGCGACAGCCAGAAACCAAGTGGGGCGGTATGATGCGTAGACTGGAGACCACAGACTTTGAACAGGCAAATATCGAGTATATCGAGTTCTGGATGCTTGATCCCTATATTTACCTCCGTGAGCAGGGCAACGCCTCTGACTATAGCGGAGACCTCTATTTCAACCTTGGTGAAGTAAGTGAGGATATTCTCCGCGACGGTAAGAAATTCTATGAGAGCGGTATGCCTGTCGATGGCACCAACTCGTTTACCAATACCCAGTGGGGACGTATCCCCATTCAGGCTACCCAGACCTACGCCTTCGCCACGACCTCAGGTTCACGAGCCTTGCAAGATGTGGGTCTCAATGGTATGAACGACGAGCAGGAGCGCGAATACGGCGCCTATAAAGAATGGCTCGATGCCCTTGGAGGCATCGTCACCAATGACAGTATCCTACAAGCCTGGCGCAATGACCCTGCGAACGACAACTACCATTATTATCGCGGCACTGACTTCGACAATGAGCAGAAGAGCATCCTCGACCGCTATAAGCGTATCAACAATCCTCAAGGCAACTCACCTGATACCGACGACCGCACGGAATCGTATGATACCAGTTATAAGACAGGACCCGATGTGGAGGATATCAACCAAGATTTCACACTGAATGAGTATGAACGTTACTACCAATATCGTGTCCATATCAGTCCTGAGATCCTCGATGCCTACCGCAATGGAAGTGCCGTACCTGGTTCTTTCATCACAGATATGCGTACCAGCGGTGTGAAACTGCGTAACGGTGATACCACCAGTGTGAATTGGTTCCAATTCCGTATCCCTGTGACAGAATACGAGCGGAAGGAAGGTTCGATTGCTGACTTCTCCAGCATCCGTTTCATGCGTATGTTCCTCACTAACTTCCAGAAGCCCATCGTGCTGCGCTTTGGCAGTCTTGACCTGGTACGTGGCGAGTGGCGTATCTATAAGCAGAACCTCACGGGTAGTCTGGAGACTGGTACAGTAAAGGTAAGTGCCGTGAATATCGAGGAAAACAATGATAAGCAGCCCGTAAACTATGTATTGCCACCAGGTATCAGCCGAGTGACAGACCCCTCACAACCACAGTTGGTAGAGAACAATGAACAGGCGCTGAACATCGTGGTGGAGAATCTGAGTCCGCAAGAGTCGAAGGCCGTATATAAGAATTCCAACTACGACCTGCGTCACTACAAACGTATGCAGATGTTCGTGCATGCCAACCACTTGTTACCTGACCAGACGGCATTGAAGGATAACCAGTTGGCCGTGTTTATCCGTCTGGGAAGTGACTATAAGAGTAATTACTACGAATATGAGATTCCTCTGAAGTTGACGCCTGACCGCAATACTTACAGCCGTTATTCAACTGTAGACCGCAGGGAAGTATGGCCTGAAGACAACATGCTCGACATCGATCTCAGCGTATTCACCACCCTGAAGAAAGAGCGCAATAAGTTGAAGGCACAGGGTGCAGCCTCGTATAACCATCTGTTTACGGCCCACGATGAGAAACGCACAAATAACAAGGTGAGCATCATCGGCAATCCTACGCTGGGTGAAGTAAAGACAATGGTAATTGGTGTGAGGAACATTTCTGGCGAAATCAAGTCAGGTGAGGTCTGGGTGAACGAATTGCGACTTATGGAGACCAACAACGACGGCGGCTGGGCAGCCTCAGGAAATCTGCAGGTACAACTCTCCGACTTCGGATCCGTAAATGTGACGGGCCGCTATATTGGCGACGGTTTTGGTGGTCTGGAGGAGAGCGTGATGCAGCGCAACACAGATACCCAGAAGCAATACTCCGTGACCACCTCACTGGAATTGGGTAAACTATTCCCAGAGAAAGCCCAGGTGACGGCACCTCTCTATTATTCGGTCACGAAAGATGAGGTACGACCACGCTACAATCCTCTCGACTCCGACATGCGTCTGAAGGATGCTCTCGACGCTGCAGCAGACAAGCGCGAACGCGACAGCATAGAATCATTGGCTGTGACGAAGACCACCAACACAAACTTCTCGCTCAGCAATATACGCTGGGGTCTGAAAACCAAACGCCATCCGATGCCCTACGATCCAGGCAATTTCTCGTTCAGTTACAGTCATGCCCATCAGTACAGTTCTGGTGAGACAACGGTTTACGAGAAGCGTGATGAATGGCGAGGATCGCTGAGCTACACCTATTCACCCGTTTATAAGACCTGGGAGCCATTCAGCAAACTGAAAGGCAAGTCGAAATGGCTCAATTTCCCCAAGGCCTTCGGACTGAACTACCTGCCGCAGAGCATCAGTTTCAACTCAACCATCAGTCGTGAATATTATGAGCTCCAGGAGCGCGACCTCGAGGATCTGGGTGGTCAGAAATTGCCATTGATCTTCAACGAGGAATTCTTCTGGAACCGTGATTTTTCGCTGCGCTGGGACTTCACTAAGAATCTGCACTTCAACTTCCAGTCGGCTACCCACGCCCAGATCGAAGAGCCTTATACCCCAGTGAATAAGGATCTCTATGCTGACCAATACTATGCATGGAAAGATTCTGTCTGGCAGAGCATCAAGAATTTAGGCACACCCCTCGACTATCAGCAGCAGACAACCGTTTCCTATCAGTTGCCACTGAACAAACTGCCGATTTTCGATTGGTTGAACAGCGATGCTTCATATAATGCCAACTACTCGTGGACTCGCGGAACAGAACTTGAGGACGGTACCTCATTGGGAAACACCATCAACAGTCGCAGGAATCTGAACATCAACGCCACGCTGAACATGGAGACGCTCTACAACCACTTCCCCTTCCTGAAGAAAGTAAGTGAGCGGTTCAAGAAGGCCATCCCCAAAAAGACACCTACCAAAAAATCTTCGACAGCCTCGAAATCAGAGAAATCAGATAAAACAGACAAATCCGAGAAATCTGCCAAACCACAGCCGACAGCCAAGAACAGCTATCAGCGAGAGGTCACGCTGAAACCCGATACAACGATCACTGTGGCCCACAACAAGAAGTCGAAGCGACTCCGTGTGACAGCCAAGACCAAGGACGGAAAGCCCTACCCGATAAAATACAAGATTATCGATGAGAACAAGATACTCATCAAGAGCAACGATACTGTCGACATCAAGCTATCCGTGATGACCAAACCGCCATTGGAGAACAAATGGTGGTATAAACCGGCCCAAAGTGCGGCCCATCTGCTGATGATGATACGCAACATTAATATCTCGTATCGCAACCAATATAGCATGAACCTGCCAGGCTTCATGCCAAACATCGGTGATGCCTTCGGACAGCGGAGTTCCGGCGGACTTTCACCAGGCCTTGACTTCGCTTTCGGCACTATCGGCGACAGCTATCTGGACAAGGCCCTTGACAACAACTGGCTGATGCACAATGACAATGTGGCCAATCCTGCTACCATCAACAGCAGCAACGACCTGCAACTGAGGGCTACACTGGAACCTATCCGTGACCTGAAGATAGACCTGAATGCCTCGCGTACGGACACGCGCGCAAAACGTATTCAATATATGTATGAAGGAAAGCCCACAACCCATAGCGGCTCGTTTAACATGACCACAATCTCGCTAAAGGGTGCCTTAGAGGGCATGGGCGACGCCAACAACGGCTACCAATCGGCAACCTTCGACAAGTTCCGCAGTCTGCTTCCGGAGTATGCAGCCCGTGTAGCAGGACAGTATCCGGAGGCAGGGACAGCCTATGGCGGTTCAACTATAGGAGAGGTGAATCCCTACAGTGCCGACGTGATGATCCCAGCCTTCCTCTCAGCCTATACCTCCAGCGGTGGTTCATCATTAGACCTCTTCCCCGCCTTGACACGTATGCTGCCGAACTGGACCATCCGATATAGCGGATTATCGAAACTGACCTGGTTCAGCAATCATTTCAAGTCGTTTAACATCAACCACAGCTATAAGTCCGTTTTCAGCATCGGCTCATACGCCTCGTTCAGTGCCTGGCGCGAATATATGGGCGATTTGGGCTTTACCACCGACCAAACGACAGGCATGCTACAGCCCTCGTCGATGTATAATGTGTCGACGGTGAGCATCAACGAGGCCTTCTCACCGCTAATCGGCGTGGATGCCACTTTACAGAACGACCTGACTGCGAAACTGGAATATCGTACCACCCGTGTGCTGAACCTGTCGATGACGAGTGTGCAGATCAATGAGGCCCGCTCGAACGACATAGTACTGGGCGCAGGTTATAAGATACGCGATTTCAACCTCTTCGGTGCAGGCGGCAACCGCAAGGTAAAGAAGGCCCAAAGTCGGGGTAAGTCGAAGAATCAGCAGACGAACGCACAGACCACCCAGAGCAGAGGACGCTCTGGTGGCGTGAACCACGACATGAACCTGCGCCTCGACATTTCCTTCCGTCAGCAGGCAGCCATCACCCGCGATATTGCCAGTGGTACCTCTTCAGCTTCGAGCGGAAATTCCGCCTTCAAACTCTCGTTCATGGCCGACTACACCCTGAGCCGTCTGCTCACACTTTCGGCCTATTATGACCAGCAGACGAACACGCCATTGCTGTCCAGCAGTAGCTATCCGACCACGACGAGAGACTTCGGATTGTCGCTGAAGTTCTCATTGACAAGGTAGAAAGGGGGTAAAACCTATAACAAATCTTAAAAAAGTTGCAAAATTGTTTAAAAACAAAAGTTAATGTTACAAAATACAATGTTTTTTCCATAATAATATAGTATCTTTGCATTCGAGATTCTATTCTCACCCTAACTAAGATTATTAACGTATTAATTTATTATTAACTAAATTTATTTGTTATGAAACAGAAAAAATTTTATTTCTCGTTTGCCGCATCGCTGATGTTGGCTTTGACAGGACTGACGTCTTGTACACTTGACGACAATCCAATTATTGAGCCAGATGAGCCCGAGTATGTTGAGCCAGAGTTCGAGCCTGGTGACGACGCTGCTTATTTCATCAACTACTCTAAGATGGAGGCAGATGAGTATCCTTACTATCGCATGGGCGAGCCTGAAGGTTCTTCATTCAATGTTGTAAACAAGACTCTGGTTATTACCAATGAGAAGGAGCAGGCAAACAACTGGGATTTGCAGCCGTTCATCATTGACTGGTTCAACATCAAGCAGGGAGGCGATTACACCGTTCGTATTACCTATAATTCAACTGCCGCAGGTACAGCTTGGTTGTCATTTGGTACATGGGGTGCTAATTTGGCAAACTACAATGTTCCTATCGAGGAGACAGCTGATTACAAGACACTGGAAGTTAAATTTGAGAATGTCAGCATCTCTACAAGTGGTAACGATGCTCACGTTCTGTTCCAGATGGGTAAGCTCGTTGGAACTGTAAAGATCAAGATGGTTGAAATCATCGAGGTTGCTCCAGAGCCAGATCCAGAGCCCGAGCAAATTGATGGCTATAAGGTTGTATTCTTTAATTGGGGTAAGGCCGATCAGGACAAGTACTCTGTTAAGTATTTCAAGAACTATACCGCTCCGAAGGCTGCTGACGGTGCAATTGTTGTAGAGAGCCTCGATCCCGAAAAAGTTTACACAGAGTATGACAATGCTGGTGCAGATGCTAAGCTTGCACAGAATTGGGATACCCAGTTCCTGATTTCACTGCCTGAGCCATTGGCAAAGGGCACAAAGGCTAAGTTGGTCATGAAGGTGAAGGCCGACAAGGCTGCCAATGCTGAGACTCAGTGCCACAAGGTTATTCCTGCTCCTGGTGCAATCGAGGGCAAGAACGGTTATGATGGCTCATATATTTTCTATTCACTCATGGGCAATATTAGCTTTACAACTGAGTGGACAACTGTCGAGAAAGACTTCACTGTTCCCGATCAGGGCGATGGCATGCAGTCTATCTGCCTCAACCTCGAGGTGCTGAGAGAGGTCAACAAGTACTACTTCGACGATGTCACAGTATATGTTGAGAAAGAGTGGGAACCCGAAGCAGAAGAAGGTTGGGATATCTTAACCTTTGACTCCGGTAAGGGTGGTGCTGACGGCAGTAAGTTCCAGATGAAGTACTTCAAGAACTACGTTGCTGCTAAGGCTGCTGACGGTGCTGTTATCGCAGAGAGCCTCGATCCCGAGAAGACTTACACACAGTATGACAATGCTGGTGCAGATGCTAAAGTTGCTCAGAACTGGGACACTCAGTTCCTGATTGGTCTGCCTAAGGCTGTTGCAAAGGGTACAAAGATGAAGCTTCAGATGCTGGTTAAGGCTGACAAGGCCACCAATGGAGAGTCTCAGGCTCATGGCGTACTGCCAAAGGTTGGCGCTATCGAAGGCAAAGATGGTTATAATGGTACATATCTGCACTATCAGTTGCTGGGTAATGTTCCTTTCACAACTGAGTGGACACCATTCGAGAAAGAGTTCACAGTTCCCGATCAAGGCGATGGCATGGGCTCTATCTGTCTCAACCTCGAAGTGCTGAGAGAAGTCAATAAATACTACTTCAAGGAGATTGTTGTAAGAGTTGCGAAATAAATTCACGACAGACTATAAAAAGATCGGTGCGCCAAACGGCGCACCGATTTTTTAGTATCATTTTATATCAAAAAAGAGCCACTTGCTGCGCAGCAAGTGGCTCTTCAGTATTCTGGAAAGGCACTTATTCTTCCGTCTCAGGCTCTGCTGCCTTGAACGAAGCCAGATCCTCTACCTGGAAGGCCTTGATGTAAGCAGACTTACCAAGAACGTCTTCCTCAGTCATGCGAACATAAACGTTAGCACTCTTCTCGAAGAGCTCAGGAGCCTTCGTGGCATCACGGAGGATGAGGAGCGACATCACGAGCTCGGCTGTCATATCATAGAGACGACGAGCTAAGAAATCCTGTGCATCCTGATTCTCCAGTGCTTTCACGTTGGCAAGAGCCTCCTCGTAAACAGGAACGAGCTTCTCAACACGAGCCTTCAGGTTCTTCAGGCTATCGCTAACCTCAAGACCAGCCAGCATTTCTTTAATATTGTTCAGCATGGTGCCGTTGGTGATGTAACGGATAGCAGCAACAACCTGCAACTGTGTCGTACCCTCGTAAATAGAGAAGATACGAGCGTCACGGAACAGACGCTGGCTCTTGTACTCCATGATGAAGCCCGAACCACCGTGGATAGAGATGGCGTCGTAGGCATTCTGGTTGGCGTACTCAGAGTTCATACCCTTGGCCAGTGGCGTGAAGGCATCAGCCAGACGCTGATACTTCTTCAGTTCCTGCTTCTCTTCGGGCTCGAGTTTGCGATCACGCTCGATGTCCTCCAGACACTTGTAGATATCCACATAAGCGGCTGTCTCGTACAACAATGAACGACCTGCATCGAGCTTGGCCTTCATGCGAGAAAGCATATCGTAAACAGCGGGGAAGTTGATGATCTTATCACCAAACTGCTGACGCTCCTTGGCGTAAGCCAGACCCTCGTTGTAAGCCTCCTGCTCAACACCTACACTCTGTGCAGCAATACCCAGACGGGCACCGTTCATCAAGGCCATCACATACTTAATCAAACCCAGACGCGTGCTACCGCAGAGCTCTGCCTTAGCGTTCTTATAAGTCAACTCACAAGTAGGTGAGCCGTGGATACCGAGCTTGTGCTCGATGTGACGCACATTCACACCACCCTGGCGCTTGTCGTAGATGAACATCGACAGACCACGTCCGTCCTTAGTGCCCTCCTCAGAACGAGCCAGCACGAGGTGGATGTCACTGTCACCATTGGTGATGAAACGCTTCACACCGTTCAGGCGCCAGCAGTTCTCCTTCTCGTCGAAGGTAGCCTTCAGCATCACGCGCTGCAAGTCAGAACCTGCATCAGGCTCGGTGAGGTCCATACTCATACCCTCACCAGCACAAACGCGGGGGATATACTTCTGGCGCTGCTCCTCGCTACCGAACTCATAGAGTGTGTCGATACAGCTCTGCAAGCTCCAGATGTTCTGGAAACCGGCATCAGCAGCCGAAATCATCTCAGAGAGCATGGAGAACACAGCGTTAGGCAGGTTCAGACCGCCGTAACGGCGAGGCATTGATACACCCCACAGACCAGCCTTGCGGGTGGCGTCGAGGTTCTCATAGGTCTTTGAGGCGTAGATCATACGGCCGTTCTCGAGGTGCGGACCTTCCAGGTCGACGCTCTCAGAGTTTGGCTCGATGATATTGGCAGCCACGTCGCCAGTGATATCGAGAATCTGCTTGTAGTTCTCGATGGCATCGCCCAGGTCGACGGGAGCGTAGTCATATTCTTTCGCATCAGCGAAACCCTTTTCTTTCAGCTCGACAATACGAGCCATCAGGGGATGGTTCAAGTAGAACCCGATTTCAGGATGATCGCTATAATAGTTTGCCATAATTACTTCGAATTTTGCTTATAGTATTTAATGAGTTTGGGAACTACCTCTTCGACGGTACCAACAATCACGTAGTCAGCAATCTTGTTGATAGGCGCATCGGGATCGCTGTTCACAGAGATGATGATACCAGAGTCCTGCATACCAGCGATGTGCTGAATCTGTCCAGAGATACCGCAGGCGATGTACACCTTGGGATGAACGGTAACACCCGTCTGACCAATCTGACGATCGTGGTCAATCCATCCTGCATCCACAGCAGCACGAGAGCCACCAACCTCACCATGAAGAACCTTAGCAAGCTGGAACAACTGGTCGAAACCTTCTTTTGAACCGACACCATAACCACCAGCTACAACGATGGGAGCACCCTTCAGGTTGTGCTTGGCAGCCTCCACATGGTGGTCGAGCACCTTCACAACGAAAGCCTCGGGGCTGACATACTTAGAAACCTCAGGATAAACGACCTCGCCCTTAGCCTTGCCTTCGTAGATAGCCTTCTGCATCACGCCTGAGCGGACAGTAGCCATCTGTGGACGATGGTCAGGGTTCACAATGGTAGCCACAATATTACCACCAAAGGCAGGACGAATCTGATAAAGCAACTGCTCATAATGCTTGCCGCTCTTTGCATCGTCGTACGGACCAATCTCCAACTCTGTGCAGTCAGCTGTCAGACCAGAGGTCAGCGATGACGACACACGAGGACCGAGGTCACGACCAATCACGGTAGCACCCATCAGACAAATCTGAGGCTGCTCCTCCTTAAAGAGGTTCACGAGGATATCGGTGTGAGGAGCTGAGGTGTAGGGGAACAAATCCTTAGCATCGAACACAAACAGTTTGTCGACTCCATAAGGCAGAATCTGATCCTCTACCTTGCCCTTGATGCCCGTACCAGCTACTACAGCATGGAGCTCCACACCTAATGTATTGGCGAGCTTACGACCCTTGGTCAACAGTTCCTGAGATACTTCCTGCACTAATGTGCCTTCAATCTCGCAATATACAAATACGTTATTCATATCTCAATCAGCCAATAATCTTCTCGTCCAACAATTCTTTGATCATTCCCTCAATATCAGCATCAGAAGCCGTCAAAGTTTTCGACTCCTTAGCCTGGAAAACGATGTTCTTGATGGCCTTCACCTTGGTGGGCGAACCACTCAGACCACACTGCTGTACATCGCCATCCACATCAGCCACGCTCCACTGATTCAGTGTCAGGTAGGGGCGCTCCTCATAGAGGTTATCGTAAGCCGTACCCTCAGCAGGACGCTCCATCGGACAGGTAGCGCGCTTGTACTTCATCACCAGCTTAGCGTTCTGAGGACGACAGGGGGCAGCACTTCCATTCACGGTAATCACCACAGGCAGCGGAGCCTCAACCGTCTCTACACCACCGTCGATCACGCGCTTGATGGTAGCCTTACCATCCTTCACTGAGAGAACCTCTTCAGCATAAGTCACCTGATTCAGACCCAGTTTCTGAGCCACCTGAGGACCTACCTGAGCCGTATCACCGTCGATAGCCTGACGACCACCAATCACGATATCCACATCGCCAATCTTCTTGATGGCGGTAGCCAATGCGTAAGAAGTAGCGAGGGTATCAGCACCAGCGAAGAGACGGTCGGTAAGCAACCAGCCCGTATCAGCGCCACGATAAAGTCCCTGACGAATGATTTCACCTGCACGTGGAGGGCCCATCGTGAGGATTCCTACTGTTGAGCCCGGATTCTGTTCCTTCAGGCGAAGAGCCTGCTCCAAGGCGTTCAAATCTTCTGGATTGAAGATGGCGGGTAAGGCAGCGCGATTCACGGTACCTTCGGCAGTCATTGCATCCTTACCCACATTTCGGGTGTCTGGCACTTGCTTGGCCAGCACAACAATCTTTAAAGCCATATATTATTAATAATGTGTAAAAGTGATATCCTTTAAAAACGGCTGCAAAGGTACTGCTTTTTACCCACACAGCCAAATAAAATGCACAAAATCGACCAAAATGTGCACACTTTAGTCGATTTGTGCAATGAAAATATCAGCAAAATAGCGACTCATGACGCTATTTCACCCTCCAATCAACTAAAATCAGTCACTTGTAGCTGCGTCGATACGTTTACGAGCCGCCTTGAGGGCTGCGTCAACACGCGTCTGACCTCTGGGGATATCGATAGCAGCCTCAGCCTCCTGGCCCTCGCGATCAGCTACCTGCTGGATATACTTCTGCATCTCCTTCACTTCGTCAGTCTCCTTCATGCCCTCAGAACCTGGAATACTGTTGCCGTCAGCATCGTAATCAGAGCCTTCGAAGAAGAAGTGGAAGTTGTCGACAACCCATGTGCCGCGCTCAAACACAAGGTCGAGCACCACCTTCTGGTCAGAATAATTGTGTACGTTTATCGTGGCCTGAGCCGTTGAATCAGTGATGTTACTAACAGACATCAGCTCATAGCTCCACTCCTCATCCATATCCTGACCAGCGATCCAATGGTCGGAGTCGATAAACAGTGTGCCATCCTCCTGACTGATCTTCTGGGCCTGGTTGTAAAGCGCCATGTAACGCTCCGAACAGCATCTTTCATTGTTGCGCAACTGATAGATCGTGTCGATACGGAGGGTGATAAACTCTTGCGAATGTTGTGAATCACTGGGCACTTGCGACGTGCCTACAGTCAGCGAATCAC